>JABAHS010039589.1_pt1 | contig 23363 bp, 23 predicted proteins | sample 7062111 | NCBI WGS metagenome assembly JABAHS01 (sample SAMN14534600, study PRJNA622989) | marine sediment metagenome | biome: marine biome [ENVO:00000428]; feature: marine pelagic biome [ENVO:01000023]; material: deep marine sediment [ENVO:00002113]; isolation source: pool of 4 deep marine... | reverse complement strand
CCAGCCTGCACAGCCGACGTGATCAGGATGGAGGTGCGTGACCAGCACGCGCGCAAGCGATCGGTCGCGAATCAGGGTGTGGAATACGAGGTCCCATATCTGCCGACACTCATCGACGTCGACGCCGGTGTCGACCACGGTCCAGCCGTCGCCGTCTTCGAGGAGCCAGAGATTGATATGTGACAGGGCGAAGGGCAGGAACATGCGCAGCCAGTGCACGCCCGGCGCGATTTGCATGGTTTCGCCCGTTTCCGGTCGCTCAGCAAATTCGTACCGGATGGCGACTTCTCTCGCGCTCGCATGCATTGGCAGATGATCTCACGGACCTTGTGGGATTGCTCGACCGATTTACGCCGCGAGTTTGTTGGCCTGACGAAATTCCTGGAGTTTCGACTGGATGCGTTGCCGTGCTTCGGACGCCGCCTGTTCCTTGACGGGCCCGTAGCCGCGAATCTCGAGATACTCCGCCAGGATTGCCTTGGCGAGCTCGACGTTGCCCGTATCGAGGCCGTCGATGAGTTCTTCGGCCTGCGCCTCGAATTCCTCGATGAGTTCGCGTTCCATCCGTCTCTCGGCCGTCATGCCGAACAGGTCGAGGCGGGTGCCGCGCAGTTTCCGTAAGCGGGCGAGCAAGCCGAAGACCGGCAGGATCCAGCCGCCGAATTCACGTTTTCGCGGCCGGCCGCGGGCGTCAGTCGCGCGCGACAGCAACGGCGGCGCCAGGTGGAAACGCAGTGTCGAGTTCTCACCGAACTGCTCCCTGACGCCGCCAAGGAATCCTGTTTCGGCATACAGCCTGGCGACCTCGTACTCATCTTTATAAGCGAGCGTCTTGAACCATGCGCGGACCGCAGTCGCGGTGAGCTCCGTACTGCCGGAGATCGCCGACTCGGCGTTGCGAACCCGCTCGATCAGCGTCTTGAAACGCGTCGCCAGCTTCTCGTCCTGGTAGCCCGTAAGGAAATCCGCCCGGCGCTGGATTGCCTCGTCCAGTGACTCGAGTCCGCTGACAGACTGTTCCGGAGCAGCGATTGCGTCTGCGACGAATGCGGCGTCGGCAGCGGCGATCCGGCCCCAGTTAAAGGCTGCCCGGTTCTTCTCGATGTCGACGCCGTTCAACTCGATGGCGCGCAACAGGGCTGCGTTCGAAACCGGCACCAGGCCCTGCTGCCAGGCATAGCCGAGCATCAGCACGTTGGCGTAGATCGTGTTGCCGAGCAGCGCCTCGGCGAGGTCGTTGGCTGCGACGGTCGACAGATTGCCTTTGCCAGTAACTTCCTCGATCGCCTTGACGCGCCTTGCTGCGCTCAGCGAGGCGTCACGGAACTTCACGAAGTCGGCTGTCGACATCTCCGTCGTGTTGACGACTGCTCGCGTGTGGCCACGGCGGAATGTGCGTGATGCCTTCGGCGATGAACTGACGACCAGGTCACAGCCGATCATTGCGTCGGCCTGCTGATTGTCGATGCGGACCTGGTTCAGTTCTACCGGGTTCTTTGCGAATCGGATGTAGCTCAATACCGGCCCGAACTTCTGCGCGAAGCCCATGAAGTCGAGCACGCTGGTGCCGCGCCCCTCGAGGTGCGCGGCCATCGTGATTAGTGCGCCGACCGTCACCACGCCCGTCCCGCCGACGCCCGTGACCAGCAGATCGTAGCTGTCGTCGAGGCCGGGCAGGGACGGCGTATCGAGCGCGGACAGTTTGTCGTCCGGTACCTGCACTGAGGTCGTCGCCTTGCTGCGCTCGCCGCCCTCGACGGTGACGAAGCTCGGGCAGAAGCCGTTGAGGCAGGAGAAGTCCTTGTTGCAACTGTTCTGGTCGATCTGTCGCTTGCGGCCGAACGGCGTCTCCTTCGGGATGACCGACAGGCAATTCGATTCGACCGAGCAGTCGCCACAGCCTTCGCAGACAAGATCATTGATGACCACGAATTTCTTCGGGTCCTCCATGAGACCGCGCTTGCGTCGCCGGCGTTTCTCGGTTGCGCAGGTCTGCGCGTAAATCAGCACCGTGACGCCGGGAATCTCGCGTAATTCACGCTGGATCGCATCGAGGTCCCGGCGATGGGAAATCGTCGTGCCGGGCGGCATTTCCGCCGGGTCAAAATTTCCGGGTTCGTCAGAGACCAGCGCGATGCGTTCGATGCCTTCCGCCCTGACCGAATGCGCGATTCGCGGCACCGTGATCGGGCCATCGACCGGCTGGCCGCCGGTCATGGCCACGGCATCGTTGAACAGGATTTTGAAAGTGATGTTCGTACCGGCCGCGAACGCCTGGCGGATAGCCAGGGATCCCGAGTGATAGAAAGTGCCGTCGCCCAGGTTCTGGAACACGTGCTGGCCGCCGTTGAACATCGAACGGGTAATCCAGTTGACGCCTTCACCACCCATCTGGATCAGTCCGTCGGTATCGCGGTTCATCCAGTTCGCCATGAAGTGGCAGCCGATACCGGCCAGCGCATGCGAGCCGTCGGGCACTTTCGTCGACGTATTGTGCGGGCAGCCGGAGCAGAAATACGGTGTCCGCGCTGCGCCGGCAATCTCGATGCGCGGCGCCTCTCCTTCCTCCAGTTTCTGTGCGCGTTCCGACAGGTTGAGGCCGATGAATTCCTCGTCGAGGCGGGCCGCGACGATGCGGGCGAGCTGCAGCGGCGACAGTTCCCCGACCCAGGGGACGAGCTTGTTGCCATGCTGGTCTTCCTTCCCCACCATTCTTTTTGGTTTTCTGCCGGGGTAGTCATAAAAGTATTCTTTGAATTGGCTTTCGATCAGGCCGCGCTTCTCCTCGACGACCAGCACTTCATGCTTGCCGCGCACGAAGTCCAGCGCGGAGTCGTGCGCCAGCGGCCAGACCATGCCGACCTTGTAGACGTCCAGGCCGAGGTCGTGCGCCTTCCTGCGATCGATACCCAGCAGGCGCAATGCCTCCATCAGGTCGAGGTGTCCCTTGCCCGTCGTCACGATGCCGTAGCGCGCGTCGGGAGTATCGAAGATCTTGCGATCGATCGGGTTGGCTTCGGCAAACGCCAGCGTTGCCGCCTTCTTGTATTCGAGCCGTTCTTCGATCTGCGGACCCGGGTAGTCCGGCCAGCGGATGTGCAGGCCTTCCGGGGGAGGCTCGAAGTTGTCCGGTGGGTTGAAGCGGGGATAGGGCGGCAGTTCGACCGACATGGCCGATTCGACGGTCTCGGAGATCGCCTTGAAGCCGACCCACATGCCGGAGAATCGCGACAGCGCAAAGCCGTACAGGCCGAACTCGAGGTATTCGGCGACACTGGCCGGGTTCAGATTGGGCATCAGCCAGGTCAGGAACGCGACGTCCGACTGGTGCGACATCGACGACGAGACGCAGCCGTGATCGTCGCCGGCGACGACCAGCACGCCGCCGTGCGGCGAGCTGCCGTAAGCGTTGCCGTGCTTCAGACCATCGCCCGCGCGGTCGACGCCCGGGCCCTTGCCGTACCAGATGCCGAAGACGCCGTCGACGTTCCTCGACGGGTCGCCTTCGACCTGCTGTGTGCCCAGAATGGCCGTGGCCGCCAGCTCTTCATTGACCGCAGGCAGGAAGCGGATGTCGTGCTCATCGAGATGGTTTTTTGCGCGCCACAGCTCCATGTCGTAGGCGCCGAGCGGCGAGCCGCGATAGCCACTGATGAAGCCCGCCGTGTTGAGGCCCGCCGCGCGATCCATGGTCCGCTGCATCAGCGGTATGCGCACGAGCGCCTGGGTGCCGGTCAGGAAGACCCGGCCCGATTCGCGGCGATAGCGGTCATCGAGCTCGTAGTTGTCGAGCGGGTAGGCGGCGGCATTCATCGGGGACACGGGGAATTAGTTTCAACCGTAATCATCGCAGATTTCGGTCGCCAAATGCACCCCGCGTGATCACGAACTGCGAACTTTGTCCCACTCCTCGGTCGTGGCGACCATCGTCAGGACGTCGTAGCTCGCGACGATCTCGTCATCCTGGTTCGTGACCTCGGTGTCCCAGCGTACCTCGCCGTAGCCCGAGCCTTCACGCAGCGTCTTCTGCTTGCAGGTCAGCCTGACCTTGAGCGTGTCGCCGTAATTGACCGGCTGCGCGAACCGCAGGTCGTCGACGCCATAGTTGGCGAGGACCGGGCCGAAGTCGGGATCGACGAACAGGCCGGCGGCGAACGACACGATCAGGTAGCCGTGCGCGACGCGGCCGTCGAAGAACGGATTCTTGCGCGCGGCTTCCTCGTCGGTATGCGCGTAGAACGTGTCGCCGGTAAATTCGGCGAAGTGATTGATGTCGTCGAGCGTGACCTGACGCGCGTCGGTGTGCACGGTGTCGCCGATTTCCAGCTCATCGAACGTGCGGCGGAAAGGGTGCACGCCGGGGTCCTTCTCCACACCGCCGCGAACCCAGCGGTTGCCGATCGCGGCAAGCGTTTCAGGCGAACCCTGTATGGCCGTTCTCTGCATGTAGTGCAGGGCGCCGCGGATACCGCCCAGCTCCTCGCCGCCGCCTGCCCGACCGGGTCCTCCATGGACAAGATGCGGCAACGGCGAACCGTGGCCGGTCGATTCGGCCGCGCAGTGACGATTAATCACCACCATGCGGCCGTGCCAGGCAGCGGTGCCGAGCACGAGCTCCCGCGCGACGGCATTGTCATTCGTAATGATCGATCCGGCGAGGCTGCCACCGCCGAGGCGGGCAAGTTCGATGGCTTCGTCGAGGTTGTCGTAGGGCAGTACGGTGCTGACCGGGCCGAAGGCCTCGACCGAATGGACGTTCCTCGACGCCATCGGTTTGTCGCAATGCAGCAGCGTGGGCAGGAAGAACGCGCCTTTGCGGACGTCCGCGTCTGCGACTTCGAAGTCTTCCTGATTGCCATAGACGACTTCAGCTTCTTCGGCGAGGTCGGCGATTCGCGAGCGCACCTCGTCACGTTGACCGTGACTGGCCAGCGCGCCCATGTCGACGTCTTTGCTGGCCGGATGGCCGATGCGAATGTCACCGAGCGCCGAAGACAAGGCACGGACGACATCCGCAGATGCCGTTGACGGTGCGATGATGCGCCGGATCGCGGTGCATTTCTGGCCGGCTTTGCTGGTCATCTCGCGCACGACTTCCTTGATGAACAGATCGAACTCCGGTGTTCCCGGCGTCGCATCCGGGCCGAGGATGGAGGCATTCAGCGAGTCCGTCTCGGCCGTAAAATGGACCGATTCGGAGACAACCCGCGGATGTTGCTGCAATGATTCCGCCGTGTTCTTCGAGCCCGTAAATGCCACGAGATCCTGACAGGTCAGGTGATCGAACAGGTCGCCGACCCCACCGCAGATGAGCTGCACAGCGCCCTCCGGCAGGAGGCCCGAGTCGACAATGTGGCGCACCATCAGTTCGGTCAGGTAGGCCGTGCTCGATGCCGGTTTGATGATCGCGGGGACACCGGCGAGCAGGCAGGGCGCCAGTTTCTCGAGCATGCCCCAGCACGGGAAGTTGTAGGCGTTGATGTGCACTGCCGCGCCGTGGCGCGGGGTGAATATGTGCTGGCCCATGAACGTGCCTTCGCGCGAAATCATCTCGGGCGGCCCGTCCAGGTAGACGGTGTCGTTGGGCATCTCGCGCCGGCCCTTGCTGGAGTAGACGAACAGGGTCGAGATGCCGCCGTCGATGTCGATCCAGCTGTCGCCCTTCGTTGCGCCGGTTTCGGTGGACAGCGCGTACAGCGCCTGCTTCTGATCCATCAGGTACTTCGCGAGGTCCTTCAGCATGAAGGCGCGGTCATGGAAAGTGTGCTGACGCAGGTTGGCGCCGCCGACGCGGCGCGCGTAGTCGAGCATTGCAGCGAAGTCGACGCCGTCACTCGTAATGCTTGCGATTGTCCGGCCGTCGACGGCACTCTTGAGTTCGCGACCGTCGCCGGCGCCGGCGATCCACTGATTCTCTGCAAAGTTTTCGAGTTTCACCCGTAAGCTCCGGACGCGTGGGGACGAATAAGATACACAATTCCAGACAAATTGAAAAAAATCGTGTCGCGATGTACGGTCGGCTGTCATATCGGCACTGGCGCATCAATGACCCTGAAGCGTGCAATCAACAGCCTGGTCGAGGAATTCCGGTCTCGCCCTACGATCCGGGCCGGCTCGCTGATCGTCACGGTCTTCGGCGATGCCATTGCGCCGCGTGGCGGCACCGTCTGGATCGGCAGCCTGATCCGCGCGCTGGCCGATTTCGGTATCAGCGAACGTCTCGTTCGTACGTCTGTCTTCCGGCTGGTTCGTGACGAGTGGCTCATCGCGGAGCAGGTCGGCAGACGAAGTTATTACCGCCTGTCTGTCGAGGGCAACCGCCAGTTCGAGCAGGCGACCAGCCGGATCTACGGTGATCCCCGGCAATCCTGGGATGGCGACTGGTGCCTGGTGCTCCTCGCCGGGCTCGAAGCCGAGCAGAAGGAGATCGTTCGCAAGGAATTATCGTGGCTCGGGTTCGGTGCGATCTCGGCCAATGTACTGGCGCACCCGACCCCCGACGCAGGCGATCTCGATGCGATTCTCAAACAGATCGACACGGATCGCCGGCTGGTCGTCATGCGGGGGGCGATGCTCGGCCAGCAGCAGGACGAGGCGATGCGCGGCCTGGTCCACAAGAGCTGGAACCTGGCCGAGCTCGACCGCCGTTACGACGCCTTCGTTACCCAGTTTCGCCCGGTCTACCGTGCGGCCCAGAAGGGCGGCAGGGTCGAGCCACGGCTCGCCTTCCAGGTCCGCACGCTAGTGATCCAGGAGTATCGGCGCATCCTGTTGCGGGATCCGCTGTTGCCGGCCGAGATCCTGCCGACCGGCTGGAATGGCACGGCGGCGTACCAGCTGTGCCGGAATCTTTACAGGCTGGTCTACGACGCCGCGGATGATTACATGAGCGACGCCTTCGAAACGGCGGACGGACCGCTGCCGCCCCCGGCGCCCGAATTCTATCGCCGCTTCGGCGGCCTCGACTGACAAGGCAGACCAGGCAATGAACGAAACCGACATCGCAAAGCAGTGCCGGGACACGATGTGGAGCGACGACTTCGCGACGCAGGACATGGGGATGGATATCCAGGTCGAAGGTCCGGGGACCTCGCGCGCCAGCTTCGAGGTTCAGAAGCGGATGGTCAACGGGCATGGCCTCTGTCATGGCGGCTACATCTTCGCCCTGGCCGACTCGGCGTTTGCCTTCGCGTGCAATACCTATAACCGGGTGACCGTCGCCGCGAGCGCGTCGATCGAGTTCCTGCGCTCGGCAGAGCTGGGTGACGTGCTGACGGCGACAGCCACGGAGAACCACCGCGGCGGCAGGATCGGCGTCTACGACGTCGAGGTCAGCAACCAGGATGGTGAAGTGGTGGCGATCTTCCGCGGCCGATCCTACGCCACCCGCGAGCCGATCCTGCAAAGTGATACAGAATAAATTGAATATTTATTAAAAATGTGACACATTTACCGAAGGCAGCCGGGATGCTGCAGAGGTAGCTTATGTATACGCAGGGCCTTGATCAGAAAGGCGGCGCTAAAGCGCCGCGCCGGGCGGCAGAGTCCGCCGAGGATCTTGCTCGCTTCCAGGCGCGCATCGACGCCGAGGACAAGATCGAGCCGAAGGACTGGATGCCCGAAGCCTATCGGCGCACCCTGATCCGGCAGATCTCGCAGCACGCGCATTCCGAGATCATCGGCATGCAGCCCGAGGGCAACTGGCTGACACGGGCACCGAGCCTGCGCCGCAAGGCGATCCTGTTGGCGAAAGTCCAGGACGAGGCCGGGCACGGTCTCTATCTTTACAGTGCCGCCGAGACGCTCGGCATCTCCCGCGAGCAGATGGTCGAGCAGCTGCTGGACGGGTCGGCCAAGTACTCGAGCATCTTCAATTATCCGACGCTGACGTGGGCAGATATCGGCGCGATCGGCTGGCTCGTCGACGGCGCCGCAATCATGAACCAGATCCCGCTGTGTCGCTGCTCCTACGGCCCGTATTCGCGCGCGATGATCCGCATCTGCAAGGAAGAGAGTTTCCACCAGCGCCAGGGTTACGAAATCATGGTCGAACTGTGCCGCGGCAGCGAGGCGCAGAAAGCCATGGCACAGGACGCCCTGAATCGCTGGTGGTGGCCGTCGCTGATGATGTTCGGCCCGAGCGACAAGGACTCGAAGCATTCCGCGCAGTCGATGGCCTGGAAGATCAAGCGCTTCACCAACGATGAGCTGCGGCAGAAATTTGTCGACGTGACCGTGCCGCAGGCTGAGTTCATCGGTCTCCGGGTGCCGGATGATGCGCTTGCGCTGGACGAGGAGACCGGGCATTACCGCTTCGGCGAAATCGACTGGCAGGAATTTATCGACGTGCTGGCGGGCAACGGCCAGTGTAATCGTGAGCGTATGGCCAGGCGGCGCGGTGCACACGAAAACGGTGCCTGGGTCAGGGAAGCCGCACAAGCCTATGCAGAGAAACAGGCGAAACGCGCCGCTGCCTGAAAATTGTGACTAAGCATCGTAGGAGCGCGCGGTGCGCGCGACAGCTCCCGTAAGGAAAACCGACATGAACAAAGACTGGCCCTTATACGAAGTCTTTATCCGGGCGAAGTCCGGCCTTAGCCATCGACATGCAGGCAGCGTGCACGCAGCCGATGACCAGATGGCGCTCGACCATGCGCGCGACGTCTACACGCGGCGTAACGAGGGCGTCAGCATCTGGGTGGTTCGTTCGGAGCACATCGTCGCCTCGGACCCTGCAGACGCCGACGCATTTTTCGAGCCGGCCAAAGACAAGATCTATCGTCACCCGACGTTTTATGACATCCCTGACGGTGTCGAGAACATCTGAGCGGGACGCCGGTATGGACAAGCAAGAGGCCCTCTTTCGTTACGCGCTGCGTTTAGGCGACAGCGCATTGATCCTGGCGCAACGCCTGATTGAAATCGTCACGCACGGTCCGGAACTCGAGGAGGAGATGGCGAACGCCAATTTCTCCCTTGACTATCTCGGCCAGGCGCGCATGTTCTACTCGTTCGCGGGCGAACTGGAAGGTGCCGGCCGAAAAGAAGACGACTTCGCCTTCCTGCGCGACGAACGCGAGTTCTGCAGCTTCCTCCTGGTCGAGCAGCCGAACGGTCATTTCGGCAACACGATCGCGCGCTCCGTGCTGTTCGACGAGTTCTATCAACGGCAGCTCGACGGCCTGGCCGCATGCAGCGAACCCGGGCTGGCGGCGATCGCCGCTCGCGCGGCCAAGGAAATCCGCTATCACCGTCGCCACAATAAGCAGTGGCTGATCCGACTCGGTGACGGCACCGACGAGAGTCATGCAAAAGCACAGACCGCGATCGACAACCTGTGGCGTTATACGGGCGAGCTGTTTGCGGGCGACGAGGTCGACGGGGTCATCCGCGACGCGTTCAAGGGACCCGATCTCGAGGTCATCCGCGAGCAATGGCAGGCTGCGATCGCGGCGCTTCTGGAGGAGGCAACACTGACCGTGCCGGAAAATCAGTGGATGGATAAAGGCGGCAGGGCGGGTCGGCATACAGAGCATTTCGGCCCGTTGCTCGCCGAGATGCAGTACCTGCAGCGCAGCTACCCGGGCCTTAGCTGGTAGCGAGGTAAACGCGTGCAGACCGAAGCGCAGATCTGGAGCTGGCTGGACGAGGTGCCCGACCCCGAGATTCCGATTGTGAGCGTCGTGGATCTCGGCATGGTGCGCAAGGTCAACGTCGCCGGAAACGGGGTCGAGATCGAGGTGGCTCCCACATACTCTGGCTGTCCCGCGACCGAGGTCATCGAGGACAGCATTGTGAAGCGCCTGACCGATCACGGGGTGCCAGGCGTGTCGGTGCGCCGCGTGCTGTCGCCGCCATGGACGACCGACTGGATCAGCGACGCCGGCAGGGAAAAGCTTCGCGAGTACGGCATTGCGCCGCCGCAAAAGTCCACAGACAAACGTGAGCTGCTCGGCCGCGCTCCGGTGCAGTGCCCGCGGTGCGCGTCCGGGCAGACGAGCCTGGTGAGCGAATTCGGTTCGACAGCCTGTAAAGCAGCCTGGAAATGCGACGAATGTCTCGAACCCTTCGAATATTTCAAATGCATATAGAACCCCTCTGTTTGTGACGCCGGAACAATGCGCAAATATCATTTGCTGACAGTGACTGAAAAGGAAAACGAGACGCCGGACTCGGTGCGCCTCGGACTCGACGTGCCCGAGGACATAGTCAAGGCATTCGCGTTTCAACCCGGTCAGCACCTGCCGTTGCAAATTCATATTGACGGCAAGCCGGTGCGACGTACCTACAGCATTTGTTCGATACCGGGCGAACTGCCATTGCGGCTGGGGATTCGCGTACAGCCTGGCGGCGTGTTCTCGGGATTCGTGCAGAACGACCTGAATGTCGGGGACCAGGTCGAAGTCATGCCCCCGTTCGGCCAGTTCCACGCCAGCATCGACCCGCAGGCTGGCAAGACCTGCCTGGCGTTCGCTGCCGGCAGCGGGATCACACCGATACTGTCGATCGTGCGCGCGACCCTCGAGCAGGAGGCGAGTTCCCGCGTCGTCCTGTTCTACGGTAATCGAAGGCAGCAGACGACGATGTTTATCGATGATCTGTACGCGTTGAAAAACCGCTACCCGGAGCGGCTGCAGCTCTACTTCCTGTTCAGCCGAGAGGAGCAGGAGTTCGACATCTTTAGCGGCCGGATCGACAGCGAGAAAGTGACTGAGCTCTACACAGCATTCTGCGGTGGTCTGCAACCGGATGAGGCCTTCATCTGCGGACCCGATTCCATGATCGACAACGTGAAGTCAGCGCTTGTCGATGCCGGCCTCGACGAAGGCAGCATTCATGCGGAGCGCTACGGCGCGCCCCGCAAGCAGCAGGCGACCGCAGCGGCCACGGCGCCCGCCGGCGACATCATCGCCAGCATCGACGTCATCATGGACGGTCACAAGAAGTCCTTCGATATGCCGGCAAATGCCGGCAATATTGTTGACGCCGCGGCAGACCAGGGTATCGAGCTGCCGTACTCCTGCAAGGGCGGCGTCTGCGCGACCTGCAGGACCCACGTCAGGGAAGGCAAGGTGACGATGGCGGTCAACTACGGCCTCGAGCCCTGGGAAGTCGAGAAAGGTTTCGTCCTCGCTTGCCAGTCGGTGCCCGTCACCGACAAGCTGGTCATCGATTATGACAAGACCTGATTCCTGCGCTCTTGTGCAGACCTCTTGATTGTTGCAGCGCAGCAGAAAAACCTGCGGCAATTGTCGAGCAGCGTCGACGGCAGTCCGGTAAGATACGCTTCCATCGCCAGCGGGTGCACGTCCGCAGAAAACAAAAGCAAAACCTCCCGAGAACATCGCCGAACAGCGTATGACCGAGTCTGAACAGACCAGCAGCCCGGCCGATTGCCCGCCCGGACGCAAGACCTCTTACAGCTACGAGGAATTGCTGCAGTGTGCGCGTGGCGAGTTGTTCGACCCCGACAGCGCGAAGCTGCCGCTGCCGGACATGCTGATGACGGACCGCGTGACCCGGATCGTCAGCAGCGGCGGCAAATACGGCAAGGGCGAAATCATCGCCGAACTCGATATCGATCCCGATATGTGGTTTTTCAAATGCCACTTCCACGGCGATCCGGTGATGCCGGGTTGCCTGGGACTCGACGCACTGTGGCAGCTGGTCGGTTTCTTTCTCGTCTGGGCCGGCCATCTCGGTCGCGGGCGGGCGCTCGGCGCCGGGAAGGTCAAGTTCTCGGGACAGATCCTGCCGACGGCAAAACTGGTCACGTTTCATCTGCACATCAAGCGGATGATAACCCGCAAGCTGATCCTCGCAATCGCGGACGGAACCGTTTCGGTCGACGGCCGGCAAATCTATGAAGCCGAGGATCTGCGGGTCGGTCTTTTCACCTCAACTGACGATTTTTAGGAGTCATCGTGCGTCGTGCAGTCATCACCGGTATCGGCGTCGTGTCCTGCCTCGGTAACAGCCAGGACGAAGTTACCGAATCGCTGCGGACCGGAAAATCCGGCATCAGCTTCAACGAGTCTTTCAAAGAGATGGGGCTCCGCAGCCAGATCAGCGGCCAGGTCGATATCGACACGCGCGAACACATCGATCGCAAGGTGCTGCGGTTCATGGGCGATGCCGCGGCCTATGCCTACATCGCGATGCAGCAGGCGATCGAAGATGCCGGCCTCGAGGAGAGCGACATCTCGAACCCGCGCACCGGGCTAATCGCCTCTTCCGGCGGCGCGTCGAGCGCCAATATCGTCGCCAGCGCAGACACGCTGCGCGAGAAGGGTGTGCGCCGCATCGGTCCTTACATGGTGCCGCGGACGATGGGCAGCACCGTCTCCGCATGTCTCGCGACACCCTTCAGGATCAAGGGGGTCAACCTGTCGATCACGTCCGCCTGTGCGACCAGCGCGCACTGCATCGGCGCCGCATGGGAGCAGATACAGCTCGACAAGCAGGACGTCATCTTCGCCGGCGGCGGCGAGGAAGAACACTGGTCGCTGGCCAGCCTGTTCGACGCGATGGGCGCCCTGTCAACGAAGTACAACGACGAACCGGCAAGAGCCTCCCGGACCTACGACCGGGACCGCGACGGCTTCGTCATCGCCGCCGGTTCCGGCATGGTCGTCGTCGAGGAGCTCGAGCATGCGAAGGCGCGTGGCGCGAAGATCTATGCCGAGATCGTCGGTTATGGCGCGACGTCCGACGGTCACGACATGGTCGCGCCGAGCGGCGAGGGTGCCGTGCGCTGCATGAATCTCGCGCGCACGACGACGGAGTCGACGATCGACTACATCAATACCCACGGCACAAGCACGCCGGTCGGCGATACCAAGGAACTCGAGGCGATACGCGAGGTGTTCGGTGACGAGATTCCGCGATTTGCGTCAACCAAGTCGCTGTGCGGGCATTCGCTCGGTGCGACAGGGGCACAGGAAGCGATCCACTGCCTCCTCATGATGCAACACGACTTCATCGCGCCGTCTATCAATGTCGACAATCCCGACCCTGCCGCCGAGGGCATGCCGCTGGTCACGCAAACGATTGACAATGCCGGTATCCGGACGTCAATGACCAACAGCTTCGGATTCGGCGGCACTAACGCGACCCTGATCCTGCAGAAACCCGATTAGAGGCCGACGATGGAAACACTGAGCGAACACGCTGCATTCGGTGGCACGGTCGGCTTCTACCGCCATGCCTCGTCGGCAACTTCATGCGACATGCAATTCTCGGTATTCGTGCCCCCGCAAGCCGCGGAGGGGCCGGTGCCGGTCATTTTTTATCTCGCCGGACTGACCTGCACGGAAGAGACCTTCATGATCAAGGCCGGCGCGCAGCGGCTGGCGGCGGAGCTTGGGCTCATGCTGGTCGCGCCGGACACGAGCCCCCGCGGCGACGGTGTGCCGGACGATCCCGATGGCGGCTGGGACTTCGGTCTCGGCGCGGGTTTCTATCTAAACGCGACAGCGTCGCCGTGGGACCGCCACTACCAGATGTATGACTATGTCGCCGCCGAACTGCCGGCGCTGGTCATGTCGGAGTTTCCTGCGGACAGCCACAGGCAGGGGATCACCGGTCATTCGATGGGTGGGCACGGGGCATTGACCATCGGGCTGAAGAATCCCGATACCTATCGATCGATCTCCGCTTTTGCGCCGATCTGCAGCCCGATCAACTGCCCGTGGGGACAGAAAGCCCTGCCCAATTACCTCGGTAGTGATGAGTCGGCGTGGCGGCAATACGACGCTACCGAGCTCGTCAAGTCGGTCGTCGCATTGCCGACGTCGAAGATACTCATCGACCAGGGGCTGGCCGACCAGTTTCTCGAGCGGGAGCTGCATCCGCATCTGTTCGAGGCAGCTTGCGCCGAGAGAGGCGTGGCGCTCGAACTGCGTCGCCATGCAGGTTACGACCACGGTTATTACTTCATAGCGACATTCGCGGATGATCACTTGCGGCACCATGCTGCTATCCTGCGCCAGTAATGAAGCTGGATCCTGACGCCGCCGCCGAACTTCTTCGCAACATGGTCGATGCCACCGTCGTCGTGAATGAAGACGGAAAGATCGTTGTCGCCAGTCGTACCGCCGAGGCCATGTTCGGTTACGAAGCGGGCGAGCTGGCGGGACAGAATATCGAAGTTCTCGTGCCTGAGGCTCAACGGCAGCAGCATAAGCAGCATCGCAGGCAGTTCCGTGAGTCGCCCCACTCGAGGCCGCTCGTCTCCGGACTGCTTTTACAGGGGCAGAGAAAGGACGGCTCGACGTTCGACGCGGATATAGCCCTGTCGCCCATCCCGTCCGCTGCAGGCAAGCTTGTCTTCAGCACGATCCGCGACATCTCCGCCGACGATACGTCGGAGGCGTATTTCCGCAATGTTCTCGAGTCCGCGCCGGATGCGATGATCATCATCGATCACTTCGGCAGGATCTCGGTCGTCAATGCGCAGGCAGTGAAGATGTTCGGCTATTCCCGCGACGAGTTGCTGGGACGGGAAGTCGAGATGCTGCTGCCGAAGAAAATTCGCGACCGTCATATCAGCCATCGGGCCGGATTTGCCGCCGATCCGCAGCTCAGGCCGATGGGCTCGGGACGCGAGCTTCGCGGCCGCCGCGCGGACGGCAGCGAATTCCCCGTCGAAATCAGCCTGAGCCCCTTTACGAGCGCTTCCGGCGCTTTCGTGTCGAGCGTCATCCGTGACGTCACGAGCCGTAAGGCGATGGAGGACGAACTGATCGAGGCCCGTCGGGAAGCGGAGCGGGCGAACAAGGCGAATACGGCTTTCCTCGCTGCGGCGAGCCACGATCTGCGGCAGCCCGTGCAGGCACTCGCACTCCTGAACGGCGCGCTGCGCAGGACGGTCAAGGATGACCTCGCCATCGAGATGGTCGAGAGCCAGCAGCACTCGCTCGATGCGATGACCAACCTGCTGAATTCCCTGCTCGACATCAGCCGGCTCGATGCGGGCAAGGTCGAGCCTGAACTCGAGAATTTCCCGGTGCAGCGGCTCGTCGATCGTTTATTTGCTGAGTTCTCCCGCCAGGCGCGCCAGAAGGGGCTCGCCTTCGAGGCAGACGAGTGCGAAAACGTCGCCATCCGTTCCGACCCCAACCTGCTCAGCGAGATCATCCAGAACTTCGTCTCGAACGCGATTCGATACACGGACAAGGGCTTGGTTCGAATGCATTGTGACGAGCAAGGGGGGACCTTGTGGATCGCGGTGTCGGATACCGGTATCGGCATCGATCCGGGGCAGATCGATGAAATATTCCGCGAGTTTCACCAGATCAAGACGCCGGGGCTGAACAAGGAGGGCTTCGGTCTGGGACTCGCCATCGTCAAGCGGCTTGCGGACCTGATGGACCACGAGATTCGCGTCGAATCCGATGTGGGCGCGGGCTCGACTTTTTCGGTGGGGGTCCCGGTCGTCAGTCACCAGGGCAATCGCAGCACGGCCATGGACCCGTCGACCGCGGAGCGACCCGGTGAGCTGGCGTCCGGCTTCATTGTTTTGATCGAGGACGACGTCAAGGTCGCCAACGCGTGGGGACTGTTGCTGGAGGCCGAGGGCTACCAGGTAGCGACGGCGGCGTCGGCCAAGGAGGCCCAGGCAGTCGCCCAACACCTGGCGTCGGCGCCCGATCTGATCATTTCCGACTTCCATCTGCTGGACGGGTCCACGGGCGTCGAGGCTGTCGCGATGGTCCGCGAGGCCTTCGAGCGGAACATCCCTGCATTCATCGTGACCGGTGATACCTCGAAGATGGTGCAGGAAGCGCGCTCTACCGAAAATTGCGTCATTCTCAACAAGCCCGTTGATACCGACGCGCTGCTCAAAGCTGCGCACGACGCCATCGGCAGCGGGCAGGTCACCGAATCCTAGGCGGACCAGGCGAGCCAGCTCGCAACCGACTTGGTCAGCGCCACGCCGATGATGTAGGCAAAGGTGAGTAACGCCAGAACGAAGGCCGTTGCCCGAGTCCGGCGCGTGCGGCCACGCCGCAGTGCGATCATCCCCAGCCCGACGTAGGCAACCAGGGCGATCAGCTTGCCGAGCAGCCATGGCTGCTGGAGTACCGGGAGGCGCAGCAGCCAGATAAGCCAGACGCCGGAGAGCAGGAAGACGGTGTCGATCACGTGCGGCAGGATCCGCACGAGCTTGCGTTCGAGCAATGGACTTTGCCCGAGCATCCAGGCGCCACGCAGCATGAAGCCGGAGATCGTCAGGATTGCGGCAGCGATGTGGATCGTTTTTGCGGTCAGGTACATGCTGCTGCCCCGGCAGACTGGGTGGCGACAATTCTGTCATCCCGGCGCTCGAGGTCAATGGCGCGAGACTTGCCGGGGGACGCGGCGCTTGGCAGGATGCAACGCATGCTCGAGCTCATCGCGCTCTTCGGTGTCCTGATCATTTTCGCCTGCGCCTACGGGATTGCCAATCCGCAAGGACTGGTGCGGCTCGTCGAGCAATTTGCGGGCTTCGGCGGATACCTCGTCGCCATCGTCGTGCGCCTGGTCCTGGGCGCCGCCGCGATCCTGGCCGCGCCTGCGTCGCTGCTGCCCGTTTTTCTGCACATCGTCGGCGGGATCTCGCTGTTGGCGGCGCTGGCCCTGATCATGATGGGCGGGCGCGGGTTCGAGCGGCTGATTCGCTGGGTTGCTGGCTGGGAATCACGGTTACTGCGCGCCGGCCTGGTGCTGGGCATGCTGTTCGGCGTGGCGCTCGTCTGGGTGACCGGGTTCGCCTGATGCAGGTAGGGCCGGTCGCCAAGGACGAGTACGAAGCCGTCGTCGACCTCTGGGAGGCGTCCGTTCGCGCGACCCACAGCTTTCTGCCCGACGAAGACATCGAGTACTTCAGGCCACTGATACTCGATGAGTACCTGGGTGCGGTCGAGTTACGCTGCGCCCGGGATGAAGGCGGCAATATCGTGGGCTTTCTCGGCGTCGCGGGCGACAAACTCGAGATGCTTTTCCTCGCCCCGGAGCGCATCGGCCACGGCATCGGCCGACTGCTACTGGATGTCGCGGTGCAGCAGATGGGGGTGACCAGGGTCGAAGTCAACGAGCAGAACGCTGACGCGGTCGGCTTCTACGAGCACTGCGGCTTCCGGGTTGTAAAGCGCGACCCGCTCGATGGTCTGGGCAAGCCTTATCCGATCCTGCACATGGAATTGCAAACCTGGTAGCTGTCATACGGATCCAATTCACCTTGCAGGGGCTTCGGAGTCTTGCCCGATAGTGCCGAGTGGCGCAAGCAACTCGTCAAGGTCGTGTTGCGACAGCATTTCGCGGATGCGCGCCGCCTGAGCTTCCAGGTCTGATTCAACAATCGATCGCAATTCTGCGACACGAGGATCGCTGTCAAGCCCATTGAGATCTGTATTCCATGGAAGCCGCCACCACGGCATCCGCCAGTGCGCGGCGACGGCCATGCGCAAAACATTGACGGCAGATTCATTGAGGCCCTGCAGCGCATACACTTCGGCGAGTCGGAACAGCGACTCAGGATGTTTCAGACCGGCGCGCATCTCGGATTCGAGGCGGCGCCGCAGATTGTCGAGCAGCGGTGCGGCATCGGAGTGTCGACCCGCACGGTGATAAAGTCTTGCCAGTAACAAGGTCGGCAGGGTCTCCCGTTCTACATAGAGTGCAGGCGCGTCTTGCAGCTGTTCCATTAAGATGATTGCTCGCTCGACGTCGCCGCCCGCCGCAATATCCCAGGCCCAGTTCATTGGCAGGTTGTACCAGGGGTCGAGGAATTCCTGGTCAGTCATCGACTGAAGTCTCTCATGGGTTCGCCGAGTCAACTCCGGCTGATCGTCGATCCCCCACAGGCGGAAACGTTCCGCATAGAGTTGCGCCCACTCCGGTAGATCTGATACCGACACGCTTTGCTGCCACACCTCGGCCTCGGAGAACAAGCCGAGATGCAGCAGGTCGCCAATGAACCACGAGGCTTGGAAGCGTATCTGGCCATGGGCGGCGACATCCGGATGGTCGTTAAGCAGGCGAATAAACGTTGCACATTGCTCGTCCCAGTATCCATGGATCTGCATTAGCTCGAGCTGCTTGTTCCACGCATAGGCCGACGCCATTGGCAGTTGCTCGAATCGTTGCAGCATCTCGATCGCGTCCCGGAATCTGCCGGTTGCGGCCCATGCCACGGCAATTCTGGAACTCAGTCCGAGATTGAATGGGTCCGAGTGCCTGGCTGCCTCCAGTATGGCCAGCGATTCGTCATGGCGTCCCTGCGCGGCAACGACGTCGGCCAGGACCTCGGCGGCCGCCGACGAATTGGGGTTGGCCTTCACAGCCGCTACGAGGTAGCGCTCTGCTTCCGAGTATTTGGTTCGAATCGCATCGACATCGAATGGGCCCGATGATCGCCAAACGAGATTCCGCTCCCAATCCGCCAGCGAAGCGAGAATCTGACCGACTACAAGGTTGGTTTCGAAGGCGATCGGAGCATCCAGAAACTGATTCAATGCATGCTGAAGTGCCTGATTGGCGAGGTCCCGGGCGTTCTCGAGGCCGACGCGCTGGTCTACGTCCAGCCCGCGCAGCTTGAGCAACGCCAGTTGATATATGGCTTCCGCGTAATCCGGCTGAATGAGCAATGATGCATCGAGCGCAGTTCTGGCTCGATCGATGTCGCTACGCTCCAAGTACTGACGAGCAATGAGCAATTGTTCCCGTGCTTCGCTTGCGACGAGCGGCATGCCCGGACCGAGCGGTTCTGTGCCGAGCCATTCTGACAACAAGTTGACAATTGAGGCAGCAGCATTCGTTGACAGAGAGGCGTCAGCGCTCGGGTCAAGCGTAAATTCGGTGGCTTCTTTGAGGAATCCGTAGCCGTCAATTAAAGATAGTTTGATCGTGGTTTGTCCGGCCTCGTGACAGATCGATCCGTTCAACATGTAACGGACTTTGAGTTCCCTGCCGATCTCCTCGGGCGTCAAGCCGGACTGCCGCAAGACGAACGACGAAGATTTGTCGATAACCATCAGTGGACGTGCGGTGACTGCCGAAACAGTGACGGCATCAATCCGCGCGAGACTCTCACGGACTTCATCCGCAATGCGTTCACTCAACATACCGCCGTCAGAGTCGCTGGCACATGTTTCGAATGGCAATACGGCTATCGAGTTGGCCGGTGCTTCTTCGATCGGATATTGATCAGCACCAGGCATTAAAATAATGCGACTCTGCAGAGCGACTACCGCCAGTACTATGATGCCCAGCAATGTGACTGTCGTACTCAGGCGACGACCGGTGAATGCTTGTGTTGGCTTTTCGACTGTCTCGGTCGTTACGACGATATCCCCGATCAACCGATAGCCACGTTTGGGTATGGTTTGAATGAAGTCCGGATGTGCTCGCGTATCGTGCAGGGCGCGCCGCAATTCGCCAATTGCCCGAGTCAGGGGTTCGTCAGATACCGCGTTTTCGCCCCAGACCTCTTCAAGTATTTGGTCGCGCGTGACGGGTTCGTCGGCATGTTCTGCAAGACAAACCAGTACGTCCATCACCTTGGGTTGGAGGTGATGTGCCTCTCCATCGGGTTCCGTGATTGAACCCTTCAATGGCTCGACCAGCCATGGGCCCATTCGGAACCCTTGTAACAGTTCCGGCTCCATAGGTCCGACGTCGGGACTCAGTATCAGCAAATCCTAGGAAAACCGGCAGATTTGCACCATCAGGATTTTCCGCATTTTTTAATCGGAAAAAAATCGTTTTTTAATCAATTATTTACTCGTCAAGGTGGATAGTCTGATTGTGTGGCGTCGACCCTGGAACAGACGCCCAGGAGGAGTGATATGAAAGCCAAGAAACGAGGTATCGCCATTCTCGCGATCATCGCTGCCGGCGCCGTGGCGGCGTCAGGTGCAGCCATTGCCGATGAGAGCGAGGAACTGAAGGGCAAGGCGGTGAAGGTCAGCTACGAGGATCTGAGCCTGGAAAAAGAAATCGGCGCCCACGCGCTCTACCGACGGTTGCAGCATGCGTCGAAAATGGCCTGTGGTGTGGACGCCGCGAGAAAGTCGAAATTGGCAGGCATGAGGTCAGACGCGTATCGCTGTTACCGGAACGTACTCGCGACGTCGGTAAAAAAAGTCGATAACGAACTAGTCTCCAGAATCCATGACGGCAGTTGAATCTCCCATCATGTCTTGCAGGCGACATTAAGCTGCAATCAAGCTTGGTGTCGCCTGCCTTTTTTAAGCCGCTCGCTCGTTCGAGATTTCTGCCGGCGTCCGGAACCAGTCCGGTTTGACGATCAGCAGATCGCAGGGCAGGTGCTCGAGCGTGCGCTCGGCCGTGGCGCCGATGAACAGGCGTTTCCAGCGATTCCTGGATACCGCACCCATCACGACGACGTCCGCGTTCGTTTCTTCAGCCAGCGCCGGCAACTCTTCGTGAGTCAGGCCGGACATCAGGTGCGCCTTGCTCGGATCGATGTCATGGAAAGTCGTGACCTCGTTGAAGCGCTGCTCATGTTGCTCACGCATCTGTTTTTCGATCTCGTCGAACGGCAGCGACACGGGGATATAGGCATTGGCCGTGGCTGTCGCGACCGCGATGCGCGGGTCGTAGGAGTGGAAAGCCCGAACTTCGCCATCACCGGCTTCTGCGATCGCCTTGGCGCGGAGCAGAATCTCGTCGTCCAGCGCAGCGGGCTTGTCGTGCTCATTCAGTGGATCGATCGAGGCAATGAACACCGGATTGTCCGCCAGCGGTCGTGGTTTGACGAGCCACAGCGGTGCTGCACAGGCGCGGATCAGGTTCCAATCCGTGTTGGTCAGGAGCGCCCTCGATACTGCAGAGTGGTGATGCGTATCTTTGCACACGATATCGGCACCGGTTGCCGCCGCGTGGCGAACGATCCCCTCATAGAGCGGGTGGTCCCAGACCGCGGTCGTCGTTACCTCGATACCGCGCGCAGTGAGCGGCTCTGCAAGCTTCGCCAGGTGTTGTTCCTGGCCATTCAGAATTTCCGCGCGGGCCTTCTCGAGGGAGGGCGAGTCGAAGAGCCGGTCACCGCTCAGGTACTCGTTGTAGTAGCAAATGAAAAGCTCGAGCTTCGCGCCGGTCTTCTCTGCCAGCCAGGCGGCCTTTTCAAGGGCTGGTTGATTCTCCGCGGTCGGATCGACGACGCTCATGATTTGCTTGATGGTTTGCATTGCTTGTCCCTGTCGGGTTTGGTTTTGCCAGTGATCGGTGATGGAAATGACGTTATTTTAGAGACGGCCAAGTGCCAATAAGACCTGATGCCTAAGCGGTATCGGAATTTACCTATCCAGCGCCGCCATGCCGCTTGATTACTATACTAACTGGACTGCCGAGCAATAGGGAAAGGCGGGCGACGGGAGCGAAACATTGACGGAAAGGAACTGGCCAAATGGCCTGAAACAGGCGCTCGAAACGAAACGGGACGAGCTCGCGGGGCGCCTCGAGCGCATCACGGCCAATGTCAGGCGCAGCCTCGATTCGGACTCCGAAGAGCGCGCCAAGGAGCTGGCGGACAGCGAGGTCGTCGATGCGCTGGGCAACGAGGCGCGGGAAGAGCTGCAGAAGATCGCCGACGCGCTGTCCAGGATGGAAGCCGGCGATTACGGCCTGTGCTCGGAATGCGGCACCCGGATCGCGCCTGAACGGATTGCCGCCTATCCTTATGCCGAGGAGTGTATCGACTGCGCAGAGCTGGCCGAGGATTATCGGGCCAGGCCCTGAGTCAGGCTGCCATGTGCATGCGGACCAGGTCAGCCAGCGACCGGGCTTCCATCTTTTCCATGACACGCGCTCGGTGAATCTCGACGGTGCGCTGGCTGACACCGAGTTCGTAGGCAATAACCTTGTTCGGCTTCCCGGTCACAACCAGGTCCATGACCTGGCGCTCGCGATTGGTCAGTTTCTCTATGCGACTTTGCACGGAGGACTTTTCTTCGCGAGCAGAACGACGTTCCTGGTCCGTCTTCAGCGCGTCGCTTATCCGATCCAGCAAGTCCTGGTCGCGAAAGGGTTTCTGGATAAAGTCGATGGCGCCTTTCTGCATGGCTTCGACCGCCATCGGCACGTCGCCGTGACCGGTGATAAAGATGATCGGCAGCGTGCTGCCCAGTTCATTGAGCTTTTCCTGCAGCTCGAGTCCGCCGAGGCCCGGCATCCTGATGTCGAGCACGAGGCACCCGGCACGGTCGCTGTCGTAGCTCGAAAGAAAGTCATCCCCGGAATGAAAAATCTCGTAGCTCAGCCCGACCGAGCGCATCAGTAGCTCCATCGCGTGGCGGATCGCCTGATCGTCGTCGACAATATAGACTGTCGATTGAGTATCGTCAGTGGTCATCGTACCCCTGGTGCCATGAACTGAATGACTGCGATTGAGCCTATAGTGTAGCTCACGTTTGGAATAAGTATAAGGAGCGGAAGGCGATGCATCCCCTGGCGCACCTCGCGATTGTCTGGGCCGCAGTCCTCGTCGCCGTCGTGGCCGCGAAGAAAACGCGGCTGACGCCCGTGCTGTTCTTCCTGTTCATGGGCTTCCTGCTGGTCAACGTCGGCATCCTGCCGGCCGAGTCCGATCCGTTTATCAGGGAATTCTCGGAACTCGGCATCATCTTTATCATGTTCGCGCTCGGCTTCGAGGAGTCGACCGATAACTTCGTTGCCAGCCTGAAAAAGAGCTGGGGAATCGCGCTGTTCGGAGCGCTCGGGCCGTTCGTCGTGACCTATGCGGTCGCCGACGCGATCTGGGACGACACTGACGTATCCCTGATGTGCGCGCTCGCCATGACCGCGACCGCGGTTTCGCTGACGATGGTCTCGCTGCGCAGCGAAGGCCTGCAGAATTCGGTCGTCGCGACCCGGGTCATGACCTCGGCCGTGATCGACGACATCGGCTCGCTGGTAGCCGTCGCCATCGTCGTGCCGATCGCGGTCGGAGGCGGAGCCATTACGCCGGCCTCGCTCGCNNGCCGGCCTCGCTCGCGATCATCGCCGGCAAGGCCGTATTGTTCTTCGCGGTCGTTACCGTGCTCGGCGGCTGGATTTTCCCGGCGCCGCTCAAGGGCTGGATAGGACGCATGCCGATCGTCGGGCGCTTCGGCGTCCGCCACCTGTTCACGTTCGATAAGGGAGCGCACGCGACGCTGGCGCTACTGCTCGTCGCCCTCGTTGTCGGCCTGATGGCCACTTACTTCGGCTTTCACCCGGCCGTGGGCGCCTACATGGCGGGGCTGATCGTCAGGGAAGAGTACTTCCACCTCGGAGATTCGTCACGCGCTTCCGAGGTTGGCGACGTCTATGGCGAAACGCGCAAGATCATCGACAACGCCGCTTTCTCCTGGATCGGA
>JABAHS010089925.1_pt2 | contig 23399 bp, 30 predicted proteins | sample 7062111 | NCBI WGS metagenome assembly JABAHS01 (sample SAMN14534600, study PRJNA622989) | marine sediment metagenome | biome: marine biome [ENVO:00000428]; feature: marine pelagic biome [ENVO:01000023]; material: deep marine sediment [ENVO:00002113]; isolation source: pool of 4 deep marine... | reverse complement strand
GTTGCAAAGCTCAAGCGCTTGCCCCGCATTTGTAAAACAAATCGGCTGCAGGTCCTCCATGGATAAAATACCCGAGATGACCTTTAGCTGGTTTTTATCATCATCCACTACCAAAACCGGCTGTTTTATTTTGATTTCTGATTGTTCGTTTATATCGCTGTCTGTCTTTTTTAGTTTTTTTATAATAATAAAGTACTAGCTAATTATTAACCTCAATACTTTTATCACATAAAATACATTATTTCTATATCATACCCCTTGACACATATTAATTCATGCTTATTATACCAGCACTCAAGTTGTGAGAGTGCCAGAATAACTATAATAATTCATAAAAGGAGAAAAGAATATGGGTACCAAGGCTTTACACGAAGGGTTTAGACCTTTACACGATAAGGTATTAGCCAAGAGGATTGGAAGTGAAGAAGTAACAAAGGGTGGCATCATCATCCCTGAGACAGCTCAGGAAAAACCTCAGGAAGGACAAGTAATAGCAGTGGGCACAGGAAGAATATTGCCTGACGGTACTGTCGTTCCGCTGGAAGTGAAAAAGGGAGACAAAATCCTTTTTAGCAAATATGGTGGTAATGAATTGAATATAGAGGGCGAAGATTACATAATCCTCGAAGAAAATGACATCCTGGCAGTACTAAAGTAAGAAAGTATGAAAAGTAAAAAAAATTAGGAGGCAAAGAGATACAATGGGAGCAAAAGAGATAAAATTTAGCAGAGAAGCCCAGGATTTGGTGCTGCAGGGAGTAAATGAGCTTGCAACGGCAGTGAAGGCAACCCTTGGGCCAAGAGGCAGAAACGTGCTCATAGAGAAATCATTCGGAGCACCGGTGGTAACAAAAGACGGAGTAACCGTAGCAAAAGAGATAGAGCTTGATAACAAGTTTGAGAACATGGGCGCACAGATGGTAAAAGAAGTAGCAAGCAGAACAAGTGACGTGGCAGGAGACGGAACTACTACTGCAACAGTGCTTGCTCAGTCCATATATAAAGAAGGAATAAAACTGGTAGCGGCAGGCCACGACCCAATGAAGCTAAAAAGGGGTATAGACAAGGCAGTGGAGGCAGTAGTGAACTCTATACAGAAGCTAAGCAAACAGGTAAAAGGCAGAACAGAGATAGCTCAGGTTGCTACTATTTCTGCAAACGGTGATGAGAACATAGGAAACATCATTGCAGATGCAATGGAAAAAGTAGGAAAAGACGGAGTAATCACGGTAGAAGAAGGCAGAAGCCTAGACACCGCGCTTGATGTGGTAGAGGGTATGCAGTTTGATAGAGGATACCTAAGCCCGTACTTCGTAACAGATGCAGAGAAGATGATAGTAGACTTAGACGATCCGCTAATACTTCTTCACGACAAGAAGATAGCAAGCATGAAGGACTTGGTACCGCTGCTCGAAGAATCCGCAAGAACATCAAAGCCGCTATTAATAATAGCAGAAGACATAGAGGGTGAGGCTCTTGCTACATTGGTAGTCAACAAGATAAGAGGCACGCTTAAAGTAGCTGCAATCAAGGCGCCGGGGTTTGGAGATAGAAGGAAGGCGATGCTTGAGGATATAGCAGTGCTCACAGGAGGGCAGGTAATAGCAGAAGAAGCAGGGATGAAGCTTGAAAACACAACAGTAGCAGACCTTGGAAGAGCAAAGAAAGTGGTAATAGACAAAGACGATACGACAATAGTGAGCGGAGAAGGAAAGAAAGGTGACATAGAGGGAAGAATAAGACAGATAAAGGCTCAGATAGACGAATCCACAGGGGAGTACGACAGAGAGAAGCTTCAGGAAAGACTTGCCAAATTAGCAGGTGGAGTAGCAGTGATAAGAGTAGGAGCCGCAACAGAGGCTGAGATGAAGGAGAAGAAGGCAAGAGTGGAAGACGCTCTTAATGCAACAAGGGCAGCGGTAGAAGAAGGGGTAGTCCCTGGGGGAGGAGTAGCGCTTGTAAGAGCAATTAAGGCAATTGACTCTTTTGATACAGGAGATACTGAAGAGCAGGCAGGGGTAAATATCATAAAAAGAGTGTTGGAAGAACCCTTAAGAGAGATAGCAGGCAATGCAGGCTGGGACGGCTCAATAGTGGTAGAGAAGGTAAAAGAGTCCAAGGGATCAAACGGGTTTGATGCCGCAAAGCTTGAGTACTGTGATATGCTGGATGCAGGGATAGTTGATCCTGCAAAGGTAACGAGGTCAGCGATACAGAATGCATCGAGTGTTGCAGGGCTTCTTTTAACCACAGAAGCGCTTGTAGCGGAGAAGCCGGCGCCGGAGGAGACTGTAGGAGCGCCTGGAGGAGCAGGGCCTATGGGTGGAATGCATCCCGGTGCAATGGGCGGCATGATGTAATCGCTATGCGATGAATATGACACTTACTAAACTAGTAAGAGATTAACAACAGTAACAAAACAAAAATACAACTCGGCGGGTTACTTTTTACAACAAACAAAAAGGTAGCCCGCCTTTTTTTTGAGGGAAATAATTCATAGCTTGCCAAATTATATCAATATCTAGGTAATAACATGGTAGAAGTGTTTGAAGATTTTTATTTATAGTGTAATTTAAAATCGAATTTTAATCGGGTGTAAATAAATGCCATTTTCAAGTGAACTAAAAGCTAAGATTACTGAGAAGATAAATTCTTTGGAAACTAAGCAGTCGGCGCTTATTCCCGTGCTTCACACAGTGCAGTATGAGCTCGGACACATTTCAAATGAGTCGATGGAAGAGGTTGCGGCGATTCTCGAGCTTTCTCCATCTTGTGTTCAGAATGTGGTTACTTTCTACACAATGTATTTTAATGAGCCCAAGGGAAAGCATGTTATTTGGCTTTGCAGAACACTCTCTTGTGCTCTTAAGGGTGCAGAGCATGTGGAACATTATATCGGGGATAAGCTAAACGTTAAAACCGGTGAAACTACCGCAGATGGTAAGATAACTTTTATGGAAGCCGAGTGTCTTGCAGCCTGCGGTGCGGCTCCTGTGATGCTTGTAGACGAACAGCTGCATGAAAATCTTACAAAGAGTAAAGTCGACTCAATAATTGAAGACTTGCAAAAGGGCTAAATAACAGCTTGAATTCAGTTCTGGCTGTGTGGGTAAAATTATGGACTTCAAAAAGTATAGAAAACAGTGCATAGATATTTTTCATGAAGCCCTGCAGGCAGCAAATCCTTATAAATGCGTATCTGAAAAACTCAGTATTAAGAATAATAAACTCAAAATTGATACAAAAAAATACGACCTCGATAGTTTTAAAAACATATATGTAATAGCCTTTGGAAAGGCCTCCACAGAGATGGCTCTGGCTGTTGAGCATTCGCTTGGAAGTTACACTACTGAAGGCATTGTAGTATCGAATCATGACTCACCTCCGGCTTATAAAAAGTTAAAGTACTTAAGATCGAGCCATCCTATTCCGGATGAAAAAAGCATGAAGGCTGCAAAAAAAGCGGTCGAGCTGCTTGATAAAAGCACCAAAAATGACCTGGTAATTTTCCTGATTTCAGGTGGTGGAAGCTCCATGCTTGCCCTTCCTGCAGAAGGACTGTCTCTCCATGAAAAAAGAAATGTTACGGAAATGCTATTAAAATCGGGCGTGGATACTTATGGGCTAAACACCATAAGAAAACATATATCTCAGATAAAGGGCGGAGGGCTTTTAAAAAAAGCGCTACCTTCACAGGTTGCAACTCTTATTCTGTCTGATGTAGTTGGTGACAAACTGGACGGAATCGCCTCAGGCCCTACTGTGCCTGATGAAACAACGTTTGAAGAATGCTGGAAAGTGATAGAGGCTCTCAGGCTTGAGCACAGAATACCGCCGCAGGTAGTCCTCCATTTGGAAAGGGGCAACATGGGAGAAATTCCAGACACACTTAAGGCAAAGGATATTGATAAGGAAAAGGTTCAGACGGTGATTGTAGGAAGCAACCTTAAGTCTCTTGTATCTGCAAAAAAACAGGCAAAGAAACTTGGATACAATTCGCTTCTGTTATCCTCACAGATGAACGGCGAGGCAAGAGAGGTTGCAAAGGCCATATCGGCCATTGCTTTTGAAATAGAAAAATACGATCTTCCTATAAAAAAGCCTGCATGTCTTATCTTTGGCGGTGAAACTACCGTTACCGTAGAAGGCACTGGTAAGGGGGGAAGAAATACTGAAACTGCACTTTCTTTCGCTATGGAAATACTCGGACACGATATAATAGGCCTTTTTTGCGGTACTGACGGCATTGATGGCCCAACAGATGCCGCTGGCGCTATATGTGACGGGAATACAAGAGCAAGGGCAAGGAAAATGGATGTAAGCGCCAGGGAGCATATTACAAACAATGATTCCTATCATTTCTTTGATCATCTTGGCGATCTGATTATTACAGGATCAACAGGTACAAATGTTATGGATCTGGGTATTGTGCTTATTCCCTAGTTTTCTATTTTAAATTTTCACCATTTAATATATATTTCTTACATATTACTGCAGGGGGCAATTTTTTTTATCGATATTTTATCTATTTAACATGGAACTAAACCGTCCTTTACCTCAAAACCTGGAAGCCGAGCAGGCCGTACTCGGAGCGCTTATAATTGAAGGAAGCCTTATAAACCAGGTGCTGGAAATTTTAACGGCCGAGGATTTTTATAAGGATTCTCATAAACAGATTATTTCTGCAATGATCGATCTGGACAGAGACTCAAAGCCTATCGATCTGCTTACCGTATTTGAATTTCTTAAGGCCAAGGGGCAGGCGCTGGAAGATGTGGGTGGAAGCAACTACCTCACCTATTTAACTGAGATAGTGCCTACTACTGCAAACATTGGCTACTACGCGCAGATTGTAAAAGAAAAGTCTATTCTGAGAAACCTTGTGGTTACTGCATCTGATATTGCAAAAGAGAGCCATGAAGACGGGGTTGATGTAGACGAGCTTGTAGACAGGGCTGAGCATTCAATCCTGGAAGTTGGGCAAAACAGGGTTAAGCGCAGTTTCTATGATACCAACATGCTGGCCTCAGGCGCTTTGGAAATGATCGAAGCGCTCAGTAAGAGAAAAGAGCATCTCACAGGGGTTCCAACGGGGTTTGAAAGACTGGATCACATGACCTCTGGGCTGCAGCCTTCTGATCTTATCATTATTGCAGCCAGACCGGGGCTTGGCAAAACCTCATTCTGTCTTAATGTAGCAAGCCATTCTGCCATAATGAACAAAAAAAATATCGCCATCTATTCACTTGAAATGACAAAAGAGCATTTGATGCTGCGCATGTTATCAATTCAGGCCAAGGTTAATTATTCAAGCATAAGAAGCGGATATATCGGCAATAAAGATTTGGAAAAACTGGTTAAAGCCGCAGATGTATACAGTAAGGCGGGCATTTATATAGACGATACTCCGGCTATAAGCTCTTTGGAGCTTAGGGCAAAAGCACGAAGGCTTTCAAAGGATAAGGGTTTGGACCTTATAATAGTCGACTATCTGCAGCTTATGAGAGGAAGTCGCAGGACTGATACAAGAGAGAGGGAGATTGCTGAAATTTCAGGATCGCTAAAGAGCCTTGCAAAAGAGCTGTCCGTGCCGGTAATAGCAATATCGCAGCTTAGCCGCCAGCCGGAAAGCAGAACCGATAAGCGCCCTCAGCTCTCTGACCTTCGTGAAAGCGGCGCTCTTGAGCAGGATGCGGATTTGGTTATGTTTATTCACAGAGCCGACGCATATAAGAATAAGCAGGATGAAAAAGACGGCACTGCTGAGCTTATTATAGGTAAGCAAAGAAATGGGCCCACGGGAAGTATTAAACTAGCATTCTTAGAGAGTCAGGGAATTCCAAGCTTCGAAAACTTGGACGAAGAACATGAAGACGCTTTTTAGCTGGCCCGAATTATAAAGACTAAACAAGCATGGGTTTTACTATTTTTTTGGGATCAGATTCTTTCTTATAAAGAACTTCATCATCCTGCCAGGAATTAAACTTATCGAAAATTTCTCTAAGCGCTTGTTTTACTGATGTCCAGTCACATTCCCAGTCATAATGTTTAAACTTTCCGGAAAAGAACATTTGTTCGAAAATCTCTCTTTCTTTCTGGAGACCTTTTTCTGCAATCCACCCCGTGCGTACATTTGCGTAGCCAACACCAAACGCCATACTTATTGTTCCTCTAAGCCCAAGCCTCTCGGCTGCCTTTGTAGCAAGCTCTATAAAACTATAGAGCGCCTCAGTTGTTCTGTAGCCTTTTTCTGGAAACTTTTCGCTCATTCTCTCTATATTTTTTATAAAGTACATTGGGTAGAAAGTCGGAGAGTAACCTGAAACAGATTTAGTCGGGCTTAATTTAGGAAGTCTTACAATCAAGTCTTCTTCTATTATTCCCACCATATAGTCTTCTTTGGAAAATTCGCCAATATCACCGCAAAGGCTGAGAGATTCCCTTATCTTATTCCATTCTTTTTCAGCGATTTCCAAGGTAAGATTGAGCTGCTCTTTTTCCTTATTCTCTTCGCTCTGTATTAGTTCTTCCAGTTCCATTTCTACTGTCCTATATATAACGAAAGAGGAATATACATGTGTAGTAAGCTAAATCAATATCTATATAATTTACGAATATATTATCTCTATGCATAGTTATGTTATCAAAAATAGTATTGATCGACCCTAAAACATTTTATACAATAGCTTATCGGTTTAAACTCAAACTAAGGAGGATAATGATGAAAATTTTGATATCTCTTTTCATACTATTTATATCACAATCAGTTTCTGCTGAAGGGTTAAAGAGCGAGGCTGAGACTAAAGCTATGTCTGATAAAATTATGCAGCATTTTATAAAAGAAGATTTTAAGACTGGGCTTGATATTGCAAAAAAGTACTGGCCGCTTCCCGAAGTTGAGATTGAAGGCCTTGGGGTAACTATCAAAACACAGTGAGGTGCTGTATGGAACCGCTATGGTAGTCCAGCTGGGAGTGAATTTGTAAAGCAGGAAAAGCTGGGGAAATTATTGATAAGATATTACTACCTCCATAAATTTGAAAACCATTAATTATATTGGAGGTTTACATACTATAAAGCTAAGGACACCTGGAAAATAAACGGAATAACATATAAAGACGATCTGGATTTTCTGTTTGAATGATTAATGAAGTATTGAGACTTAATACTCCGAATCCTGATTTCTATGATTGCATCTAAAACCATTATGTGATCTCGGATATGCAAACACTAATTATATATGTATAAAATGCTTGAATATTCAAAAGTTTTCGTTAACTTTTCATTCAATTATTTTCATAATAAAAACAAAGGGAGGAATTACGATGAAATATCTATTTATACTTCTTAGCCTTTTTTTTGTAACGCTGGGAAATTCTGCACAGGTAGACCTAAAGAGCAGTGAATTCGGCTGGTATGGTTCAAAAATCACCGGAGAACACTTCGGCAAGATTATGCTTAAAGAAGCAACACTTACAGAAACCGATGGAAAAGTGACAGGCGGCGAGTTTGTTATGGATATGACTACAATTACTGTAGATAATATAGATTCACAGGAATATGAAACGAAGTTTTTAAATCACATGAAAAGCCCGGACTTTTTCGATACTGCCAATCACCCTACTGCAAGACTAAAAATTAATAAAGTAGATAACAACAATGTTGAAGGGGTATTAATGATAAGAGGTAAATCTCACCCCGTGGCTTTTCCCATAGAAAAAAATGGTGACACAGTTTCCGGCAAGATGACATTTGACCGTACTAAGTATGATATTATTTATAAATCAAAAAACTTCTTTGAAAATCTTGGTGATAAGATCATCCATGACGAGGTAGTGCTTAATTTTAAGGTTAAGGTTGTTGAGGGGTGAAGTGATTTAAGCAACTAAAAATAACTCAACAAGAATAGGTAGGCTGGATTTTATTGAGGTCGAAATAAGACATCATTAAAATAAAGTACTAAAGAACGGCTAAATGAATAGAACCAATCTTTATCCCTCATTCAGACCACTGATTTGAGCGGATTTCAGCTTTGCTGTTTTCCGGATGATAATGCATGTCCGAGAAAAATTTATTAAGATTTCTTTATTATCTCTACTATTTTCATTGATGAATAAAATAAAGTTAACGGCCTTGGTTTTCCATTAAAAGTGCTGTGTATTAGGGTTGTGCTTGCACTATCAAATGATAGATAATCAACACTTTGCAACTAGGGAAGGTTTTAAATAATACACCAGTCTTAAACTTTATGGACCAGGTTTAGATCTGAGAAGCTTTTTTTCTCCTTTTCAGGGGGAGAGAATTTTTTTATCATATTTTGATATATTTCTTTAAATTCATCAGAAATTGATTCTAGCTCTACGCCAATTCTAAAATTGCCGTCCTGCCGGTTTTCGGTTACCCAGGCTAATTCTCCTTTTAGCTCGCAACTGTCGGCTCCTATAAATATGCGGGCTAGAATTTCCGTACCGACTTGGAGATTGTAGTCAGTCGTGATACACATACCAGTCTCAGAAATATTGATAATGGCAACTTTGCAATACTGTCTGCCGTTTCCGATGACCTCAATTTCATTTTTTAAGGAAACCTTCTCGATGCTCTTTTTTTATTAATTTTCTCCATGAGTTATAATCCGTTGTTTAATTATATTATAATGTAAATTAGCAATAACAGATAGATGTATTTTAATTTTAGTAATCTGAATATTGTATGTGTAAGTTATTAATATAGATAATCAGGCTCTTGATCCTAAATCATTCGGTTTCTTGGTTAAGCTGAAATTCTACTAATTAACTAAACTTTCCAGCACTCTAGGTAATTTTATCGCTCAGTCGAAACGCAAAATCGAAATACCAGATCCATGAATTATGCTGTCTATCTATAAGTAGATAGGTATATTTTTATTATCTATAATTCCAGAATATATAATGATTCCGGATTTATGCTCTCTCCGTTTAACTTTACACTCAGGTGTAGATGCGGGCCGCTTGCCCGCCCGGTACTGCCGACAAGACCAATTATATCGCCTCTATTTATTTTCTCTCCGGTTGAAACATTTGTTTTGGATAGATGCAGATAAACAGAGTACAGTCCAAGACCGTGATTTATAACAACAGTGTTCCCGCCATAGAAGTGATTATCCGTTAGTTCTACTATACCGCTGTTAATCGATTTTATAGGTGTACCTGTCTTTCCTCTATAATCTGTACCCCTATGTGTGCTCTCTTTCTTTTTATTTATTATTCTTTTTACTCCGAACTGAGAGGTAATGTCGCTGTCTGTTGGCTTAGTAAAACTGCCTTCCCATAAAGGAACTGGCGTAACCTGGTCCCAAATAGATTTTAATAGCGCAGACTCATCATTTGCTCTCTTCTCATCTTCCGGGCTTAAAAATACTTTTTCTGATTGTAAAGTGATATGCTTAACAGGAAACTCCTTGGTTCTAATTTCTATACTATAAGTACTGCTTAATTCACCCGCGTTAAGTGTAAGTGGATAGTCTCCGGGTTTAGTATCTATATCCACATAGGTAATTCCTTTAAATCCAAGGCCAGATTCATAAAACCTTATTTCTTTGTTCTGAAAAATACCCGAAGGTTTTATAGGAATCTCAGCATATATTGCAACTACGTCACCGGGGTATTTTAGTTCCGGAGTTATGTTGATTTTAGCAGGGGGTTGATCTACGAATAATGATAAAGATACAAAAATAAAAAAAGATAATAAAGAATAAAACTTTTTAAACATTTAGTTATAATACTTATCTCATATGAATAAGAAAGTGTATTTAGATTATAATGCCACAACTCCTGTTGATCAAAGGGTACTGGAAGCTATGTTGCCATACATGAAAGATATGTATGGAAATCCTTCAAGCGTGCATTCTTTTGGTGGAGACTCAAAGTCAGCTCTTGACGATGCGAGGGAGAAGGTTGCAGAGCTTATAGGTGCAAGGCAAAGGGATATCTGCTTTACAGCAGGAGGCAGTGAGAGCAATAATTTCGCTATTAAGGGTGCAGCGTATGAGCTTAGAGATAAAGGCAGGCACTTAATCACTACACAGGTAGAGCATGCATCTGTTTTGGGAACATGTAAATATCTTGAAAAGAGGGGTTATGAAGTTACCTATCTATCAGTAGATAGTGATGGGATGATTGATATTGATGAGCTTGTAGATTCAATAAGAGAGGATACTATTATTGTATCTGTTATGTATGCTAATAATGAAACCGGGGTTATTTTTCCTTTGGATAGAATTTCTGAGATCACCAAGAAAAAGGCAGCGTTGCTTCATACGGATGCTGTTCAGGCAGTGGGGAAGATTGAGATTGATCTTGCCAAATTGCAGGTCGACTTACTATCTTTATCCTCGCATAAGCTGTACGGTCCCAAAGGTGCCGGGGCTTTGTATATTAGAAAGGGAGTAAATCTATATCCCCTAATACACGGCGGCGGGCAGGAAAGAGGAAAACGTTCCGGGACTGAAAATGTGCCGGCAATAGCAGGGCTTGGTAAAGCTACAGAATTAATAAAGGATAATATAAATTCAGAAAATAAAAGACTTTTATCACTTCGGGACAAGTTACACACTGAAATAGCAAAGAAAATAGAAGGAGTAAGTTTAAACGGTCATATAGAAAACAGGTTATCCAACACATTAAACTTGAGCTTTGAAGATGCAGAGGGGGAATCGCTTGTGATGAATCTCGATTTGGAAGGAGTAGCAGTTTCCACGGGTTCAGCATGCTCAGAAGGAAATGTAGACCCGTCTCATGTGCTGCTTGCCATGGGCCTTACAAAAGAGCAAGCAGTTTCTTCACTCAGATTTAGCTTCGGGAGATACTCCGAAGAAAGTGATATTGATCTTGTTATAGAAAAACTTCCTGCTATCGTTAAAAGGATAAGAACTATAAATGAAAAATGATTTTAAGGAAAAACAGGTGCTAGGTTAAGACCCATATCTTCAGGGTATCCCATCATAAGGTTCATGTTCTGAACGGCCTGACCGGAGGCGCCCTTTACAAGATTATCTATCACTGAAACTATGATTGCCTTGTTCTGTCCTTCTATAACTTTGCACCCAATATCACAGAAATTTGAGCCGCGCACCTGATGAGTGGATGGGTAAACCCCTTCGGGCATGACCCTTACAAATTTTTCCCTTCTATAAAACTTACTATAAACAGACAACAGGTCGGATGTGTCTATTTTCTTTTTAAGGTCAACATAAACTGTTGATAGAATGCCCCTGTCTATCGGAATGAGATGAGGACTAAAGTTTAATGAGACTCTTTTGCCGGAATACTTAGACAGCACTTCTGTGATTTCAGGCATATGCCTGTGCTCGCCTATCTTGTATGCTTTGAGCCCCTCGTTTACTTCACAAAAGTTGTAGTCAAGTGCAGCCGAACGGCCCGCACCCGAAACCCCCGATTTGGAATCAATGATGATTGTGTTTTGTTTTATAAGATTGTTCTTAAGAAGCGGAGCCAGAGGCAGTGTGGATGATGTCGGGTAGCATCCCGGGTTTGCAATGATTTTTGCCCTTTTAATCTTTGCCCTGTGTAGCTCGGGTAGACCATAAACTGCTTTATCAATTAGCTCAGGACATGGGTGCTTTCCATACCACTTTTTATAGATCCTGTGACTTATTCTGAAATCAGCCCCCAGGTCTACTACTTTAATTCCTTTTTCATAAAGATGCTTAACAATATTTGCCGAGGTTCCGTGTGGAAGGGCAGTAAAAGCAAAATTGATATTACGGGGAATCTTATCTAGGTCGAGCGGATGCAGCTTTAAATCTATGATGTCTTTAAAAACCGGCAGTACTTCATCGAGCCGCTTTCCAGCACTCCTGTCCGCTGTGAGGTAGGTTATCTCAACTTTTGGATGATTAACAAGAAACCTTAGAAGCTCACTTCCCGTATATCCGCTTGCGCCTAATATGGCTGCCTTGATTTTAGACATTATGTGATCAAGCTATCTGGGAATTTGTTAGTTTTCAAATGTATTGCTCATAAAATCAGGACTCTAGACAGAACAATCCTGAATATGATAATAAAAGATAAAACAAAAAAATTTTTAAAGAAGAAAAATCTTATTCAGCCGGCGCTTTCTCTGATTCGGCCTTAACCAGTATCTCAACATTCCTGTCTTTCTTTAAACCTTCAATTATAGAAGCATATTCTTTATCGGCTTTTTCTTTTGTAAGATAAATGGCTATTGTATCTTTCAGGTCGTCGAATCCGGGCTCGGATTTGTTAATTACTTTCTGCACAACAAACTGGCCTTTTGATTCAATCACCTGGCTTACCTGTCCCAGGTCAAGAGCTTCGCTGAAAACGCCTACAACTACATTTGATGTCTGCTGAAAACCTACTTTTGAGCCTTCTTCTGTTGTATGAAGCTGTACAATTGATTTAAAATCCGTTCCCTTAAGAGCTTCTTTTCTAACTTCTTCTGCAAGCTCTTTATTGCCGGAGGTAAGCTCTTCAACCTCAACTAATGTATATTCATGCTTATGGTTTTTATAGTATTCGGCGATTTCTTCATCAGTTACCTTTGGAGCGATACCTTTTCTCAGTTGATCTTTTATTAATTTTAGTACTAGGTTTCTTTGGTATTTTGTGACGTCAGGCTCAACAATTTTGTCTATGCCTTGCTCAACAGCAACCTGATATAAAACTTCATTCTTAACAGTTAGATCAATATTTCCGTTTTCCAGGTCGTCTTCAAAGATTTTGGTACCGTTTACTATAGCAACAGGCTTTTTCTTAGATGCCTGCGCTTTAGCTTTCTCATGTTCGGCCATTTTTAGGAGTCGTTGATTTTTAACGTTTTCATAAGTATCGACTTCTTCTTTCTCTTTAGAGCAGGCCATTATTAATAATGGTGAAAGTATGATTGCTAATAATAATTTTCTCATCTTAAAATAAATCTCCTTAAATTAGATAATTTTTTTGTATTTTCCTAATATAAAAATATTAGTCAAGAAGGGTATTTATAATGCTCTTTAATCATCAAGAAAACCCCTCCCTACACCACTGATAATTATATATCAATTTTTATTGGAATCTACAAATTATTTTTTATACTCTAAAATAATAATGGAAAGCGCAGAATTATGGTTAACTCCACTTTTACTTGTTCCAGGTGTGGCACTGCTGGTAATGTCTACCTCAGGCAGGTTTGCAAATGTGCATTCAGAGATTTATGAACTTGTAAACCACAAGCATGAAGAGGGTATCGAGAAATTAGCCGAAAATCTTGATAAAAGATCACATATATTCAGAAATGCCCTTGTAAGCCTTTATTTAAACATTACGTTTCTTTCTATAGCAAGTCTTGTTGGAGGACTTGGAGTAATCTGGTTGGGTAATATTTTTTATTTGGTTATGGACTTAGCTGTTTGGGCATAATGTGTCTGGTTTTTGCTTCGACTATGTTAATAAGAGAATCTATGCTTACCCTGGAAGTTATAAAACAGCACTGCAGCCAGATTGAAAAGCACTGAAAACTATTTATACTTGCACACATGGATCCGGAAAAGGTAAAAGAGCTTATAGAAAGCGGAATGAGCGCAGAGCATGTTACGGTCACAGGAGACGGCGCGCATTTCGAAGCGGTTATAGTATCTTATGAGTTTCAAGGTAAAAACCTCGTACAGAGGCACCAAGTGGTTTACGGGGCGCTTGGCGATGCAATGAGAGAGGATATCCATGCGCTTTCAATGAAGACATACACGCCGGAGCAATGGAAGGAAATAAATAATTAAAGTTAAATTTTAGGGAGTAAAAAATGTCAGATATACAGCAGACAATAAAAAAACAGATTGAAGATAATAAAATTATTCTTTTTATGAAGGGCAACAAACAGTTTCCTCAGTGCGGGTTTTCTGCACAGGTAGTACAGATACTAAACTCATACGATGTTCCGTATGAAACAGTAGATGTGCTTTCAGATCCTGAAATAAGGCAGGGGATAAAGGACTTTTCAAACTGGCCTACGATTCCTCAGCTCTATGTTAAGGGCCAGTTCATAGGCGGCTGTGATATATGCACAGAGATGTTTCAAAACGGCGAGCTTGAGCAGTTAGTAAAATCAGCAGCTGAATAAAAGTTTCTGTCTTCTACCTTAATCATTTAAGCCCCCGCTAATTTTTATACTCAGGAAAGTATACGGCAAGCTTCTTCTTAAGCTGGTTTCTGGCTCTGAGTATTCTGGACTTAATAGCCGGAAGCGAAAGCCCGAGCACATCGGCTGCCTGCTGGTTTGAAAGGCCTTCAACGTCTCTCAGCTGAAAGACTACGCGGTATTCTTCAGGCAGTTCACCTATTGCTTTATCCAGTATTTCACTCTGTTCTACATTGATTGCTGAATCATCGGGGCCAAAACCGTCATATTTTATCTGCAGGCCCTCATAAGACGAGCCATTCTCATTATTGTTAAATTCCTCTACGCTTATTTCCTTTGAGCTGTTTTTGTTTTTGCCTCTAAGGTACATAAATGCTTCATTAGAGCTTACGGTATAAATCCAGGTTGCAAGCTTAGACTCTTCTCTGAAAGTTCCCAGTTTTTCTATGAGTTTTACAAATACATTTTGAAGCACTTCCTCTGCGCTTTCGGGGTTTTTGGTGATTCTCATTGCCAGTCTGAAAATCTTCTCGCCGTATCTGTTTACTATTTCATTATATGCGCCGTCGTCTTTGTTATTTACGTAGAGTGATGCTAGTTGTTCATCCTTTAATTCATTGTAGTTAAGTTCGGCTTCGGTAAACTCGATATGGCCGTTTAGTATTGGAATAACCTTATTATCTATAAGATTGGAATGTCTAATCATTTTTTTACCCCTTTACTATATAGTTGACCAGTCAGTATATTTTTGCATAAATTTTTTTTATTTCACTACCCTTAACATATTAAAAGCATTATCAGTCATGTTTTTCATGACCTCAGGATCATTGTATGTTTTACACACAAGCAGAGCACCTTCGACAAAGGCCAGGAGAGACTGTGCCGTCGCCCTTACGTTTATTTTCGGGCTTACCTGTCCTCTGGATATAGCATCTTGTATAAGCACTTCAATAAGCCCTGTCCATTCGTCAAATATGGACTCTATTTTCATTCTAATCTCTTCGTCCTGGGTGCTAAGCTCGACAGCCAGGTTCCCTATATTGCAGCCCGAAATACAGCCGGAACATGATTTGGAATCTACAAGGTGTTTATATCCGGTTTCCATAAGGGTCTTCATTTTATCAAGCGGCTCTAAGTCACTCTCCAGAATAGGAAGAAACATATGAGTCTTGAAGTTTTCCCAGATCTTGTCCAGTGCAACTATAGTCAGGTCGCGTTTTGATGGGAAGAAATGATAGAAGCTGCCCTTTTTTACCTCAGCATGCTCGCATAGCTCCTGTACTCCAACTGAGTTGTAGCTTTTGTTGCTAAGCAGCTGAATCGCGCTGTCTATTAATTTTTCTCTCGTAGTCATTTTTACTATCTCTATTGATCTAATATATCTCTCTAATCAAACCTGGCCAAGCATCATTTTTCTTGGCCCATAGTTGACCAGTCAGTAAAATAATAAAGCATTTGAAATCCTATGTCAAGAGATTTTTTAATTTTTTAGAAATTCTTTCTATTTTCATTAAACTTTTTTATAATAACCCTTCTATATAAAATCTTTAAGGGGTAAGAGATGATAAGAGAATATTTCCCATTATTGCTGGTTGCCTTAATACTGACTGCCGGCTGCGCCAAGAATCCTGCCTCTGAGCAAGACAAATTATCAAAAGCCCCGCTCTTTGAAAATATGGGCAGTCATACCTATGGAATTTCGACTAATTCAGCCCTTGCGCAAAGATATTTTAATAAGGGGTTAAACTTAACCTATGGTTTTAATCACGCAGAAGCGGGCAGGTTTTTAATTATGCAGCGCTGCTTGATCCCGGATGTGCCATGTGCTACTGGGGTGCGGCATATGTGCTGGGGCCTAATATAAATTCCCCTATGGATGACGCTTCAGTAACCGAAGCATACGCTTATACCCAGCAGGCTACCGAAGTATCCAAAGATGCCAGCGAAAAAGAAAGGGATTTGATTACGGCACTTTCCAGGAGATACGACCCTGAGCCTGAGGAAGACAGAAGCTCTTTTGATCTGGAATATGCAAACGCCATGAGGGCGCTTGCGGGAAAGTACCCTCAGGATGTCGAGAGACTCGCCTTGTTTGCCGAGTCTCTTATGGATCTGCATCCGTGGAATTACTGGCGGACTGATGGAAAGCCTCATCCATGGACGCCTGAAATATTAGAAGCTCTTGAAAAGGCTCTTGAAATAAACGAAAACCATCCGCTTGTAAATCATCTCTATATACATGCGGTAGAGGCGTCTCAAAACCCTGAGAAGGGAATACCAAGCGCCGACAGGCTTGGCGGGCTAGTGCCCTATGCGGGGCACCTGGTACATATGCCGGCACATATTTACATAAGGGTAGTAAGATATGCAGACGCATCGGCTGCAAACTTAAAAGCCATAGAATCCGATGAGTCCTATGTAAGCCAGTGTCATGCCCAAGGGGTGTATCCTCTGGCATATAAACCCTATAATATCCATTTTCTCTGGGCGTCTGCTACTCTTGAGGGAAGAAGTGATATGTCCATAAAATCCGCATGGGAGCTTGCAAACGAAGTTGATAAGGAGATGATGACAAGACCCGACCATGAGACGCTTCAGCATTTATATATAACTCCTCTCTATGCAATGGTTAAGTTTGGCAAATGGCAAGAAATCCTAAAACAGCCAAAGCCCGTCGAAAACCTGCTGTATCCAAATGGCTTGTGGGACTATGCAATGGGAATGGCTTGTCTGAGGACAAAGGATATGCCCAGTGCAAAGAGTCATCTCGGCAGTCTTGAAAAGATTGCAACTGACCCTAAGCTAGAAGACATAAAAATATGGGATCCGAATAAAACTTCTGATCTGCTGAAGATCGCAACTGTTATGCTCGAAGCGGAGATTGCAGAGACTGAAAGGGATTATAAAAAGGCGCTTAAGAGTCTTTATGAGGCATAGGATATAGAGGACAGCCTCAATTATGCAGAGCCACATGACTGGTTTTCCCCTGTGAGGCTAACACTGGGTGATGTACTTCTCAAGGCAGGAATACCAAAGGAAGCACAACAGGTTTATACAGAAAACCTGAGGAGATATCCGGAAAACGGCTGGGCACTGTTTGGATTATATAAAAGCCTTAAGGCACAAAAGAAATATGCCGAAGCTAAGGCGGTAAAATCCAGATTTGAGAGAGTTTGGGCAAATTCTGATATAGTACTCACTTCATCGAGGCTATGAGTGGGCAAAAAATCAAAGGGAGGATAAAATGAAAATCAGATACATATTAATGCTGATTACAACTTGGATTTTATTTACTACTGCCGAGTCTTATTCCGTTCCTCAGTCTGCAAAGAATATTGCAGACGTGTACGGAATCGGTGAGTTTAAAAAGGTAGTTAAGGTTTCATATACATTTAATGTTCATATAAACGGCAAGGACATACAGAGAAAGTGGATATGGTATCCGAAGACCGGTCATGTGGTTTTTGTTAATGACAATGCAAAATATAGAAGAAGCAGCATCACTGATGAATTAAAAAATACTGACCATAAGTTTATAAATGATAACTACTGGCTGCTTTTCCCGTTCCATCTAATATGGGATGACGACGTGGAATTCATTGAATCAACAAGCAAGCAGAGTTCTCCTATTAATAAGGAAAGCCTGAATAAATTAACAGTTAAATATGTAAATGACGCCGGCTACACGCCAAATGATATTTACGAGCTGTATTATGACGATGATTACATTATAAAAGAATGGGTGTTCAGGCCGGGCGGCTCTGCAGAAAACAGAAGAGCCATGACATGAGAGCAGAACAAGAGCTACGGCGGAATATTAATTTCGGAAAACCACACGGGCGCAAATAACTTCAGGCTCTGGTTTACGGATATTTCAGTTGAAAAGGAGCCATAAAGTTTTCGTTACTCATTTAAGTTTCTTATAATCTGATAGTAAATCTTCACGGCCCTCACGTATTCATCGACCGACAGCTTTTCGTTTGTGCCGTGAAATCCTTTTAGATTATCTGAAGTGAGAGTGATTCCCATAAACTTATAAATATTACTTGTAAGCGGGATGAAGTGACGGGAGTCAGTAGCACCTACTACAAGGTATGGGGCTGTGATGACGTTTCCGTCCGTGTGTTGTCTTATAGATTTTTCAATTACTTTATAGAACGGGGTATTTATATCGGATACGGGTGAGGGGTTTATCCTAAGAGCGCCTGGGACTATTTTCACCCTCTCATCGTCTATCACTTCTGTAACCTTTTTTAAGACCGTATCGGTTGTATCTCCCGGAAGCACCCTGAAATTTACGACCGCTTTTGCCTTTGCGGCCAGCACGTTTTCCTTGTTGCTGCCCTCAAGCATGGTTGGCGCCGTAGTGGTCCTTACCATAGCGTTTGCGCTTGTAGACTTTGTAATTCTACCAAGGGCAAAGCATTCAAACAGCCACAGGTTCGCAAGGCCCATCCTCTCATAAAATGGCATGTACGGAGTTAGCTTTTTAAACATAAACCCCGCAGCGCCATCAAGCCTGGGCTTGAAGGGATTTTCCTCAAGGCTTGTAATTGCTCTACTCAGTATGCCCACCGTAGTTTCTTTTGGAGGCATGGACGAGTGGCCGCCCCTGCCCTCTACTATTAACTCTAAACTGATGTATCCCTTTTCTGCTATCCCTATTATTGCCACGGGGTTATCGATGCCGGGAAACATTTTGTCCGTAATAATTCCTCCTTCGTCCAGCACATAATCAAGCTCTACTCCTCTAGCCTTTAGTAACTCCACGGCTTTTAAAGCGCCTCCATTCCCCCCGATCTCTTCATCATGGCCAAAGAACAGATATATTTTCTGCTCCGGTGTGAATCCGTGTTTAAGCAAATTCTCTACGGATTCAAGTAGTCCCATGACCCCGGATTTATTATCTATCGCTCCCCTTCCCCATATAAATCCGTCTGCAACTGTGCCGCTGAAAGGCGGGTGAGTCCATTTATCCAGAGTGCCAGGCGCAATGGGTACTTTGTCCTGATGGCCCATGAAGAGGATTGGTTTTTTCGTAGCGTCTTCTCCCTGCCATGTGTACAGCAGGCTGTGACCGCCTACCACTTCTTTTTTGAGCCTGGAATGAACAAGTGGAAAGGAATCTGCTAAGAACAATTGAAAGCCAAGATATTCTGATTTCGGAAACTTCTCAGGGTCTTTACTGGCAATGGTCTTAAATGTAAGAGCCTTTGCAAATCTGCTTACCGCACCCTTTTCATCAATCTCTATATCGGCTGGTTTTTCTGCCTTGGCAGAGTCTGGCTTTGAATTAAAAGTGTTGAATAAAACAATGGCTGTAATTATGAGCAGGATTGTCATTACTGATGCGGCAATGTATTTAATTACATTCATGTCTTTGTTGATTATATAGTCTTTTTAGATTTAATTCTAATGGTTTAAATTATCAATAAATATTCGGGTTTAATAATATCTTAACAGGATTGCAGAAGAGTAGAACAGTAAAAATGTGGATTGATGTACTAATAATAGCGGCCTACTTCGTGATAATCGTGGCAGTGGGAATTATGGCCAGGGTGAAAAAGGATGTGGGTGCTGAGGAATATTTCTTAAGTTGCCCCTTCGAATAATGAACAAGTTAATACCCCGGATTGAATATTTGCGCTACACGCACAAATACGGGCGCCCGCTCGGCGGGGCTATGTATGCATCTCCGAATATATACGGATACGGAATGGATAATAGCTAAGGGCTTTCCAGACTGTCATCTCGAACGGATGTGAGAGATCTGCTTTTTAATAAACCCCTTAAGTGCGTTAGTGCTGGTATGTGAGGTTTTTAGTAAGTGTCCCTGAAATGCGTTATCTTAAAAAGAGTAGCGCCCCGTTTTCCATGGGGGGCAATGTTCAAAAATATAATGTCTCGGATATTAACATTCACGATTATTTTAAAGTTTTATTATTAATGTAAAATACTGCCCGCTTAAAATAATTTTATAAGGAGAAAGAAAAATGGCAGAAGAAAAGAGATGGTTTGAGAAACAGGCTCCGGAGATGGCTCAAGCCTACTGGAACTACTATAACATTGTAGAGGGTGAGACAAGCGTAGACAAACTTACAAAGGCTTTAATAGCGCTTGCCGTTGTAATCACGCGCAGGTGCCAGCACTGCACAGAGTACAGGATAAAAGCTGCTCTTGCCGCAGGGGCCACAAAGCAACAGATATCCGAGGTAATCATGCAGACCGCCATTGTATCAGGAGGCGTAGAGCTTTTCTGGGCAAAGGATGTGTACGACAAATACCTTGGGTAATTTTATATAAGCATACGCTTTATTCTGTAGTACCCCGGGCAGTGTAAAACTTGAAATATGGTAATTAATATACTGCCCTGCCCCCACTATGGCGACCGTGCGCTCGGTCGCCGGGTTCTATATATACTTATATATGGTGGATGTGCTGTATATAGGATTTATGCGTTAAAAATTCGTGCGCACGGTGTTATATTTGATATAACCCGTATGATGTGTTATAATAAAAATATATGTCTTCAATTGACTCCTCATATATCAAGTATCTGCATTAGCGGTAATACTTGCATTTCTCAAGGTTGTTATATCAATCAAAAACCATATCAATAATACTGCTATTATTTCAGAGTATTTACGTCAGAAATAAACAGGAGGTGACAGAATCATGGACAAACAAGCTTACATAGATAAGTTGAATGCAACAGTAGATCAGTGGAAATCAAAAGCCGATCAACTTAAAGCCAAAGCTAAGGAACTAGAAGCTGATAAGAGAATAGAGTTTGATAAACATGCAGGTGAAATAGAAAAACACATTTTACACTTGGAAACGAAGATTGAAGAGCTCAAGAACTCAGGCGATAAGAACTGGAAGAACATAAAGCTCAAGGTTGACGAGAAATTGGATGAAATAAGAAAGGCTTTATAAACCAGCTGATAAGAGTGCGAGTAATTAATTATTACCTATGATTAAGGACTTTTGCTCTAAATTGATGCTGTTTTAGAATCACCCCGCAGTCAGAACTTTGATTTTGGCTGCGGTTTTTTTGTGTCTGATTCAGTTCTGTATATCTAATCCTTTTTCAAATGAATCCCGGTACTCATAAATCCCCGATCTACTACGTCCAATCACCCCGATATTGCCCAATATTCTCACAGCCATTCCCTAATTAATAAGTGAAAGTTCACTTACCAGCTATAATACATACGCATGCATATATTTGAATAAGTCTCGGTAGTGTCAGTCTTGGTTTAGTGGGTATTAATATGTTATTTCGAACCAAAGGTGAGAAATCTGCTTTTTAATAAACCCTTAAGTGCGTTAGTGCCGAAATGCCAGGTTTTTAGTCAGTGTCCCTATATTGCGAAATCTTAAAAAAAGGGAAGCGTCCCCACTATCCCGCAAATCATAGTATACTATATTTTATACAGTAATATGTTTGAAATAAAAAAGAGTAGCTTTTATCCTGTGGAATCTATGGATAATAAGCATAATTATAAACGATGGTTCATAGTTAATACAAATGGGATGGTAACAGAGCATGTTTTTCTAGATGTTACAGATCCATCACATCGTGAATAATTAATTATGCTTCATTACATTTTATATTTAAGAAAGTTTTTTATAACCGAAGATATTGGAGTAAATATTCTGAGTAGAAATCAACCTTGGGATTTCAAGTTAGAGTTGAGTAATGGTAAAATTTTCAACTTAGAAATAACGTCAATTGCAGATAATCCTAGGCATTTTGAGTTAAATAAACGAGAAGAGCGATTTCTTAGTTGGACTAATGAAGATACAATCCCTCTACAAGAGCTAGAAATAATTTCTAGTATGTTTCCTTACTCCAATTTTAACACGATAATTAAAAAATATAAAAATGAAGGTTTTAAAGGGGAAGACAACGTCGAAAACCCACTATTTGGATCTAGTACTTGGATGTTTGTGAGCAACAATTTTAAAGCAGTTGATGCACTTGATACACAAATTCATTCAGTTATTACAAAAAAAGTTAAAAAAATCACATAGAAAAAGAAAGGACTGTTATTATTGATAATAGAACTAGTGTTTATGGCATATCCGATTACTATACTGCCGTTCATAAATTAAAATCATTTGTCGGCACTGTCCCTTTTCCAGAAATCTGGTTCTAGACTGGATATTGTTCTGATAATGATGGTAGTAATGCAGAGTTCAGCTTTTCGCCCTTAAAAGTTACAATAGAACAGGAAAAAATACTCAAAGAACTTGTCAGTTGTACCGAAATTGATAGTTTTGGGAGAATTATATGGTAGAGGTGTTATAAGTGATTTTACGAAGACATTGGACAACAAAGTATCAAAGTCTCATAGTCCACGCCCTAACCCTCAGATTTTGAGATTTACTGGTTAATTTCATAGACTCCATGCTGTACTTTTATCAATTTCCCTTCTGAGTTAGGTTTGAAATTTCTCTTGCAATAGACGATATCGAAAAGCCTGCTTCCTGGGCTTCATATTGAATTTCTGCTGTAGTCCATACCCCTTCCTTTCCTTAAGCCCCAAAATAAACTCCTGTACAAATACGAGATTGCCACGCCTTGTACAGTCTTGATTCTGAATTAAGTGATACAAGGCTCGCAATGACAGGGGTGGGGGGGCAGTGCTTGCCCCTCAGTCATCAAAAAGCGAGAGATGCAGGTCTGTATTGAAATCAACATGGATCGTAGGGTCTGTGATTTGCATCTCAAGCACATGGCCGCCTGAGGTTTTATCTTCTGTTATGAAATGAAAGTGATAGCCCGGAACATTAATATCCTTCATATACTTCGGCACCCAAAACCCAACCGCCGTTCCTTTTATGTCCTTAAAATTAAAAATCTTTTGCTGCTTAACCACTTCTCTAAGTGACGGATACGGCTTTTCCTGCTTTGGAACGCTGCGGGTTTGTAAATACTGGTATTCCCCCGTGATCTTTATCGCATAGATGATATCCCTTGAGGGCAGGATTTCGTCTATCGTTGTTTTAAGGAGCTTATAATTAAAATCTCCCGTAAGCCTGATAGACTTATCCGATTCAAAAAAAGTGACCATCGCAAACGGGGTCTTGACCTTCTCGTTTACATTTTTTGATTCACCCTGATAATCGACCTGAAAAAACTCTCCGTCCACGGCCACCATCTCTCCATCAAGCCCGTCGAAGGTGCCGATGCCGAAATCCCCGTGCTTTTTAAGGTCGCCCACAGAGAGCATCCCCTCCATCTCTCCGTCATCGAGCTT
>JABAHS010007033.1_pt1 | contig 23454 bp, 18 predicted proteins | sample 7062111 | NCBI WGS metagenome assembly JABAHS01 (sample SAMN14534600, study PRJNA622989) | marine sediment metagenome | biome: marine biome [ENVO:00000428]; feature: marine pelagic biome [ENVO:01000023]; material: deep marine sediment [ENVO:00002113]; isolation source: pool of 4 deep marine... | reverse complement strand
CAGAACAAACTGATTTTCGATTATAATAAGAATGTGCTTTTTATTTCCCTTGAGTACAACGGCAGCAAAATGTCTACTCAGGTCGACTGCGCCGAGCTGCAGGAGAATCCGGATGGTATCAAGCTTTCCGGTGAGCTTATGTTCAGCCCCGGGCAGATAATCTGGAAGGATATAACTGTACCGTACATCCTTCTTGAGCAGGAAGAGCTCACAAATATTTCCGACAGCCGAANNATTCCAAGAGACGTCATAAATTCTTTTGAGCCCCTGATGATTGATTCCGACCGATTTGTGCGCGGGGATGTTATCAACTTCGGAAGCGATGTTGATATCTATGGCGAGGTCTCCGACAACATGTTCTGCTTTTTCGGAGATGTGACCATGCACACCAACTCACTGGTACGTGGAGATGTGATAGCTGTTTGCGGACGGGTATATCGTCACGAGGATTCTCAGGTCTATGGCGATATAATATCGCAGGAGGGCTGGAAAGAAGGCGGAAGGAAACTCGGACGCGACGAGGGTTTCGGCCGGGAGGTATCATTCAAACCGGCACTGGATTACAACCGTGTTGACGGTCTCTACCTGGAAACATTTTTGGAATATGAAGATGATACCGGGATTTTTCCCTCTTTTATCGTGGGCGTAGGCTATGCTTTCGAGGCCGAACGCCTGCGCTACCGTCTGGAAGCATCCCAGAAGTTCCTGGATTATTTTGCCCTCGAACCTCATGGACGGGTCTATCGCGAGACGGCCACAGAGGACGACTGGTTCGTGCCGGGATTTGAAAACGCCATTTTCGCACTCATTGTCAACGAAGATTTTCGTGATTATTATGAAAAGGAGGGAGGAGAAATCGGGTTGAGATTCCTGGTGGGGCCTCATCACAGTTTTGATTTCTCCTATAGCTATGATGACATCGGCTGGATGGATGCGCATCCCAAGCTCTGGAGCCTTTTTGGAAGTAAAGAATTCAGGCGTAATTGGAGCAGTCTGCCGGAAGACTATCTGCAAGCGAATATGTCCGATTTTGACAGCAAATTGTCGCTGTTCAAGGTCAGTTATGAATTCGATATGCTGGATAATATTTTTAAGCCGCGTTCGGGATGGTATGCCGGGGTGCAGTTTGAAAAGGCAGGCGGCGACCTGAAGGGCGATCTTTCATATTCCAGGTGGATTTTTAGCGGCATACGATATCAACCTCTCAACCGGTATCTGGCTTTGAATATGAGAGTCATGTATGGCGGCTCCTCCGACAGGCTGCCGCTTTTCAAAAAATTCTATCTGGGTGGAACCAGAACTTTGCGGGGATATGATATCAAAGAACTTTATGGAGACCAGATGATCCTGGCCAATATCGAATATCTTGTGGACTACAGATCATTCCTTCATACCGCGTTATTTTTCGATATCGGCAAGGTGGTCGGACAGGATGATGATATTTTCAGCGATGGAGAATTCAAGTCGGATATCGGTATAGGATTGGGCTTCTCGAGGAGTTTCAGAATTGAATTTGCCAAGGCTCTGGATGATTCCGATTCCGATATCCACACCTGGGTTTTGTTCTCAAAATCTTTTTAAATTGATACATGTATTTTAAAGCCGCCAAAGCAAATGGATTTCTGCCGGCGGTCATCATATTTTTAATACTGACCGCAGCCGGGTCGCTACACGCCGAAAAACCGCCCTTTGAATACAACATTTTCATTTATCAGGGCAGATTGAGTGCGGATTTCAATTTCGAGAGGCTGTTTACAGATGAACTGGTGGAGAGTATTAAAGCGGGCCTTCCCCTTCATCTGGAATTGTCCGTACATTTGAAGAAATCTCATGTGTTTTGGTTCGATCCCACATTGGGTAAATATGAATGCAGTGCGAACATAGAATACAAGCCGTTTGGGGCGCGATTCGGTATTGCGATTACTGATTTTGAATATAATGTGGTACGCCAATCATTTAAACATTTTAATGATCTTTTAGAAAAACTGAACGAGGCGCTTTTGCTTATGTGTGGAAAAACCGCCGACTATGATCCGGATGATAATCTTTATTTTGAATTCAAAATGGAACTGCGCAGACTGACTGCAGAGGAGATAGCTAATGCCGGAAAATGGTACAGCGGCCACAAAGACAGTGAAACTGACAGCTTCAAAAAGGGTGCAAATTTCCAACAAAAAATATTCGAGCAATTGGTAGATATAACAGGTATGGGACCGATCACACACCAGTTTTCCGGTTATATTTTCAAACTTGTTGACTTGAAACAAGTTAGACCATAAGAAACATTGGTAAGTCAAACCGACTTTTTGATAAGACTTTAATCTTATTAGGGTTAACGTTTACCCCCGCCCTTCCGATAATTAAACTGATAATATAAAACTATGTGGCAGGTATATATATGAGCTTTAAAAAGCACGATAACCCCGGGCTGGAAGAGACGGATAAAATCTATACCCCGGCCTCCGGTAAAAAGAAGAAAGATGACGATACTGATCCAATGATCGAGCTCGATCTTTTATCAGAGATGGAGTCCAGCCTGTCATCGATAGAGAACAAGTACCCGACGCTTGCTGAGAAATCCAGCTTATCGGAGACCCGTACTGCGGACTTGAAGGCCATACTGGATATTTCCCAGGCGATCAATTCCTCCCTGGTTCTGGATGATATATTGCACAAGGTGCTGGAGCATGCGGTTGAGCTTTTGCAGGCTGAACGCGGATTCTTGATGCTCCTGGATGAATCCGGTGAACTGCAATTTAAAACCCTGCACAATATCGCCCGAGATGGCCTTATGGCAGACGATTTCAAGATTTCAAATTCGATCGCGAATAAAGTTGCCCATACTGGTGTATCGATCTATACCTCAGATGCCCAGGCGGATGAAAAATATTCGAAGCAGAAATCGATTGCGGAATTGAACCTGCGCTCGATCATGTGCGTGCCGCTCAAGATCAAAGAGAAAATCATAGGCGTGGTATACCTGGACAATAGCACTGAGGCCAAAGTCTTTCTACAAAGCGATCTCTATCTCTTCGAGCTTTTCGCAGAGCAGGCCGCGATTGCTATCGAAAATGCCAAGCTCTATGAAAACCTTCTGGCACTGAAGAGATATAACGAAAATATTGTAAACCAGACGCCGGTTGGAATCATAGTGGTTAATCAAAATCTGGATGTCACCAGTTTGAACGAAGCCGCTTTTGAAATCCTCACTCCGCCCTCAAAGCGAACACCGAGCTTCCACGGCGAAATCATTGGAGCCCGCTTCTTCGACCTTTTGAGCGAGGATCAAACCGGTTACTGGAAGAGAAATCTCGATCTGACTTTCGAAAGCCGCAATGCCTTCGAGGACACTCGTTACTATTACAGGGTGAATGATGATGAGAAGGTATTGAACGTAAAGATCACTCCTCTTGAAAATGAGGCGGAAAATCAGGAGAGCTTGATTATCGTGATTGAGGACATCACTGAGAAGGTAATCCTCGAGAATTATGTGATGCTTTCGGAGAAACTTGTAGCGCGGGGAGAGATGGCCGCCTCTATCGGGCACGAGCTCAATAACTATCTGGCAATTATATCCAACAGCGCCGAGTTGATGGTGCGCAATATTCAATCCGGAAAATTCGATAGACTCGAACGTAACAGCAACGCCATACTGGAAAACATTTCCAAAATCAAGCGTTTCACTGACGGCTTGATGGATTTCTCCAAGCTGGAGAAGGAAATCGTTGCCTACGATATCAGGAAGCTTGTGGAGGACCTGCTCTTCTCGATCAAGCCACAGAAGAAATTCAAAGGGATCGAATTCGCGGTGGATATTTCGCATGATATTCCTGCTGTCGAGATGGATGTGGGTCAGATTCAGCAGGTACTTCTGAATATTATCTATAATGCCAGCGATGCGATCGATAGCGTAAAGGATAGAAAAGGGGCAATAAGTATAGACGCCAGTCTGAAAAAGGGTGAGAGTGAAAAGGTGGTACTAAAAATTAGTGATAATGGTCCCGGCATTGAACCCAGAGTCATAGAGAAAATATTTGAACCCGGGTTCACGACCAAACCTGACGGGCATGGCCTGGGATTGGCGAATTGCAGAAGAATCATCGAAAATCATTTTGGCCATATCGAAATCGATAGTGTGCCTAATGAGAATACGACATTTAAAATTACAATTCCAGTCCGCCAGCCGAAGTAACGAAGGACTCGATGAAAGACTTATACCTTGCCGAACGGTATGAGCTGGTGAATATGATTGGCTCAGGGGGTGGGGGCGAAGTATATGCTGTTTACGATAAACACCTGAAAAAAAATCTCGCCTTAAAGCTTTTTACTAATCAGGATTCAGACTCTCTCGATGACAATGCCTTCTTTAGTGAATACTTTCTGATCCAGAAGCTGGCCAGCGGCAATCTGGTAAAGGTATATGATTATGGTTACAATGAGAGCAATCTTCCTTTCTATACCATGGAACTGCTGGATAGCGGTAATATTGAGAACGAAATTGTGTCCGGACATATTGATTTAATTCTCAAGATTTGTTATAAGGTCACATGCTCCCTGTCGTTCCTGCATTTCTTCAACCTGATCCACAACGATCTCAAGCCGGAAAATATCAAGACCATTGAACGCGGCGGAGAAGCAGATGTCAAACTCCTGGATTTGGGCCTGACAGTCAATTTCAATCCTGAAAATCCGGATAGGAGGCTGGCCGGTACTGTAGAATATATGGCTCCGGAGCTTTTTGAGTCGAGACAACCGGATAAGAAATCCGACCTTTACAGCCTGGGCGTCATTTTCTACAAGCTGATAACCGGGAAGGTACCGTACACCGGAGACGATCCCCTCATGATTATCTCCGATAAACTGGAAAAACCGATTCCGCCCATAAATGAAGAGTACTCGAAATATCCGCCGGAATTTATTGATCTGACTCTCAAACTTCTGGAAAAAGATCCTGACGACCGTCCTGACTCGGTGTTTGAGGTTGCCTGCGAAATTGGAAAAATCATTAATCAGGATTCGTTGATCATAGATCCGGCTGAATTGATAGAAAGTCTGATAGGCATCAAACTGGCCAGGTTATTTGAAAGAAATAAGCTTATGGATTTGGGCAGGCTTTTTGTTTTTAAGGACGAGATAGTACTCAGGAGGTTTTCTCAACTCCTTAGGGCTCGACTCCAGGGGGAATATTACAGTGTATTCACCGAGAGTGATGCCGTTGGCGATACAAGACAGCTGTGTGTTTCTCCAAAATCGGTAAAAAAGGCTTTAATAAGAGTCCATCGACTCAAAGCGGGAGGCCGCTATTATGACAGTGATTCGGAACAGGATATTACGGATTATAATCTTGTCTTAAGACCGGAATTTGGAATCTGCGGTATTCCCGATAATGCCCAGGCGGTCGAGATCGATATTATGCCCGATCTGGAGAAGTGGTTTGACGAGGAACTTATAAATCAGGAAATCATGGATAAGTTAAGAGCGATAAGCTCATATAATATCTCCGGATTGATTTCCGCACTGCAGGACCTTCAGGACGAAGGCATTATAAAATTCAAGGGTGACCGCTGGGACGTCGATTTTGTTAAATTTGTTTCCTGGCCATTGCCTGAAGATTTACAGAAAAAGGCTGTGGAAAGTCTGGGCCGACTGCCCCGCAGGCTCTTCGATGCAGCCGCCGGGCTGGCACCGATGCGTTATGGTTTCGACCGCATCTTTGTGCTGAAATATCTGGGTGATTCAGTTGATAATCCTGACGCTTTGCTGCATGAGATGGCAAACTCATCAATATTCAAGCGCAAGGGAGAGAATTATTATTTCAAGAATGAGATGCTCAGGGTCGGGCTGGTAAATACTCATTCCCCGGAGAATTTGAAAAAACTTCATCTCAAAGCAGCTTCCATACTGGAACATAACGGCATCAGCGTCGGGCATGAGGAGCGCGCACTGAGCCTTGCGCATAACTACACCTGTGCGCCTAAGCTGGACGATTCGGTCAAATGGACTCTGAGGGCATCAGAGTGGCTGATATCCAATGAGAAGTTCCGTGTGGCGCTAAAAATGGTTGCCTCAAGCCTGGAACTGGCCGAGAGTATGGCAGAACATACCGACACCCTCACCCATCAAGCCAGATTGCTGGTCACCCGCGGTGATATTGAAAACAGACTGGGACACAGCAGCAAAAGCTTGAAATCGTTTGCCAGAATAATTCGCATGAAAAAGAGGCTTCAGGAAAAGGAAATAGTAGCGCGAGCATACAAGTATGCCGGTGATGTTTATAAGGCCGCCCGTGATTATAAAAAGGGCCTGAGGGCTCTGCAAAAAGCGCTGGAAATATATGAGAGCCTGGGCAACCGGGTGGAGCTTTCGCATACATATAACAATATCGGAAATATATACTGGGTAGGTTCAAAAATCGATCTGGCCCTGGAGAATTATCATAAGGCCCTGGAGATTCAAGAGGAGTTGAATCTTTTAAAGGAGCGCGGCTCGACCCTCAATAACATCGGCTCATGCTATATTTATAAGAATGAGCTGGATAAAACCATCGATTACTACAAGCAATCGATCGAGATAAAAAAGCAGATCAATGACCGCCCGGAGCTTGCCCGCACTTACAACAATCTCGGGGCAGTTTATCAGGAACTAGGTGATATTCCTCAAGCGCTGGTATATCTCTATGATTCCCTGAAGATCAATCGGGAGATCGATTCCAAGAGAGAGATGCTTTTTAACCTGGATAACATCGGGAATTGCGAAATCTCACTGGGCCATTTCCAAAAAGTAGAATCGCTGGCTTCGGAAGGTCTGGCACTGGCACGTGAGCTGGAAGCCCTGCCCACACAGGCGCTCTTCCTGCGTCATCTGGGGCTGATCCATACAGAGACCGGCAGCCTGCAGAGAGCCGATCTCTACCTGCATCAGGCCAGACAGATAGTCGATAATATCTCCGATGATCTGCTGGAATTTGAAATATACCGTAATTTTGGGCGGCTCTATATCAATTTGAACGCTGCCGAGCAATACTGGATTGCTTATGAGAAAGCGGCTAAGATAGCAAATTCCGGAGAGGACAAGAAGCTTCTATTTGCTTTACTCCTGTTTAAAATAGAAGGTTTGATAAATCTGAGCAGGGATTATGAATCCGCAGCGAAATTGATCCGTGCGGCGGAGGAAATGTTGCCTCAGGTAAAATCGGACAATCTGGCCTGTCAGCTTATTATGAATCGACTCTATTACGCAATCGAGACAAAGAGCATGGTGGATGTTGATATGGAATATGCCAGCATGCTGACAGCAAAACCGGTCAACCAGACCATGAAACCAATATTCCTTTATCTTCAGGGACGGTTGGCTATAATTGACGGCCTCTACGATAGAGGCCAGGATTTATTGTCTGAGGCCTCGAACCTGGCGGAAACCCAGAACCGCAGTAACCTGCTCTGGAAAATCAAGTACTGCCAGGGAAAAATTGAGCGCACACTTCTCAATTATGAGGAAGCTTATGTAAATTTCAAAAAAGCGGTCACGATTCTTAAATCTATGGCTGAGACAATCAATAGAAAAGATTATCTCCAGGTTTTTCTGCAGCAGCCGATGGCCGTTTTATTGAAGAAAGAAATTATGGAGCTGGCGGAGCGTATGGGACAGAAATAGAGAGGCCGCCCTGAGGGGCGGCCTGTATCCGGTCAAATGGGCTGACTTATTGTCCGCCCTGGCTAATACTGATCGGAGCAACCTTCTCTTCCAATTCCTCAATCAGCAGTTCGTAGAATTCCATTAGCACCTCCTATGTAGAAGTGACCGGTAAATACCATCATCCAATGGATGGTATTTTTTTTATTCAATTTTAAATCCTATAGCCAAAGGCATTTCATCATGTAGTGCATTTATAATATACATCATGTTCAGGTATGTCAAGTAATAATATGCACTTACGAGTCTGTTTATATTGCTTAATTAGCGTATTAATTTGCGTAAAATGTAAGATTCTTAATGTCATTCAGTTGCAGAGAGCACTTTAAAACCAGGACCAGAATTCAACTCTAAAAAATCTCACTAATTTTCTGAGAATATTATTGGCAACGCTGGTCTTGCCACAATAAATCTTGGCATAGCCATCCATACCATCTTTTAGGAGACCCTGTGAATTGGGAACAGTGCTGATTGCAACGAAATGGCTTTCGCTGCCGTTACTGTGTGAACTTGCTATTACCTTGTCAACTTTTCCCATAAATGATATATGAGGATACCCCGCCACCCTGAATTTCATATCCTGATCCACTGCCAGAATATCAATCTGGTCTTCGGGCACACGGATATTCACTTCGACCGAATCGGTGCGGCTGATGGAGATCAACTCATCATCAACTCCGAATCTTGTTATTGTACCTGAAAATGGCGCCCGTATCGTACAGGCGGCGATTTGTTCCCGTAGATATTCTGCCTTGGATTCCAGTCTCCTGATCTCGGCTTCCTGGCTGAAAAGCTCTTCGGCTTTGGGACCTTCTTTTAAAAGGTCCACCTCGGATTGCGATATATCGACTTTCTTATTCTGGACATAGCGGGTGGTCTTGGCCGCCTCCCACTCCTCTTCCGATATCAGACCTTTCTCATACATCTTTTTGGCACGCTGGTACTCCTGTTCGACATTGATCTGCTTCAGCTTTTCCTCTTCCAGGGCTGCGCTCGCACGCGCTAACTCGGCCGCTTTGGGATCCGACAGAAGCAGCTCGTATTCGGCACGGGCGCGCTGAATTTCGGCGTTGGTCTGTTCCAGCTGGCTTTCGAAATGGTTGGAGGAGATCTGCAGGAGGATATCCCCGCTGTCGACTGTGGCGCCGACAGTTTTGGTCGGTTCAATATCGAGTACAGCAAAGTCTGAGATACTGAACTGATATACCCGATTAATAGGTTTCTGATTAATACCACCCTTGAACCATTTGGTCTCAAGCTGGCTGTCACCGCCTCCGCTGACGATGAATTTCTCCAGAGGTTCGATTGTTACAGGGGCATTGATCTTCAAATTGACAGGATAGAATATGGCCAGCAGAACCAGTGCGGCCAGAACCATTAACCAGATATAGAACCTAAGAGACTTTGGCATAGACACTCCCTGTCTGGAGAAAATCCTCCCAACCCATTTAAATAGATTTGAGATCGGTTGATTGAAAATAATAAGAAGCAACACTAAAAACAATAGAAAACCTGTCCCGCCCCAGGCCCCCACCAGAAGCCGATAGACTAGGCCGCCCAGCCAGATAAATAATATCAGCGAATAAAGGATAGCCAGAAGTGAATAAGTAAGAAAGACTCTGCGTTCATGATTAGTAAATCTCCTGCGGAAGCTGTCCGGGCCTATAAAAATAGATTTCAGCAGGCTTTTAAGGTAGCCGAAGGCTTTTTGGCGTAAATTGGGGATTTCGACAATATCGGTTAGAAGATAGTAGCCGTCGAGTTTCAATAAGGGATTCAGGTTGAATAAAAGGGTAATAAAGGCAACCGAGGCTGTAAGAAAGAGAATATCGGACACAATAGTGCCGGTCTTCAGAATTCTCCACAGCAATATTGAGGAAGCCCCTACAAAAGCCTGCATATATAGTCCGGCCAGAATTGTGTAGACTCGGTGCCTTTTCTTCCTGAAGAGATATGAATCCGAGAGATTGCAGTAGAAGCAGACCTGAAAATAGAGGAGCAGGAAACCCATTTCGCTCACCCGTCCACCATAGTGACGGCAGACAAGGGCATGGGCAAGTTCATGCAGGGCCACAACGATAAAGACTGCAATGATAATAATAGGAATAGAGGATATCCCAAATATTTGGTAGATCGTATGAGGAAGCTCGGAAAACATTGCGGCGACCTGAAGTATACCTGCGATAATTACAATCAAGGAAAACACAACAAAAGGTGCGCTTAGTGCGAAACGGAATTTTCGGTACAACCATTCAAGAAAGCGCGATGGGTCGAAGGCCTTCAATTTTATAAATAATATCCTGCTTATGAATGATCGTGTGTCCTCATCCCCGATTTTGTGCAAGACAGCATATTCAGCCTTTGAAGTCTCAAGAAAATTTTTTCTTTCCAGGCTGTCTATAAAAGCATTGAGCTGCTCAGGCGTGATGCTCATGCCGAACCTTTCGTTGAACTCCGAGCTGATTTCTTCGGGGGTCTTTTTTCCATCCAGGGAACTGGCCAGAAAGTACTCAGGCTCCCGTAACCTGAAATACCGATTCGATTGTGGATCCTTAACGATATAGACAGTTTGTCCGGCCTGGACCTGCTCGCTTATGATCAGGTCTTCGCGCAGCCTGGGCTGTTTGACATCCATGTTTTAAGCTTTGCTGATTTTATCGATAACTCGCCTGTTATAGGCTGAATATATAGCACTTTTATCCAGAAGGCCCAGTAATTTTTCTTCGTCATCGTCGGCCACTACAGGAACGACATCAATATCCCGTGCGGCAATCTTCTTCAAGGCCTCATCAAGCGTATCCTCGGGAGAGACATGAGCAGGATGCTTGTGGACAATATCGGCCGCTATTACTAGTGTATCCAGGCCGGTAGATGTTGCGATATAGCGCAAATCCTGAAACGAGATCGTCCCGAGTAGATTACCATTCGAGTCTATCACAGGAAAATGATCATCGCGAGTTTCCTCAAATATATGCAGGAGCTGGTGAAGAGGTGTATTGTGGGGAATAGTCACATATTGGTCGTTCATTACGTCTTTGACCTTAATGGAGGATAGAATTGCCACATCCCTTCCGCTCCTCAACTTGATTCCTCGCCGTGACAGTTTAAGGCTGTATATAGATTCCCGATCTATGCGTCTTGATATCAGGGTCGCAAAAACGCAGGTGACCATCAGGGCTAATATTATCTGATAGTCACCTGTCATCTCAAAAATTATCAATATCGCCGTAATCGGGGCATGAGTTGTAGCTGCCACCACACCCGCCATGCCCACCAGGGCATATGCACCGGATGTGGCGGTTACTGTCGGGAACAGATAATGTGCCAGGTATCCAAAAAATCCTCCCGCCACCGCGCCCATGAATAACGAAGGAGCAAAGATCCCTCCGGAATTGCCGGAGCCGAGAGTGAGGGATGTGGCCAGAATTTTGGCCAGGATCAGGATTCCCAGAAGAAGGAATGGCACCCCGCCAATCAGGGCCAGTTCAATCGTATCGTAACCGTCAGCAAAAATCTGGGGCAGGAAAAGTCCTACAATGCCCAACATCAATCCCCCCAATGCAGGCTTCAAAAATCCCTGGATTTTCAATTTATCAAACAGATCTTCCGCGAAGTAGAGAAGTTTTGTGAAAGATTTTCCTATCACCGCAGTGAATCCGCCCAGCAATATATAGAGCGGAATTTCATAAGCTGATACGAGTGTATGTTCCCTGGGAATATCGAAAGCCGGGCTGTCGCCCAGGATTGAGCGCGAAATTACCGAGGCGATAACCGAGGATAATATTACGGGCGAGAAAGTTCGGATTCCGAAATCGCCCAGAATTATCTCCAGGGCAAAGATTACGCCGGCAATCGGGGCATTAAAGACTGCTGAAATACCTGCCGCCGCGCCGCATCCAACCAGGATCTTCACCCTCTCCCCGGACATGCGGAACAACTGACCTATCATAGAACCGATGGTCGATCCGATCTGGACAATCGGTCCTTCACGCCCCGCCGAGCCGCCCGATCCGATACATAAGGCTGAGGCAATTGATTTGGCAATGGCCACGCGGGGCCGGATTATACCGCCCCGCAAAGCCACCGACTCCATCACCTCCGGAACGCCATGCCCCCGGGCTTCGCGGGCATAACGATATACAATCGGCCCTACCAGCAGGCCCCCCAGAAGCGGTATTAGAGGTATCCAGAATCTCCATTCTACTATAAACTGATTGAGATAGGATAATGAATATCCAAAGAAAAAGTGTTTGGCCTGTTCGATCAGCCAGATAAAGAGCACCGCTCCCAGCCCGGTAGAGATTCCCACGACGAATGAGAGCAGGATAAGTATCTGAGTCTCGGAAGGCTTATGGTGCCGGTAGTACCTTATCCCCAGAAGCTGCAGGTATTTTGGAAATCTAGCCAAACGCATAACCAGAAATAATAATCATAAGCAGGCTTTAAACAAGCTCTTTTTGACAAAGTCGACGGCAATAAAAAATCCCCCCGCTACCGGGAGGATTTATTTGAAAGCTATATCTCTGGTTAATCGAGATCTTTTTTCAGCTCCTGGAGTTCATCTCTTAATTCATTAATCTCCTCACGCAGCTCTTCCATTTCCTCGCGGAATTCCTCACCGAATTCTTTGTTGAACTCCTCGTAGTCGAATTCAAAATCATCAGGATCGAAGTTCCACTGAAAATGATGCGGGTCGGGAATATGAAGTATACCCGGTTCCCAGTTCTCTCCACCGAACAGCCCATACAAATCATCATCAAATTCACGTTCGGCGATCTCGGCCGTAAACTGCATCTCCGCGCCCTTGCGGACGACTTCGATATCGACCTTCTCACCTTCTTCATACTTTCTGATCATGGATGAAACACCAGATGGTGTGCTCACCTCTTTGCCGTTTAAGGCGACTATTACATCACCGGCTTTCAGACCGGCCTTATCCGCAGGCGAGTCCTTTTCAACTTCGGTGATCAGGACACCATCATCGACCTCAAAATAATCGGCCAGTTGATCGCTCAATGACTGCAGGACCACGCCCAGATATCCGCCCGAAGTCATTTCCTTGAAAAACTGCCTATACTGCTTTGCTTTGGGAGCTTCCAGCGAAAAGCGCCTGTCTTTGCGCTCCTGGGACTCGCCCAGGACGACTGAAAAATCCTTCTTCTCGCCGTCACGGTAAATGACCAGGTCGACTTTTTCACCCGGCTTTCTACTCTTGATAGCCTTAGAAAGATCACCTGCGTCATCAACAACATCAGAACCGAGACGAACGATGACATCGCCATCCTCGAGTCCGGCCTTATCCGCCGGCGAGTCTTCGATAACGTCGTTTATCAGAACTCCCTCTTCCACTTCGATTCCGAGGGCTTCAGCGATATCCTCAGTCAGGTCCTGCATATAAACGCCGAGCCAGGCTTTCTGGTAGGTTTCGGCCTGCTCATCCTTGGCTGACTCTGCAAACAGCATATTGCTTCCCAGAAACAGCCCCAAAGCCAATACCAGGCCCACAGTTAAGATAATTTGATTTCGGAATCTTTTCATGGTTAATATCCTCCTCGTATTTTGTATTTGTTCACCCTCTTTTTTACTTAGATTTTCAGGGGAGGTTTCTTATTTTTTCAGACTATATCGATTTCGATTTCAAATTCAGTGCGACCCTTAACTGTTTGAGAGACAGCACAATACTTATCCATCGATAAATCTATGGCCTTTTTGGCCTTTTTTCTCGTGAGACCTTCGCCGGAGAGGATATACGTCAGTTTCATTCTGTTAAAATATTTAGGATAATCTTCCCTCTGGTAACCACTTATTTTTACCTCACAGCGGGTCAATTCTATTTTCATCTTGCCCAGGATATTCAGCATATCTATAGCGGTGCAGCTGGCAATACTCAATAGCAGAAGCTCCGTGGGACGCATGCCGGTGTCATCGCCACCGGCCTCTTTGGCCATATCGACCACAATTGAATGTCCTGACTTTTCACCTGTGGCTATCAGTTGTTTTTTGCCTGCCCATTTAACATTTGCATTAATCATTGAAAAGGTCTCCTCATCTGTACTTTTGTTTCCTTGAGCTTACAGCACTATAAGCAATAGATACGTTTATCTGTTCCGACAATTCGATCCATTATGAATGCATACAGAGAATCAATAACAGGCAATCGCTTCTATTTCGACCTTCACGTTTTTGGGTAGACTGGCAACCTCCAGAGTCGCACGAGCGGGGGGATTCGAGCTGAAATACTGTTCATAGATCTCATTCATGAGATTGAAGTCATCCATACTGGTCAGGTAGATGGTTGTCTTGACAACATTCTCCAATCCAAGTCCGGCTTTCTCAAGCACCGCCTTAAGATTTTCCAAAACCTGGCGGGTTTGCTCTGATGCTCCGCCTGTTATGACCTCTCTTGTATCCGGCTTCATCGAAATCTGCCCTGAACAGAACACAAAACCCGAGCATTCACATTTAATAGCCTGGCTGTAGGGCCCGATTGCCTTGGGCGCCTTGCTGGTCTTAATTATTTCGCGTTTGATATTAAGCTCCTATCGCATAAATATATTATAGAATCATTCGACCTTATATATAGACTGCAATATAAAACGATACGGGTTGGATACAAGAAATTTTCAATTAGCGAGGGAGGCTGCTCCGGCAATCAAGATCATGAATAATCCAATCCCGGTATAAAGTGGATTAGGTTAGCTTGCTAATAAAAAAAGAACCCCGCCAGGTGACGGGATTCTTCTGATAGGCGGGACAGAGTATTTTAAGAGGTATAGCTTCTCACCATCAGCAGGACCGACTGTAGAGAGGTCGTAATATTGGTAAGTGTCTTCGAGTAACGTTTCAAAAGTTCCGAATACTGCCAGCGCATGGAAAAAGCTTTCTCCGGAAACTCAAAAAGGTCCAGAAGGCTTTTTCTATGGGTTTCCTCGATATATCGAACCACGTAGTATGGGTAATCGCCTACATCATGTTTTACGCTTTCTCCTCTTTTGATCTTATCTCTAACCTGTTCGACTTTTTCCAGCACCACTGTGCCGAAACACCAGGGAGACATAAAAACTCCCAGGCTGTCATCAGCTTTATAGAAATTTTTAATGGTTCCCAGGACTATTTCCAGAATCAATTTATGGCTTCTGTAGAAAGCCTTGGCTTCCATAGAATCCTCAGGAGTGTCAGCCAGCTTATTCTGGACTTCCTCGTAGAGCAGTGCAGCGCGATTCCAGAGTTTTTCCAGAAATTTATAGTATTCTTCTATATGAACCTTAACCCCCTCAGAGATGCTGACTATATACCAGCCATTTTCATCCCTTTTTATCTTGGGCTCCGGTATTTTGTCCAGTCGGTCTTTAGGAAAACCTCTTTTACATATGTTGCTCAACATTGCTGACCTCCTTAACGACCTTTTGTTCTAATCCTTAATTCAGCAACAGATGTGCCACCGTTATAGATTTGCGGAGAGCAATATCGAGAGGTGTAGCCAGTTTTCGCAATTTATTATGAATCAATAACATGGGCGGAGGATCTGCCAAGCAGGAGAGGCGCTCTTACAAGCTGTCCACGGGTGATTAGCATTACTTTGCATTTATCAGTATGCATTAAAATGCATAAATGATGACTGTTCTGATGTTGCGCATGATTATTGGATTGCGTATATATTTGCGTATGAAAGTTATGGCGATCGATTTCGGCACCAAAAGAATCGGACTGGCATTTACCGATCCGACACTCAGCTTCGTTTCAAAAACATTGACGTTGAAAGTCAAATCGGAAAAGGACGCTGCTCAAAAAGCTGCCGAATTCGTGTTTTCAGAGGATATCCATAAGATTATTCTGGGATACCCGCTGAATGATGATGGTACAAAAAGCGAGATGACCTTGAAGGTTGAAGATTTCAAAGTGCGGCTTGAGAAGCTTGTGGATGTGGAAATAGAATATTCGGATGAACGCTATACATCAGAAGAAGCGGAAAAATATCTGCATCAGATGGGTAAAAGTATTAAGGGAAACAAGAACAGGATCGATGCTATAAGTGCGGCCCTGATTTTGAACGATTATCTCAGGGATCAGAGGGAATGAGTTCGGTGATAAGAGCGGCATTCTCAATCGTAGTTTCCGTAATAGTAATGCTTGCGGCAGTTCTTTATTTTCCGATGAGAATTATCGCGGATATTTTTGCATATTTCAGGAGAGCGAGAAATTGAAGAAGATCTTACTAATCATACTTATTATAGCGGCGGTAATTCTTATATATTTCAATTTGCATATGAGCGGGGATGCCAATCCGACAGATGAAAATATTTATCTCATGGTGCATCCCGGCGATGTAGTGGGCACCGTACTGCATCGCGCCGACAGCCTCAATCTCGATCTCTCGGAAACAGCAGCAAAAATATACTTGAGAGTGTATGGTGCGGACAGAAGAATAGTTCCTGGCAGATACACTGTCGAACCGGATGATTCGCGCCTCGACCTTTTGAGGCGAATACGTCAGGGGGAAATCGATTATGTTTGGATTACTATTCCTGAGGGTCTGACTGTTAACCAGACACTCGAGAGGCTGGCGGATAAGTCGGGAAGACCGGTTGAAGAATTCCTATTGCTGGCGGATGATCCGGAGTTTTTGAATTCTCTGCCTTTCTCGCCGGACGATCTGGAAGGTTATTTGTTTCCGGAAACATACAAGGTACCTTATTATGCCGACCCGGAATATCTTATTAATATTTTGGTCAACGGGCTTTATGAATTTCTCGACAGCCGTCTAATGGAACGTGCCGAGGAAATCGGCTTTGATGTCAACGAGCTCCTGACTTTTGCATCATTGATTGAAGCCGAGACCGGAGTCACCCAGGAGATGCCGATTATATCATCGGTCTTTCACAACAGGCTGAAAAGAAATATGCTCCTGCAATGTGACCCGACAGTGATTTATGCTCTGGGCGGGCTGGATCGTCCTCTCTATACAAAGGATTTAAAAGTCGATTCCCCTTACAATACCTATAAGTATAAAGGTCTCCCTCCGGGACCGATCAATTCTCCGGGGCGTGATGCTATCCGAGCAGCCCTGTATCCGGATAGCACCAACTATTTATTCTTTGTCGCCGATGTAAACGGCAGTCATGTCTTCAGCGCTACCAATGCAGAANNGTGAAATAAAAAAGAAGCGACGTGCTTTAAATAACTGACATTTTACTTCGAGTGCTTTTTAATCCGATCTCTCAAATTCAAAATTTGATCTCAAAATAAATTTCTGCAGCAATATTTTTTGTTGACTATGTGTTAACTAAAAACCAAATTTGTTCGAAATTATATTTAGATAACAACCTTTTATTAGGAGGAGGGTATTCAATGCCTGCCAAGAAGAAAGCTGCAAAGAAGAAAACCGCCACGAGAAAGAAGGCAGCCAAGAAAAAACCGGCCAAGAAAAAAGTAGCCAAGAAGAAAACTGCGGCTAAAAAGAAAACCGCTGCTAAGAGAAAACCGGCCAAAAAGAAAGCAGCCGCAAAGAAGAAAACTGCCAGGAAAAAAACAACCAAGGCTAAAAAGACGGCCAAAAAAGCTGTAAAGAAAGCCAAGACGAAAGCGAAGAAGACCGCCAAGAAAGCGAAACGTGCGACCAAGAAGGCCAAGACTAAAGCCAAGAAGACAGTCAAGAAGGCGAAGCGGACAACCAAGAAGGCCGCTAAAAAAGCCAGGAAAACAGCTAAGAGGAAAACGACAAAAAAGAAAAAATAGACCCATACGGTTGAATAGAGAATAAAGCCGCTGCCAAGCGGCTTTTTTATTGAGCCCTCCCAAAATTACTCTCTTTGATTCCTGTTTCTTGACAAAAAATTTTTTTATTATAGATTCCTTGGGTTGGAGAGATTTAAATGACCATAGCATCAGACGAAATAAAGAAGCTAGCCTGGCTGGCAAGGCTGGAGCTTGACGAAGCCGAGATTGGGAAATTGAAGACGGAACTCTCTGCCATTCTCGATCATTTCCAGATCCTGAATGAGGTGGAGACTGAGGCTATCGACCTTCATCAGACCGGGACCGGCACTCCTCTCAGAAATGATATTCCCTGCGAGTCACTTTCTAAGGCGGAAGCATTGAAAAACGCTCCGGCTATCAAGGATGGGATGTTTAACGTTCCAAAGGTGATATAGTTTTGCAGATACTGGGCATCATACCTGCTCGTTACCAGTCGAAAAGATTCCCCGGAAAAATACTCTTCAAAATCAAAGGTAAACCGTTGATTCAATGGGTTTATGAGCGCGCCAGGCGCAGCCGGTTGATAGACCGTCTGATAATAGCTACGGATGATGATAGGATTGCCGAATCTGCGGAGGGATTTGGCGCAGAAGTATTCATGTCGCAGAGCCGACACAAATGCGGTTCGGAGAGAGTTGCGGAGGTTGCCGCTGAATTGAATTTTCCGATTGTGGTCAATATCCAGGGAGATGANNATTAAAAATCCCGACCTTGTAAAAGTTGTTGTTGATAATCACAAAAAGGCACTTTATTTTTCCCGCTGTACGATCCCCCATAATGCTGAAAACAGAAAAGGACGTACACAATACCTTGGTCATATTGGGGTCTATGCTTTTAGAAATAAGTACCTGCAGAAATTTGCCGGTTTGAAGCAGATGCCCCTCGAAAAGGCGGAAAAATTAGAACAATTGAGAATTCTTGAACATGGCGGGAAAATAGTTGTTGCATTTACTAAAATCAAAACATTAAGCATCAACCGTCGTACTGATATCGGAACACTGAAGAAATATTAATAAATTACGGGATATTTTATTATGGTGGCAGAGTCAAAAACAAAATACATCTTTGTAACGGGAGGAGTGTCCTCGGCCCTGGGCAAGGGAATCGCCTCGGCCTCTCTTGGACTTCTCCTGAAAAAGCGCGGGCTGAAAGTGAATATCATGAAGCTCGATCCGTATCTGAATGTCGATCCGGGCACGATGAATCCCTTTCAGCATGGCGAAGTGTTTGTTCTGGATGACGGTTCGGAAACTGATCTCGACCTGGGACATTATGAGCGTTTTACCGATGAGAACCTGACGATCGACAATAATGTCACCTCGGGAAGCATCTATAACACGGTCATTTCACGCGAGAGAAAAGGGGATTATCTGGGCGCGACTGTTCAGGTGATACCGCATATTACCAATGAAATCAAGGACCGTATACGCAAGCTGGGCAAGATCAACGGCCGGGTCGATGTCGTCATAGTCGAGGTCGGCGGCACGGTGGGCGATATTGAGGGTTTGCCGTTTCTTGAAGCTATCAGGCAGATGGGGCTTGAGGAAGGCCCGGAAAATACGGTTTATATACATCTGACCCTGGTACCGTATCTCGAATCGGCAGGTGAGATAAAGACCAAGCCGACCCAGCATTCAGTCAAAGCTTTGCGTGAAATTGGAATTCAGCCCAATATCCTATTGTGCCGCACGGTTAAAGAGCTTAAGCCTGAGGTTAAGGAGAAAATCGGGCTTTTCTGTAATGTCTCTCCCACAGCGGTGATTCAGGATATTGATTCTTCGACTATATATGAAGTCCCGCTTTTGTTGCATGATGAAGGTATGGATGACCTTGTGACCCAGCATCTGAAGCTTTTCTGCCGTCCGCCGGACTTAAAAGATTACCGCAATATGGTTTCCAAGATCAAGAATCCCAAACACAAAGTGCGTATAGGCATGTGCGGAAAGTATGTCAAACTCAAGGATGCCTATAAATCAATCATTGAATCTTTTACTCATGCCGGAGTTGAAAATGATACCGAAGTAGAGCTGGTCTGGGTGTCCTCTGAGAATATCAAGCAGCATGGCCCGGAACTTTACCTGAAAGGACTCGATGGCCTGCTGATACCGGGCGGTTTCGGCGAGAGAGGTATCGAGGGCAAGATCGAGGCGATTGAATATGTCAAAGAGCACAAGATTCCGTTTTTTGGAATCTGCCTCGGTATGCAGTGTGCGGTAATAGCTATTGCACGCCAGATACCCGGAATGGAAGATGCCAACAGCTTCGAGTTCGACCGCGAGACAGATCATCCGGTTATACACATGATGCCTGATCAAGAGAATGTTACCGAGATGGGCGGTACCATGCGCCTGGGCTCGTATGCCTGCAATCTCGCAAGGGATTCGCTGAGCTACAAGGCCTATAAAAAGGATAAGATCAACGAGCGGCATCGTCATCGCTACGAATTCTATAATAAATACCGTGACGTGCTCACCAAGCAGGGTATGAAGATTGCTGGATTATCGCCTGATAAGAGGCTTGTAGAGATAATAGAATTGAAGGATCATCCCTGGTTTGTGGGTGTGCAATTTCATCCGGAACTGAAATCGAGGCCGTCATTTGCGCATCCGTTATTCCGTGAATTTGTGGGAGCGGCGCTGAAACACAACAAGTCCAAGTACGAGCCGGGTTCCGATATTCCTGTCTATGCCAATGCCGATGAAGATAAAAATTCATGATTTCGAGATCGGCATGTCCCAGCCGCTGGTTTTCATAGCGGGACCGTGCGCAGTCGAATCCGAAGATATTCTTATGAAAACTGCCGAGGAGCTCAAAAGGCTCTCGGCGGTATATAAATTTCCACTCATATTTAAATCATCGTATAAGAAAGCCAACCGCACCTCGGGGGATTCATTTACGACGATTGGAATCGATGAAGCCCTGAGAATGCTCGAGAAGGTCAAGATAGAGTTCGAGATACCGATTCTCACCGATATACATTCAATCGATGAAGCCGCCATAGCATCCGGGGTTGCTGATATATTACAGATTCCCGCATTTCTCTGCCGGCAGACTGATCTTATAGTCGCAGCCGCTAAAACCGAGAGGGTAATCAATATCAAGAAAGGGCAATTTATGGCTCCGGAGGATATGAAAGGCGCGGCTGAAAAGGCGGTCAAGGCCGGAAATGACAAAATTATGTTGACCGAAAGGGGCACGACATTCGGCTACCATAACCTGGTGGTCGATTTCAAGTCTCTGGTGATAATGCGCAAGCTGGGATACCCGGTCGTCTATGACTGCACCCATTCGGTACAGCTCCCGTCAGGCGGGCATGGAATCTCTGGAGGACAGCCGGAATTTATTCTACCGCTGGCGCGTGCGGCGGCGGCAGTGGGATGCGATGCGCTGTTTATAGAGACTCATCCCGACCCCTCCAGGGCGCTTTCCGATGCCAAAAGCCAGCTTCCACTGGATGAAATGGAGNNAGAACCATACGGGAAGATTAATATGCCTCCACTCAAACAAAGCGAGCTTTTAAAGAAGCTCAAGAAGATCAAGCTGTTGATTATGGATGTTGACGGTGTTCTCACCAATGATAAATTATATATAGGTCCCGATGGCGCTGAATTCAAGCGCTTCGATATCGGTGACGGCCTGGCGACATGGTTTGCACGTCGAATTGGATTGGAACTGGCAATAATCTCATCACGTCCCTCCGCAGCGACGGAAAGCCGGGCCTCCGAATTGCGAATAAAGAATCTTTACCAGCAATATGATAAGCTGGCATCGTACGAGGATGTGAAAAAGAAAACCGGATGTTCTGACAGCGAGGTTTGTTTTATCGGAAATGATCTTCTGGATATTGAACTGGCAAAGATTGTAGGGGTGGCGGTTTGCACTGCCAATGGAATAAAAGAGTTGAAAAAAGTCTGCCATTATGTTACAAAGAGAGACGGCGGCGACAGCGCTGTGAGAGAAGTGATTGAACTGATTATGAAATCACGTGGCATCAAGCCGGAGGATATGCTCCAGTGAGCCTGGAAATTGCGAAAGAAATAATCAGGAAAGAATCCCAGGCGGTCAGCCAGCTGATCGACAAGCTCGATGAGAATTTCGAGAAAGCGGTTGAGCTGGTATATAACTGCAAGGGGCGTGTGATAATAACCGGTATGGGTAAGTCCGGGATTATCGGACGCAAGATCACGGCCACCTTCAATTCAACAGGTACCCCTGCGGTCTTCATGCATCCCAGCGAGGCGATTCATGGAGATCTGGGGATAATGCGCAAGGAGGATGTGGTCCTGATTATATCCAAGTCTGGTGATACCGATGAAATCTTTGAGCTCCTGATTCCATTCAAGCGTATCGGAGTTCCTGTGATTTCGATTGTCGGCAATAAATCCTCGCAGCTGGCGAAATCATCGGACTGCTTTATAGATGCTTCGGTTGATCAAGAGGCAGAATCATATAATCTGGTTCCGACATGTTCCACCACGGCGGCCCTGGTTATCGGGGATGCTCTAGCGATTGTGCTCCTGAGAAAGCGCAATTTTTCGCCGGAGGATTTTGCGCGGCTTCATCCGGGTGGCGCGCTGGGACGCAAGCTGCTGGTTCGGGTGGAGGATTTGATGCATACGGGTGATGAAATCCCTACTGTCAAACTGGACTCATCAGTTCAGGAGACTATCCTGGAGATGACCTCCAAGCGGCTGGGTACAACTCTGGTTCTTAATAGTGAAGGCAAGCTGGCAGGTATATTCACTGACGGCGACCTGCGTCGTCTGGTGGAGAAAAACGACAATTTTATGGGCAAAACCGCAGGTGAAATTATGGTTGCCTCGCCCAAGACCGTATCCCGGGATGAGCTGGCCGACAAAGCGCTTAACATGATGGAATCCTTCCAAATAACTGCACTTCCGGTAACAGACAGCAACAATTATCCTATCGGTATACTGCATATCCACGATATTCTGAAAAGAAAAATTGTCTGACATTAAATCCTTCAAAAGATTTGAACTTTTGCCGAAATTAAGTTATAAAGGGGTGAGGAGAGTATATTTGCTATGAAGATTGCGCAAAAAATATCGTTTCNNAAAATATCGTTTCTAATCGTGGCGAGCATCTTTCTGCTTGCGGCATGTACCGGGGACAAACCCAAGTCGGCCGATCAGGCTACCAAGGAAGCCCCGGGTACCGAGCAGGTGCTTATGGATTCCAAGATTACTCTCCTCGAGGAGGGACTGACTACCGCTGTCATTGACGCCAAATATATCGAGAAGCGCTTCGGCGAGAAGAACACAATGGCGCGCGATATCACCGCATACTTCTATGATTCCACAGGCACCATGACCTCATGGCTGGTGGCCGATTCCGGATTTGTCAATGAAGATGAAAATGTTCTAAATGTCTTCGGGGATGTCGAGGTGACCTCTAAAGACAGCGTCAAGCTTTATACCCAGACTTTGAGCTGGAACCAGAGCATGAACAGCGTGGTGACCGACGATTATGTCGAGATACATCGCGGCGAGGATATCATCCGAGGTTATGGCCTGGTTACTGACCGCAATCTTAAGGAATATACTATCAAAAGACAGGTCACCGGCCGCATCAAGAATTTGCCGGGTAATGAGGAAGAAGAATGATATAGCAGATGCCACGTATTCGTAGGTATGTTGAGAAACCTATATACGCTTATAGCGGAGGCCTTGATCCTGATGGAATCGGGATGGTGCCCCTCGGTATTACCATGATTTGATGATTTGCGCAGGATCACACCCTCCGATTTCATCGGATGCCAAGATCCTGCGTTACCAACAATCTCTAGATTGGCTTTTAAAAATATATAGCATCCCAAGCTAAAGCTTGGGGCACCCGCCAAATCCAGCAAATAGATTATAATTTAGCGAACAGATTATTCAGTGATTCGCCGAGGGTGGGATGGGCTATGGCGGTGTCGCGGATTTTTGTGTAGGGAAGATCGCCCAGCATTGCCATCTGCAGGATATTCATGATCTCGCCCCCTTC
>JABAHS010102658.1_pt1 | contig 23461 bp, 18 predicted proteins | sample 7062111 | NCBI WGS metagenome assembly JABAHS01 (sample SAMN14534600, study PRJNA622989) | marine sediment metagenome | biome: marine biome [ENVO:00000428]; feature: marine pelagic biome [ENVO:01000023]; material: deep marine sediment [ENVO:00002113]; isolation source: pool of 4 deep marine... | reverse complement strand
AATCACCGTCGGGGCGGAGGATGGCGGGCTCGCCGCTCATGAGCACTCGGCGGGGATCCCGCGGGGCCGTCCTCAGAACAGCGAGGCGCCGAGCTCGTTGACCGCGGCGAGCATCTCCTCGTCGTCGGTCAAGGCCTGCGCCACCGACGAGCGGCAGGCGGCCACCGGCTCGACGCCGGAGACGATGAGCTTCGCCGCGTGCACGAGCAGGCGGGTGCTGGCGCCTTCCTCGAGGCCCTGGCCCTTGAGATTGCGAGTGGTCTGACCGAACTTGACGAGCTTCTCGGCGAGGGCAGCATCAACGCCGGTCTCGTTCGTGATGATCTTCTGCTCGAGCGCTGCGCTCGGGTAATCGAACTCCAGCGCCACGAAACGCTGGCGCGTGCTCTGCTTGAGGTCCTTGAGCACGCTCTGGTAGCCGGGGTTGTAGGAGATGGCGAGGCAGAACCCGGGCGCCGCCTGCACGAGCTCACCTTTCTTCTCGATCGGCAGCACGCGGCGGTCGTCGGCGAGCGGGTGGATCACCACCGTGGTGTCCTTGCGCGCCTCGACGATCTCGTCGAGATAGCAGATCGCGCCGGCGCGCACCGCGCGGGCGAGGGGCCCGTCCACCCAGACCGTCTCGCCGCCCGCGACCAGGAAGCGTCCGACCAGGTCCGACGCGGTGAGGTCGTCGTGGCAGGAGACCGTGATGAGCGGGCGCCTCAACCGCCACGCCATGTACTCCATGAACCGGGTCTTGCCGCAGCCGGTCGGCCCCTTCAGCAGGACCGGGAGCCGGTTGCCGTACGCGGCTTCGAAGACTTCCACCTCGTCGGCGACCGGCTCGTAATAGGGCTCGGTCTCGACGAAGTACTCTTCGGGCTTGAAGGCGTATGCGTTCACCGGCGCCGTCCTGATCCGCGGCCGAAGAAAACGTGACAAAGCACAAAGTAGCGGAAAGCTTTTGGGAACAAAACCCTACGGGCCTAAGAGTTTATATAAGGATTCTATGCCTCTATTGGAAAATTCGATAGAGTCTACCGCCCCCCGCTGTGGCGCGCCGCGGCGCGGGAAGGTATCGTTACGCTGCTGTAAAAACGACGCCTCTGCGCCGTGCCCGCGCCGAGCCCCCGAGGCCCAACATATCGATTAGAGGAGCCCCGGTGGCGGGCGCGAGAGTTTTCTTCGTGCTCCGGGAGGTGGAGGAGAGCCCATGTCGGAGGCAATCGCAACCAACCAGACCATTCTGGTGGTCGGCGGCGGCATCAGCGGCATGACAGCCGCCCTCGAGGCCGCCGAGTGCGGCAAGCAGGTCATCCTCGTCGAGAAGAATCCCGCCATCGGTGGCCGCGTCAGTCAGCTCTACAAGTACTTCCCCAAGCTGTGCCATCCCACCTGCGGTCAGGAGATCAATCTCAAGCGCCTGAAGACCAACAAGAATATCCGGCTGATGACGCTGACCGAGGTGACCGGCGTCTCCGGCGATGCGGGCGACTACACGGTGACCGCCAGCGTTCATCCCCGATATGTGAACGAGAGCTGCACGGCCTGCGGGGCCTGCGCCGAGGCGGTCGCGGCCGAGTTCGACGATGAGTTCAACTACGGGCTCACCACGCGCAAGGGGGCCTACCTGCCCTATAACATGGCCTATCCGCAGCGCTACGTGCTCGATCCGCGCATCATCGGCACGCCGGACGCCGAGAAGGCCAAGGCGGCGTGCAACTACGACGCGATCGACCTCGACATGCAGGCGCAGGAGCTCACGCTCAATGTCGGGGCCATTGTCTGGGCCACCGGATGGAGACCTTACGACGCGGGTAAGATTCAGCCCTACGGCTACGACCGGTTCCCGAACGTGATCTCGAGCGTGGAGCTCGAGCGCATGATGGACCGCTTCGGTCCGACCGGCGGCAAGCTCGTGCGCCCCTCCGACGGCAAGGAGGCCAAGGACGTCGCTTTCATCCAGTGCGCGGGCTCGCGCGATGTCAATCATTTGCGCCATTGCTCGCGGATCTGCTGCATGGCCTCGCTCAAGCAGACCACGTACGTGCGCGAGCAATACGGCGGGGACGCGAAGTCGACGGTCTACTACATCGATATCCGCGCCATCGATCGGCTCGACGACTTCCACCAGAGGGTCCGGGAGGACGAGACGGTCCGGTTCGTGAAGTCCAAGGTGGCCAAGATCACCGAGGACCCGGAGACCGGCAATCCCGTCCTGCACGGGGTCGACACCGAGGGCTATCATCGCTACAGCAATCCGCACGATCTCGTGGTACTGGCCGTCGGCATGGAGCCCAGCGTCCCCAGGAACGAGTTCCCTATCGACGTGGTCGTCGACCAGGACGGCTTCATAGAGCACGACGAGTCGAACGGCGCGATCTTCGCGGCCGGATGCGCCTCCGATGCGCTGGACGTCAATCGCTCCGTGCAGAGCGCGACCGCCGGCGCCATGCGCGCCGTGCAGGTGGTCAATCGCGTTGCCGGGATGGAGGGTTAGACCGTGGCGGACGAGCTGAAAATCGGGGCCTACCTGTGCAAGGGCTGCGGTCTGGGTGAGCGCCTGGACGTCTCGCAGCTCGCCACGATCGCCGAGCGCGAGGGCAAGGCGAACCTGGTTCGCGAGCACGACGTGCTGTGCTCGAGCGCGGGCGTGGAAATGATGCGCAGCGACATCGAGAGCGAGGGCGTCAACCGCGTGGTGATCGGCGCGTGCTCGCGTCGCTCGAAGACTGAGGCCTTCGACTTCGACGGCGCCGCGATCAGCCGAGCCAACCTGCGCGAGGGCGTGATCTGGGTGCGCCCCGACACCGAGGAGGCGCGCGAGACCACCCAGGAGATGGCCGCCGACTACGTGCGCATGGGCTGCGCCGAGGTCCGGCACATGAAGCCGCCCCGGCGCAACGACAAAACGGCCGAGAACCGCGAGGTGCTGGTGGTCGGAGGCGGCGTCAGCGGCATGACCGCGGCGCTCGAGGCCTCCAAGGCCGGTTACAAGGCGGCGCTCGTCGAGCGCTCCGGCGAGCTCGGCGGTCACGCGGCGAGGCTCCAAAAGCGCGTGCCGGCGCGCTCGCCCTATGCCGATCCGGTCGACACGGGGGTCGCGGAGCTGAAGTCGGCGGTGGAGGCCGACCCCAACATCACGGTGCATTTGAGCTCGACGGTGGCGCGCACCAGCGGGGCGCCGGGCCAGTTCTCGGTGGATATCGCCAACAGCGGCGGCACCGACAGCCAGCGGTTCGGCGCCGTCATCATGGCCTCGGGCTTCGAGCCCTACGACGCCAACAACCTGCCCGAGCTCGGCTACGGAAGGTCGCCGGACGTGGTCACGCAGCTCGAGCTCGAGGAGCTGGTGGGCCAGGCCGGCGACGGTCCGATCAAACGGCCCTCCGACGGCAAGACGGTCGAGAAGGTCGCGTTCATCCAGTGCGCGGGCCAGCGCAGCGACAAGGAAGGCCATCTGCCCTACTGCTCCGGTCATTGCTGCAGCACGTCGATCAAGCAGGCGATGTACTTCAAGGAGCGCAACCCGGGGGTGGACGCCAACATCCTCTACACGGATCTGCGCACCCCCGGCGTGTCCGGCGAGGAGTTCTACCGCAGCGGGCAGAGAAAGGGCGTGGTCTTCACCAAGGGCGAGGTGAACGAGGTCACCGCGTCCAACGGCGCCCTTCGCCTCAAGCTCAAGGATTACATCCTCGACGAGGAGGTCGAGGACGACGCCGACATGGTGGTGCTGGCCACCGGAATGGTGGCGAACTCCGGCAACGACGTCGAGGAAGAGGGCGAGATCCTGAGCCATCGCGGCCACCCCGTCGAGATGAAGCCGGTCTCCATCCTGAACCTCTCCTACCGCCAGGGCTCGGACCTGCCGCACCTCAAGTACGGCTTCAACGACTCGCATTTCATCTGCTTCCCTTACGAGACTCGCCGGTCGGGGATCTACACCACCGGCCCGGTGCGCCGCCCGATGGATCTCGGCAGCGCCGCGGAGGACGCCACGGGGGCGGCGCTCAAGGCGATCCAGTCGATCGAGAACGCCGCGCAGGGCCAGGCCGTGCACCCGCGCTCGGGGGACCTCAGCTTCCCGCGGGTGGACTACCAGGGCTGCACCCAGTGCAAGCGCTGCACCGTGGAGTGTCCTTTCGGCGCGATCGACGAGGACGAGCAGACCTACCCCGTGTTCAACGAGAGCCGCTGTCGGCGCTGCGGGACCTGCATGGGCGCGTGCCCGGTGCGGGTCATCTCGTTCGACAACTACTCGATCGACACCGTCGGCCAGCAGATCAAGAACATCGACATGCCGGACGAGTTCGACGAGAAGCCGCGCATCCTGGTGCTGGCCTGCGAGAACGACGCCTACCCGGCGCTCGACATGGCCGCGATGAACCGCATCCAGTACAGCGCCTTTGCCCGGGTGGTCCCGGTGCGCTGCCTGGGATCGGTAAACAGCATCTGGATCACCGACGCCCTCAACAGCGGCTACGACGGCGTCGTGCTGATGGGCTGCCAGAAGGGCGAGAACTACCAGTGCCACTTCGTCAAGGGCTCGGAGATGGCGCACTATCGGATGAGCAAGATCGACGACACCCTCGAGCAGCTCAGCCTGGAGCGGGAGCGGGTCACCACCCACGAGGTCGCGATCACCGACATACAGCGGGCGCCCGAGCTGATCGAGGAGATGGCGGCGACGATCGAGCGCGTCGGCATGAGCCCGTTCAAGTTCTAGGAGGCCGGGAGATGGCTGATCTGGATAAAGCGGCCATTGAGCACTATCGCAACAGCTTCCTCCGCGAGGTCGAGCAACAGGTGGAGGAGGGCGAGTGGATCAAGATGTGCATGCAGTGCGGCGTCTGCTCGGGCTCCTGCCCGCTCGGCCCGCACTGGGAGCACCCGCCGCAGGAGATCTTCATGATGATCCGGGCCGGCAAGCGCGATGAGGTGCTGTCCTCGACCTCCATGTGGATGTGCACCTCCTGCTACAATTGCATCGTGCGCTGCCCGCGGGAGATCCCCATCACCCACGTCATGCACGGGCTCGCCACCTACGCCGACAAGCTCGGTCTGGCGCCCAAGCAGCAGCCGACGCGGAAGTTTTCACACCTGTTCTGGAGCAACGCGATCAAGACGGGACGCGTCAACGAGGCAAAGCTCGGCATCAGCCTCTACTTCATGAACGGCATCGTCGAGGGCATCAAGACCAGCCTCAAGATGGCTCCTATCGGGCTGAACCTGCTCAAGACCCGACGTTTCAATCCGTGGGCTTTCACCGGCGGCCACAAGGGCTGCAAGGGCGCGAAGGACATCCACAAGATCATCAAGAAGGCCGAGGAGCTCGAGCGCAAGCGCCTGAGCGGGACGGCCTCGGGCTGAGGAGGGCGGTGGTCATGACGAAGAAGGAGTACATGTTCTACCCCGGGTGCACGGCGGAGCGCTATGCGTCGGGGTCGAACTACCTCACGTCGGTCAACGCGATGTGCGACGTGCTGGACATCCAGCTCAACGAGATCCCGGACTGGAACTGCTGCTCGGCCTCGATCGGCTACGCCGGCGGCGGCGAGCTGCCGCGCCTGGCGCTCAACGCCCGCAACATGGCGATCGCCGAGGGCGGAGGCAACGGCCAGGAGGGGCACGCCCGCAACATGGCGATCGCCGAGCAGAGCTCGCCCGATCAGGATATCGTGGCGACCTGCGCCGCCTGCTGGCTGAATGCGCGCGAGACCAAGGAGCGCCTCCTCGAGAACGAGACCCTGATGACCGAGACCAACGAGGCGCTGGCCGAGGCCGGGCTCAAGTACGAGGCCAAGCAGGATATCCGCCACATGGTAGAGGTGCTTATCGAGGACTTCGGGTACGAGGAGCTCGGCAAGCCCATGAAGAAGCCGCTCGAGGACATGAGGATCGCCGGCTACGTGGGATGTCAGACCAACCGGCCGTTCGGGATCCACGGGGAGTCGTTCGAGAACCCCGTCTATCTCGACAAGCTGGTGGAGACCATGGGCGGCGAGCCGATCCCGGAGTATGACCAGAAGGTCTCGTGCTGCGGCGGGGCGCTCGCATTCTCCGAGCGCGAGAAGAGCCAGGAGCTGATCAGGGACATCATCGAGTCCGCCTACGACCGCAGTGCCGACATGATCGTCACGCCCTGCCCGGTCTGCCAGATGAACGTCGAGATCTATCAGGGGCAGATCAACAAACGCTTCGGGACGAAGTTCGAGATGCCGGTCGTCTACTACAGCCAGCTCATGGGCGTCGCCTACGGCAAGAGCAGCAAGGAGGTCGGGCTCGACGCCCAGGTCATCAAGTCGAAGAAGCTCGCCGATCTCGCCGACAAGAAGTAACCGTCAGGCAAAGAACCATTCGAACCGAGAAGCCCCTGCCCCCGGCAGGGGTTTTATTTTTGCTCAACGACGCTCAACGCGAAGGCGCAAAGGCCGCCAAAGGCGCGAAGCCTCGGGGTTTTGACCTCTCTATCCCCCATCGTGGGCCGGCCCGCTACCCCCGCCGGAGCAATCACGATCGTAGCCGCGATGCCCGGTGATCCGTAGGGCCACGGCCAACCCGAAGTACTCGGGCCGTCATAAATATATGTCCTTTGCGCCTCCGCGCCTTTGCGTTTGAAACGGGGGTCAATCCCCCTCGGCGGGAGCGTCGTAACGCGGATCGTAGTCGTCGCGCCGCCGGCTTTCCTCGTGGCGCTCCTCCATGCGTTGCCGACGGCGCTCGATCCGGCGCTCGCGGGCGCCCTCCCTGAAGGGGATGGTACGCTCGCCGTAGAGGACCTGCTTGAGGAACCGCATGGCGAACTCGAGCAGGGCGCCGTCGTCCCGGGCGAGCCGCTCGTAGGTCCCCGCGTCGACGTCGAACGTCTCGTTGAAGCTGTCGCTGAGCACGAAGTCCCGGAAGGCGTCGAGATCGTAGCTCGCCGTGTAAAAGAGCTCGAAGCTGCGGTCGCTCGGCCGGCCCACGGTCGGCCCGCTCGAGCGCTTCTTGAGCACCACCTCCCGCCAGGCCTGATTTTTGGCGTCGTACACGTCGCAGCCCTGCTCCCGGCGATACTCGCGCACCGTCAGTCGCCGCGGCTCCTGGTGCCCGAGGCAGTGCGGCTCACGCACGATGAAATAGGCGTCCTCGACCTCGGCCGTGTCTTTCTTCCTCACTCCCATCGTGCCGAGGGCGTAGTACCGGCAGGCCGCCGGCCGGTCCTCGTAGACACCGCAGCCCTCATCGGCCACGAACCGGCAGGCCGGGCTCTCGTCGCGCGGGCGCAGCTTCACGCCGGGCATCCCCTGGGCGTCCATCTCGAAGGGCATGGTATAGCGCTCGAGGAATTCCGAGGTGCTGAGCCCGAGCCGCCGCGAGAGGCGCAGGATATCGTAGGGCGTGAGCGTGATGTCGATGTTCATACAGCACAGGTTGAAGCACGCCACCTCTTTGTGGCAGTGGAACTGGATCGCGTCGTCGAGACCGAGCTCGACCGGTTGCACCGGGCTCTGCTCGGGCGCCTCGCCGATCGTCTCCTTCAACCTGCCGTAAAAGTCTTCTTCAGACATGACCTAACCTGCACGAACGGCAACCATCAGCTACCAGACGCCAGATAGGCGGCTGTTGCTGTTATCTGCTATCTGTCTTCTGATATCTGTCATCTGCCGTTAGACAAAAAAGCCGGGCGCACGACGCGCCCGGCCCGTCCTTGCCACCACCCGGAGTCCGGCGGAGCTCAGGCCACCTGGCTGCCCTGCTTCGCGATCCCCTCGGGCTCGCCGTCGGCCGGCTTGATGAGCTGGACGTAGGGCACCTTGCGGAACGTCCACTCGCCCGTCTCCGAGCTGTACGTCGAGTTCACGAAGCACTTCCAGTTCTGGTCGTCGAGATCGAGGAAATCCGACCGGTAATAATATCCCGGGTACCGGGTCTCCTCCCGGAACTGGATGTGCCGCATGTGGGCCTCGGCCGCTATGATGCGGTGGTAATTCTCCCAAGCCCGCAGCAGCTCGTGGAGATCCTTCGCCCGCATCTTGAGCGAATCCTCCTTGAGCATCTCGAGCTTCTTCTCGGCGAGCTCGAGCATCTTGCCGTTGGTCTGGTACCACGTCGAGACACCGCCCACGTACTCGTCCATGATCTTCTGCAGCCGGGCCTGCAGCATCTTGGGCGTGACGTAATGCGGGTTTACGTCGATCGCGGTGGTGTAGTCCTTGTGCTCAAGGAACGTCTTCACCGGCTGGTATATGTCGCTGACCAGCTCGTCGACGCTCTTCGTCAGCTCGGGCTTCCAATCCTTGTTGTCGAGCGCGTACCTCACCATCGACTTGGCGGCCAAGCGCCCCTCGGTGAACGAGCCCGAGGAGAACTTGTGACCGGAGGCGCCCACGCCGTCGCCGGCGGTGAACAGCCCGTTGACGGTGGTCATGCCGCGGTAACCCCAGTGAAACTCGTCGGGAACGCCGGGCAGGTCCTCGGGGCCCGACACCCAGATCCCGGCGCAGCCGGCGTGCGAGCCGAGCAGGTAGGGCTCGGTCGGCATCAGCTCGGACATCTCCTTGTCGGGCTCGATGTTCTCGCCGGCCCAGACGCCGCACTGGCCGATGGTCATGTCGAGGAAGTCCTCCCACGCCTCGGCCTCCAGGTGCTTGATCTCCTTCGGCGTCATGTTCTTCGCCAGCTCGGCCATCGCCGTCGGGGTGTCCATGAAGATGGGGCCGCGACCGTCCTTCATCTCCTTGAGCATGAGGTGGTTGCGCAGGCAGGTGCCCATCTTCGGTCCGTTGGCGTAGGTCCCGTAGCCGTGGTCCTTGAGCATGTCGGCGTTCTTGACCTGGTAGTCCTCGCCCTCCGCGTTGTGCGCCTTGGCCTTGAAGAGCAGGAACCAAGCGCCCACCGGCCCGTAGCCGTCCTTGAAGCGGGCGGGCACGAAGCGGTTCTCCATCATGGTCAGCTCGGCGCCCACCTCGGCGGCCATCGCGTAGGTCGAGCCCGCGTTCCACACCGGATACCAGGCGCGGCCCATGCCCTCGCCGACCGAGCGCGGCCGGAACACGTTCACGGCGCCGCCGGCGCACAGCAGGCAGGCCTTGAACTTGTAGACATAGACCTTGTGCTCGCGCACGGAGAAGCCCACCGCGCCCGCGACGCGCTTCGGGTCGTTCTTGTCGGTGGTCATCTTCACGACGAAGACGCGCTCCTGGACGTTCTCCAGGCCGAGCGACTTCTTCGCGGCCTCTGCGACGATCCACTTGTAGGACTCGCCGTTGATCATGATCTGCCACTTGCCGGAGCGCACGGGCTTGCCGCCCTCGGTGAGCTTCTTGCCCTCGTCGCCCGGCTGCTTCCAGACCGGCAGGCCCCACTCCTCGAACAGGTGCACCGAGGAGTCGACGTGGCGGCCGACGTCATAGACCAGGTCCTCGCGGACGATGCCCATCAGATCGCCGCGGACCATGCGCACGTAGTCCGCCGGGTCGTTCTCGCCCATATAGGTGTTGATCGCCGACAGTCCCTGGGCGACCGCACCGGAGCGCGACATCGCGGCCTTGTCGACCAGCTTGATCTTGAGGTCCTGCCCCTCGGCCCAGCGCATGATCTCGACGGCCGCGCCACAGGCCGCCATGCCGCCGCCGATGATAAGGATATCGACCTCCTCCTCGACGACCTCAGGGTTTCCGAATTCGTACTCGGCCATCGTCTATTACCTCGCCTTACCTAGTTGTATACCCATCCTGCGCCCAATGAGGCTCACGAGGAGGCGAACTGGCTCATATCGCAGGCGTGCAGGTCCTTGTCGAAGAGGACCTCAGGCTCGGTCAGCTCGTTGAAGTCCGGCTTCGGCTTGCCCACGGTCGGATCGGCGGACCCCTCCGGGGTCGTGCGGATCGGGAACTTGAAGCGCTTCAGCTTCCCGTTGCGGAACTTGATCGTCCACATGATCGAGTCGGTGCCGCGCAGCGGCTGCACGGAGGCGCCCAGCGGCACAATGTCCGCATAGTGGCGCACCTCGATCGCGTTCTGCGGGCAGATCTTCACACAGCTATAGCACTCCCAGCACTGCTCGGGCTCCTGATTGAAGGCCTTCATCGAGTGGCCCGTCATGGCGCCGTCCTTGTCGAGCAGCATCAGGTCGTGCGGGCAGATGTACATGCAGGCGGTCTTGTCCTGACCCTTGCACCCGTCGCACTTGTCGGTACGGACATATGTCGGCATGGTCGACCCTCCAACGATTTACCAGCCCCGCGCCAACGCCCGCCCTGCCGCGGCGGGCGTGGCCGGCAAGCTACTGGGCGGAATGTCCCTTGAGCTCGACCTTGACCTTCTGGTCGTCGCTCAAACCTTCGTAGTGCTCGCGCAGGATGGCGAGCACCTCGTTACGGCTGAAATGGTCCGGCACCGGCGCGCCCTCGGAGAGCATCTTGCGGAGCTTCGTGCCCGAGAGCAGCAAGCGGTCCTCGTCGCCGTGCGGGCAGGTCTTGCGCGAGGCCATCTGCTCGCACTTCTCGCACCAGAACGTCCAGTCCATCTTCAGCGGCGCGGTCTCGAGGGCGCCCTTGGGGACCTGCTCGAAGATCTCGTGCGCGTCGAAAGGCCCGTAGTAATCGCCCACGCCGGCGTGGTCGCGCCCGACGATCAGGTGCGAGCAGCCGTAGTTCTGGCGGAACAGCGCGTGCAGCAGGGCCTCGCGCGGGCCGGCGTAGCGCATGTCCAGCGGGTAGCCGGCCTGGACGATGGTGTTGGGGACGAAATAATTGTCGGTCAGGGACTTGATGGCCTTGGCCCGCACCTCGGCGGGCACATCGCCCGGCTTGAGCTTGCCCAGCAGCGAGTGGATCAGCACCCCATCGCTCACCTCGATGGCGACCTTGACCAGGTACTCATGGGAGCGGTGCATGGGGTTGCGGGTCTGGAACGCCGCGACGCGGCTCCACCCCTTCTGGCGGAAGAGCTCGCGGGTCTGCGCCGGGGTCATGAACAGCTCGCCGTAGGCCTCCGGGAAGCCCCCGAGCGAGAGGACCTTGACCGGCCCGGCGAGGTTGACCTCGCCCTGCTCCATGACCATCCGGACCCCGGGGTGCTCGGAGTCGGTGGTCTTGAACACCTGCATGCACTCGTGGGCCTTGTCGATGGCGTACTTCTCGGTGACCCGCATGGTGGCGAGGATCTCGTCACGCTCGGGGTCGTGCAGGGCGACGTCCTGACCCTCCTGGACGGAGTCGGCGGCGTCCTTGGGCTGGGACAGGGTAATCGGGATGGGCCAGAACAGGCCGTTGGCCATCCGCATGCCGTCGCAGACGCTCCCCCAGTCGGCGTGGGTCATGAAGCCCTCGAGGGGCGTGAAGCCCCCGATGCCCATCATGATCAGGTCGCCGACCTCACGCGAGGACAGGGCGAGCTTGGGCAGAGACGCCGCGCGCTCCCTCTCCGCGGCCAGGGCCCGGCCTTCGAGCAGGAGCGGCCGCAGCTCGCCCCCGCCGTGAGGATTGACTAGCTTGCTCATCGGTCGAGGCTCCTCCGCTATCTAATTGTTGCGCTTGATGCTACGGGCGCGGCCCCCGCCCGCGAAAGCACGAATCGTAACAGCACGATGCTAGCCAGCCGACGGGGGAAAGCAAACAATTTTCTCTTCTGCGGGCATAAAGGGAGCTTATTCTAATATAGAAGTGTGGGGCACCTCTCGGGGGGCCGCTCCCTCCTAAAATAAGTAAATCTAAATATCGCAAAATTTATATCCATATCAGAAACCCTGATTGGCGATGCTCCGGGGGCCTCGCCTACAGTGATCGCCCTCCCCGAGAATCCTGAGCGCAACGATACGGTAATGCGTCGATGACCGTTCCCGTCACGGATCCGACGGCGGCCGGCGGCCGCCTCGAGATCAAGAACACCACCTGTTATATGTGCGCCTGCCGGTGCGGCGTACGCGTGACCGTCCGCGACGGCCGGGTGCGCTACATCCAGGGCAACCCGGACCACCCCCTCAACCGGGGCGTGATCTGCGCCAAGGGCGCCTCCGGGATCATGAAGCAGTACTCCCCGGCCCGCCTGACCCGGCCGCTGCGCCGCCGCTCGGGCGCCGCGCGGGGTGAGGCGGACTTCGAGCCCATCGGCTGGACCGAGGCGTTCCGGCTCATGGAGGAACGGCTCGCCCACCTGCGGGAGACCGACCCCAAGCGGTTCGCGCTGTTCACCGGCCGCGACCAGATGCAGGCCCTGACCGGCCTGTTCGCCAAGCAGTTCGGCACGCCGAACTACGCCGCGCACGGCGGCTTCTGCTCGGTGAACATGGCCGCCGGCATGATCTACACCATCGGCGGCTCGTTCTGGGAGTTCGGCGGCCCCGACCTCGACCGCGCCCGGCTGTTCGTGATGATCGGCACCGCCGAGGACCATCACTCCAATCCACTCAAGATCGCCATCTCGAAGTTCAAGCGCGACGGCGGACGGTTCATCTCGGTGAACCCGGTGCGCACCGGCTACTCGGCGATCGCCGACGAGTGGGTGCCGATCAAGCCCGGCACCGACGGGGCGCTGCTCCTCGCGCTGATCCACGAGCTGATCGGCCAGGGCCTCTACGATCGAGAGTTCCTGGTCGAGTACACCAACGCCGCGCAGCTCGTGAACGTCGACGACGCCGACGAGGCGTTCGGCCTGCTCGCCCGCGCCGAGGTCGAGGCCGACGAGGGCTGCTTCGACGCCCAGGACCAGCTCTGGTGGGACCGCCTGAGCGACCGCGCGGTGCGCACCCACACCGAGGGGGCCGATCCCTACCTGCTGGGTGGGTTCCGTCTGCCGGACGGCCGGCGGGTGAAGCCGGCCTTCCAGCTCCTCGCCGAGCGGGTCGAGCGCTACACGCCCGAGTGGGCGGCCGACATCACGGGGATCCCGGCGCAGACGATCCGGCGCCTGGCGCACGAGATGGGCATCACCGCCCGGGACGAGAAGATCGAGCTGCCGATCGCCTGGACCGATGTCTGGGGCAACGAGCACGAGTCCGTGACCGGCAACCCGGTCGCCTTCCACGCCATGCGCGGCCTGGCCGCCCACTCCAACGGCTTCCAGACCATCCGCGCGCTGTCGATCCTGATGACGATGCTCGGCACCATCGACCGCCCGGGCGGATTCCGCCACAAGGCGCCGTTCCCGCGGCCGATCCCGCCGTGCGCCAAGACGCCCAAGGGCCCTGACGCCGTGCAGCCGGGGCGGCCGCTCAACGGCATGCCGCTCGGCTGGCCGGCCGAGCCCGACGATCTGTTCGTCGACGAGGACGGCGAGCCGGTGCGCATCGACAAGGCGTTCTCCTGGGAATACCCGCTGTCGGTGCACGGCCTGATGCACAACGTCATCACCAACGCCTGGCGCGGCGATCCCTACCCGATCGACACGCTGCTGATCTTCATGGCCAACATGGCCTGGAACTCGTCGATGAACACCGAGGAAGTGCGCCGGATGCTGAACGACAGGGACGAGAACGGGGAGTACAAGATCCCGTTTATCATCGTCTCCGACGCCTTCCAATCCGAGATGGTCGCCTACGCCGACCTGGTGCTGCCGGACACGACGTATCTCGAGCGCCACGACGTCATGTCGATGCTCGACCGGCCGATCTCCGAGTTCGACGGGCCGGTCGACTCGGTGCGCATCCCCGTCGTTCCGCCCAAGGGCGAGTGCAAGCCCTTCCAGGAGGTGCTCATCGAGCTCGGGGCACGCCTCGGCCTGCCCGCCTTCGTTCGCGAGGACGGCTCGCGCAAGTACCGCGACTACCCCGACTTCATCGTCAATCACGAGACCGAGCCGGGCTCCGGGATCGGCTTTCTCGCCGGCTGGCGCGGCAAGGGCGGCGAGAAGTTCATGAAGGGCGAGCCCAACCCCAACCAGTGGGAGATGTACGAGAAGAACAACTGCGTCTTCCACTACGAGCTGCCCAAGTCATTTCAATACATGCGCAATTGGAATCGCGGCTATCTCCGCTGGGCGCAGGAGCACCGCCTGACCCGCTATGCCGAGCCCATCAACTGCCAGATCTACTCCGAGGTCCTGCAGAAGTTCCGCCTGGCCGCCCGCGGCAAGCGGCCCGGCAAGCAACCCCCGGAGCGACTGCGCGGCCGGGTCGATACGTTCTTCGATCCGCTGCCCTTCTACTTCGAGCCGCTCGAGGCCCAGCTCACGGACAAGCAGCGCTTCCCGCTGAACGCCGTCACGCAGCGGCCGATGGCGATGTACCACTCCTGGGACTCGCAAAACGCCTGGCTGCGCCAGATCCACGCGCACAACTACCTCTACGTCCACCCCTCCGTGGCCCGCGCCGCCGGCTTCGGGGACGAGGACTGGGTGTGGGTCGAATCGCCCTGGGGCAAAGTGCGCTGCATGTGCCGGTTCTCCGAGGCGGTCGAGCCGGGCACGGTATGGACCTGGAACGCCATCGGCAAGGCCGCCGGCGCGTGGCGGCTGGAGCCGGGATCGAACGAGGCGCGCAAAGGGTTCCTGCTGAACCATCTGATCACCGAGGAGTTGCCGGGGCGCACCGACGGCGAGCACCTCTCGAACTCCGATCCGGTGACCGGCCAGGCCGGGTGGTACGACATGCGCGTGCGCGTCTACAAGGCCGCCGAGGACGAGGAGCACGTCACTTGGCCGCAGCTCGATCCGATGCCCCGGGTGCCGGGCACCGGCAAGACGCCCAAGTGGATCGCCTACGTCGCCGGCCTTTTCAACGGCCGACGGGCTTCTTGAACGTGCACGATCCGATCGCAAAGGACGCAGAGGCGCAGAGAATGCAAAGAAATGATTATAAGTAACAGGCGAAAGTCAGTTGCCGTTGTCCTTTAGCTGTCGTCCTCTGCGTCCTTTGCGTTGATAGCGAACGATTAAAAGACATGACTCAGCTGGCACTGGTGATCGATCTGAACGTGTGCGTGGGCTGCCACGCCTGCGTGACCAGCTGCAAGGAGTGGAACACCTCCGGGCAGGCGGGTTATCTCTCCGACGACAACCCGTACGGCCCGGAGCCGACCGGCACGTTCTTCAACCGGGTGCAGACCTTCGAGATCGGGGCCTTCCCGTTCACGGAGACGGTGCATTTCCCCAAGAGCTGCCTGCACTGCGAGGATGCGCCCTGCGTCCCGGTGTGCCCGACGGGCGCGAGTCACAAGCGCGAGTCCGACGGGATCGTGCTGGTCGACTACGACAAGTGCATCGGCTGCAAGTANNCAAGTACTGCGCCTGGGCCTGCCCCTACGGCGCGCGCGAGCTCGACGAGCACGAGCGGGTCATGAAGAAATGCACGCTCTGCGTCGACCGCATCTACGACGAGTCCCTGCCGGAGGCCGAGCGCAAGCCGGCCTGCGTGCTGGCGTGCCCCACGAGCGCCCGGCTGTTCGGCGACGTGCACGACCCCCAGTCGGCGGTCTCGATCGCCATCCGCGAGGAGGGCGGCTACCCGCTCATGCCGGAGTGGGGCACCAAGCCGGCCAACCACTATCTGCCGCGGCGCAAGCAGCGCATGCACATCCACGAGGACGAGCTGCAGCGCGTGGACAACCCGCTCAAGAAGGAGCAGCGCGGGCCGACGGCGCCCGTGCGCGAGCAGACATTGGACGACACCACGACCTGGTAGTCGGGGCGGGGATAAGATTAACCGCCAAGGCGCCAAGGACGCGGAGGAAAGGCGAAGTCGAAAATATAGCGAACGGATAGGAGCAGGAAACCGATGCTCTTGTATTTTGTTGTCGTGTTTCATCCGTAAGCCGTTGTCGTCTTTGACTTGGCGCTCTTGGCGGCTTGGCGGTTAGCGACTTAGGCCGTTGCAATCGATGGACGCGCGACGAGGCGCCGCACCTACAATTGATCCGAGAGTAAAACAGAATGCGCCCTGCATTTTCGGTGATCTTTCTGACGACGCTGATCGGCGTCGGCCAGGGCCTGTTCCTGGCGCTGTTCACCGGTCAAACATGCTCCGCGCTCGAGCTGCTGCCGGCGCAGGACCCGGTGCGGTTCTACGCGCTGGGCACCGCCATCGCGCTGGTCTTTCTCGCGGGCGGGCTGGTGGCCTCGTTCTGGCACCTCGGGCGCCCGGAGCGGGCGTGGCGCACGGCGGCGCGCTGGCGGACCTCGTGGCTGTCGCGCGAGGTGATCATCCTGCCCGCGATGATGGGCCTCGCCTTCGTCTACGGCGTGCTGCACCTCACGGGCTGGGACATCGCGCTCTATCGCACCGAGGCGGGCGCGGTGATCCGCGCGAGCCTGGTGGTCGGCGCGCTCGCCGCGCTCGCCGCCTTCGCCCTGTTCGTGAGCACGGGCATGATCTACGCCTCGATCCGGTTCCTGCAGGAGTGGGCGAGCCCGCTGACCGTGGTCAACTACACCCTGCTCGGCGCCGCCTCGGGCTTCACCCTGGCGGCCGCGTTCGCGAGCCATACCGCGGCGGGGCTGACGCGTTTCTACGGCGCGTGGGCGATCCTCATCACCGTCGCGGCGCTGGTCACGCGCTCGGCGTCACTGATGCGCAACGCCCGCATCAAGCGCAACTCGTCGGTGCAGACGGCGATCGGCATCCGGCACAGCCAGATCCGTCAGAAGGCCCAGGGACAGATGGGCGGGTCATTCAACACGCGGGAGTTCTTCCATGGCAGGAGCGCCGAGTTCCTCGAAACGGTCAAGTGGCTGTGCCTGTCGCTGACCTTTCTCGCCCCCGTCACGCTGCTCGGGGTCGGTCTCGTCTCCGGCTCCGGGGATGCTCTGCTCGCGGCGTTCGTTGCGCAATACACGGGGCTGGTCGCCGAGCGCTGGCTGTTCTTCGCGCAGGCCCATCACCCGCAGAACCTCTATTATCAGACCATCTGATGGCCACGACGGCCAGGGTCGGGGGCGGCCCGGCACGGAACGGGAGATGCCCGGCCGCGCGGCCGCGGGCTTCGCCCGCCTCCCGCTCCGCTGCTAGACTTTGCGCAGGACGTCCTTGAAGACCCCGGAAAGAGGGTGACGCGATGGAAACGCCCCTGGTGCCGCAAGCTCTCCAAGGCGTGATCTTGTCGGCTCTGAGGTGTCGCGGGGCCCGAGCCCCTCAGTTCGACCAATCGAAAAGGTCGTGCCAGGCGACGAGGCCGTTGCGGAAGGCGTAGGCCACCGCCTCCGCGCGAGTGTGCACGCTCAGCTTCTGCAGGAGCGCACGAACGTGGTTGCGAACGGTGGCGGGGCTGATGCCGAGATCCGCCGCGATGCCCCGGGTATGCCGTCCCTCGCACAGCAGGAAGAGGATGCTCAGCTCCCGCCGGCTGAGCCTCGCGCCCTTCTTTTTCCGGCGGGGACCGGTCGCCCAGCGCCGGTCGGCCAGCCTATGGGCGGCCTGCGGGACTCCGATCGGCCGCAGCAGGAATATCGCTACCGCGGGCGTCCACTCCGGCGGCGTGAGCAGACAACTGACATTGAGCCAGCGGAGGTTCCTGTGGGACCGGCGAACCGCGACATCGAAGCTCTCAAGCCGTCGCCTCGACCGCACCCGCTCGATCACCGGACAGTCGGGGCCGCAGCCCGAGCCCTCGTCGAACCGCCAGCACCGAACGACCTCGAAGCACGGCCGGCCGCGGGCGTCCGACAAGGGGTAGCCGCTGAAGCGCAGGAACTCCTCGTTGGCGTGGAGGATCCGACCGGACGAGTCGATGGCTACGGCCTTATCGGCCGTGCCGGACAGGACCGATTGGAGAGCTCGCGGCACCAGGGGCGTTTCCATCGCTGTCAGTTGCGATCGTGGCACGGACGCCGCGAGGTGCCACCGCCCTTACGGTCCGATCATCCGCCGGCATCGCACCTTCGAGGCCCAACTTGCGGGTGACGCTCAGCCCGGCCGTTCCGATCCCCCGGCATCCGGGGCGAGGGCGGCGTCCGCCTGGGCCCGGTCCAGATCTTCGCGGACCAAGCCCGCCGCCACGGTCGCCAGGGCCGCCATCGCCGGCCCCGCCTTCTCCGCAGTTCTTTGCGCGAACGATTCAAGCCACCGGGCGGGATGGTGGACCAGAAAGTCGCGCCGAGCATGCCGGTATCCGGCCCAATGCTCCCCGTCGCCCTCCTCGGCAGCCTGCAGCTCCTTGAAGGCCAGAAAGTGCAGGAACTCGAGCTCGACGGCCAAGTGGTCGGCGAGCTGAGCGGCCTCGGCCTCCTGGTCGACCTTCAGGCCGAAGAGCCGGTACACCGTCGCCAGCTTCAGGAGCAGGCGCTGGCGCGGGACGCCGTCGATGTACAGACCCTCGTTGGGCGGACAGGGCGGGCGGGGCAGGCCGACGTCGAAGGCCTCTATGTACTGGCCCTGCAGCTCGTCGATGGAGAGCCCCGCCATCACGCCCTCCATCGCGGCAAGCGCCTCTGCGAGGCCGGTCGGCAGCGCCCCGCCCTCGACCTCGAGGGCGCCTCTCAGGGCCCGCCCCAGACGGCCGCTCGCCACGGGCGTGCACGCCTCCTCCGTGGGGAACCGGAAGACGGCGGAGAGCAACTTGTAGGCGGTGCACCGGGCCAGGGCCTCGCGAGCGGTCTGCTCGTCCATCGGTTCGGTCCTCATGACGGATCGCGGGCGGGCTACTCGATGGACAGGGTGTGCCAATCGCTGATGGCCTTGCGCCCATCGCGGTTCTTGTCCGAGCCGTCCCAGGCCGCGAAGGCGACGTCGTAATCGGAGCCGCGCAGCAAGTTGATCTGATTGTCGGTGACCGTCGTCATGGGACGGCGCACGATGACTGTCCAGGCGCCGTTCGCCCAGCTCTGGTACCGGGCCATGTTCTGGGCGTCGGGGCTCGGCTGGAGGGTCCCGACGCTGCCGGCCACGATGTTCTGCGGCGCCGCCAGATCCGCACGCCAGAACATGATGTTCACCGGCTCGGTGGGCGTGCCCATGGCGAGCGCCGTGTCGCCCGTGCCGCTGTAGGGAATCTCCATGGCCAAGGCATCGCCGAACAAGTTGGGCTCCTCCACCACGGTATCGGCGCTCGCGTCGGCCCACTCGAACCGAAAGAAGATGTCCGTGCCGTTATGCACCGCCTCGACGGATATGGACCGGCTGATCATTTGCCCCATCATCATGCATTCCATATCCGTCACGACGCCGGCCGACCCCTCGAGCCCGGTGCCCGCCGTCTCCTCGACGAAATCGATGAACCGGGTCAGGTCCACGGTAGCCGTCGAGGCCGCGTCCCAGGCCGGATCCGCCGGATCCAGGGCGATGGTGGCGTCGACGTAGGCGGCCGTGATCGTAGTCCCCATCATGCCGCCTGCGACCGCTGCGGGCCCGCCGTTGGCCAGGACGATGCCGGCCAGCAGCCCCAGCAAGGCCGGCCGGGCCGTGAAGCGAGAGAGTCGCCTTGTCCCCATTGCTCTTACCTCCTGCCGGGCCATGGACGCGCTAGACCTGGATGCGGTCGGACTCGCTGGTGGAGACCAGGATGTCGATGAGCTCCGAGCTGCCGCCGTTGCGCACGCGCGCCCTCTCCTGCTCGATGATGTCGAACACCTCTTGAATCCGCGCCTCGCGATCGGCCTGGGTCTGCGCGGCGTTGTCGCCGAACAGGCTGGCGAGCTCCGCAATCGGGATGCGCGGGTTATTGGTCACCGGCCCGCCGTCCGACGAGAAGGTGGGCGGGCTGAATGGGGGGATGTAGAAGGTGTTGGGCTCGGTGCCGAACTCGGGGTGCAGGCGCAGCCCCACGCGCCAGACGTCCACCAGCTTGTAGACGTTGCTGGTGGTGTCCTCGGCATAGCCCACCCAGCGGATCCGTCCCGGGCATTGCGTCACGCAGAAGTTCCCTTGGCCCTGCTCCACGCGCGGATAGCAGAATATGCACTTCTCCGATTTCTTGGTCAGGGCGTTCCAGTAGATCTTCTTGTAAGGGCAGGCCTCGACGCAGTAGCGGTATCCCCGGCAACGATCCTGATCGAGCAGGACGATGCCGTCCTCCGCGCGCTTGTACAAGGCCTGGCGCGGGCAGGCCGCCACGCAGGCGGGGTGCGTGCAATGGTTGCATATGCGCGGAAGGTAGAAATAGTAGGCGTCCGTTCCCGGTCCGCTGCCGGCCCCGACGTCCTCCTGCCAGTTGGAGGCATAGGCGTCGGCGCCGTCCGGCGCGGGCGAAGGAGCCACCTGCGAGGCGGAGCCCTGCAACACCTCGTCGTAGTTGTATTCCCAGGCGGCCCCGTACGCCCCCTCGACCGTCAGCAGGTCCAGCAGGGCGCTGAGGTCCAGCTCGCCGGTGTCTTGGTCGAACCCGCCACCGAGCGTCTGCCAGCTACGAGGATAGCCCTCACCCGGATGGGTCTCGACGTTGTTCCAGTACATGTACATCTGGCCCGGATTGCGATCCGTCCACATGGTCTTGCAGGCCATGCTGCAGGTGTGGCAACCAAGGCATTTGTTCAGGTCGAAGATCATCCGGACCTGCTTGTTGATCGTCGCCATAGCTCCAACCCCTCGTCTTTAAGGCCCTCAACCCGAGTACTTGCGGATCTCGACGCGGGTGTCCTTCTGGTTGCCGGTCGGTCCCCAGTAGTTGAGCTTGAAGTGCAGCTGCCCATAGCCGCCGACGAGCTGCGTCGGCTTGATGCGGATGGTGGTCGGGCTCTGCCAGCCTCCTCCGGCCGAGAAGAAATAACGCTCCCAGCCGTGGTACATCTGCGCCATGCCGTCGGGCATGCGGGGCGAGACGTACAGGTGGGCCACGAAGCCGCCGTTGCCGTTGTAGACCTCCACCAGGTCGTTGTCGTTGAGCGCTCGTGCCGCGGCCTCGCCGGGGCTGAGGTACACCACCGGCCGGCCGCGCTGGAGCCGCAGCTGATACTTCGCGTCGCGCCAGGTCGAATGAATGCTCCAGCGACCGTGGGGGGTGATCCACCGCAGCGGGTAGGCATCGGCGTCCACCGGCGGCTTGTAGACCGGAAGGTCCTCACCGAGCTCCCTGAACCAGTCCTGGTCGATGAGGAACTGCTGGCGCCCGGTCAGGGTAGCGAGGGGCCGCAGATAATCGTGCATGCGCTGGAAGCCGTAGTAGGCCTGCCCCGCGAGTATGTCGCTGGTCCAGAAATCGCTGGTCTGCTGGAAGCGGTGTGGCTGGGCGTCGAGATCGTCCACGGTCACGCCCTGCGTCTCCGCCGCGTTATCGAGCAGATACTGGCAGGCGTCCTTGTCCTGGGCCAGCGCCCCGCTCGCGGTGAAGTCGCTCTCGAGCGTGGAGAAGTCCCGGGTGAGGCCGAATTTGGCGTCGTCGTAACTGTAACCGGTGTTTTGCAGGGCGCGGGCCAGCTCGATCCAGATCTGCCAATCGGTTTTGCTCTCGTACTGCGGCGGTATCGCCGGGGTGAAGGGATGGATGTAGGAGTGCAGATCGGTGCTGTTGAGGTCCCATTTCTCGTAGAAGCTGGCGGCGGGGAGGACCACGTCCGCATAGAGGGCGGTGGTGTCCATACGGAAGTTGATGTCGACGATCAGATCGAGCTTGGACCACAGGTTCTGCAGGACGTCCTCGTAGCCCTTGGCCTGATTGAGATAGTTGGCGCCCCAGATCAGCATGACCTTCGGCGTGCGGCCGTTCGTCAGGGTCCCCTCCGGGTACAGCGGCATCCAGCCGTTGGCGACGCTGTCGCGGATGTAGTCGTCCAGGGGCCGGGGCAGCATCGTGTCCACGTCGGAGGTGACGCCGGCGTGGACGTAGGTCCACAGGGTGGTGTTCTGAAAACGCTGGTTGCTGTTGCCGAGCGGGAAGGCCAGGGCCCCGAAACCGTGGTGGGGCCAGATCTTCTCCTGGCCCACATAGTGGTCGAACCCCCCGCCGGGTTTGCCGACGTTGCCCGTCAGCGCGACCAGCAGGATCTGGGCACGGTTGGTCAGGTCGTTGTGGAAATAGTGGTTGGTGCCGGCGCCCTCGATGATCCGGGCCGGCGCGGCGGCCGCGAATTCCTGGGCGATCTGGGTGATGAGCCCCGCATCGAGCCCCACGGTGCCGGCCACATTGACCGGCGCGTAATCTGTCAGGCGAGCCTTGAGCAGCTCGAAGACCGGGGTCACCACCTTATCGCCGCTCAGGGTGGTGACGGTGAACTCGCCTTCCAGAGCGGGGTCGACGGCACCGAGATCGAGCGTGTTGTTTGGAGAGCCCGCCGCGCCCGGGGCCTCCGCCGGTTGGCCGGAGGCCGTGTCCCAGACATAGAGACGCTCGTCGCTGCCGCCCGTGACCAGGTCGCTCTCGCGCAGAAAGCGCCCGGTCTCGGCGACCACCAGCAAGGGGAGGTCGGTATAGGTCTTGATGTAACCCGTGTCGTGGAGGCCCTGATTGACAATGACGTTTGCCATGGCCAGGGCGAGCGCGGCGTCGGTGCCCGGATTGACCGGGACGAACAGGTCGGCGTGGATCGACACAGGATTGTACTCGGGAGCGATCACCACCACCTTCGCGCCGCGGTAGCGCGCCTCGGCGATGAAGTGGGCATCCGGGATCCGGGTCTCCACGATGTTCGAGCCCCAGAGGATGAGATACTTGGAATTGACCCAGTCCGCCGCCTCGCAGGAGTCGGTCTGGACCCCCCATGTGATGGGCTCACCGGGGGGCAAATCGCAGTACCAGTCGTAGAAGCTGCACAGCACTCCGCCGGTAAGGTTCGCCAGCCGTGCCCCGCCTGCGAAGGTGATGAAGTGCTTGGCGGGGATGGCCGAGTAGAAAGTGACCGTGTCCGGGCCATAGTTATCGATAGCGTCGGTGATGCCGGAGGCGATCATGCCCAGCGCCTCAGCCCAGCTTGCTCGTCTCCAGCTCCCCGAGCCGCGCGAGCCGACGCGGATCAGGGGGTACTTCAGGCGCTGGGGCCCGTAGACGTACTCGAGATAGTTGGCCCCTTTCTGGCAGCCGCGCGGATTGTAGGTCGGAAGCCCGCCGATGCTCGGGTAGTCGGCGTACTGCTCCTCCTTGAAGGCCACGCCGTCCTTGACGTAGATCTTCCACGTGCACGAGCCGGTGCAGTTCATTGAATGCGTTGAGCGGGCCGTGTAGTCGAAGCTGTATTGGTCCTGGTAGAGCGTCTCCCAGCCCCGGTAGGGATAAGCGCCCAGCGGATCGGAGATTGGTGCCAGCAGATCGAGCGCCAGCGCGTCCTTCGCGGCCAGGATGCCCACGCCGGCCGCCGTGCCTTTCAGAAAACTGCGACGGGTGATCATTGTGCGCATTCCTCCTGAAGCCCGGCCCGGCCGGCGGAGCCGCGCCGGCGCTCAAACCCGAGCCCCCGATTCACCTGACTCGGCCGAATGGATGTTGCGCCGCCCGAGCGTACAGGCTCGAGCGCCCCCTTTGTGTACACCAGGGCGTCAGAAAAAAATTGATTCAAACCGATCAATTTTTTTCCGATGTGAGGTCGACTCTCGGCGCCGGGCACGTTTTTAACCGAACCCCATGTCACGGGCGTAGTCGAGCGTGCTGGTTTCGTGCTCCGAGAGGAACTAAACTACATCGGGCATGGGCGCGAGGCC
>JABAHS010131762.1_pt2 | contig 23557 bp, 42 predicted proteins | sample 7062111 | NCBI WGS metagenome assembly JABAHS01 (sample SAMN14534600, study PRJNA622989) | marine sediment metagenome | biome: marine biome [ENVO:00000428]; feature: marine pelagic biome [ENVO:01000023]; material: deep marine sediment [ENVO:00002113]; isolation source: pool of 4 deep marine... | reverse complement strand
CCCGCCCAAAACCTGCCAATTCCTAGCACAGACTCGAATACAGAGCGTATCTCTGGTAACATTTTGAGCTTAAACAAGTCAAAGCTGCTGGTGACGGCCAGATAGTCACCGCCACCGCGCTTCTTGATTTCACGCCAGAGCCACCACACACCGTACGACGTTTTGCCACTTTGAGTGCCAGCAATGATAAACGTAAACCTCTTCTTGCTGCGCCACGCTCTAGCCTGGCCCCGGTGGAGGGCTAGTCTCAATCTCTCCCCCTCCACCGTCCACAATCGCTTCATCGTCGGGTATCTCTACTAGCACTTCCTTGATGCCTATTTCAAGAGGGCCACCATCTGGCCCGCTGATTTGCTTCTTGTCAACAAAGATACCATGCACACGGCCTATCTTCTCTAGTGCGGCCTGCGCATCGTGTAGCTCTATCTGTGAGCTTTGTCCCTTGCGGTGGGTGATGCGCTTGACCAGTTCACCATTGGCCTGTACCGCTTCCCAGTCTATGCCACCACCTGGTTTGATGAACTCGGAAATATCAGCCCTGGCTTGTGCTGCCAACCGTCCAATGACTTCCTCAGCAGACATAGTGAAAGCAGACCAGTATTCGTCAATCGCCTTCCTGATTTGTGGTTTTTTTAGGTTTTCATGGGCAATACCGCCAAAGGTGAAATAATCCTTTGCCTGGTATCCTGCCCGCTTCGCTGCCTGGACGCCGTTGAAATCTTTGAGGTATTCAATTACAAATCGGCGCTGTTTAGGCGTCAGGTCTGCCATTTCTCAATCCACAAACCAACTTTGTATTGCCACACTGCCCACTGGTACAATGGCTCATAGAAATAGCGCCATAACCTAAAGCGCCAATCCTTCATGGCTTCTGCTTCCCACTCCTCAAAAGTCATGTGCTTCCTACCACTCAATGCTATCCACCTCATCCCACTTGCCCACCTCTGCCAGTACTATCGCCCCCGCGAACCCTTGCGCCCTGACGGTCAATGAGCCGATGGTGGTATCGAACTCATTGGTCAAGGGTGCGCCCAACTCTTCGAGTCGGGCATAGTGCGGGAATGTCGCATCGGGATTGTAGGCTATCATCTCCATGCCTATCCGGTTTACCGCGCCATGCCGTATCAGTTCCTCAATCTCGCCCGTTGGTGGGTCTGGCGGGTCGGGTGGCTCCGGTTGCTCTGGCGCTTCCCACTGCTGCATGGCAATCACGGCGGGGTGGTCCACGTTGTTTACCTCCACACCCAGCCGCCAGTAGCACAGCCCCTTGATGCCGCGTGCGTAGCACAGATTGAACCAGGCCAGGTGATGCTCTACACTGTGCGCCACGCCACACTCAGGCAGCCACACGTCAAGCGGCTTCGGGAAGTACTTTGCATACTCCTGAAAACGTAGCCCCGACCATGCTTTGTCAAGGTTGCCCACACCCGTATAGATATGGGCATAGTATTCGTCTGCCCTGAGCAATGAATCATGACATAGGCAACTGGCAATCGAAGCGCCTATCTCTGCCGGAGTTGGCGCTGTCTTGCTTGCCTCTGGACCGTGCATATAGTAATGTACACCATGCTGGTCTACATCAGGGAAAATGCAATCGCGGTTGCCGATGGTGAGCGGAGTCCATCCGATTTGCCATGTGGGGTTGACTGCCTTAAGCTGGTCGTAGCCTTTGGTGAACCAGTCGTCAAACCGTATCATATCCTCTGGTGTGTCGCCAAAGCCTTCCCACTGTGGCGACCAGCGAGGCATGTTCTGCTCATTGAAAATCTGGAGATGTCGCTGTGCCGGTGGGATGAACTCCCAATTGCCAGGGGCAATCAGGGAGGCGACGGTATCGAGGTATCGCTGGTAGTCTTCGGCACTGTCAGAGGGGACATAATACGGCCTGAGAATCACGTGGCAGTCGGGGTTAATCTCCAAGATGCGCGTCAATATGTCACGGTTGGCCGACCTGTCGATAGCCAGTACCACGCCTGGCTTTGTGCGCTCTAAGATGCGCCAGTCCTCGGCGCGGGGCGGGTCTTGGTTGTTTAAGTGCCAGCCTAGACGCATCTTAGGCCGCCCGCTTGAGCTTGCGACGGCCATGCACCGCTTGGCTACCCGTCACCGCCAACCATGCCACGCTGAAAAGAATCTCAATCCATGCCATCGTTGACTCTGGCGCTGGCACATAGGCAGCAAGGACAAGCAGGTAATAGCCAAACATGGCTATACCGGATGCGAGAATGAGAGACATATACATATACCGCTTGATTTCAGAAGTGAGGTTCGGCCAGCGTTTGCCAAGGAATTCCATCGCAGCGTAGGAAATGACGAGCGCACCGCCACCAGACGCAACCCAGGAGATAAACTGCTTCAATAGACCTCTGTCGATTTCCATCACTACCTCCTTTGATGAACGTCGCCCAGGCGCGGCTGAAATGTCCTTTTTACGTTTCCGCAGTACACCACGTTCGCTTGTTGCCCTTCGTGCTCTTCAATTGTCGTGTCGAGGAGTGCCGCGCCTGGGCATAGGGGAGACTGGACACATCCAGTATACCACAAATCGAGGGGAATTGTCAAGCGCACTTATGTTGAGGTTGCGTTAAGGGGAATGAAAAAGGTGCTGGGTGTCCAGCGCCTTGAGGGGGTGCAAGCGCATTATCACATAGATTGAACCACCCGCAACAACACGAGAAGGATAGCAACCAAAGGCACAAGAAAGTCATACGTTGCAATCGGCACACTCGTCTTGCTAATCCAAGGTCGAAACGTCGCAAGTTGTAAACAATCCTCAATGATAAGAAAAGCGGCCAGGGGAATAGGCCGATGATGCAACGAGGCTCCTACCCAAAACATGCCATGATTATACCGAAACGACTTCGGCCCATTCCACTTTGAAAAAGACCCCATCTCCAATCTCTCCCCTTCACCCTCCCTGTAATGTGAGCCGCCACAGGGGAGGGTTCTGCGGCGGCTATGCCCACTAGCGTGAGCCTGATGCCTGTTGTTTGCTGGCGTCAACCCAATCGAGGATTTCTTCTGTCGTTGCCTCGATTACCCATGCCCAATGTTCCTCACCTTCAGGCCAATCAGCGAGAACAAATTCCCTGACGCTATCCAGCCTTTCATCTGAGCAAACCCGACTTTCTGCCTTGAAGTACAGTGTTTCTGGTTCAATCTTGGTATATGCCATCTCTAGTCCTCCTTGCGGCTATGCCGCGTCCATTGTCTGTATCCCTTCTCTCAATCTGTGAATATCATACCACATAATTGCCAGCTTGTCAAGGAAAACAGCCTTTTTGGGCTAAAATTGGCACAAAAATAGCCCTCTGGCAAGGGCTGGAAAGCGTCTACTTTAATAACGATTCTAAATTAGCGCCCTGCCACGAACGGTCCCAGCGGGCCACTCTCGGTCAGGTCCAGGTACGCAGGGTGCGCGGTAAGTGCATCGGTTCGGGTGTCTATTCGCTCCTGTGGCACATTCATACGAGCCTCTAGCCAGTTGAGTACAGTCAGGATGATAGCTTTCAAGAATGAGAGTAGCATGATAGAGAATCCTTATGATGGCGGCGGCTCCTTAAAGAAGCACAGCCCATACTCGCCCGATACCCAACACTTCGACGCCCTGAATCTGTACCCTGGCCAGCGTTGCAGGTCGTGAAGGCTATACATCCAGTAGCATCCTCCTGTCACGTCCTGCCCTCCATAAGCACGGTCCACGATGACACCTATGGCGACGTTTGCCATGCGTCCCTGCAAATATGGATGGTCATTGGCCTTGGCATGGCCGTAGAAACCGCTTTGCACTATCTCCCTGACTGTACCCGTCCAGCGCGGGTCGTCAAGTCGGTTTAGGATGACGTGCCCTATCCACTGGCCTATCTCGGTTTGCTGCTCTGAGGGGAATAGGTCGCCCTGCTCTCCCGTCATGGCATCAGCCATGTATCCGATGCCGTCATGGAAAGCAGGCGAGGCAATCGCTGCCACAATCTGAGCAAACGTGAGAGCTTGTGCAACTGGCGTGTTCATAGCATCGCCAACTCGTACTCTTCGAGATAATCCACTATCGCATCGATTTCGCTTTGAAAGGTTTTACTGACCAGCGGCCTACAGATTCTCAAAATCTTGATGATACGAACTATCCACTCCCTGCTCATGCCGCCACCTCCAAGCAGTCAAGCCTATCCATGTATGCGGGCCTCGGTTGCGCCGTTCTTGCACAACGCACATGGCACTTGACCGTCCCGTCATCCTGCCTACATTCATCCTTGAATATCGGCTTGCCGCATCGGTCGCACATTCCCCAGCGCAAGGCCCGAAAGTGGCAGCGCGTCAAGCCTTTCCGCATACTTGCCGCACGACACTGGCGGCAAGGGTGCTCCACATTGCGCGGTTTACCAGGATAGTACCATTGCCCCCTGCTCACTGCTGCGGCTCCTGTTCCTGGTCTATGGAGCGATGCGCCCAGGTGAGTGCGTCTTTCTTTGACGCCAGCCCGACGCCACGCGCACCGCTTGGCAAGTCATACCGCCAACCGTGCCCTACTTGCTGGACCGTGAACTTGACGCCCCTGTACGTTTCGGGCTTTGGCTCAGTCATCACTCCCCCTCATTTCTGCCTTCATCAGTGGTCCCAGGAGCAACGCGCCGCCGTTGCGTATAACCTCGCTCGGAGAACGATGATACTTTGCCTCAAAGTGCGCTGTGGCCATGTCTATCGAGGTTGATGCAGAATATCCCTGCCACAGTTTCGCCCTTTGCGGCGACAGGTTAAGACGTGCCTGTGCCATCGCCATCACAATCCCTCGCAATCATTCTCGCTTGCAACTCTGGTTGCTTCCAGGCCCATCGACCAAAAGAAATGAGTCGGCGCAAGCCCTTGGTGAGACTGCCTTCTCCAGGCTGCTTGATGAGCCACATCCTATCTACTAATGGTACACGACTCTGAATGCGTACCATCTTTTTCCCGAACTTTGGCGGCCTCCCTGGACCGCGCTTTGTGTCTGTCACTCTAGCTCCTTTCACTCCCCCGCGCCACTACGGGGCGGTAGCCAGCCGCCCCGCGTGGCACAGAAACAGAGAGGAGGGTTCAAGATGATTGCCGTTGCCAGCCTAACCCCTACTGGCCCGCCGCGCCCCTGTTCCGCCCATTGCGCTGGCTTCCCCGTGCCGCGCTGTTGTCTAGCCCCGTCAGGCCAAGTCTACCCAACTGCATGGTTTCTCTAGAGACAACCATCGTCTGTTTCCAACTTGTTTGTCACAAACAGCGCAGCTTTCACCGTTGGCTTGCAGGGTTTAACCCTGTGTCCTTATTGTACCACATAATGACCAGCTTGTCAAGCGTTTTCAGGGCCAATTTGCCAAACTCGTTTCTAATTTAGAATCATTATTACATTAGACGCTGTATACCCGCTCTGAGACAGGCCAAAACAGGCTATTTTCAGGCTAAAAATGCAGTTCTGCTTGACATTGCCCCTATTATGTGGTACAATATCCTCAGAGTTAAGGAAGAGAGCACAGGGAGGATAAAGATGAAAAGGACAGAGCAGATAGGAAACGCAAAAGTAACAGCAGATTACAGCAGGCTTCCCAAAGTGTACTTCACCGCCAACATCGGCGGCCAAGCAATTTGGGACGATGAGAAGAAAGAATGGGTAAAGTGCCATAAGGAATTCGGATGGCGCTTCAAAGCCCAGCTTAAAGCCAAGTTCAGACTCGAATAGTCCAAAAGCACAACAGCGACCCCGCCGCGAGTGAGAGTAGCGGCAAGCAAGGCACAAGGAGAGGATGAAATGACAGACGAAATTAAGGTGGGAAGCGAAGTTTGGTTCAAGAACGACGTTGAAGGTTCTGGAATTGTCGCCAGAGTCAGGACAATACGGGGCTGGAACGGCCCCTACAAAGAGTACGACATTAGGTCCAAGAGTGAGCCAAACGGTTATCGCTTTCACAGAATGGCGCGTTTTGACTCCGAGTTGAATGCGATGGTCGTTACTGTTGATGAGGACCATATTTGGCTATAGAGGGTGAGTTTCCCCCCTCTTGCCCGCTAGCCCGACAGCGACATCAAAAGCGGAGCAGCCTGAGCAATCGCTGTAAGCTCAGGGGCGGGCAAGAGTGGAGAAGCACACAGAGCACACAGGAGGGACAGAGATGGCAACAGCAAATGAAAGGGCAAGGCTACTCGTAAGTGAGGCATATCTAGAAATAGCAGAACTCAATAAACGCCTAGACAAGTACAGAAAAACCAAGGCGAAAAACTGGGGTCACGTAGGCGACCTGGGCCGCATCTTGGAACTGTTGCGGCAAGCCAACGGCAAGGAGGACTAACATGGAACTCATCACCAGAGTCAAGCGCACCGAGGACGGCTTTCTCTGCCAAGTGTTCCAGATTGGCGGGAGACTGCTCATCGAAGAACTGGCGAAGCAAATGTCATACGCAATGGCCATCGACTTCGCAGAGTGGATGGCCGAACAAATCCAAGAGAGTGCCGACTGGCACGACTGGCGCGAAAGCCAGCGGCTACAGCCAGCGGTACAGTAGCGGCATAGTCGCAGAGAGGGGAGAAGAAATGATGACTGACAAATTGCAAGACGCAAAACAGATGTACCATTATGCTACGATGGGCGAGGGGACAGAAACCCGCGAACAGGCTGCCCTATGCGCCATCGCCGCCGCGCTCATTGCGCTGGTAGAGCGGCTGGACAATTTAACAGATGAATATGGCGATGGCGCTTTGAGAGTCACATCCAGCGAATTTTGACAAGTCCCCAAACACCACCCACCAGCCCCCGCCATTGCGACGGGGGCTGGTTGCTTTGCCCTCTATTGTTCCCCCCTTTCTAGCCCCCAAAGGCCACTAAACAGCAATAGACCTCTCTCTAGGGTGCGTTGGGCTGCCATACTCACCGCTTGTGCAGGATGTTGCCCCGCGCCCCCCCTGAGACGATACGGTCACTTCTACCCATTCCCCAAAGGCGTTTTTGACTGCCATCGTCTCTTGTCCTTGCGCCCTAGCTGCGGGTAGCGGTTTGGCAACGACAACCTCACCCCACTTGTTTCTCACTCCAACCGCCGGCGGCTGGTATACAGGTTGCTGTGTCGCCGCCTGTCGCTCCAGCTTTGCCCGCTCTCTGGCCAGCCTCTTGGCGTCTCTGGCGACCTGTTTTGCAAGTCTTCGCTGGACCCTCTGCAACGCCCGCGCTGTGCCCCGACTGCCAGCTTTTCGGGCCATCTTGATGAGTGGTACGATAGCCGCTGGGTGGGTGGCCTGTGCGGCCTGGTCTTTGAGCATCTGGTCAAAGTCATACGTCTTTGTCTCTACGATGTCACCTTTACCCATACTCCCCTACTTTGAGCGTGTCTCGGAAGTGGTTTGTAACGCCCCACCACCAAAACCACCACCAAAACCACCAATTTTCACGGTGTCCACACTGCAATAGCCGACAACCAAACAAAAACTATTGCCATAAAGACACACCAAATAACTATATCTTTGATACAGCCTCCGAGACTATCGCTAGGTCCACGATTGCGCCGTGGTATAGCATATGCCAGCAGACACAAACCAACCAGAATCAAAACCACTAACTCACACATGGATTGACCTCACTTCGGAACCCAGCTGCGGCCATTGGAGCGCATAAAATCGAGCGCCACCATGCCGCCATCTATGAAGTCCAAACCACGCTTGATGCTCTTCGTCTCTAGCGTCCTAGCATCGCGGGTCTTTATCAGACCACCAGACACCCATACATCAATAGCCGTTTCCCACTCATCCTGACTCAGGCCATGCCCCTTGCGCCTTGCCCACGGCTTGCCCCGCAGCTTGTTACCGTCACGCTCAGCAGCCGTGATTTGTGCGTGTGTGTACTCCCACAGCTTGACCGCTGCCGAATATGCCTCTTCTGCCCAATTGGAGGATGGGAGGGCAGTTATCGGCTTTGGCTTATCAGGCTCTCCGATGTAGCCATCAGCGTCTATGTCCCTGTTGAGCGCCACCTCTAGCCAGAACATCAGCGGCTTGCTCATTGCGGCCATTTTGAGCAACGTCACCGCACCCGCAACGCCAGCGGCCCGCAAGCCCGCATCGCCCAGCGTGGTATTGTCCCAGGCTAGGAGCACCGCACCAGAAGCGAAGAACACCGTCGCCCCTGTGGCCAGGTTGCCCAGCGCATCGGCTATCACGGCGGCAATCTCAGGCTGGACCATAAGTGAATCGCTGTATGGCTCTGGTCGGCTGTTGGACGCTTTAGTCGCCAGGTCCATCGCGTAGGTGTACGGACGCATGGTTAGCCTTTGTCTTTTTGTTCCTCGACCAGCTTTGCCAGTTCTTGCGTCGTTTCCTCTACATCTTTCTCCGTAAGAGGAAAACGCACCAGGACGGCCATCGGTTCGCTGTTTAGCTCTACCACATAGGGCAGGTGAAAAAAGACCCTCGTCTTAATCTTAGACGCATTGATACGTTTCATCCTGTGTCCTTTCTACTATGGATTGTATCCTATTCGCCATTATATCACAATTTGCCAAATGTGTCAAGTTCTCACTTTGTCAATTACGAGAAAACAAACTCTTGACATTCCCATAGTTCTATGGTATAATACCTATAGCTGGCGCGGGTACAGCCAACGCCAAAAGGCAAAAACCCGTAGCACCTTTTGACAAGGCAAAATGGACTCAAGCCCGCGCCAGCAACGGGAGGCAACACACAGAACACAGGAGGAAGGCTAGAGATGAAATTCCTAACCAACATCTATGACCCGAAACGTCTTGATGCCAAAAACAAAGTTGGTCGCCAGGACAACGAAACGCTTGAGGAAGCATGGCAACGACAGCAAGAATGGCTCTCTGGCAAGCTGATTGATGCTCCACAAGCAACCGAGCATTTCACTGTTGCGGAACTGGTCAGGCTCGGTATGGTGGGGGTATATGATGCCTGACCCCTACCTCCCCCACGAATGGGATACAGCTACCGCACAGACCGGCCTCAGCCGCCACGCTGCCCGCGCTCAGGCAGAACTCGGATTCGATGACTGGCCCGATGGGCCGACTATCGAGGAAGTGGAACTGAGCGAGGCTGATAAGGCATGGTGGGCGAAACTGTGCAAGCCAGTCACCATCACAAGGAGAGACTAGACATGACTGACAAGCAAGAAGATACGACCATTGCCGTATATAATGCGGCTATGCCTGTTATGGCGCTGGCCCAGGCTGTAGAGCGCCAAAACCAGATGGTTGCCTTTGTGCAAACCATCATGCACGATGGGACAGACTTTGGAACTATCCCCGGCACGAACAAGCCCACGCTCCTGAAACCTGGCGCGGAAAAGCTCACGACCTTCTTCGGTTTGACCACGCGCTATGAAGTCATCAAAGCAGAAGAGCGGTGGGGCGATGACGGCACAGAGCCGTTCTTCTACTACTGGTACAGATGTCGCCTGTATCGCGGCGACTTGCTCGTCGCCGAGGCTGACGGTTCCTGCAACAGTAGAGAAGGAAAGTACCGCTGGCGCTGGGTAAACGAGGCTGACGTACCGCACGGGCTGGACAAAGCCACTCTGGCCACGCGTGGCGGCACTATCTCAGAGTTTGACTTTGCCATAGACAAGGCCGAAACGACAGGGCAATACGGCAAGCCGCCCGAATACTGGCAGCAGTTCAAAGATGCCATCGCCAACGGCACGGCCCGCAAGTTCAAAAAGGCAACCCGTAAAGGTACACAATACGACGCCTGGGAGATTGACGCCACGGTCTACCGTGTGCCGAACGAGGACATAGCCAGCCAGGTCAACACCATCAACAAGATGGCCCAAAAACGGGCGCTCATCGCTGCGACGCTTATTGCCGTCAACGCCAGCGAGTTTTTCACCCAGGACCTCGAAGACTTTGAGTATACCACGCCCGTCACGCCCACCGCCCCAGTCGCAGCCACTACAGAGAAACCCTCGGCACAACAGGCAATGGAAGAACTCTACGACCAGGGACCAGACTGGGACGCCGTTTCCGAACAGATGGAAAAAGACCTCGAAGTCTATTCCGACTTTGACCCCATTCCCGACATTGAGGCTCTAGAGCTTGGCTCATCTTTCCATGAAGCTGCTATTGCCGACCTGGGCTATAACCACGCCCGCCATGTTACCAATACCCTTGTCAAAGAACTAGGCCAAGGCTGGGGCACTCGCTATACCAAGTCGCATTTGTGGCACATCTTGGAGCGCCATCAGGCACAGAAAGAAGTGGAATGACAACTGCCATCGTAGACTCATCCACTGGCGAAATCATCGTAGACGAACAGGCCAACGGCCTTGTGCTCGTGGCCGATGGCTTTCAGTTTACACCGACTGGCCTTGTCATTGAGGGGCAGCCCACCTTCGAGCTATGGCAAGCCGTGGGCCTGAAACTCCAGGCGATGAAGAACGCAATACAATGGTGGATAGGCGACTGGCTCAACTATGGTGAAGCACGATGGGGCGAGATGTACGCCCAGGCTGTAGAACAGACCAGCTATACTGAGGGCAGCCTGGCAAATATGAAGTGGGTAGCCAGTAAAGTGCAACCTTCACAGCGCAATGAACAACTGAGCTATTCTCACCATATCGCCGTCGCCCCATTGCCGCCAGAAGAGCAAGAGCAATTGCTCACAAAGGCCGTAGAAGAAAGCTGGACCACCCGCCAGTTACAAGCTAAAGTCCACGCCCCACCATTGCCGCCTGCATCCGTGCCAGACGACAAGATAGTCGGCACAATCGACTATACCACGCGCATCATTACCTTGTACCCGCGCACGCTGGCACAAGTGGAGCATATCCGAGACGACTTGCTTGGAGATGAGGTGGTATGGCGGTAAAGCGTTGTGTTGTCGAACACGTCAAGCTCACCGACCTTCTGGCCTACCTCCGCAAGCACAAGCTGCGCATCGTGCGGCTGGAGCGGTGGGACAAGCGGGGGCTGCTGTTGGTGACGGACTATGCTAATGCAGACTAATGGCGTACACCTCCGCATCATGGGCCAGCCGCCGCGCAAGTCCAACTCACGCCAGATTGTGACTAACAAGCGCACTGGTCGGCCTATGGTCATCAAGAGCGCACAGGCCAGAGAATGGACGCATGATGCCATTGCACAGATACCCCCATCAGCCAGACGCAACCTTGGCTCACAGGAGCGTCCGCTTTCCATCACCTTTTGGGTGCGCTATAGGAGCCGCCGACCAGACCTGAGTATTGAACTGGTCATGGACATGCTAGAGAAGGCACAGGTCATCAGCAACGACCGGCACGTCTACGAGTTTCACGCCTTTAAGGAGTTTGACAAAGACGACCCTGGCGTGGAATTGCTGGTCGAAGAAATTGGGGCTTGACACAGAGCCGAAAGTGTGGTATGATATGTGCACAACAAGCCCGTGTGGAACGGCGGAGCCACACAGTAGGGGGCACATAAAGGGAATGGTGGCGAAATTCGCTTTTTGGGACAGTCCTCCTATAACGCATAGGGGGCCGCCACCCCCAAGACCACCATTCCCGGGGGGGCTGTGCCAAAAGGCGAATTTTCTGTTTCAGGGTCCGGCATGGCTGGGCAACGCAAGGCGGTGCGGGGCTGGTCCCGGCAATGCAAGGTAGGGCGAGGCTCGGTCGGGCAAGGTACACAAGGCCAGGCAGGGCGGTGCACGACGCGGCGCGGTAATGCAAGGTGGGGCGAGGTTCGGCAAGGTGGTATCATCATTTTTAACAAAGCGTAGCAGGGCCGGGCAAGACCAGGCGAGGCAAGATGGAGGCGAGGTGTGGCAATGCCAGGCTGTGCTTGGTCAGGCGAGGCCTGGCGGGGCAAGGTGAGGCAAGGCAGAGAAATGGTATCATTCATTGGTACGCAAGGTCGGGTGGGGTCAGGCCCGGCCAGGCACGGCAAGGCAAGGCTAATGACAAACAACGCAGCTTTCAGCGAACGCACGAAAACAGAAATCAAAGAACGAGACGGTTATCAATGCCAGCTTGGAATCATTTTCGGTATCGCTGAAATCTCAGGAGAACCCTGCTCAGAACGCTTAGAAGTGCATCACATCAGGTATCCCAATCACAGAGTCGCAATTGTCAGCGATGGTATAACAGTTTGCAAGCGGTGTCATACATGGCTAACAGAAATCATAAGACGTGAGAGGTATTTAAGGCGGAGCGCAGCAGACGCACCGCCACAAGATTGCGATTTGCCAAACAGTCACTTGAAAGGGGACAAGAATCATGTTGAAAACACTGAGCTTCAGAATCCAAGGGACAAGGCCACTGATAATGCACAACGGACTGCTGGCCGACCCAAGCAACAAGTACAGCCGCGCCATCAAGGAAATCTCAGGCAAGCGAGGAAAAACCGAGGCCGACTACGAGGAGATGGCACGGCTGGAGTTTCTGGGCGGCCTGTACATGCACAACGGAGGCCCGTGCATACCAGGCGACGTACTAGAGGGCGCACTGATAGGCAAGGGGGGAGCTGCGAGAAAGCAAAAGCGGGGTAAGCAAGCAGCGACAGGACTGTATTGCATGGATAACTACCCCCTTGAATATGACGGGCCGAAAGCACCAGATGAACTATGGGCTGCTGAAACGTTCCGTTATGCGAAACTGGTCAGGGTAGGCCAATCAAGGGTTGTCCGCACCCGTCCCATCTTCACCGACTGGGCTGCAACTGTTGTCGTCACTTACAACCCTGATTTTGTCGATGCCGATGATGTTCGCCTATGGATGGATATTGCAGGCTCAGAAGTCGGCTTGATGGACTGGCGGCCAAAGTTCGGCCTGTTCTCTGTCAAGGAATTGTAACCAGGGTGTGGCTTGGTCCGGTCCAGCAGGGCGATGCCAGGTGAGGCCTGGCGGGGCGGGGTATAGGTTAGGCTTGACGAGGCAACGCGGGGCAGGGATGTATCATTTCTACCGGGGGGCTGTGCCAAGAGGGAGCGAATTTTTGTTTTAGGAGGATAGAATGACAGACTCAGAACTCCTTTTGAAACTCAGGGCTATAGACAGAGCCAGAGAAAGAATACAAGACCTCATAGATATGATAGAACATTCTGACCATCCAAACAAATCAAAAGTCGTCTTTAACCTTCGCAACAACCACTTTGACAATCCAGCGTGGGCAGAACATTGCTTTGTTCCGTCCAACCCAGGATGGGAACTAAAGAATTGTCGCTATACGTGGAAGCTGTAGCCCCGCACAGGAGCTAGGGACAGAACTATGCCAAGAATCAAGGCCATAGAGACGGTGTATAACGGCTATAGGTTCCGCAGCAGGTTAGAAGCGCGGTGGGCCGTGTTCTTTGACGCTATGGGCTTTGAGTATCAATACGAGCCAGAAGGCTTCGAGTTTGACAATGGACTGAAGTACCTCCCTGACTTCTGGCTCCCTCGCGTAGAGATGTACGGTGAAGTTAAGCCAACACCACTCACAGGAACAGACAGAGAGAAAGTTGCCTCGCTAGTTATCGCCACAGGAAAAAAGTGCCTCCAATTGATTGGACCACCTGATTTTAAACCTTATTGGGCTGTAGAACGAGCTAGCGATTGGACAGAAGAAGACTATCGAAAGTCTTTTACTTTAGGCACAATGCAATGGGATTATGCTCTTGTCTCACAATATTATTATACTGAAAACAGATTCTTTAACTCTTGCGCTGGCCTATATGAGCAGGAGTCAGACTTTGCATGGGATAAGAACTATATTGACGCTGTTCATGCAGCCAGAGGAGCACGCTTTGAACACGGTGAGGAACCATTGACGTAAAGGAGTAGCTGCCATGTATCCCACACCCGACCCTGTCAGCACGATAGAAAACACCTTCGGCGTAACCTTAAAGAAAGTCAGTGCCACAGAGTATCAAGGGCCGTGCCCCTGGTGCGGAGGTACGGACAGGTTCCACGTTTGGGAAAAAGGCAACTATTGGTGTCGCCCAGGGCCAGGCCATTGCGGGCGTAAAGGATGGGTAGACAAGCTGGACGGACAAAAACAACTCACCCAAGAAGCCCTTACAGAATTGCGCTTGCAACGTCTGGAGCGCAAGCAAGAAGAGACAGACCGCCGCCTTGCAGCCCTGGAGCGCATGGCCAGATGCCAGGACCACCTAGCCTACCACCAAGCCCTCACGGATTCAGCCGTCGAATGGTGGCACACCCAAGGAATCAATGACGACAGTATCAGCCGCTACACCCTCGGATACTGCCCACGCTGCCCCACCGATAGCAAGCGCCGCCCCAGCTATACCATCCCTGTGGTCAATGGGGGGCAGCTTTTCAACATTCGCCACAGACTGACAACCTCAGAGAACGGAGACAAGTACAGGCCACACATGCCAGGACTCGGTAGCCAACTATTCAATACCGACTTTCTGCATGGCACACGAGAAATTATCATTGTCGAAGGCTGCAAAAAGAGCATTGTACTCGACCAGCACGGATTCCCCAACGTGGCAATCATGGGCAAGCGGTCGTTCAAACGAGAGTGGAAAGAACTGTTTGCCGACCTTAAAACTGTGTACGTCGCCCTGGACCCAGACGCCAAAGAGTCAGCATTCAGGCTGGCCCGCATCTTTGATGGACGGGGCAAGGTCATCAATTTGCCAGTGAAGCCAGACGACTTTTTTTCACTTCACGGGGGGACTGTAGACGGATTCGCAGACTTTATCAAACTAGCGCAACCAGTGAGGTGTTAACATGGGACAGAAACTATATCACACGACAGAAAAAGGCGGTATCTCATTCAAGACAGAGCGCAGAGTTGGCGACGTTCGCATACCGAACTATGTGTATGACTTGTGGCTCCCTATCATCGGCGCTGTAGGCATTGGCGTCTATGGTGTGTATTGCCGTCTTGAACGAGAAGGCATTGTCAAAGCCATGACGCAAAAGCGCATCGCCCAGATGTGTCACATTGGCGTCAACCGACTCCGAGATATAAACGATATGTTGCAACGCCTTGGCTTTATCCGCATCAAGAAACCGGAAGGCCATGAAAGACTGATGCACTGGACGACAGAGATAACCGTCCTCGACGCGCCAATGGAAGTAAGCGAGGAAGTCAAACCGCTAGACTATGAAACTTTTTCACCCTGGCTTGTAGAGTGTCAGACAAATGACTCGGAGAATCCAGATGAATCCTCCGAAGAACCCGAACAGATTCTTGACGAGAATCCAGATGAATCCTCCAAGGTTGCATCCCTTGGTTTGAATCCCTTGGAAGTTGTAACCGAACAACCAGAAAAGGACTATTTGACGGATGTTTTTGCTCACAAAGCCAAGGCAGGAAAACTCAAATTACCACATGGTTGGTCAGGAGCAAGTGAGGGGGAGTTTGCCGTCTGCCAGAGAGTATCTGACCTCTGGCGGGGGGGTACATTTCCGCGCCGGTCCGATGAGATAGACAAACAAATCGCCGGTGCTGCCGAACTCCTGGCAATGCACGACGGCGATGTAAAGGCCACATTAACGACTATTGACACCTTTCACGCAACCGAAGACGGAGAAAAGTTGTGGGTCGCTGGCCCACAATCCTTGACTAATATGCTGCCGAACTTCATTGCCCGCTCACAGAACGGCACACGCCTGAAAGTGGGGAGGTAGCATGGCAAAAGTCGACAGTAGGCCACTGGTTCACTCACCCGCCGACCTAGCGGGGGAATACCTCGCCTGGGCAGAGCACATCCAGACATCATCTGGCGTACCGTTCGGTGTCAAGGCAGTTGACGATAAAGTCATTCCGATGCGTCCGGGGCAGCTTGTGTCAATAATCGCCCGCCCAGGCCACGGCAAAACGAGTTTGCTGGCCTATCTTGCCAGAGAGGAAGCGAAACGCATCCAACAGCGCAACGGGGCAGAAAAGCAAGCCGTTGTGTACGTCACCTGGGAGCAATCAGCCGAAGAGCTAGAGGCATTCTTCCACACGGATGGGCAATACAGCATCAGTGACATTGCCTGGGGGCGCGTGGACCTGGGTGTCATCAGAGAGCAAGTCGTTAGCCGCGCCGGTCTGCCTATCTGGGTCATCGGCCACGGCATAGGACGGGCTGGACAGAAAATGCCACAGATGACGCCAGAGATTGTCCTAGATGCCATTGCCACGATGAATGCCGACTATGGTGTCCAGCCCTCGCTGATGTTGTTCGATTACATGCAGCTTGTGCCTGTGACAAACTTCCGAGATAGAGTCCAGCGTGTGACGGAAGTGCCTATCCTCATTAAGCAACTGGCGTTGCAGATAGGCGTCCCTGCTGTGGTCGGTGTGCAAGCCTCAAGAAGCGTGGATGACCGAGCTATCAAGATTCCAGAAATCAATGAGGCTCAGTGGGCAAGCTCGATAGAACAGACTAGTGATAAGGTATTTGGCCTGTGGCGACCGTGCCAAACCGAGGAGCTGGGCCAGCAGATAGACCTATTCGACGGGAGCACGCATGAAGTCACCGAACGGTTGTTCATCCTGCGCTTGCTCAAACAGCGCGGCGACATGGGCCGCTGGACGTGGGCGCTCCACTTTCAGATGGAATACCTGAGGTTGTGCGAGTTGGAGATGCGATACGATGAACCGATACAGTTCTAAAGACTCTGCCACAGTCACAGCGATTCGGGAACTGGCAGAGGAGAAGGGGGTAAAGTGAATGAGCTGGCTTTATTTGCCGGAGCAGGTGGCGGGTTGCTCGCCACAAAATGGCTGCTCGGATGGCGAACAGTGTGCTACGTCGAATACGCAGACTACCCTGTCAAAGTCATCAAAGCACGAATCAAAGACGGACTGCTTGATGACGCGCCAATCTGGGGAGACGTTAGAACATTCGACGGGAAACCCTGGCGTGGATGCGTGGATATTATCACTGCGGGGTTTCCGTGTCAGCCATTCAGCATCGCAGGAAAAGGAAAAGCTGAAAACGACGATAGAAACATGTGGCCGGATACCATTCGCGTCATTAGAGAAGTCAGACCAGCATGGTGTCTACTGGAAAACGTCACAGGCTTGCTTTCCGCATCTCACGGGTATTATGGACAGATACTCGCAGACCTGGCCGAAAGCGGGTATGATGCAAGATGGCGTGTGTTATCTGCGGCTGAGGTGGGAGCACCGCATAAGAGAGATAGACTCTGGATTGTGGCCTACACCGAACGGTGGCCCAACAGGACTTCGTGGGGGGCAGAGACACGCAAAGATGCTGGAAAAAAAGGTTGGTCCTGTCGAAGCGAAAAAGATGCAGGGCCGAGGTTAAGTCTGAATTGGACAGACTGGTTAATGGGGTTCCCAGTTGGGTGGACAGACTTGGAGCCATTGGCAACGGACAAGTTCCAGCAGTGGTTGCAGCAGTTTGACAATTGCTCACAGAAGGAATAACATGATGTCAACCTCAGGACCCGTGCTCATAAAACAACTGACACCCCGCGAGAGCCTGTGCCTGACTTGCACCGTGCCAGGCGGGTGCAACGAAGAGCACCCGCATTGTCAGTGGAAACTTACGCAGAATCACACGGGGGCCAGATACGTGACGCCAAGGTCAAGGCAGCGCCGAGAGCGCAAGGGGCAGATTGTGTCCTTTATGGAGCGTTGCGGCGGTGAGGTGGCGCTTGCAAGCATCACGGCACACTTTGGCTGGGAGAACACCGAGACGGGGCTGCTCATGGTGGACCTGAAGCGGGGGCGCGTGGTGGAGCAGCATGGGTCAGGCAAGGCCGCGGTGTGGAGGTTGACGGAGACTGAAACTGCCTATTGACATTCTAGCCATTATGTGATACAATAAGTCTAACAGAGCACAATGGAGGATTCAGTGATTGAAGTCAAGGGGACTAGGGCAACGCTGACCATAGATAGATTAGACACAGAAACATACAGGCAATTCCTCTCGGTCAAACAACTACCCCGCTACGATGTGTCACAAGGTGACAATGGCGATTGGCACATTGAATTCCCAGCCGAATACGCCTCTAAGTTTGGCGTGGACGTGCAAGAAGAAGATCGCCCTTTGCCGTTGCCACTGCCGCGCATCATGTTTGATTACCAGAATGTCATCACCCGCGTTGCCTGGCGCAAGAAGCGGTACGCCTGCTTTGCCGATGCTGGCCTTGGCAAAACGCTGATCTTTTTGGAGCTTGCCAGGCAATTGTCAGCTCTTGGAAAAAAGACGTTGATTATCTCCCCATTAATGATAATCGGCCAGACAATCGAAGAAATCATCAAGTTTTATGATGATGGTTATCCTCATACCATCAACCTGCACAGCAGGGGGCAAGGATATGACGGCCTTGGACCTAATACCATAGAATCGTTCACCCAAGATAAAAAGTTCAAGATAGCCATCGTCAACTATGACAAATTCCGCACGCCCCACGACCTGACAGGTATTGATTGTGTCATCATAGACGAGTCCAGTATCCTCAAAAGCGAAAGGGGCGTGATTCGCACAAATCTGATAGAATGCACCAAGGGCATTGAATACAAATTCTGCTTCTCTGCCACGCCCGCGCCGAATGACAGGATCGAATACACCCAACATGCCGTCTTTCTGGAAATCGTCAGGGCGGCCAATGAGGTATATGCCCGCTTCTTTGTCCAGAAGGACAACCGCTGGATGCTGAAACGGCACAGCAAAGACCCATTCTATCGTTGGTTGTCAGGATGGTCGATCTTTATCCGCAACCCATCTGCCTACGGTTTTGATGACAATCTCAAAGACTTACCTCCCTGGCAAGAGAAGCGCATCCCTATCGCCATGACACAAGAGCAAAATGCGCTGATTCGCCGTGTTGCAGGCCGTACGCAGCTACAACTCCCTGGAATGGCCGACAAGCCAAACGGGATGAATGAGAGACAACAATACAGCCAGATTAGCAAGGGCTTCTTGTATCATAAGAATGGGGGCAATGGTGGTCGAAATGCAGAGTATGTGGCCTCCAACAAACCAGGAGAAATTAGACGCATTATTGAATCTCACCCTGGCGAACAGGCCATCGTGTGGTGCGTCTTTGATGAAGAGGGTGAACTGATAGCCCGCGAATTGGAAGCCCATACCGATCTGAAAGTTGCCCATCTTACAGGCAAGACGCCACAGAATGAGCGGCTGGAACTGATCAAAAGATTCAGGCACAACTCACTTGACGTTATGATCAGCAAGCCGCGCCTTCTTGGTTTCGGCCTCAACTTCCAGCATTGCACGGTTGCTATCTTCTCAGGATTGCAGGACAGTTATGAGCAATACTACCAGGCGATCAAACGGTGTCACAGATACGGGCAAAAGCGCACATTGATGGTATATCAGCCATACACACCACACGAGGAAGCAATCCTGCAAAACGTATTGCGAAAGCAACATCAGACACAGAGGGACTTTGCCGCACAGGAACAACTGTACATAGATTCTCTATATGATGAATTGCAAGAATATCTTGAGACGGACTATGTACCGCCACAAAAAGGGGAGAAAACCATGCATGCGCCAGTCAGGACGCCACAATACGAATTGTATCACGTAGACAGCATCAGGTCTATGCTAGACGGCCTCGCTGAAAACTCGGTAGACTTTGCTATATTCTCGCCGCCATTCCGAAACGATCTCTACTCCTATACCGATGACCTTGGCGACATGGGCAACAGCGGCGGGGTAGGAGAGCGAGGCAAGTATGAGTTCATGTTACACTTCTCATTCTTCTTGCGTGGTTTGCACCGCGCCATGAAGCCTGGTCGACTGGTCGCCTGCCACGTCATGCAAGCCCCGCTCAGAAAAGGGCTTGACGGCATGGTCGGCATCTCTGACTTTCGGGGCGATGTGATTCGAGCATTCTGCAAAGAGGGATTCTATCAGTTTGGCGAAGTTGTCGTTCTGAAAAATCCGCAGGCCCAGTCCATCCAAAAGCACATTAATACATTGCAGATGGCAACGCTGGCCCGTGACAGGTCGCAGATTGTCCCATCGTTTCCTGACTATCTTCTGGTTTTCAAGAAGCCTGGAGAGAACAGAGAACCGATTCAATCTGATGAAGTGAGCAACGATGAATGGATTGAGTTTGCTGATGCGGTATGGCAAGAACAGCAGTACAATGCCCCTGGCGTTGCGATCCCCCAAGCTGTACGATTTGATGAGGCTGTCAAAACGTGGATGGGCGTATGGCACGACATCAAAGAAACCGACACGCTCAATACTCCCTTTACCCGTGGCCGCACGAAAGAGATCGAGGATGCAGACAAGCACGTCTGCCCCCTGCAATTGGGATTGATCAACCGCGCCATTCGTCTGTGGTCCAACAAAGGGGATACAGTTTTAGATCCATTCAGCGGGGTAGGGTCCAGCGGTTATGAGGCGGTGCAACTTGGGCGTAAATATGTCGGCATGGAACTAAAGCCAGAATACTTTCTCAACTCAGTTGAAAACCTAGCGCAAGCCGTTGAACTGGCAGAACAACCGAGGTTGCTATGAAACCAGACGCAATACAGCAACGCGCCCTAAAGACCTGGTATCCTGTCGGCCACGAGTTGCATCTGGACCCGAACCATCCAGTACTCGCTATCTCTGGCGAATCGGGCGAGATTGCCGATCAGTGGAAAAAGCATCAGTACAAACCAGGGGTAGAATATACCCGCGAACAGTTCCTTGACGAACTTGGCGACCTCTTATTTTACCTGTCCATCCGTGCCTACCAGCTTGACGTGACACTGGATGAACTGTCACAGATGAACCGCGCAAAGCTGGCCGGTGGTGTGCATGGCTGGCCAGAGGCGGATTCGGGGGAGTACGGATAATGGTCAAACTAATAGCCAAATTGTCACCTTGGCTTGCCCCAATACCATCGGCCTACTTTGTGGCCCGTTCCAGCATGGCACATCTTAACGTTCCGCTTGTGCTGGCAATCATCATCGGTGTAGTACTGGAACTCCTGGGTATTGCCACAGTACACACCGCTCTGAGCCTGTACCGCTGGAATATCAAGCCAGCAGTGGACAAAGAGAAAGGGGGATGGGAGAGAGCGCCACTAAAGCTATCTATTGCAACGTGCGCGGTGTACTTTGTCGCTGTTCTGTTCCTGTCTGTCGTGCTAGAGACGGTCCCGCAACTTGCACCTATCGCACCGACTATCTTTCCTGTCGTGGCCGTTGTCGGCGCTGTGACGCTTGCTATTGTCTACCAGCATGACGAACGGGTTGCAAGGTACGGACGCAAGGATGCAAATACCAGTGGTATTAAAGGGGTATACAATGCGTGGATGGTTCGCACGATGCAACGTATCAATGGCAACGGTGCGAAGGCTATACCCGCACCTGCAAAGCCGAAAACCCAAGATGCAAAGCCAGATGCACCCGTCATGCACCCTGTATGCCAGGAGTGCGGGGAAGTTGTCGCATCGGGCAACATGGGGTCGCATCGCCGCTGGCACTGTACGGGCAACGGCGCAAACGGAAAGGAGACCGAACATGCCGAAACGCATACAGCGCAAGCGCACTAAGGGCTGGAGGATGCCAGAGAACGCGATTTATGTTGGGCGACCTACCAGGTGGGGGAACCCGTTTGATTGGAAAGAATTTATTGACCAATGGCAGCACGAAAGCCAAGCAAAATTCCTTGCGGGCTGGCTCTATAAAGATTGGCTTGATGGGAAAATACACCAATGGATAGCTGCACGGAATAAGTTGCTAACAAGCCTTGATATCCTGCGCGGCCACGACCTCGCCTGCTGGTGTGCGCTAGACGAACCCTGCCACGCTGACGTGCTGCTGGAACTGGCAAACGGCGGCGAATCTGTGACAGAGACGGTTGAGGGGGCTAGAGATGGAATCTAATGGTGAAATGATTAGCTTTGGCGCTGGCGTGAATAGCATCGCAATGACAATCATGTTAGTTGAGCAAGGCTGGCGTGGGCCTATCGTGTTTTCAGATACAGGTGGGGAATGGCCTGAGACGTACTGCTACATAGAGACATTTGAGCGCACTTGGCTCCAGCCAAGAGGGTTGAGTATAACGCGATTGTCACCAAAGACACACCCTGAGTTGTACGACACGACACGATTAGGTGGTCTTGAGGATACATTAGAGAAATACTGCTTAGTCAAAGGCGTTGTTCCATTCCTTGCAGCTCGTTGGTGTACCGTACAATTCAAAGGCACTCCGCTGGATGCGTGGCGTGAAGAACAGGGAATTGGTAAAACCTGTATAGGCATTTCTGCTAGTGAGCCAGCGCGTGTGAAAAGCTATACAAACACACGCTATCCATTAGTTGAATCTGGTATAACTCGCAATGAGTGCAGGCGAATAATCGCTAAAGCTGGTCTGGACCAGCCTATCAAGTCTGGCTGTTTCTTTTGCCCAGGGCAAAACCTGAGCAACTGGCGGCAATTGTATTACGAGCATCCAGACCTATATGAGCGGGCTGCTATCCTTGAAGACAATGCCAGCGAAAAGCGAGAAAGACGAATAACGCTAGATACTCGCGATATTAGCCTCCGAGAACACGCAAAACGCCGCTGGCAAGGGCAAATGACAATGGACTTGTCAGAGTGGATACCGTGTCTTTGCAAACTCTAAAACCGAATCGGTCCAAAACTAACCTCATCAACCTCCACCAACCCACGACATAACGCGACCCACAGCAACCTCGGTCGCGTTTTGCGTCCAGAGCGGCCAGGGCTGCCAAGCAGCTTGCGGTTAATCTGTGTTAGCATGTTCTTCACAGTATGCGGCTTTATCCCCAGGATAGCCGCAATCCCCTTGTTATTCCACGCCACGAGGCGAATTATCTCCAGCTCCCGCGCCGTCAGTTCACCGCCCGCTCTTGCCATGCCCTCAGCTCATCCTCTAACGCACGAATCCGCGCCACCCGTTCCTTGTCTACCGTCTCAAGCGCGGATACTCGTTTCCGCAACTGTTCAACCTCACACTGTAACCGCTGGTTGACGCTCAACATTTGCTCCTTTTCATCGGCCAGGCGGGCGATGTATTTGCCGTTCCGCACTTCCCACTCGGTATTAAGCTCCCGCGCCTTCTCGATAAGTTCAATCGTCATCTCCTGGCGTATCTTGTCCACGTCCACGCGCCCACGCCTCCAGCCGTTGACCATCTGGGCGACGTTGCCCATCGCGCTAATTGCCGTCAATACCCACGGCACAGCGCGGGGGATTTCTTCCATCATAATGTTGCTCCGATGATGCTGCGGTGCTATACTCCGAAAGCGGCACGGGTTTGCTGGAAAAGGCTTGATACAATCGCATCAGACAAGTAAGTAGCACACAGAAAGGCGCAAGAGACATACCCAGTGTATAGTTCTGCTGTGCCACCATCACGCGAGCCAATCTCAAGACCAGATGTACTATTGAATATCGAGGCAGGGATACCAGCGACGGTTGACGTGTTCCTACCATTTACGTCAATGTAAATCGCCGCACTTGGGTCAAAGCGGCCTACAATGAAATACCATTCTCCCGTATCATAATCGACGGTATCTGCTACCTGGTCAATGTCCGCAAATGTGCCAAGGTTGGTTATCTGGAAAGTAAATCTGTCTGCTGCGCCCGTTAGCAAGCTGTAGCTTCGCTGGTCGCCGGCGGCTGTCCATTTGCCGAAGATTCGCTGAGATGT
>JABAHS010000067.1_pt3 | contig 23589 bp, 23 predicted proteins | sample 7062111 | NCBI WGS metagenome assembly JABAHS01 (sample SAMN14534600, study PRJNA622989) | marine sediment metagenome | biome: marine biome [ENVO:00000428]; feature: marine pelagic biome [ENVO:01000023]; material: deep marine sediment [ENVO:00002113]; isolation source: pool of 4 deep marine... | reverse complement strand
CCGCAATGATATGATTCGTGTGGTACGGGACGGTACTTCTGTTTATGAGGGAACGATAGGATCTTTGAAGAGGTTCAAGGATGATGCCAGAGAGGTAACTGCCGGTTATGAGTGCGGAATAAATGTGGAAGGATTTAATGATATCAAAGTGGGCGATGTACTGGAAGCTTTCGTAACCGTAGAGGTCTCACGAAAACTCTGACATGATTATCGGCTTGTTACAGGTTGAGCTGTTTTTGCCCTCGGTTCATTCTCTCAAACACAAGAGGCAAATCATTAAAAGTATAGTTACAAGAGTAAGGAATAAATTTAATGTATCGATTTCGGAAACCGGCAACAATGACCTCTGGCAGAGGGCATCGATTTCAGCCTGTATCGTCACGAATGAATCGAAATATGCGAATCAGGTAATGGAAAAGGTCGTGGTCGAGATTGAAAGAAATCTTGACGGCCAGGTTTTGGATGTAAATACAAGTATTTTGTGATGCGAGAATTTTCCAGAAAGGACAGGCTCTCCGACCAGATCAAACGGGAGACCGCAGACATTCTGCAGAATGTCTTGAAAGATCCCCGGATTGGTTTTGTAACCATTACAGATGTGGAACTGACCAACGATCTGCGTTATGCCAAGATATTTTACAGTGTACTGGGAGATGAGTCCGAAAAGGCACAAACCGGGAAGGCTCTCTCGAATTCGTTAGGTGTGATTCAATCGGAGCTTGCCAGGAGACTGAATATTCGCAAGGCCCCGCTGATCTCATTCCACCTGGATACATCCGCCGAATACGGGGCGAAAATGGAAAAACTGTTCAAGAAAATTGAGGAAGAACGCAATGAGCGCGACGACGAAGGTAACAGCAGCAGAGAATAAATTGATAGAGGATATTCTTGAGTTAGTACACTCACGTTCCAACATTCTGCTCAGTTCGCATGTCGGTCCGGATGGAGATTCTCTCGGCAGCCAGATTGCATTCTACCATTACCTCAAGTCGATCGGCAAGAATGTATGGATTTATAACCAGGGACACATACCCCACTACTTCCACGGCTTCAAGGATCTCGATCTGATAGTGGTCGAGCCCGAAAAGTGGGACGTCCCGCCCGAGGGTTTTGATCTTGTAATTATTTTCGAATGCACCTCTCTGGACAGGATCGGGGATGTCAGCAATCTGGTGAAGGATAATGTGGATATTGTAAATATCGACCACCACCCTGAAAATGACGAATATGGAAAAATCAATTATCTAGATGCAAGTGCATCATCTGCCGGGGAAATGGTCTATCGAATTCTGAAGAAATCGGGATACAAGATCGATCCGGATACGGCAACATATATATATATTGCTATCTTAACCGATACCGGGAGATTTCACTTTACGTCCACCTCGCCAGAATGTCTGCATGCCGCAGCTGACCTGGTTGCCTCAGGTGTCAATGTAAAAGAACTTACCGATCAGATTTACTATAACTTCACTGAAGATCAGCTTCGATTTACAGCAGAGATAGTTTCCCGCATGGAAACGCATCTCGATGGCAGGGTTTGTTTTCTTACGCTCCGGGAGGCCGAATTAAAGGAGCGCGGCTTGAAATACGGCGATATGGAGGGGCTGGTGGAATGGACCATGCGCGTAAGAAAAGTACAGGTGGGCGCATTGTTCAAGGATACTAAACCCAACTTTTCTAAAATCAGCCTGAGGTCGCAGGGAAACATCGATGTCTGCAAACTGGCCCACAGGTTTAATGGCGGCGGGCATTCCAATGCCGCAGGGTGCCATATCGAAGCCGATCTTGAAACTGCCAAGAAAATCCTGCTGGAAGCTTTAGAGGAAATTTTGCCCGATGATGAGTGACGGCATATTACTTATTGATAAGGGATTCGGACTAACATCTTCTGAGGCTGTGCAGACTGCTAAGAAACTTACCGGCAGCCGTAAAGCGGGGCATGCCGGAACCCTGGACCCCCTGGCAACCGGGCTTCTGATTGTGACCCTCGGAAAAGCAACCAAGATCTCGGCCTATCTTGGAAATGGCAGAAAAAGATATCGTGCCAAAATAAAACTTGGAGAGACAAGGGATACATTTGATCGGCTTGGAAAATTGATAGATCGCAGAAAACTAGATTTCACGCAGCTGGACCTGCATTCTGCCCTTAAGGAGTTTGAAGGTGAAATCGAGCAGCTTATCCCTCCGCATTCGGCCGCACATGTAAATGGCAAGCGGATGTATGAGCTGGCCAGGAAGGGAGAGGATCTTCCGGTCAAAAAGAAAGTTGTAAGAATTTATGAACTCAACGTCCTTGAATATCAGGCCCCATTCTTACAAATCGATATCGTCTGCGAGAGTGGTACCTACATCCGCAGTATAGCTCATCAGCTGGGTGAAATACTCGGCTGTGGGGCCCTGCTGCACTCACTTGCCAGAACTGAATCCGGGCGGTTCAAGCTCAAAGATGCAATTACCCTTGTGCAGCTTGAGGCGGTCATTAAAATGGAACTTTTTGATGATTATATGATTCCATTAGATGATGCCCTGACAATACCATCAATTGTCATTGAAAGTCATAATAGTGAGGATGTCAGGCAGGGGCGGACAATTCTTGAGCGGGATGTCTCCCTGGGGGATATGCACTTTTCGGAGGGTGATAGTATTATTATCAAAGATAATCTCGGCAGCCTTCTGGCGATTGGAAAGGCGCTGATTTCCTCCAGAGAGCTCAAAAGCAGTCCCTCGGGCACATCAAAAGTCTTTGAATACAAGAGGGTTATATAGTGGACATTTTCAGGACCAGCAGCAGTTTGAAGAGACATCTAAGTCAGAGGTCAAGCCTTACAGTGGGGACTTTCGACGGTGTTCACAAGGGACATAAGAGGCTGATCGAATTTACCGTTAAGAAAGCCAGGGAGCGAGGGTTGAAATCGCTGGTATTGACTTTTGAGCCTCACCCTGTTTATGTTCTGAGGCCGGAGATCAAGGTCGAGAGAATAGCGCTGCCGGAGGATAAGATACAAAGATTGTCAAAATTTGGCCTTGACTATTTGCTTATTCTAAATTTTAATAAGAAATTAGTCAATTTTACCGCTATGCGGTTTTTCTCCGATATTTTGGTCGGAGACTTAAATGCCAAATTTATAGCGCTAGGCTATAATCANNGGCTATAATCATACATTTGGTAAGAACAGAGAAGGTAATCTGGAGTTCCTGAAGCAGGTCGCTCCTGATCGCGGGGTGGATGTTTCGGCTGTGGAGCCTTTTTATCTGGACCAGAAACCGGTTTCGAGTTCGAGAATTCGGAGCGCAATTAAAGACGGTGATATGGAAAAGGCAAATCGCATGTTGAATGAGCCCTTTACTTTACCCGGGACCATTGTCAAGGGGAAAGGCCTTGGACGAGACCTGGGTTTTCCTACTATAAATATTAGGGTAGATGAGGGTAAGTTGATGCCAAAACCTGGAGTCTATGCTGCCTCCTGTGAGATTGGTGAAAACAGCTATAATGGCATGATGTATATTCATCCGCAGCCGGAAAATTGTGACCTCGAGGTGAACCTTTTTGATTTCGAGGGTACCATATACGATAAGAGGGCTGTGGTTGTGCCGCGCAAATTTACCAGGGAATCAATCAAGTTCGATAACTACGAAGATCTGAAAAAGCGTCTGGCTTTGGATGAAGAAGAAATCAAGCGTTATTTTGAAATAGAGTAGAGGAGAATATATGGCACTATCTAGTGAGAAAAAAGAACAGATAATCGAGCATTTCAAGCTGCATGATAAGGACACCGGATCACCCGAGGTTCAGATTGCACTGCTGAGCCAGAGGATTAATGAGCTGACCTTACACATGCACCATCACCCCAAGGATTTTCATTCCCGTTTCGGCCTCATTAAGCTCGTCGGACAGAGAAAGAAACTGCTGAACTATCTCAGGGATAATGACCTGGATGCGTATCGTGAACTTATTCAGAAACTTGATCTCAGAGGTTAAAAGGAAAAGAAGTAACAATGGTAAATGAAGTAAAATGTGATGTTGGGGGAAGAGAACTATCATTCGAAACCGGCAGAGTTGCCAAGCAGGCCGACGGCGCGGTCTGGGTGAAATATGGCGGCACTGTTATAATTGCAACCGTCTGCGCTTCTAAAGAGGCTGCAGAAGACAGGGACTTTTTTCCGTTGACGGTTGATTTCCGTGAGAAGACATTTGCCGGGGGGAAAATTCCGGGTGGATTCTTCAAGCGCGAGGGAAGGCCTTCGGAAAAAGAGGTCTTGTCGGGCCGCATGATCGACCGTCCCATCCGTCCCCTGTTTCCGGACGGTTTTTACAACGAGGTTCAGGTCTTAATCACGGTTTTGTCATCCGATCAGGAAAATGAAGCTGATCAGCTCGGTATCAACGGCGCATCGGCAGCACTTGCCATTTCGGCCATACCATTCGAGGAAATCATCGGTGCAGTCAGGGTCGGCCGGATCAACGGCGGATTGGTGGTCAATCCCACGATTTCGCAACTGAATGATAGTGATATCAATCTGATTATTGCCGGAAATGCAGAATCAATCACTATGGTTGAGGGCGGATGCAAAGAAGTCTCTGAAAGCGATTTAGTGAACGCGCTTGCATTCGGTCATGAAGAGATCAAGAAGATCGTCAAGTCGATTCAGGAATTGAGAGAGAAAGCCGGGCGACCCTCATGGGAATTCACTCCCCGGGAAAAGGATGAGGAGTTTGAAAAGGATGTGCGCGAACTGATTGAATCAAGGACTATCGACGCACTCACTATACAGACAAAAGTCGAGCGCGGTGATAAAATGCGAGAAATTGCCGACGCGGCATTCGAGCAACTGGAAGAGAAGTACCCGGAAAGCAAGGGCAAAATCAGGTCCATTCAAGATGAAATCGAAAAAGAAGTCATGCGCAAGCGTGTAATCGAAGATAAGGCTCGTCTGGACGGAAGAAAACTGAATGAGGTTCGTCCCATCACCTGTGAGCTGGCGGTACTTCCCCGAACTCACGGCNNCTCACGGCTCGGCCATTTTCACAAGAGGGGAAACCCAGGCGTTGGTCGTCGTTACTCTGGGAAGCAAGGCCGACGAGCAGCGTATTGACGACATAGTGGGCGAATCCACCAAGAGCTACATGCTGCATTATAACTTTCCGCCCTACTCTGTAGGTGAAGTGCGCAGGTTCCTCGCTCCTGGAAGGCGTGAGATCGGACATGGGGCTCTGGCTGAGAGAGCAATCTCCCCGGTAGTGCCGGCCGAGGAGTTCTTTCCCTATACAGTCAGGGTGGTTTCTGAGATTATGGAGTCCAATGGATCATCCTCGATGGCTACAGTATGCGGAGCCTCACTTTCGCTTATGGACGCGGGTGTACCGGTTAAGACGCATGTGGCCGGCATTGCCATGGGTTTGGTCAAAGAAGGTGATAGATATGTGGTGCTGTCCGATATACAGGGCGCGGAGGATCATCATGGAGACATGGACTTCAAGGTCGCCGGTACTGCCGATGGAATCACAGCATTCCAGCTCGATATAAAGATCAAGGGAATTACCCTTGAGATTATGGAAAAGGCTTTGGATCAGGCGAAAGAGGGCCGGATGGACATACTACGCATCATGAACGAATCGATAGCACAACCCAGATCCGACCTGTCTGAATTTGCTCCCAGAATTACAATCATAAAGATCAAACAGTCCAAGATTGGCGAGGTTATAGGCCCAGGCGGGAAGACCATTCGTAATATTATCGAGACCACCGGAGCGAAGATCGATATCGAAGATGATGGTTCAGTGTTTATAGCTTCCAGCGATGCCAAGGCCAGCGCTGAGGCGGAGAGGATGATCAAAGCTCTGGTAGAGGAACCGGAGATTGGCCAGGTTTATGACGGTGTCGTCAAGAGGACTGCCAATTTCGGAGCCTTTGTTGAAATCCTTCCGAATACCGACGGCTTGTTGCATATATCCGAGATTGAAAACCGCCGTATCGATCGAGTTGAAGATGTGCTGCGTGTCGGCGACCGGGTCAAAGTCAAGGTTATCGATATAGGGGAAGACGGTAAAATCAGGCTTTCGCGCAAGGTTCTGTTGAGAGAAGGTAAAAAGGCCTGAGATAAATAGGCCTTCTCGGGGGCTGTACACTATATGCAAAAGAAGACCGTATTAGATAATGGTCTCAGGATTATAACTGAGACCATGCCTTATTTGAAGTCTGCAACAATAGGTATCTGGACGGATATCGGCTCGCGCAATGAGAGCCGCGAAAATAACGGCTTCAGCCATTTTATAGAGCATATGGTCTTCAAGGGCACCCGGACCCGTTCTGCCCTCGATATCGCCACCGCACTTGAATCTTTAGGGGGATCATTAAATGCATTCACCGGCCGGGAGAACACCTGCTACTATGCCCGTGTGCTGGATGCGCACCTGCCCATAGCTGCGGAGATTCTCTCCGATTTACTTTCAAATTCAACATTCCATCAGCAGCATCTCCGTCTGGAAAAGAAAGTCGTACTGGAGGAAATTAAGGATTCCCTCGATACTCCTTCAGACCATGTCCATGATCTTTTTGCCCGGGCTACCTGGCGGGAGCATCCGTTGGGATTTTCTATCCTGGGATCCCTGACAAATATTCGTAGTATAAAGCGCGACGACTTATTGTCATTCTTCAGAAAAAATTATGTCACCACCAATACAGTTGTGGCGGCCGCCGGCAAGATCAGTCATAACAAACTTGTCAGGCAGATCGAGAAACAGCTAAAGCTCAAATCTTCAAGAAGGAAAAAACCGATCAGACTCGATCGTCCGGTAAATCACTCTGCCAGAAGTGTTCATTCCAGGGACATAAAACAGTCTCATATTGTCCTGGGATGGGAGATAGTGCCGTACAATCACAGCGACCGTTATCCGCTCCTGATACTAAACAATATAATGGGCGGGGGGATGTCCTCCCGGATGTTCCAGGTTATCAGGGAAAATGCCGGCCTGGCGTATTCGGTTTTCTCATATCAGGATTATTATAAGGATACGGGCATCCTGGGGATTTATCTCGGCTGCGATCCGGCCAGCACCGCGAATGCTGTGAACTTATGTCTGGATGAAGTGGAGAAGATCAAGTCCGGAGATATAAGCGATGCCGAGTTTTCCGCAACCAAGCTGCAGCTTTCCGGCAACCTGATGCTGGGCCTCGAGAGTTCCACCAACCGAATGAATCGCCTGGCACGGAATGAAATTTATCTGGGCCGTTACATTTCAATCAACGAAACTATAAAAAATATAGAAAGGGTAAAGAAGAATGACCTGATTCGGGTCGCCCGCATGTATCTCAATCGTGAATCTGCTTCTATGGTCATTCTCGGCCCAGCTGATAAATCCATTATCAAAAAAATCAATCTATAGCCATGACCTGGCTCGTTATAATCGCCCTCATTATTTTTGCAGTTCTCTTGTATTTCTACAGCTGGTACAAGTCTTCGGGAATCCAGAAGAAGATATCGGCTGCACCTATCCTGATGATGCATTCGGTCAAAGACAAAATGGAGGCAGGTATCAGCAGTATACCCAGTAAAAAATTCACTGCATTTATCGATAAAGTAAAATACGAAAATTTTGATATTGCCCCTCTTGGAGAACATCTCAGGAAACTGAAGGGTAATGTCAATGGAGGCGCTGCAATTTGTTTGAGCTTTGATGATGGTTATGCCGATTTCTATCAGCTTTTCCGAGAGTATCTGGAACCGAATTCAATCCCGGCAACGGTGTTCGTAACAGCTGGTTTTATAGGTGAAAAGGCATCCTGGGATTACAAGCCCGCTCCAGCTTCGCATCTGAGCATCGAACAACTGAAAGATCTTTCGCATTCTGAGCTGATTACAATAGGATCGCATTCTCTCAGCCATCCGGATCTGACCAGAGTTGAGAATGATAGAATTGAAACAGAAGTTATGGAATCGAAGAAAATCCTGGAGGACATTATTGGCAGAGAAGTTCAATATTTTTCATATCCATTCGGGCGTTTCAGTCAGAGTATAATAGATGAAGTCAAGAACGCCGGATACAAAGCAGCCTTCTGCGGTGTGCCTCATCGTTTTAACGGTTCAGACAATCTTTTTATGATCCCCAGAATACCCTTGAACCTTTTAGACAATTTATTTACCTTTACCCAGAAAATCAGGCCGGGTCCGTTTTCATGGATGGAATTTTCACGGGCTCGTGTGATCGAGCAGTTTTCCTGTTTGACTTATCGGGTACGGGGTTACAATGGTTAAATTTCTGACATCGGTGATCATATATGCCATCGCCATCTTCATGGTTTCCTGGCTGTTCGATCTGATTGCCATAGAATCTCCCGGAGCCTGGATCGTTGCCAGCCTTGTGCTGGGCGTTTTGAACGCGCTTGTCAGGCCGCTGCTGGTTCTGATCACGCTGCCACTCACAATTTTAACACTGGGCCTATTTACTCTGATAATAAACGGAGCTCTTTTATACCTGATGGCAGCTATAGTATCGGGCGTGGAGATCGAATCTTTCTGGCGCGCTGTGCTGGCGGCGCTATTGATAACCATAATTTCGGCAGTAATGAATGCTTTGATTTCTGATAGATACAAAATCAAGTTCCATATTCATAGGAGAGATTGAGTATGATCGAGACAACTATTGACAAGGCCGGTCAGTTCGAAGGAAAAGATGTGACCATCAAAGGATGGCTTTATAATAAAAGATCCAGCGGCAAAATTAATTTTCTGATTATTCGTGACGGAACCGGGCTTATGCAGGGTGTAATGCTCAAACAGGAACTTCCGGAGGAGCAGTTCAATCTCTTCGATACGCTGACCCAGGAGTCCTCGCTTGTAGTGTCCGGTAGTGTGAGGAAGGATGACCGTGCCCCGGGCGGATATGAATTGACCATAAAAGGCCTGGAACCGGTCCAGATTGCAGAGGAATATCCGATCACGAAAAAAGAGCATGGCACTGATTTTCTGATGAGCGTGCGTCACCTCTGGCTCAGAAGCCAGAGGCAATTTCATATTATGAAAATCAGAAATGAGATTATATACGCCATCAGGAAATTCTTCTATGAGCGAGATTTTGTATTAATCGATACCCCCATCCTGACCGGGTCAATAGGGGAGACAGCCTCAACTCTTTTCAGTACTGACTATTTTGACATTGGTAAGGCCTATCTGGCTCAAACAGGGCAGCTCTATCTCGAGGCGGCCTGCATGTCGCACAGAAATGTCTATTGTTTCGGACCCACCTTCAGGGCGGAAAAATCCAAGACCAGGAGGCATTTGACCGAATTCTGGATGATTGAGGCGGAGATGGCCTACTGCGACCTGGCCTGCGATATTGAGCTGCAGGAGGATATGGTGGTCTATACCATCGAGCACTGCCTGGAAAAATGCCGCAGTGAGTTTGAGGCAATTGAACGTGACACAAAAGCCATGGAAAAGGTAAAAAAGCCATTCGAGCGCATGTTATATGATGATGCGATCAGCTTCCTGCAGGAACGGGGCAGCGCTATAAAGTGGGGTGATGATTTGGGAGCTGAGGATGAGACAATAATATCGCAGGAATTCGGCCGCCCGGTATTTGTGATGAATTACCCCAAAGGCGCCAAGGCATTCTATATGAAAGAAAATCCGGATAATCCCCAAACTGTTCTTTGTTCCGATCTGCTGGGGCCGGAAGGATATGGCGAGATTATAGGCGGATCGCAGCGTGAAGACGATCTCGAGAAGCTCCTGGCTCGAATTCGGGAGGAGAAACTTCCGGAAGAAGCCTATGAATGGTATCTTGATCTCAGAAAATACGGTTCCGTGCCGCATTCAGGATTCGGCCTCGGGGTGGAGCGCACTGTGGCATGGATTTGCGGACTTCCGCATATCAGGGAGACGATTCCGTTTCCAAGGACGCTTTCCAGACTGTATCCTTAATTCAAGGAGGGGAGATGAAAAGATATACTTTACCTGTTGTCCTGANNAAGATATACTTTACCTGTTGTTCTGATAGTTTTTTTTATGTCAGGATTTTTGGCTGCGGACGAGCGTTTGCTCTTTATTTCAGAAGCCGACATGGTCCCCAATCTTTATATGTATGACCCGGAGGCCAATTCATTCGATACCATCACCTCGTATCCTATAAACGGTGTTGCCGGTTATGATATTACGCCTGACGGCAGATTACTGGCCACAGCGGTCATGAATCCGGTTGCGGAGCAATATCTGGGTCTAAAACTGGTCACCCGGGCTTACCCATATGATTATGAAAAAATTGTCATGACCTTCGTTGTCGATGGCTGGGATGCCGTCAGGGATCAATATAAGGTCGCCATCGATCCGTCGGGAAAATACGTAGCCTGTGTCGACACCATGGGTACAATGCTTATTAACCTGGACGAGGAGACCATAAAGTACATTTTCACCCATGGTGAACAGCCTGATAGGGGCGTATGTGAGTCCTATTACAACTGGGGCGGGGAGTTTTCTCCCGACGGCAACAGTTTCTGCCTGCAGTCATACTGTGTTGCCAACCGGCTGAGATTTGACGTCTACACCATCGATTCAGTCACATACCGAAACATCTATGAACTTAATAACATTACCGGCTTCTCATGGCTGGCAGGCTCTGACGGTCTTCTGCTTTCGGCTAATTCATGCGGGGAATCGGCTGGATTATATATTGCCGATCTTTCGCCCTCTATCCCGCTTATAAATCTGGAGGTCTGTAATCTGGCCCGTGCCAAATGCAATATATACTTCGAGGAGCTTTACAGTGAATTCATGTTTCCTCAGGTGCTGGGGGAAGAGAAGTTCATGGTCTATGCCAGGGGTGTCAAATATGACGGGACGGTCCTGAACGATCTATTTATCGTCGATCAGGAATCGCAGCTTATCAGGGAAATGGTACAGCAGCAATATATCGAAGTACTGATGTCGGCCTCGGGCCGCTACCTGGCAGGGGTGATCAATCCCAATCCTCTGGCCAAGAATGGAAGGCTCTTTATATATGACAATGAGACAAGCCTGAGCACTAATATTTGGGAACAGGATTCCACCTGTTCGCAGATTCAATGGATAGACTTGGAGTGATGCTTTAAATGATAGATTCTGGAGAGGGCCGCAGGAATAATCGGCGGCCTTTTTCATTGTCACGGGTGTGAGCTTTATCAATGATGAAGAAATTGGAGAAATTCAGGTTTTTGTATAATTAAATATGTAGTTTCGCAAGTGATTAGTATATAAAATAATAGAGCGAACATGTCAAGCTCTGTTATTATTGATAATAATGAGTTATATGCATGACTATGTATGTAGATTTTAGTCATTATAGAAGACCTGAGCCATGAAAATACTGGTTTTAATACCGGCCTATAAGGCCTCAGATACTCTCCCGGAACTGGTTGAGAGAATTAATGAATATGTGAAGAAAGAGCATATTCTGATTGTTGAGGACGGCTCCCCGGATAATACCTATGATGTGGCAGTATCCACCGGTGCGGTTGTCCTCAGGCATGAGGTCAATAGAGGCAAGGGCGAAGCATTAAAGACCGGCTTTAAATATGCACTGCAAAACCGTTATGCGGGAATAATATCCATTGACGCAGATCTGCAGCATGATCCCGCCCTGATACCGGAATTTATCAGGGTGGCGGAGGAGCAGGATGCCGATGTTATTATCGGCACTCGTGAACGGAATCTGGCCAATATGCCATTCGAGAGATTTTTGACAAATGAGCTGACCTCACTCATAATATCCTGCTTTTCAGGCCGCTTCGTACGCGATTCACAGTCCGGATACAGGTATACCTCAAGGAGAGCTTTAAGGGCTATAAAGCTTCGGTCATCACGCTACGACACAGAATCGGAATTCCTGTTCAAGTCCGGACAGGCCGGATTCAAGGTCTGGGAGATTAAGATACCGACCATATATTCCGGTTCGGAAAGTCATATAAATCCCCTGGTGGACACCGGCAGATTTGTCAGGCTGATGTGGAAGTCTCTTATCTGGTAGCTGTATAAGCTCTTGACATACTCATAAATACAGCTATTTTTGCATTCTTATACTGGCGTTAGAGAGGAAGCTGAATGGCGAAGAAAGAAGATATCCTGGTTCTTTTGACAAATGATGACGGCATTCATGCCCCGGGCCTGAATACCCTGGCCAAACATATGAAGAGTTTCGGCGAGATAATGGTTGTCGCGCCCGATCGTGAGCAATCGGCCTCATCCCATTCGCTGACCCTGACCCGTCCCCTCAGAATAATGGAATTCGGCGATAACCGTTATGCTGTGGATGGTACGCCGACCGATGCGGTCATGGTCGCGGTTCATGGAATACTGAAGAGCAGGCGTAAGCCGGACCTCCTGATTTCGGGTATTAATCATGGCGCCAATATGGGTGATGATGTCTCCTATTCTGGCACGGTGGCAGCCGCTATCGAGGGTTCGATTATCGGCATACCTTCAATGGCTGTCTCACTTATAAATCCCGAGGCAGGGGATTTTGTGCCCGCCGCCCGGGTTGTAAGGAAGATTGCCCGCTGGGTTGTACGCAACGGTCTGCCGCAGTTCTCATTTCTCAATATCAATATGCCCTATATTGGCAACAAGTCTTTCAAAGGTATAAAGGTTACTCGCCTGGGGAGACGTATATATAATGATGTTGTGGTTGAAAAGGTCGATCCGAGGGGAAAGAATTATTACTGGATTGCGGGTGATCCGGAATGGGTTGATGTCGAGGGTACTGATTTTGCAGCTGTGTCGCGCGGGATGGTCTCGATTTCGCCCTTGAAAGTCGACATGACAGATCTGAAACTGCACGAAAAATTGAAAGATATGAAGTTGAAGATATAAGTTTTTTCGATAAGAGAATGGAGATTAATACCCTCACTCCATAATTCTGAGGGAGCAGAGCAACCGAGGAATTTCTTAGATAGAGTCAGAAGAGACTATCGAGAAGGAATTCTATTGACAAAAAAATATTCTTATGTATTCTTAATGGATTAAATCGGGGCGTGGCTCAGCCTGGTAGAGCACTTGGTTCGGGACCAAGGGGTCGCTGGTTCAAATCCAGTCGCCCCGATTTAAAAAATGACCAACACCAGGGACATCTTGAGGAAATTAGAGGAGTTAATCTGCACATGTCCGATTCCAAAAAAAAGATTTATGTGGGGGTAATCGGTGCGGGGCATTGTACACAAAAACTCCGAAAGCTTTCCGCCGAGGTCGGCGAGGAGATTGCCAAAGCCGGGGCGATTCTGGTCTGCGGCGGGCTTGACGGAGTTATGAAGGGCGCCGCTCAGGGTGCAAAATCGGCGGGAGGGACCACGATTGGAATAATTCCGGGCACTGATAAATCCGATGCCAACAAATTTATAGATTACACTGTGTGCTCCGGATTCGGCGAAGCCCGCAACCTGATCATAATCAGAACGGCCGATGTCGTTATTGCCCTGCCGGGGATGTTCGGGACACTATCCGAACTCGGTTTTGCTTTGAAAATGAAAAAACCTGTTGTATCTTTGGGAAGCTGGGATATTGATGATAAAGTCATCAAGGCCGAAAATGCAAAGGAGGCAGTGAGATTAGCGCTCAAGACGGTTCGGAAGTAAACGGCAAAGTGGCCGCGAAGGTTTTGATATCAGGCCGTGTCCAGGGGGTGGGATTCAGATATTTTACGACGGATTTAGCCAAAAGTTATGGCATAAACGGCTGGGTCAGAAATCTGGCTACAGGCGATGTTGAGGTAAATGTTGAAGGGAATAAGGGTGCGGTTTCCGGATTTCTCAAGGAGCTGAAGGTCGGCCCGCGTCACGGCCATATTTCCAATTTCCAAATTGAATGGAAGCAGTACGAAGGTAAATATGACTCATTTCAGGTGAGATTTTAATATGAATGTTGATGACTTAAAGCAGAAAATCAGAAACATACCCAACTTCCCCAAGCCGGGTATTGTCTTCAGGGATATCACCACGCTTCTCGATGATGTCGAGGCCTTTCGCAAGGTGATCGATATTTATTCCGAGCATTTTGGGGACAAAAATATCACCAAGGTTGTAGCGATCGAATCGCGCGGTTTCATCTTCGGCGGTGCGCTGGCTTACAAGATGGATGCGGCCTTCGTTCCGGTCAGGAAGCTGGGGAAGCTTCCGGGGGAGACGATCAAGAAAGAGTATGAGCTCGAGTACGGTGTGGATGCGCTGGAGATGCATCGCGATGCTATCAAGGCCGGTGACAATGTCTTGATTGTTGATGATCTCATGGCCACCGGCGGAACCCTGGCGGCGACCTGCGGCATGGTCGAAAAGCTGGGAGCAAATATAGCCGGAATCGCTGTCTTAATTGAGCTGTCATTCCTGAAGGGCCAGGAAAAATTCCAGAAATACGATTATCTTCCTTTGATCAAATACGATTCGGAATAATCGATATTAATATTGGGAAATTTGTAGGGCATGATCTCTGTGATCATGCCTGTTTTTGTGGGATGGGTAGCCCATCCCCTTCAGGAATGGCTGTTTTTTGTATCGCAGGGTCTTGGCCCCACCAGTCGAGGGTGTGACCCTGGACCACACCTGAAAAATCGTAGGTCAAAANNGACAATGTCAAATCTCACAGAGATTTGACCTACAGCGTAAGTCTGCACCACGCGGAAACGAGGCTTTTTGTTTGCAGCCCGTCTATCAAATAATTTGACATTGCGTATAAGAAATGATAATATCGGATATGTAATTCTGTGCATCGTGTACGTTCTCGTGCACAATGAAAATGCCCCCGTAGCTCAGTAGGATAGAGCAACGGTTTCCTAAACCGTGTGTCGCGCGTTCGAGTCGCGCCGGGGGTATTTTTTATTGACGAACTTAGCTTAAATCTGCTCGTCTTAACAATCCACAAGGGGATCAGGTTATTTCAAAGAAGATGCTGTATTTGAAATAGAGAGATTCTTCGCTTCGCTCAGAATGACGCGAGGAGCCATGTAGGTCAAATCCCTGTGGGATTTGACGCTCTGTCAAAACTCAAAGAGTTTAGACCTACGATTCTTCTCGTGCGTCGTGTACGCCCTCGTGCTTCGCGTCCACTGGGCGCACCAGGAGGTACGCCCAGCACATGAATTATCATGGGCAGAATCGCTCCGCTTCATCAAAGAAGAAGGTTTGTTTCCGCTCCGGATTCCTCCCTACATGGCGGATCTGTAGATAGGGCGCAGGGTCACAATCCCGATAAATCGGGCTCAAGACCCTGCTCAACTACTTTAGAATATTCTATTCAATAGAATAAATAGAAACTGGGTGGCACGACCAAATCTATTTGGGCGTGAATTATATTATCTAAAATGAAATTTCGTCAGGTAAGTCAAATTCCTACGAGTTTTGACCTACAAGCTCTCGTATAAAAATAGCCTGACCAGGCAATAGCCTGGGCAGGCTACTAATCCATATTGTGCGTCGTGTACGTCCTCGTGCACGACAGGCTATTTTACAGCGGAGGCTCCTGCTGTGACTGCTCGGCCTCGCTGATCGGCTTCACCTCATACTTGGGAACGAAATAAATCTCCACCCGGCGGTTCTGGGCACGTCCATCAGCAGTCTCATTGGTCGCTATAGGACGATACTCGCCATAACCAACCGCGCTTATGCGATCCGGGCCGACGTTCTGCTGATTAATCATATAATGCACCACATTTGTGGCGCGTGCAGTGGAGAGCTCCCAGTTGCTGCGGAAACGGTCCTGGAACTGAGGGAGGATCTGCTCATTGTCAGTGTGGCCCTCGACCCGAATATCGTAATCAGGGTAATTCCCGATCACATTCGAGACCTCGCCCAGCATATCCTTCCCGCCTTGCCTGATTGTCGCACTTCCACTGGCGAACAGAAGCTTATCCGGAATGCGTAGAAGAATGTTTTTGTCCTGTTGTTCCATTTCAATCTGGAGCTTATTGGCAAGCGAGTCCAGATCAGACTGAAGCTCCTGGGCACGCTGTTCGGCCTGTTCTCTGGCCTGACGGGCCTGCTCCAGCTCACTCTGCAGATCGGCAACCTGCGACTCAAGCGAGGCGATTCGCTCGTCCTTGGCTTTAGATGAACAGCCCACCAATAATGGCAGAATTAAAATGGAAATGACTAGCAGGATCGTAACTTTTCTCATATTGTTCCTCCGTCCTTTTATTATTTATCCATTAACTTAAAATACAAAAAATCACGCTTAAGTTCCATTAAACTTTTAAATTACAAAGACATGCAATACATGCGAGGATTTAAGCCTGGCTTGATAAGCTGTATCACCTCCCCTTGAATAACATCATTAAGACAATGAAATATAATATATTATGGAATAATTATAAAGTATTATGTTAAATGTAATACCATATATCTTCATTCTATTATTCTTAAGTCAATTTTTTAATATATATAATTTATTCGATTTCCGAAAGAACAATCGACGTTTTTATGATCGAATCAGGATTCAACGATATCGAATCGATACCCTCCCTTACAAGAAATTTCGCAAAATCTGGAAAATCCGATGGCGCCTGACCGCATATGCCGATTTTTCTGTTACGTTCTTTCGCAACCTTAATTACATGCGAGATCATGCGCTTGATCGATTCGTCATTCTCATCACCGATATGAGAGATATGTCCCGAATCCCGGTCGAGTCCCAATGTCAGCTGAGTAAGGTCGTTGGAGCCAATCGAGAAGCCGTCGAATATTTCAGCGAAATGGTCGGCCAGAATGACGTTGGATGGAATCTCACACATCATATAAATCTCGAGCTCATTCTCGCCCTGCCTGAGGCCGTTTTCAGCCATGATTTCGATGACCTTTCTTCCTTCGGCCACCGTTCGGCAGAAGGGGATCATGATCTTGACATTGGAAAAACCTTTGTCATTGCGCACAGCTCTGAGAGCCTGACATTCAAGGTCAAAGGCCGGGCGATAGGAGGGATCGTAATAGCGTGAAGCCCCTCGCCAGCCGATCATGGGATTGCGTTCGGTGGGTTCAAATTGCTTGCCACCGATCAGGTCGGCGTATTCGTTGGAGCGGAAGTCGGCCAGCCTTACGATCACCTCGCGGGGATAAAACGCAGCGGCAATCATGGCTATTCCATGGGCCAATTTATCGACATAATACTGTTTTTTGTCATCATAACCGGCGGTCAGATCATCGATCTCTTTCTTCGCAAAGCTGTCTGACAAATTGGGGTAATTAACCAGCGCCATGGGGTGAATCTTTATATATGAACTTATGATGAATTCCTCTCGTGCCAGCCCAACGCCGTCATTGGGAATCATAGAGGTTTTGAAAGCAAGTTCGGGCGTGCCGAAGATCATTTTCATCTCGGTGCCGTTGGGCCTTTTAATGTCGTCCAGTTTGGTAACCTCGATATCGAATTCAATCTGTCCCTCGTAGACTCTGCCGATATCTCCCTCAGCGCAGCTGACCGAAATCATGCTGCCATTGGTTATTTTTTGCATTGCGCCCTCGGCCCCGACCACTGCCGGGATACCAAGTTCGCGGCTGATTATGGCGGCATGTGAGGTACGCCCGCCTTCGTTGGTGACGATTGCCGCGGCAATCTTCATATATGGTTCCCAGTCGGGATCGGTCATCTGCGTGACCAGGACATCGCCGGCATTGAAATTCATCACGCTCTTGACATCCTTTATAAGATTGGCCTTACCGACACCAATTTTATTTCCCACAGGTGAACCTGTCACCAGGACCCTGCCGCGTTTTCTTATATGATAATTTTCGAGCACATTTTTGTTGTCGTGCGAGACGACCGTCTCGGGCCTTGCCTGCAGGATGAAAAGTTCGCCGGTCATTCCATCCCGGGCCCATTCGATATCCATGGGAGTCGGCTGTCCGGCCAAATTGGAATAGTGCTCTTCTATTGTAACCGCCCACCTGGCCAGCTTCAAAATTTCCTCGTCATCGATTGAAAACTGCTTTCGCTCCCGCTCGGGAACCTCGATAGTTTTGGTAGGAAGCCCGTCATCGCCGTAGATCATTTTGACTTTTTTCGAGCCCAGCGTTTTGGATATAATAGACTTGTATCCCAGCGCCAGTGTTGGTTTATGGACATAGAATTCATCCGGGCTCATAGCGCCCTGGACAATTCCTTCGCCCAGACCGTAGGAGGCGTTTATCAAGACTATATCCTTGTGCCCGGATTCAGTGTCAATTGTGAACATCACGCCCGAGGAGGCCATGTCGGAACGGATCATCTTCTGGACCGCAACTGAAAGGCCGATTGAGAAGTGGTCAAAGCCTTTGGCCTGACGATAGGAGATAGCCCGGTCTGTGAAAAGTGAGGCAAAACAGTTTTTGCATGCTGCGATTATTTGATCCTGTCCTCTAATATTCAGGAAACTGTCGTGCTGGCCCGCGAATGAGGCCTCCGGCAAATCCTCTGCGGTTCCCGAGGAACGAATGGCCACATCGACACGCGGACCGTATTGTTTTTCCATCAGTTCATAATTCGCGCTGATTTCGCCACACAAATCTGCAGGAAGTTCGGAAGCGCGTATCATTTCCCTGACTTTCTGCCCGCGGGTCCGCAGAGCTTTCAGATCGCTCGGATTAAGATCCGAAAGAACTTTCTTTATCTCATCGCGCAAGCCGGAATTATCGAGGAAATAGAAGAAGGCGTCAGCTGTAATTGCAAAGCCGTTAGGGATCTGAATGCCGCGAGGGGAGAGGTTTTGATACATTTCACCGAGAGAGGCACTTTTACCCCCAACAATAGAAACATCCTTCATACCCAGCTTTTCAAACCAGAGGATCAAGCCATTGCCATGCATAATATCTCCGGCTTTGAAAAACCAATATTTCTGTGGGCATTCGGAATATAGAAAATGTCGATCTAAAGTGTCAACATTAAATATTGAAAAATATACTTCGGGTGCAGGATTCAGTAAAAAGCTTAATTGGACTGTGTGAATATCATAAAGGTTTGGCGACCAGGATCATCTCGCCCGGATACTTGCTTCCAAACTCAGATTCATCGTAATCTCCATACAGATTGATGACCTCGAATCCTGTTCTAGCGAGTAGATGCTCGACCTCAAAACGGAAGAAATAGCGCAGCGGAAAGGCATGCACCAGCCTCTCAGTCCGTCCATCGGGATGGTTTACATAGTAGATTAATTCGCAATCCATCACCTGCTTAAAATAATCGCGGGCGGCGATTTTGCCTTTACGTATTATCTTGCGCCCATCGGGCATTTCAAATTCCGGCTCCTCTTCGATTTCATCCAGGTATGCATCGTCAACCAGCCTTTTTAACGAAGGATTGAAAAGATCCAAAATCAGCCTGCCGCCGGGATTCAGGTGCTCATGAATGCGTTTCAGACATGAAATCTGGTCCTCAATGCTGATAAGATGCTGAAAAACTCGGAAGGGCAGTGTGATCAAATTATATCCTCTATCAAGGTTAAAATCTCGAATATCTCCAAATATCAATTCAATATTCTCACGAATATCATCAGGCAGATCGCCCAGCTTCCGGCGGCAGATATCGAGCATTGATTCAGATAGATCGAGCCCCGTGGCGGAAATGCCCTGTTCTGCGGTTGGGATAAGAACCCTGCCGGTGCCGCATCCAAGTTCCAGCACAGGACCGCCGGTCTGTTTTGCTGCATCTATCCAGAACTTTAAGTCGTCTCTGTCTTTGTAGGGGGGTATAAAATCATAAAATTCGGCTACAAAGGGATGATCAGAGTATCCACCGGATTCATTCATAATATATTATGCCCTTTCATGTTTGAGATTAACCAGGGTCGCCCCCCACGAAGAGGAGCCGCTGTCGAGCCTGTATGTTTCCACATGCCGGTTTTTAGCAAGAATCGAATGCACAGTGCTTCGCAAAGCGCCGGTTCCTTTGCCGTGAATAATCCGCAGTTGATATATTTCCTTTTCCAGGCAGGCTTCGATGTAATCCGGCACCAGATCCTTCACGTCCTTTGGTGAAAAATTGTGCAAATCGAGGATTCCGTCAATCGGATATTCTATGGCATCGTTGTCATTCTTTTCCATAACATCAGAATATATAATCTCCCGGACCGATTGGAAAAGAGTTTTTTCCTATAAAAAAAACCTGGACATCCGCCTTAAAAAAAACTTTGCTTTGGGCCAAATCACTGGAATGAACGAAATTTCCGTATAGCCGTCGTAAAATAATGTTAATACAAAGGTTAAAAAGCCAAAAAAGATTTGACAGAGGTTGGCAATAATTCTATATTTGAGACTTAAAATTTTATGGCTGCTATTAAGGAGGATTTAACTTGATGAGGACGCTTATTTTAATCACCGTCCTGATGGCGCTCTTTGGATTAGGTATCCGCGCCGATGGACAGGCTTTGAATAATTTCAATTTTGAAGGCGATGGGGCGAGAGCAAGAGGAATGGGCGGAGCATATATTTCGATTTCTGACGATGCCAGCGCCCTGACATGGAACCCGGCAGGATTGATTCAGATAATTGACCCGCAGCTCTCTTTTTCATTCGATTTGTTCATGCCCAATACTGATTATAGCCTGGACTACCCAAATGCGACTTCCCAGAATACTTCAGTGATCTATGATGATACCAAATTCAGGCTGCAATATGCCGCCTTCGCCGCGCCGATCAGGATCAGGGATCATCCCTTTGTAGGTGCTGTAAGTTTCAGCACAATATCGTCTGAATACGATTATTTTGAGGCCAATCCTGACTCCGGCTTTACCGATCCTTCCGAGCCGGTAAACCTGATCGAGAGAACCGACAATCGCCTTAACCAGTTAAGGCTGGGTTTTGGTACCAATGTCTGGAAAAAGCTGAATTTTGGTCTCGGAGCTAATATTTATTTTGGAAAAGGCTATGTCGATACCAGCTTCTTTTACCATACTTCATATATGCATCCGACCCAGAACGTTCTGGTCAATGTCGATGCCAAAGGCTTTGTTTATGATACGATCTCATTCTCCGGTTTTAATCTCGTGGGTGGTTTGCTCTGGGATGATGAAAGATTTGCTATAGGTGCGACTGTAAAAACACCTTTCTGGCTTACCCAGGAGCATGTTAAGCATGAGCTCGATTCTGTTTATGTCAATAATGTTCTCAATGGCGAGCTGGTGCGAGGTGATATCGATGAGCAGGATAAAGAGAGGGTTGAAGTTCCCTGGATGGTTGGTGTTGGAGCCTCATATCAGGTCGATGAGAGATTTCTGGTGGCTTCCGATTTTGAATGGCGCAGATTGGGGGTAATGGATTATCGGGTTCATTACGATACGATTTTGTCAAATGGGGATGTTGAAGAAAACTTCGTGGAAAGCAACCTGAATCTATATAATGGCTATACAATCAGGGTCGGCGGTGAGTATGAATTTGACGGCGGGTTCGCTACAATTCCGGTCCGAGCCGGGTTTGCTTACGATGCTTTTGGGTTCAGGATGATAGAAAATCTCGAATTTGAGTGGGTTGACTGGGCCGATGATCAACCTGATTCGCTAACTCAGACCTTCGACTATGGTGATCAAATTACCGGTTACACGATCTCCCTCGGTGCCGGGCTGCACTGGGAGCTGATAAAGCTTGATTTTGCATTCGAATATGATACCCGCGACACGGATATTGAAGGTGTGGATCATTTTGGCACATTTCAGGTTGCAAAGGAATATAGAACCCCCCGCATTTCTTTAAATTTTACTGGATTTTTCAAATAGAATTTCGTAATCTTTACGGGCGGAATTGGCTGATATGCTGATTTCGCCCTTTTTGATATATAAAGATAAATAAATGAATGTCGATTTTCGTATTGAGTTCATAGGGAGTTGTAAATAATGGCCAGGCTTACTAAAAGACAGATGAAAGAAGATAAGTTCGTTACCGGACTTCTCAAATCTCAGGAATATTTCAATCAATATCGAACCCAGATACTTCTCGGTATTGCCGGACTGATCGTGGTCGTCCTGGTTGTAGTTCTATTGATCGCTAATGCCCGGAGCGCCTCGCAGGCTGCACAGAACCAGTACGGAGAGGCCAGCATGGCGGTCAGGGAATTTTTTAACACGTTTGAGATGGATCAGAATCAGGACGGCATTCCGGATGGCAACCTCGACAGCGCTCTGACGATTCTCACAACTGCCAGGGCAGAGTTCGAGGATATACTCGAGGAGCATGCCGGCAGCGATATGGCCAAGTTTGCCACTTTCTATCTCGGTTCTATATCATTTAAACTCGGCGATTATGCGGAAGCGGAAAAGTACTACAGGATGTTTCTGGATAAATACTACATCAGTGAAGGTTTTGAGGCAGCTGCCAAGATGGGGCTGGCCGGATGTATGGAAGCCCTGCGCAATTTTGAGGCCGCCGGAATGCTTTATATAGAGATTGTCGAAGAATATCCGGATTTTCCCCAGCGACGGGATGTGCTCAGGAAGGCGGCGATAAATTCTGCCCAGGCAGGCCTCAAGGAACAAGCGCTCCTGGCCTTCGAACTGCTTGAAGAATCTGATGCTCCCAGATCGTTAGTTTCCGATACCAGGGAATTTCTCTACGAGCAAAAGGTCTTAAATCCGTATACATATAATCTCGATTAGATGATGAATGACTCAATCCCGCGTCTGAAGGTAGTCTTTCTATGGCACATGCATCAGCCATATTATAAAGATTATTTTTCCGGGGAATATGTTCTTCCATGGGTTCGCCTGCACGGCCTTAAAGATTATCTCGATATGGCCGCAATCCTCGATAAGTATCCCAAAATCAGACAGACATTCAACTATGTTCCCGCCTTGATCAAACAGCTCGATGATTATGTCAACAATAATGCCTCCGACCATCATCTATATTTATCGCGCAAAAAGGTAGAAGATCTGGACGAATCAGAAAAGCTGGATATCCTGAATACATTTTTTTCCGCCAATTTCAGGACCATGATAAAGCCTTATCCGGAATATCTGCGGCTATATCAAAAGAAGGATGCGTTCAAGAGCAATCTGAATCGTGCGGTTAAGCAGTTTACCAACCAGGAATATCTCGATCTTACCGTATTGGCAAACCTGGCCTGGATCGATCCTGTATTCAGAAACGATCCCAAGATCAAGCCGCTATTTGAAAAAAGAAATAATTATACTTATGAGGAGCGCGCTCAGCTCTTTACCTTTCAGAAAAAGATTCTAAAGCAGATTATCCCGAAGCTTAAAGAATTAAAGGACAGGGGACAGGCGGAGATTTCATTTTCACCCTTCTATCATCCCATTTTGCCCTTGCTGATCGACACCGATCTGGCCAAGGAGGCCATGCCCCGGGTACGTCTGCCCAAGAACAGGTTCCGCCATCCCGAGGATGCCCGGATGCAGATTAGAAAATCGGTGGAGATGTACGAGGATTTGTTTGGTGAGAAATTAAAAGGTATGTGGCCATCTGAGGGGAGCGTGGCCGAGGACATTCTGCCGATTCTGGCGGACGAGGGCATCGAATGGATAGCTTCAGACGAGGAAATATTCTATCAGTCTCTCGAAAATCCCAAATCGGCCGACATACGAATCTCCATGGCGCTGGATTTTCATAGGCCCTTCATGCTCCGCCGTCCGTTTGGGGAGATAGGAATTATCTTCCG
>JABAHS010148660.1_pt1 | contig 23597 bp, 18 predicted proteins | sample 7062111 | NCBI WGS metagenome assembly JABAHS01 (sample SAMN14534600, study PRJNA622989) | marine sediment metagenome | biome: marine biome [ENVO:00000428]; feature: marine pelagic biome [ENVO:01000023]; material: deep marine sediment [ENVO:00002113]; isolation source: pool of 4 deep marine... | reverse complement strand
TATCTAAGGAGCAGAGATTTCTGGTCGAACACATCTCTTATTTTAACTGCGGACCACGGAGAGGAATTTGGAGAGCATGGTTTCTCTGGCCACCCTCATGAATTATATGACACCTTAATTCACGTTCCGTTGATGATTTACTCTCCCTTCGTTAAAGAGGCAGGAATGACTATTGAACAGCCCGTCAGTCTTTTAGATATTTTTCCAACTGTATGTGATTTGGTTGGAATTGAAAAACCGTCTCATTTGCAAGGCAAAAGCCTTTCACCCTTCCTGATAGAGAAACCCAAGAAAAGAGACGAAGGGGTAATCAGTGAAGCCTTTAAAAAGGAATATGAAGGCAGCATGAACGTTGGAAAACATGAATGTACAATCTCAGACTTAGGAAAAGTTTCTTATAGAACAAAAAGATGGAAGTATATCTACTCTCTAAACGGGAGAGATGAACTTTATAATATAAAGAACGATCCCATGGAACAGAACAATCTAATTGAAGAGGAGAAAGCAATCGCTAGGAAATTTAGGAAACGCTTACGGGAGCATATTTCCAAACAAAGGACGATAAAGAGAAAAACTTTGAAAAGGAAACTGAGAAAACGCATTTCTGAAACGCGAGAAAAGATTTTCTGAGTGGGAAGTCATATTGCAAAAGAACCCGAAGGTTTCCATTATCACGACAACCTATAACGATGAATCATTCATTGAAGAATGTATAAAAAGCGCGCTTAGACAAACTTATGAAAATTGGGAACAAATTATTGTTGATGACAATTCTACAGATGAGACTGCAAAAATTGCGAGGAAATATAGTGAGAGGTATTCAAGAATAAACCTTTTAACGAATGAGACGAACCGTGGTATTTGGAAGCTTCAAGAGAATTATAACCAAGCTTTAAAGCTAAGTTCAGGAAAGCTCATCGCTATATTGGAGGGAGACGATAAATTGCCTGAAAATAAACTTGAAACACAGGTTAAGGCGTTTAATAACCCTAACGTAGTTCTTAGTTGGGGGGAAGGGATAAAAATAGACGCTAATGGAAGGAAAATTCGAAAAACAAGATTTAAGAACGTAGATTGGAAAGTGATGAAGAACCAGCCTATTGGTAATGCCTTGAACGCTCTTCTCCTTAAGAATATCATAACTCCCGCTGCTACAGTAATGTTACGTAAGAAGACCCTTTTAAATATAGAAGGATTTAAACAACCTTCCTATTGTCCCTTCGTGGACTATCCCACTTGGATGGTGCTAAGTACGATGGGAGAGTTTGTCCCTTTACAAAAAGTAATGGGAATGCACAGAATGCACGGTTCTAATGTAGGGAGAACTATGTTAAAAGAAAGCACACTAGGAGGAAACAAGTTGAGGCTTAACTATTATAAGGAATTCAAAGGAAAAATAGAGGCACTTCGAATTAACCTTAGGGAGATAAGAGCTGCAAATCTCTACCAACAAAGCCTCTATTTTTTGATACGGGAAAAATACAATAAACTTCCTAAAAACCTCATAAAAGCCATCTTCTTGGATCCAAAACAGTTAAGGGATTTTATTAAGCCTGCTGCCAGGTTTTTATTTACTGGTACTCGTTAAGCGAACTGAAACGCGAGTATCCTCGATGTACCACTGAAGGGATCCCAAGGTAATGAAAAAAGAGAAGAATTGCAAAACTTCAGCCTAAGAGCTTTCTATAAAACGGAAGTAACCGTTCCTTAACAATCCTCTCCCAATTCATATGAGCTACCGAAGTTCTGGCATTGGATGAGAGCGTCCTTCTAAGATGAGTATCTAACAATAGCTCCCTCATTGCCTCATAGAAGGATGAAACATTAAAACCACAGAGAAGGCCATTTTCTCGCTGTTGAATAATATTTTGGTTGGCTCTAGTCTTAGTACTAATAGTTGGAAGACCACAAGCTAGGTACTGGTAAAGTTTCGTGGGAGGTTGGACGTTATACTCCAAGGTATTGGGTACGTAATTTAGGCCCACATCAAATATATTCATAAATTTATGAATTTTCTTAAATTCCACGAAACCAAGAAATATAGTCTTCTCTTCTATTCCAAGACGCTTTGCAAGGTTTTTTAGATACGGGAGGGAAGATCCACTACCACACATAAGCAGAGTAACCTTTTTCTTAGCTCTTGCAAGCTTTGCAAACGCTTTCACCATGGTTTGTAGGTGTCTTTGATAGGTGATTGCTCCCGCATACCCATAGACAAACTTATCCATCAATCCCAGTTCATTTTTAAGATTAGAAACATTTTCGGGCTTGAACTTTGCCAAGTTTACACCAGTTGGTACAATTGCATACTTTTTTGGAGAAAGAGAACATACTTCTGAGAGATAGTTTTTTACTGTTTCACTTATGAAGATCGTACCAACGCTTATTCGACTGGAAAGCTTATAATATAGAAATTTCCCAGGATTGGTTGCTGAGAACCCCCATGGAACGACAGGTACGGTACGAATATCAAATACTATCTTCGGATTATTTGACTGTAATCTTTTAGTTAATCCAACTAATGGCATAAGGGAGCCATAGCAGTGAAGGATGTCAAATTTTTTTGGAAGGCTCATTAAACGGTAACTAAGCTTAAAAAGTGAAGAAAAAGTGGGAAACGAGCTAGGAATGTTCGTCGGGTAGACTTTTACTCCATTGACAATCTTACACTCTGAAACGTTGTTTTTCTCTTCTTTTCGGGAAATGACGGAAACATTAATCCCGTAACTAGCTAAAATTTGGGTGATCTGTCTTAAGTAAGCAAATGGTGTACTAGTATAAAACTTTCTATGAATATGACATACGGAAAAAGACACTCCTACTCCCATCAACTAATTTTCTTCCTAAATCAACATCTTCAATTGTTTTTAACATTAGTTTTGTACTTAATTTCTTGAACTCGTTGGGTACAAGCTTAGGAAGGGATAACATGGGACTACCAGCTTCTACAAGTGAGAAATTAAATTAAACATCCCCGCACTAAAAAATTAGCCAGATTAAATATTTACCAACATTTTTCATATTTTCTCTTTGCTTTTCAATGAAGAGATTCGCTCTTTAATCAAATGTTTTGCATTTTGCCTTATTCTTAATTTTTCAGCCTTTGCAATCCTTTCTTTTGCCTTTGTTAGATCAAAATGAGGGAGACCGAAACGAAAAGAGCTAGAGCTCATAATTTTAAAAATCCTAAGATAATTTCTGACAGCAAGTGGATTATTCCTTAGTTTACCTCTTAAATAGATGCTTACAAGGGTGTTCTGTTTAAAGCAAGTCATATACAGGACCCTCATGAGTCGAAACAATTTAGATCCTTCCCTAATAACATATCCCCCTCCCTTATCCCATATGCTTTTTTCTACTATTTCATGACCAAGAATGCTTGTTTTGTAATACGTTAAACCAAAACGTGGTAACTTTTCGCATTTAAGTAAACTCACTCCGTCTGGTTCATAGTTTGGGGTTTCTATGTTAAGTAAATCTAAAAGGGTAGGAAAGAGATCAATATGTCTTACAACCCCCTCATGCTCGAAGCTCTTCCCTCTTGGTAATTGTGGATGCATCAAAGTGATGGGAACGTACACCACCTCTGGCGTTGTAAAACGTCCATGACCGACTAATCCTCCATATTCTCCTAATAATTCACCATGGTCAGAAAGAAATATAATCAACGTTTCCTCAAGTAATCCCCTATTCTTAAGTACCTCCATACGTTCTCTAAATTCTCTTAAGCTTCTCTCAATCCCTTTTTTATAACTTTCCCTTAGTTTTTCGACGTTTTTTTGACTGTAATCCCGAAAAAAGGAGACACAATCATCTTCATCATACACACCGTCTTTTTCCCATCCATATGGACAATGACCTCCTTTTTCATCCTCTACGTAAATAAAAGGGGGAAGAATATCTTCTAATGGTTGCGGATTATCAAAACGTAGAATATCATGTATTTGTGAATATCCTTTAGGCTCCCATTTTGTCCACGTATTTCCACACCACAGAGAGGTATTATAGCCAGATGATTGTAAAAGAGTTGGAATATCATTAGGTATAGTATCGAGAAAACTGTATACCTTATGATGATGAGGATAAAGGCCAGTCATAATGCTTGGAAAGGCACTGGCTGTGTGAAGAGAAGACGCCACTCCTTTAAAAGTAATTCCTTGTTCTCTAATGAACTTTGGGGTATAATCCCATCTCAATGCATCAGAAACGAAAATTAGCACATTTTGGATACCTGCTTTTTCTTTGAAGCGTTTTAGTATATCAATAGATTTTTTGATCCGCCTCCCTCCTTCCAACTTTTGACAAGAAGTTGTTACCATAGTTTCTTAAATATCCGGACAGATTTTTTATCGCCAATCAGTTTAGCTTTATAACTTTCCAAAGAAACGACATTAAAGTAGCTAGGTGATAACGTTACATCTTTTCGTTTTATCAAACTTGCATACAGAGCCAATCGTACAGGATCTTCTGTGACCTCGAATACGCTTTTTTCGGTGTAACGATCCTTAAAGATTGAATCTCGAAAGAAAATTCCTCAAGATACTATCAAGAAAAATCCTCTTCTTACTTGAGTGATCCCTCTTTATGGGGAGAAAGGTTCATTTTTGATATTCGTTTTTTGATCTGCTGTTTCAACGACAGACTTTTACTCTTCTTAACCAGTGAATAATGTTTCATGATTTCCCCCTTCAATGTCTCCTTAATCTCTATTTTTCCCCCTAGTAGATTTCTCTTTTCTTGAGGATCATTCTTCATGTTATAGAGTTCATCTTTTCCATCAGTTTTATAAATATATTTCCATTTCCGTGTTCTGTAGGCAATTCCTATATCTGATGAAGCATTTTTCCTTTTCCTTTCGTATTGCACTTCGCAAAATATCCCATGGCGGCCGTTTTTTTGTTCGTCAATTAATGGAAGTAGACTTTCACCTTGAAACGTGTTTGGAGTTTGCATGCCCAAAAAATCACAAATAGTCGGAGCAAGATCTAGCAGGCTTACTAATTGCTTTATCTTTCCCGTTTTCCTCTCTGGAAACTTAATGAGCAGAGGGACGCGTATAACTTCATCGTATAAATTTCCATGCGTGTAGTGTCCATGTTCTCCAAACGCTTCTCCGTGGTCAGACGTTAGAATGACAAGGCAGTCTTCCCAGATCCCCTTCTCTTTTAGATATTGAAAGAGTGCCCCTAATTGTTCATCCATATATCTTACTTCTGCCTTGTATAAGCGGTATAAGATTGTGGTATCTTGCTTACTAAGCCGATAGGTTGGATCTTTTATCGTTCGAAATAATTGGTGGTAAAGCTTGTACATCTGGTACTTACTCATGGATTTCAGTCCGAAATCCTCCCGATATTCAGGTAAAGGAATATATGGTGTGTGAGGATCCATGTAATGTACCCAGAGGAAAAAGTTCCGTCCATCATAATGGTCTCTGAACCAAGAAAAGATTCGTTCATTAGTTTCCTTTGCTCGAGTGTAAGAGATGGCGCTTTGGGCTTGGACCAACGCGTGAGCCTTTTGAAACAAGGTATCCACCACACCAGATGCTTGAGGGTTTTTTTCGAAGAGATCGAATAAAAGATCTCTCAACTTTCGCATTGGATGGGATCGGCTATCTCCCCCCTTCAGTTCATTAAAAAAGTCGAAGCCCCTGTTATACCCAAAAAAACTCGACAGATGAGGGTTAGAATGAATTGCCACAGTGGTATACCCTTGTTTTTGAAGCCACTCGGAGAGGAGTTTTCTCTTAGAACTTAATCTATCGTATCCCCCAAACATTAGAGGGTACGTAGAAGTAAAAAGAGAGGGAAAGGAGGACGGAGTATCGGGACCGTTTGAAAAGGCAAGCGGGAATCGCACACTGCTTGGAAGCAATTCTTTCCTCACATTAGGAGCAATTTTTTGCGTCAATACCGGAGAATTAAGTATGGCGGCTCTAAGAGCATCACATGTTATCAAAATTACGTTCCTTTTCTCTCGATTCTCCTTAGACATTCGATCTCCCTTTAATTCCAAAATAGCTCCGCTTTTAATGACGTGCCAAGGAATCCTTTTCACTCTCCGATTGAGAGGGACTGTATCGACACGTTGATAAGAGAGAGGCTTTTTCCATATAAATATAACGGATCTGCGGGAGATCTTGCATAAAGGGACATAAGAGGGGGAGGGGGTTTCGGAATATACATTTTCCAACAAACGTAAGCACAGCTTCTTGCAGGATGTTATCCCAATTTTCTGCCGTCTATTACACATAGTTTTAATCGTTCCATCTTTCCTCCAAGTAGACGTCGTTTCAGTGTTATCGGATCATAATTTTGAGTATAACAAGAGAGATCAAGCATTATCTCCACGCTTTAGAGACATTTAAGTAAAAATCATATTCTTAAAGCGAAGAGTCCTTCAAGGTGCATCATACAGTCCATCGAGGTTAGGAAGATGCGTATTTGGTTTGATTGTGAGACTTCAAAAGAGGCCTTACTATTCCCTTCCATCGTTTCACGCCTTCAGGGATTAGGATATGACTATCTTATCACATGCCGTGATTATGACGTGGCTCCATCAATCCTTAGCATGTCTGGTTTGAATTATGAAGTGTTAGGCGAGCATGGAGGAGGTAGTTTGAAAGGGAAACTGTTAGCAAGTGCAAAACGAACGAGGCAACTAGCTGAATGTATAACTGATTTGGAAAAATCAAAGCGCCCTGATCTTGCAGTTCAAATAGCGTCTCCTGAAGCAGCAAGAGTTGCTTTTGGACTCGCCATACCTACTGTGTGTATAAATGATACCCCTCACGCTAAAGCCCAAATTAGATTAGTGATTCCCTTTTCAGATTACGTTATTCTTCCAGAATTCATTCCTCGTAAACCTTATGCTCGGTTCGTCTCTGACGAAAATATCTATCAGTATGAGGGGATCGATGCCGTAGAAATTTTTCGTTATTTTACACCCGATGAAACGGTGTTATCAAAATTAGAATTGCGTCGCTCTCAAAGGATCATTCTCTATCGACCAGAAGAGGCTTTTGCTGCATATTATCCCCTTTCGGGGGACTCTTTACCCAAAGGTAAAGCCATATTGAAGGGACTTATCAAGAACTTCCCGTCCTCTCAGCTTGTTGCTCTTCCACGCTATGAAGAACAAAGAAAGGTACTTGAAGAAGAATTCTCCGAACAGATTATTGTACCCAAAGGAGCCATCGATACGAGAAGCCTTGAAGCTTTTGCAGATCTCGTCCTTACGGGAGGAAGTACCCTTGCAGAAGAGGCTGCTGTTCAAGGAACACCTGCCATCTCCTATTTCCCAAAAAGCTTGTACCGATGGAAATGGCTTGAAGAGAAGGGCTTTCCAGGCTTTCATATCAAAGATTTACAGCAAGCTATTAAGAAAATGCTACAGATATTAGAGAATCCAAACAAGTATAGAAAAGATACTTCCGCTATCCTTGACGAGCTTCAATCCCCGGGAGACGTGCTCATCGAACTCCTTAAAGAAATGAACGATAAAAGATCGTCAGAGGTTTAAGTCTTTATAATCTTCTCCTTTGCAGAGTGATGCGGAAGAAATTCGAGACTCGAAATCGTTCTTCCTTCCAGTAAGGAAGATCTTCAACTTTCATGCTTTTAAGCAGGAGATAGATAAGAACTCCCTTTTTTCGTTCTTTTCGGGCAAGGTCGAGATTAGGATTGATGAACTTCAGCTCCTTTGTAGAATGTGGAATTTTCGTCTCCACTTGACAGTCTTATGATATATATATTCTCCTAAATTGAGAAAGATTCTAAAAGGAAAGAAGATTTCTCTAAGTTCAGATGCAAGAGACGATTCTGTGTACCTTTTTCACTTATCCACCTAGAAGGCCTCCATGGTAAAGGTCTTCTTTCTCTCGGAAGAGATGCCAGCACTCGTAATTTTTAATGAGGGAAGAAACAAGGAAGGATGCCATAATAACGCTTACATCCGATCCATATGCGTGCACAGTAATGCTAACAATTCAGAGGGGAAGCATTGGTAGGGCCTTTTGGAAATAAATAAGTGCACCTGTAACGAGAGCGAAGAAAAAGGAAAGCACAAACAGTATGTTGAAATAACGAATGACGTCCCGCTCCCGAACAGGTTGTACCGAGGCTCTTAGTCCTACGAGCGTTAACGGGGCTTCTTCATCTCTATTCGGAAAAATTTTCCCGTCTTTGATGTTCACTGGGGATGCGAGATCTTCTTTCGTTTTCACTCCGCGTATCGAAACGAGAATGATAAAAGCATTGAGGATCATGGGGAGAAGTGCGATCATGGTAACAAATTCCTTCCTCGTGACGATAACAAGAGCTGCAATCATAGCACCAATACCGTACGCGCCACTATTTCCAAGAAAGATTTTGGCGGGAAATCTATTGAAGAAGAAGAAACCTACCAATATTCCTATAATTGGAGAAGCATACACTACATACGTNNTGCACTCCCATTGACAACGTCGATCATATTCACACCGTTTGAAATAACCGCCACAATAAGTATAATTAGGATAGGATAGATGATTGTGAATCTCGCTCGACCAATGAGGGGAAATAGAGGAAAAGGAGAGTAAGTATGAAAGACTATGAGGGGGAGGCCTGCAAAACCCGCGATTGGCACCTTTAAAAGGCCCAAATCTTTTTGATCGTCAATAAACCCTACTACATAGCCCAGTAATCCAACAGAAAAGATACTTAACGGCACGTTGAAGGTGCTCAGAAAGTTCTCGAGTAATAATGGTGGAAGGAAGAGTATAAGGAGAAGGAGGGGAAGAAGTACCCCACTGTCATCTACCACTTGTGGGTGGCCCTTCTTATGCACATCGGGAGCCATGATTCCACGTTGTTTCGCGTAGTGTATATAACCTTTAAGACTGAAGTATGTAATAACAAAAGCGAAGAGGCCAATACCTAACACACCAGTGATAATAGTTAATGTAATACTCACACCTTTCCCTCCTCACGGTTATTTCGCTATAGTTTCGTTCCTTAAAAATTCTTTCTGCCCTCCTTCATATCAAATACGATTGAATGTTTAGTTGTCGCAGCTTGGATGGTAATCTAATCTCCCGTCTCTAGCTTGATACTCATCTAGATCTTGCCGAGAGGACAGAACTTCCCCGAAATCCAGAAATTTCCCAAGGTAATGCTCTACGATTACTGGTAAAAGGAAGTAAAAGGCTATCGTTGCGGTGATGAGAGATTATGCAAGTGTAAACAGTAAATTAAATCGATCAAGAGGTTTGATATTGAAATTGTTCCCGATTTTCTTTCGAATGATACTATAGTTGATCTTCTAACAACTAATTCGGCTCATAAGTTGGCTATGCATATTCAATGAAGACAGCACTCGGAGAAACTCAATAAAACTTATGTTTCTTTACAGGTAGATGATAAAAAATCAAAAGGAAAAACCTGAGGATTTAAAAAGGGATTCCTCTGCATCAAATAAGTATGTAAACTAAGGTAGCGGTTAGCGCCCCCCTTTAAATTGCCCAATGTTTTAAAAAGAAATTGGAGTCTTTATAGCGAAAGCTTCTGTTCAGGGGACTAACTAAGCCTGTGAAGGGATGGACTTGAATTCACTTGCGGACTCAAGCTTATCAGACATTCGGGAAATAGTAGAGGAACACATCTCGTTCCCAGCAAACGTAGACAAAGTTTTAGAGTCAGACATTAAAGAGTTAATGGATATCGACCTTTCAGAGACTACGAAGAAACTAGAGAAGAGAATCCAGTCGCTAAGGAACTTAACGCAGAGAATAGTGGAGAAGAGACGTTCAGTAGTTTCAAAACTCCGGGATGAAAAGAAGAAACGTGACGAATTAAATCAAAAAGTGCAAAAGGCAGCGAAGAATGTCCGGGAACTAATAGAAGAGCGTGAGAAAGTCAACGAGTTAATCGATGAGAAGCATGAGCGACTCGATGAAATACGAGCACAAATGAAGCAAAAACAAAAAACGATGGAGGAACTCAAAGAGACCCTTCAAAACTTCAGCATGCAAAAAAAGAGAAAGATAGAGAATAAGTTTGAAAGAGTCAACTGGAACCTCCAAACTAGAAGCTTACCTGAGAATATTGAAGAGCGGCTTGTAAAGCTCACTCTCTCTCTAGAGAAAAAACTTAAGAAATACAGGGAGAAGGAAGAGAACTTACAGAAAGTCAGAAAGTTAGACCGGGAGATCAAAGATCTAGAGCAGGAAAGGAGAGCTATAAAAAGCTCTTTAGCGGCTTACTACCAAGAAAGAGACAAATTAACGGAGCAAATACACAAGTATGCGAAAAAAAGGAATGAAAATAAGGATTTAGCCGATGATCACCACCAAAAATTTATCAAGTATGCTAAAGAAACAGACAAATTAAACGAGCTCCTCTCAAAAATTAAGCAAACTAAGATTCAGCTCATTCAAACCCTTCGTAAAATCAGGGCGCTTAAATCCGAAAGACGTGATATTAAACAGAAAGAACGACTGGAGCAAGTGATGAAAGATCGAATCCAATCCATCAGGGAAAGACTCACTGAGAGGGGAAGCATTGATTTCGAAGATCTAACCTTCCTACTAGAACACGGATTTCTTTCTAGAGAGATCATAGGTGAATTTCCGAATATGCGGGAAACGAAGAAGAGAGAGAAAATTCTATCTCAAATTGAAGAGCAAATTGCTTAGAATTCGATTGTTCCTTTAGTTATGATACGAATTGAGGCAGAACATCCACCATGTCACTTCTCCTTGGAGACATTAGTTATACTTTTTCTCAAGAATTTCGTAGTTTGTTTTTCTTTCCCGCTTCTTTTAACTTTACGAATATTATTAGCGAGTGATAACGCCAATTTCATCGCTGCAAAGGCTCTCTTTGAATGTTTTTTATCGATTTCAAGTTGAAGCTTGAGGTGGGGGGAAGAATAGTCAACAATTAGGTACAGAAGGGAGCTGCTAAGTTCTCTTATCAATTGGACGGTCCTAGTGCTAAAAAACCGTCCCGAATTCCTCGGACGATCTGTTGCGACCAACAGCTTCTTGTTAAGATCGCCAATGGTAAGCGTTTCCATGTCTGAAAGGTATCCCATACTCTTATCAATGATTTTCTTTCGCTCTCGGGGGATAACAAACAAAGCTGCAGCAGGAGGTCTTTGAAAATACGATTCTAACAGCACTTTATCCAAAGGAGCTCTATGAAAAATTTTAGAAAGCCAATAGACATAATTATACCTATCTACAAGTTGAAAAGAGGTTTCCACCTTTTTGTGAAATGAGTTACCCAACTTTAAGGTGAACGTAATCTTTTGAGTCTTTTTTTCCGCTTTTACTGTGGTTTCACTTCCCATTGCTCGCTTAATTTTCGTGATCTCCTCATTATAGGCTTTTAAAGTATTTCTAAGTGAAGATCTACCTTTAAGGTAACTTAAGATAATAGGAAGGAGTATTAACAGGAGGGGAAAAACGAACGTAAGCAGAAATGGCCAAATTTTTCTCACCTTTAGAAACTTACCATATGATCGGTATAAATTATACTTATATTCTTAAGGAATCCTGCAGGTTGATAAAGAGATTTTAGGTGCAAGGAAAAAACTTAAGTGCGGACCACCTTGCAACATTTTTATTTAAGAAATGTAGCGTAGGACCCAAGTAGAAAGAAAAGCATCTCGATCCCAAAGGCAGACCTGCTGGGGTTGCCGAGCCTGGTAAGGCGCTAGCTTGGAGCGTAAATTTCCACCCAGTTAGCTAGTGGCATTTGCCACGCGGGTTCAAATCCCGCCCCCAGCACTTTTCGTGTAATTTTTCTTATGGACGGTTAGCTTGAATTTCACTTATTTTTCGTTCGATCTTGAACTTTTTATCAAAATAGTACTCTGGTTTCACTTGATCTTTCTTGAAGGCGTCTTCTAATGCCTCAAGAGTCCTATTTAATGCCGTTAACTCGCCATTTATCCCCCCGTTCTCCTCCCCATCCGTGGAGAGATCCTCATCAAATGCTTCTTTTTCGCCACGTCTCACTACGTGCTGTTTTAAATCCACCCACATCACAATCTCTTTGAATAGCGTAGTGACAGCATTGATAAGTTGCGGGGTTGAGGGTTTAAAGACACGATGCTCGACGATAAATGTATCACTTTCTGCTTCTTTACCCAATTCTATGCTCTCTCGAATGTTTGAGAGCAGTTCTGAACCAAATCCCAGCTTCATCTCCTTTTGATTAGAAAAACATAACACCACTTCTTTCGTAAAGAACCAACCTTTAAGTTCTACTTCTGTAATTTCTGAGAGGGGAACTTCCTTTACGACTCTGTTCTTCAGTGACTGAATCACGAGCAACCGTTGGGTAGTAATAAAAAGTAAGCGTCTCCTATCTTGGCTAGCAATAATTTTGACAAGTTTCTCTCTTTCTTGTAATGTTCTGTGGCTTTTAAATAAGCGGATTAAGTGTTTTTTCCGTTCCAATCGTCGGAGAGACTCATATATTCCTTCTTTTGGGGAATTCAAGGGAGGAACACGTTCTTCAAAGTCTCGCTTCAGCGAGTACAACTTCCCCAACATCTGTGATTCAAATGTAGCCACTTTCCCCATACTCGCTGATGGGGGCAACAGAGCGTCATTTTTCCCCTGAAATTGTTCAAATTCTTTCCTGAGGGTCTGGATCTTCGCTGACAGTGACTCCACCAAACAGCTGAGTTTCGCGTAAAAGTTCAAGATTTTCGAGCTAATGTGATCGCGCCCATGTAACCCGCTTTTTTTAAGGGTAATGTACCTACGTGTAATGTCTCCCACTTCTCTAGCCATTTTATCGACTTTGTAATACAAGTTCACCATTTGTGAATAGTACGTAGCTAATTCCTTAATAATAGAGGTGAAAAGACTGTTTACTTGTACAAGATTCGATTTTTGACATTTGGGACATCGTGTGGCGTCTTCAGTCACCATGTTATGGCAATTCCGGCACCAAAAAATTTTTTCCCCCATCACACTCCCCAAAGGGGGGAACATAAAAGGAAAAAAAAGAAGGACGTTACCGAGATATTATTCAAACGGGAAGAAAAAGGTTGAACCAGAAAAACACACAAATCATCATGGGGGTAGACCTCAGCCATTCCTCCCATGAATCGGGTATTGGACTTTTAAACACGCACACTCGCACTTGTCGCACCCAACACGTAGTTTCCCAGGAGGATATCCTCTCCAAAGTAAAAGAAGAACAGACAAAAGCACTCTTAATTGATGCACCTCTTTCGTTTCCTCCCTCAGGAACACCATGGCGAGCGTGTGAAAGGGCGTTAATAAAAATGAATGCACACCCCCTTCCCTTAACATTACCTTCAATGCAGGTTCTTGCAAAAAGAGGCATGAAACTAAAGAATGCAGCAAAAAAAGTCGTTCCTTACATTTTTGAAACGTTTCCAGCAGCAAGTTTTCACATTCTTGGTTTTAAAAAAAAGCCAAAAACTAAGCTCGAACGAACAAAAGCGGTTAGAAAACTTGTAGAAAAATACGCTATTACCGTAGAAAGAGAACTTCTCTCGAAGGATGAACTCGATGCGTTTATGTGTTGCCTAGCAGGATTTTGCTGGATGTTAGGCGATTATACGCAGGTTAAAGCGGAAAATTGTTGTATAATTCTCGTTGGAAAGCCTAGAGTTAAAAGTTTATGAAGAAAAAAGAGTTTAAGTGGGGAATTTCCATAAATAGAAGATCTCTTCACGTCTTTTCCTTCTAGACTTAAAATTAAAAATACTTCCTATTAATTTATATGGAAATACTCTTACCGTTTAAGTCTTCCCATACAAATAAGTGAGAATCCTATGGTGAAGAAATGTCCAAGAAAATCTACCTCAAGGCTCTCTTGATAGCACCTGAACTCATTGATAAAATATCAGAGACAATTAACGTTGACAAAGAAACCCTAAAAGAATTGCTTAATGCTGTCGAGGAAGGAAATTTCAATGATGCTGTGCAGATCTTCATGATCATAAATGGGAAGGTGACCGTTGATGAGCTAAAAGAAGTTTTAAACTTCAAAAATGTGGAAGTATTAGAGAAAATCCTAGAGTTTGCTCCTGAGGTATTGGAAGAAAAGGAAAATATCGCAGAAAGGTTGTTGGAAGAAGGTTTCAAGATTCCTAGTTGGGTGGCGATTAATAGACTGTTAGCCAACCCAGAGCTAGCAGAATACCTCCCTCCTTCTTTCCTAGGGCAGCTCCTCCTAGAAAACTTAGGTTTAGCCGATAAAGTTGATGATGCCATTTTAGCTCCTGCCTTAGCAACGCTAACTCATTCCGAAGTGGCATCCCTTCTCACTGAAAAAGCAGACATAGCCCCTCTACTCTCAGAAGATCTACTTACTGAAGCAATTCAACTAGTTCCTGAAGAACAAAAAAAGGAAGTAATCAAGAAACTTTTAAGCACTAACATAGAGGTTCCTCTACAACGGAGGATCATTCACGAGAATCTCCCCCATCTGGATCAGAAAGCAATTGAAATCGGAATAAACGATAGAGAGACCATCGATAAAGAAATGGCGCAAGAAATAGCAAAGGACTTACCTCTCAATCCTTTAATCACTCTCCTTCACCATTACCCCAATATCGATGTGGATACTAAAACGTTGGCCCAAGTATTACGTAAATCACCAAATTTGGTGCAAAAACTAGAACCAGAAAAACTAGAGGATTCCTTATCACACTTGCTACCTAAAGAGTGTCTACCAATCTTAGAAAAGGCAGAAAAGGAAAGATATCTTCTCTTTTTCAGATACGTTTTACAAAATGAAGTAGAACTCCTACATAGTGAGCATTTCGAGACCGCTATAGACCTTGGTTTAGACTCAAATGAGATTACCAAAAAAATACTTCAAGAAATGCAGCAAGAAGCGCTCGATGGAGTCTTAACCACTTTTCCTAAGCTTGCCTTTAACCTTGACGTTAAAGAGCTTCCCGTTCCTCTTGTCAGGAAAATTATTGAAGGCCTAAACAGGGACACTCTTTTCCAAAAATTATCAAACTTTCCAACCGAGGTGGCGGACGCCCTCTATAAAAAACTTAGAGAAGATAAAAGTAGATTTTGGGAGGAAATGAAAACAATCACAGATGAAAAAGCAGATATTATTGCTGCTGTCGTGGCATACGCTCCCCAAAAAATACGTTCCCTCTTCTTAAACACCTATGGAGAAACACTCAAGGAGAAAGCTAGTGAACTTGACGTCTTAGTAGATCTCATGCAGGGAAAGGCTGTAAAAGTCCCAAAAGAGAAGCTTCCCCCCGGCTTCCTTTCAAAACTTTACATTGAAGGTGTTTCTATTGACCCCAATACTATCTGGGACGAAATTCGTGAGCATCCATGGGCTCTAAAAAAGGTCGCAAAAAATGATCCTGCAACTCTCATTGAGAACATACAAGAAACTCCCTTAGAGAACTTCATTCAAGTACTTGACATCATGGAAAAGGAAGACCTCATAGAGGCATTCAAAAAAATGTCCGTGGGGGACATGGTAAAAAGCATGGCTTTTGAAGGTTACTTTGTAGAGAACATTGACATCTGGGAACGAGTAGTACCATCTTACCCTCGTCTTTGCCTTATCCCCCAAGCACCTCCAAAAATCAGAGTCGAAGCTGCCCTTAGGATTGATTCAAGAGAGATACTCAACGAAATCATAGACCGAGTGGGAATAAAGGCAATAGGAGAGAAAGCGTTTGCCGTCTTGCGTAAAGAGGAAAAACCTCTCTCCGATCCCATGGTAAAAGAGTGCCTCTCAAATGGTGAAAAGTTATCTTCTGGTGCATTTACGTATCTTCTCTACTTACTGGTAAACGAGGCAGTCACTCCTGAAGAGACAAGTAAATTTCTGCAGACTGAAGTTGACTCCCCACACAAGGATCTACTAATCAAACATCTAAAGACTGGTGGAACACTTGGTCTCGCTAGTGGATTGGTAGACGTCGGTATTCATAAGCTAGTGCCCCAACGTGATGTCATAGAAGCTTTCGGACAGCCGACTCTCTTTCATGGAGAAATAGGGGCAGATATGGAAGTTACAAGCAATATGGTTGCTTCTATCCTCTTACAACACGTTAAGTTAGGAAAGGAAAAGAAGCTTTTAGGCAGTAGCTTCAACGCCAAAGAAATGATTGAAAAAGAGGAAGAAATCCCCGTAGAAGGGACGAGCTACGATCAAAAAGAGGAAGACCGCTTAATTGGGACGCTAATTGCACATCTAACTGAGAAAGGAGAGTTTGAACTTCCTGTCTTTTTGATAATGAGCTACACAGGGGAGCTTCTTCCTGAAGACTTTAGCCTAAAGGGTAAATTAGATGAATTTAAACATGCTCTAGAAGCCGCCGAAAAGTCAAAAGTTCAAGAGCTAAGAGAAGCCGTCACCCGAATTAAAAAGAAGATAAAAGAGCTTACAAAGGAAAAAAAGGAGTTATACGAAAAAGACGAAGGAATACCCCAAGCCCCCCCGATAGAAGAAGTTAAGGCCAAAAAGATTGGGAAAGAAGAGCTACGACTGAAGAAGGAAGTTGAAGATCTTTTAAACAAGCTTAAAGAGCCGTTTGAAAGAGAAAAAGAAGAAGAATGATTGGATATGGTATGCAACTACCGTAGCCGTACTGTTATCTTTCCAACCGAAATTACTTCTAATTAGTAACACGCTTCTACCGATTCTCCAAAGCAGATATTAAACTCTTCATTAGCTAATTGCGTAATTCCCTTCATGTTCCTCTTTTTAGCGATATTCACCAAAATAGTTTTCGCATTAGTCCCGTACTGTACGGCTTTTTTCTTCTCTTGTGATAGAGTAGGATATCCAAGAAATTGTAGGGTATCTCGAAGAGGCTTTTTCCGTACAGTGGTAATCTTTTCACTCAAAGGGATTTTAGCCGCGGTAGCGATCATTTTTTTCGAGAGAAAAGGGAGGACCACTGGGAAGGGATAAAAAACTTTGTAATCCCGTTCAAGGTTCCTCCTCGCCATGTTTCTCAACATTCTTTGTTCCAGTTTCAACCTTTCTCGATCACTTTCCGCTCTCACGAACTTATGATACCCTAAAAAGAGTTCATCAGCACCCTGACCCGCCAAAACTAGATCTACACCAATTTCTTCTGCTTTCTTACGCATATAGAAAAAGGGTACCGCAATTTCAAGCTGTAACGGACTAGGAGACTCTATTTTCCTCACAACTTCGTTTACGTCTTTCTCAACGTTTCCTACATTCAAATTTATTTCAACATGTTCTGCTTCAATATTCAGGTTTCGAACACTTTCTCTCGCTGCTTTTCTATCATGAGAACTTGGTGTTCCTACTGTGATAAGGAAAAGCTTACCGTCAAACACCTCTGAAGTCGCCAAAGCGATTAAAGAACTGTCTATACCTCCACTATACGCTAAAGCTATTTTTTTCGGTTTTAGTTTACTGATCGAACTAGAAATTGTCTTCTTAAGGGTAGCATAAATTGTTTCTTCCATGGATTCATTTTTAGTTATATCTCGTAAGATGGGCGGGCTATACCCCCTCTTTTTCTTGAAAATTCTGCCAGGACTTCTAATTTCTAATATTTGTGATGCCTTTACACGTTCTGGCTCGAATCCAAGTCGCCATAGAACCGATTTCCTTGAGGAGAAAACCACTGCAGAACTATTTTCCGCAAAGTAGAGAGGATGAAATCCGAGGTAATCTCTTGCAATTATAATCGAATTCTGGGTTTTTTTCACTGCAATCCTTGGAATGGGATCGCCAGAGGTAACAAATGCTTGAAAGCTTTCTGAGCGAACAGGAGAATGAGCAGCAAAGTTATCCAGACTGTAAAGCCACTTATCTCCAAGTAGATACCCTGAAAAGTCATCTACTTCTATGTCAACTTCCGTCTCGAAGGAGCTTCGATGTATTTTAGGAGACCATTGTTTGGGTTCATTCGTGAAAAGTGCAACAAACATTTTTTCTTCAACGCCTCTCGTGAATCAATAAGCTTCAATCAGTAGACAGACAAAACAAGACAAGAGTCTCATTTACGTTCGTCTCATAAGAGCGTCTGATACGATTGCATATTTCTCCAACTCTATTCTCACAAAAGTATGTATAACTTTTAAAGTTCAAAGAGGGGGACATTTTGTAGAGTAGGCCACAATTGGTTTACCTTTTTCACCCTGGAGGGGGTGATTAGAAAGAAAAGCTACCAAACGGTACAAAGGAGTTATCTCGTACCGTACGAATGGTCGCTTTCTGTTTCAGTGGGAAAGCCTGAGCACAGCTTTTTAAGTTCTTTAAGAGGTAAGAAAGCTATTGTAACTTAACTCAAGTAACTATGCAAACTTTGTTACTCGCAAAGTAGCTCGTTTAAAGTATGTATCTAGCTTATTTCAAGAAGTAGAGTAAGGGTTAATGATGGATTTATCAGAGCTTCGAAAAATTGAGGAAAAGTGGCAGGAAAAATGGGAAACGGAAGAATTGTTTAATGCAAATCCAAAGAAAGATAAAGAGAAATTTTTTATTACAGTCCCGTATCCATACACTAATGCTCCGCTTCATGTTGGTCATGGAAGAGCTTACACTATTGGAGATGTTATTGCACGGTACAAACGGATGAAAGGGTACAATGTACTATTTCCTATGGCGTTTCATGTTAGTGGAACACCCATCTCTTCGATTTCTGATCAGATTCAACGTGGATACAAAGAAAAAATTGAGTTGTACCGGTCGTACATAGGACGCTACGTAAATGATCCTGACAAAGTTGAAGAGATTTTGGACTCTTTTAAGCATCCGTTTAATGTCGCGGAGTTTTTTGCCAAGAAAATCATCGAAGATTTCAAGAGAGTTGGTTACAGCATAGATTGGCGAAGAAAGTTTCATACGGGCATGGATATGTACAACCATTTTGTTAGCTGGCAGTTCAGAAAGTTAAAGGAGAAAGGTGCCCTAAAAAAGGGGAAGTACCACGTAAGGTACTGTTTAAGACATGAGCAAGCTGCTGGAGAAGATGATATAGAAGAGGGAGATGTGAATCCTGTAGATATAAAGGAGTTCGTTGCCATCAAATTCAAATTTAATGAAGGGTATCTATTAGCCTCCACTCTTCGCCCAGAAACGCTATTTGGAGCAACAAACTTGTGGGCTGACCCCGAAGCGTCTTATGTGAAAGTCAGGTGGAACAACCAATTGCTCTACATGTCAAAGAACGCCTTCGTAAAGTTTAAACATCAACATAATGATGTAATAAAGGTAGATACCATGGAAGGAGACCACTTCATCGGAGAGAATGCCACCTCTCCCTTTGGAGACGAGCTCCTCATTCTTCCCGCTTCTTTCGTAGATCCAGATAATGCTTCCGGATTCGTATATTCAGAACCCAGTGATGCACCATACGATTACGTTGGTTTGAAAGCGTTGAAAAAACACCCAGAAATACTTAGAGAGTATGAACTTGATCAAAGAGCAGTAGCAACTATTGAACCTATCAAGATCATTACGTATCCCGGGGTAAAAGGCCATCATACCGAGAAAATAGTAAAGGAAATGAACATAAAAGGATTACACGACCCAAAACTAGAGGAGGCAACCAAAAAGCTGTACGAAAAGCAATTTTACAATGGAAAGATGAACGAAAAGGCGGGAGAATACGCAGGAATGCCGGTCCAAAAGGCTAGAGAGGAAGTGAAAAAGCAATTAATTGAGAAGGGAGAGGCCCTCATTTTTTATGAAACATCCAGGAAGGCAGTATGTAGGGCAGGTGGGAAGATCATAGTCGCTAGAGTTGAAGATCAGTGGTTCCTTGATTACTCATTAGAGTGGTGGAAGGAGAAAGTGCGAAAGTGGCTTGATGAGATGGTAATCCGTCCGAGAAAATATACTAAGGCATTCTATGATACTGTTGACTGGCTGCGTGAACGTCCTTGTGCAAGAAAGCGGGGATTAGGGACAAAACTTCCCTTCGATACGGATTGGGTAATTGAATCCCTCTCAGATTCCACCATCTATATGGCTTTCTATACTATTGTGCATATAATTAACGAACATGACGTTTCACCCAACCAGCTTACACCTTCGTTCTTTAGTTACATCTTCCTTGGAAGTGGTAACGCTAAAGCGGTAGAAGATGAGACAGGCGTTCCCAAAAACTTATTAAAGAGAATGAGAGGAGAGTTCCTCTATTGGTATCCCGTCGATCTGCGCCATACAGGTGTTGCTCACTTATCTAATCATCTCACCTTCTTCATCTTCCACCATCTAGCGATATTTGACCTAGAACATGCCCCAAGAGGTATCAGCATTAATGAAATGTTGATCAGGGAAGGACGCAAAATGAGCAAAAGTAAGGGTAACGTAATCCTCCTCCGAGACATAGCGGAAAACTACTCAGCTGACTTATTCCGACTGGTAAGTACTTCAACTGCCGAACTTGACTCTACTTTGGATTGGACACGTGAAAAGGTGACAAGTGCACGGCGTAAACTGCTAAGTTTTGCAGATCTATCGTTTGATGCGATAGAATCAGATCCCCCCGCGGATCTCGGGGAACCGTTACCTGACCGGTGGTTCCTATCTAAGTTTTACTCTACGTTACAGAAAGGAGATGCACTCTTAGAGCAGGAGAAGCTGAGAACATATGTTGTTGAAGTTTTCTTTCAGCTCATGTCAGATCTAAGCTACTATCAAAAACGGAGGAGCACATCAAACTTCCTTGCTATGTTACGAAAAGTCTTACCTGATTGGATACGCATGTTAGCACCTATTATTCCGCACTTAGCAGAAGAAATTTGGATGCAACTTGGACGAGAAGGTTTTATCTCGCTTGAAACGTGGCCTGAGACTAAAGAAAAATTCATAGATAAAAGAGCGGAATTTTTGGAAGAGAGAGTTAGGAACGCCTTGGCGGATACAAGAGAAATAATGCACATTGTGGAAGAAGACACCAGTAAAGCGATCTTCATCATAGCCGCAGATTGGAAGCGAACGGCTTTTTCCGTGATACGAGAGGTGTTCGAGAAAGAGGGGCACCTTGAAGTTGGATGCACGATGCAAAAGTTACTGGCTCACCCAGAGTTGAAAGCCAAAGGAAGGGCAACCTCCAAAATCGTTCAAAGAGTCGCTAGAGAACCTTCACTTATACCAGATGAGCAGATCAGCCAAAAGCAGGAAAAGGAAATTTTCGAACATGCGAAAGAATTCCTTCAATCCAAAACGAGTTTGGAGGTACAAGTCATAAGCGAAGAGGTAGCAATTGAAAAAGGATACAAAATGAAAGCCAGAGGCGCTCTCCCATTAAAACCAGGAATTTTACTAAAATAGAGAGACATGCCGAGATGAACAAGGAAGAGAAGGGGCCATATCGTTGTTCTTCTGTTTAACAAGCGAAACCCATCAACTTTTTTCTGACTCTTTTTGAATTAAATCGATTAAACTGAACAGAAGAAAACGGTCCGTATAGTACGGATTGTCCTTACCTTGTTCCTCGGATTTGAGTATTTGAGAAAGACTTTCAGATGTGACCTCCGCATAACGAGCGAGGACTCTCTGTTTTCTTCTTTTTCTTGCTTTTTTCCGTTTTTTAGACAAGAACGATCGTAAATCTCGAAGAACATCTTGAATGGCGAGTTTCACCTCTTTTCTTAAGGGATCTACATTTGTTATGAAGTCTTTAGAGGTTTCAGGAAAAGGAATTTTTGTACTGACTATGCTGATAATGAACGAGACAGGAGAATCTTGCTTGAGTTTGTAATGTTTCAAATTAGCTGCTTGAACGCCTTTCCAACATACTCCCGATTTCTTTTTGTATAAGAGGGGTACCCTATTCGCATACCTATGTAACTTAATACCCGGAGTTATTCCCCCCCCATAGCCCACTCCCACCTCTACCAGTAAGGGATGTCCTTGGTAGGCGATCGGATCTCGTTGGAGGGCAGTTACGAAATCTGGCTCTTCGACAGCTTTTATCCCTTTCATCAAGTTTTCCGTACCTACTGGAGAGAGACAATCCGAACGTGGACGGATAAAGTCGTAGCGTTTTGCTATTTCTACGATTTTAGTGGCTAGCTTGTCACTTTTCTTTAGTTTTGATAGGGGCGTCTTCGGATCGATGTCCAGCTTTCCCAAGAAATCTTGTACAGTCTTCTCTCCGATACGTTGGAAAGTTGTCTTGAGGAACGTTCCAACAGAACGAGAATTGCTTTGTCTAGCTAAGCGGAGCAAAAGTTGTGTGTCTACTCCTTTGAGGTGATACTTCGTTTCTTTTGGAGGAGGAGGAATTTTTTTTGATACCCGTTCATAAAAATGCATATCTCCTTCGGGATCTTCAAAGAGTAAAGACGCGTATGGAGTTATCACAGCAATTTTCTTGAAATATTCGGTGATTTGACTTTTCGATCTAAGCCAATCTCCCAGAGTAGCGAGCTTGATGATCGTTCCATGTTCTAGTTTTTCCCCCCACGGTGTCTCATACTCCTCAGCTGGAATCTTCCTACTATATCGGATTCGTGGTTCATTTTTCTCTAAATCTATCTTATAAATGAAATGTGAAACGTGAGGCTTCCCTTTTTTTCTACTCCAAAGATTAATGGGGGCATTAGTCTCTTGTAACGCATAAATCGTCGCCATTTTCCCACCAAGGCCAAAGCGCCCCCTCTGTTGTCTGAGTCGGTACTTTGTACTAGTGAGCACTTTGCCCATTAAGGTAGGAATACTCTCGTATTCCATCCCTCGTCCGTTATCACGAACGATGAGTTCAAAAAAATCTCGACCCATAACATCGGTTTTTTCTTTTCTACTCCCTATTTTTTGGAGTAATTCTTTTGAAATCCCTAACATTTCTTGGAGCTCTTCCTTCGAGAGTTCTTTGAGACGTACTTTGATTTCTGGGAGGACACTAATTTCTTCCGCGGCATCCAAACCGTTTTCCACAAATTCTCTAATGGAAGTATAAAGTCCACGAGCTGGATTATCAAAGCCAGCTATCGAGCGATTCTCGGCAAAGAATTGTGCTGGTGACATAATCTGCGCTTCCATTTGTAAACCTCACAGAAACTTAACTCTGAACAAGCTTAAGAAAGGAATCTTTTATAATAAAAGTGTAAAAATTTTAAATTTTCCTTTCATACAAATAATCTTGGCGATGAGAATGAAGATTAAAATACTTGAAACATTTGAAAACGCACCACTTAACCGACGGGAATATCTTCTCCACGTAACACATCCTGGGGAACCTTCACCTTCGCGCAAAGAGCTACGAGAGAAATTGACCGAAGAGTTTGGAAAAAACTTCATCATTAAAAAGGAGGACTCAGATTTCGGGTTTGGTCGCTCGAAGGTACTGGTTTTTTCCTATGATAGCGAAGAGGCACTCAAAGAAACAGAACCAAAGTACTTATTCAAACGAGAGGGATTAATGGAGGGTAAACAATGATGGAAGACGCCAAAGGTCAAGGCCCCACTGAAGTGAAGTCAAGATATTTCAAACTAAAAGAAGGTAAAATAACGGATCGCCCCAAAACGTGTCCAAAATGTGGGTCGGGAGTGTACCTTGCTAGGCACGAAGATCGTTTAAACTGTGGGAGTTGCGGCTATACTAAGTGGATTTCCCAGGAAGATAAAGAAGAAGATCAATAG
>JABAHS010002068.1_pt5 | contig 23648 bp, 28 predicted proteins | sample 7062111 | NCBI WGS metagenome assembly JABAHS01 (sample SAMN14534600, study PRJNA622989) | marine sediment metagenome | biome: marine biome [ENVO:00000428]; feature: marine pelagic biome [ENVO:01000023]; material: deep marine sediment [ENVO:00002113]; isolation source: pool of 4 deep marine... | reverse complement strand
GGGTCCTCGCCGGGGGGAACGCTTGTGTAGGGTGCGGCGGCCATCTTGTCCAGATAGTCGCGCATGCTCGCCACGGGCGGGCCGTAGCTCAGGCCGCGCACGCCCTCCACGAAGGGCTTGTGAGAAACGCCGATGCCGAGCAGGAACCGGTTGCCCGACTGCTCGGCCAGGGCTTTCTGAGCCGAGACGGTGACGCCGGGCTCCCGGTGGTAGATGTTGGCGATGCCGGTGGCCACCACCAGACGCTGGGTGTTGGCGAGCAGCCAGGAAGCGTGAACCATGGGGTTGCGCCCCGTCGCCTCGGGTATCCAGAGAGCGCTGTAGCCCAGCGCTTCCATGCGCTGCGCGGCTTCGGCCGCGGCGCCCGCGGGCAGGCCATCGAGGAAGTACCAGACGCCGAGCTTTCCGATATCCACGATCAGCGCCCCTGAAAGTTGCCGGGGCGACGCTCGGCCACGGAGCGGATGCCCTCCTGGGCGTCCTCGGTGGCGCGCAGCCACTGCTGCTCCTTGAGCTCGTGCTCGGTGGCCTCGATCACGGCCTCGGCGAGCCCGGCGCGCATGGTGGCCCTCACCGAGAGGACGGCCAGCGGAGCGTTCTCGGCTATCTCCTGTGCCAGCTTCATCGCCTCCTCGCGCAGGCTCTCGGCGTCAGTCAGCACGTCCACCAGGCCGAGCTTGAAGGCCTCCTCGCCGCCCACTCGACGGCCCGTCAGCAGCAGCATGTTGGCCGCCTGCTGCCCGATGATGCGCGGCAGGCTGACCGAGATGCCGAAGCCCTGGTGGATCCCGAGCTTCACGAAGTTGGCCCCGAATCGGGCCTCGGGGCAGGCAATTCGAAAGTCCGGAACCAGGGACAGGCCCAGCCCGCCGCCGATGGCTGCGCCCTGAATAGCCCCGATCACCGGCTTCTTGCTGCCGAATAGCCGGGCGGCTTCGCGGTAGAGGATACCCGTGGTATTGCGAAAGCCCTCCTCGGTAAAATCCTCGCTGCCTGAGTCGTCGTCCTGCCCGCTGCCGAAGTTGGCGCCGGCGCAGAAATGACGGCCCTGGGCGGCCAGAACGATGGCTCTGCAGTTCGGATCGTCGTCTGCTGCGTTGAACGCGTCGGCGATCTGCCTGATCAGGCTGTGATCGAAAAAGTTGTTTGGTGGACGCTGTATCTCCACGGTGGTGACGTGGCCGTCCTGCGTCACGCCGATGTCGGTGTACTCAGTCAAGATCCTTATCCCCGTTTGCTGAATTCGAGCGAGCGGAGGATATTAGCAGTCAGCGTGGCGGGCGTTCCATAAGCGGGCCGTCGCGCCCAGGTGGGAGTCAGATGGCGGAAGGCAGTCAGGCACAGGAGCTTCAGGAACGCAGGCCGGGCATCTGGGAACTGGCGTTTCCGTCCATCCTGAGCATGCTGTCGTTCACCCTGGTCGGGCTGGTGCAGACCAAGTTCGTCGGCGAGCTGGGCGCTCAGGCGCTCGCGGCCGTTGGCGCGGGCCAGCGGGTCTTCTTCGCCATGCAGGCCATTCTGATGGCGGTCAGCGCGGGCACCACGGCGCTGGTTGCCAGAGCCTGGGGCGCGGGGGATTTCGTCGAGGCGAGCCGCGTCACCATGGCGTCTCTGGTTCTTGCCGCTGGGTTCTCGTTGGCGGTCACGGTGATCGGCCTGTTGTTTGCGCCGGCCATTGCCGGCGTCTTCGGCCTGGATCCGGAAACCCTCGCCATGGCCGCGGAGAACATCCGCTGGCTGTGCGTCTTCAACGTCGCCTTCGCCGTGAACTTCATCATGGGGGCCGCGCTGCGCGCATCGGGAGATGCCTGGTCACCGCTGTGGATCAGCGGTGCGGTCAACGTCATCAACGTTCCGCTGCTCTACGTGTTCATCTTTGGCGAGTTCGGCTTCCCGGCCATGGGCGTTCCCGGCGCGGCCGTCGCGGCCGGCATCGCGTTCTCCATCGGTGGAGCCGTCCTGCTCGGGCTCTGGGTCAAGCAGAAGTTCCGGGTCAAGCACGTGGGCGGCGGCTGGTGGCGCAGGACGCGGCTCAGGCAGCTCCTCGACATCGGCTACCCGGCGGCGGTCGAGCAGGGCGTGTTTCAGCTCGGCTTCTTCATCTTCCTGATGCTGATCGGAAACTTCTACGGCACCGAGGCCTTTGCCGCCTACAACATCGGCGCCAACATGCTCATGGTCTGCATGACCGTGGGCTTCGGTTTCTCTATTGCCGGAGCCACGCTGGTGGGACAGCACCTGGGCGCCAAAGATCCGGACGGCGCCGCCCGCAGCGGCTGGCGCTCCACGGGCCTTGCCGTGCTCGCCATGGGCGGCCTGGGGGGTCTCGTCTGTCTCTACGCCGCGGAGCTCGCGGTGTTCTTCATCGGGGACGAGCCCCTCACGGTGGAGTACACGGTGCAGTTCACTTACATCCTCGGCGCCATGATGCCGCTGCTGGCGGTGGAGTTCACGATCGGGGGCTCGCTGCGAGGAGCCGGCGACACCCGTTTTCCGCTCATGGCGACCTTTCTCGGCCTCATCGGCATGCGCTGCGGGCTCGCCGCATTGGCAACGTATCTCGACATGTCGGTGTTCTGGGTCTACGCAGCGCTGATCGGCGACTACCTCCTCAAGGGCGGCCTGCTCATTTCCCGGTTCCGCGGCGGCCGCTGGAAAACGGCCATCCGCTATCGGGACCCGGAGGCCCAGCATGCCTGAGCTGCCGGACCTGACCGTCTACGTCGAGCATCTTAAGACGCGGCTGGTGGGCCAGCCGCTAGACGCCGTCCGCCTTGCCAGCCCTTTCGTGCTTCGCTCGGTGGACCCTAGCGTGGACGAGGTCTGTGGCCGGCGGGTCCTGGGGTGCCGTCGGCTGGCCAAGCAGATCGTCCTGGCCCTTGAGAACGAATACTTCCTCGTCGTTCACCTGATGCTTGCGGGTCGCCTCAAATGGCAGAAACCGGGCAGCCCGCTGCCGAGGCGCAACGCGCTCGCAGCCTTCGACTTTGCAGCGGGCAGCCTGCTGCTCACCGAGGCGAGCAGCAAGAAGCGAGCGTCGCTGCGTCTCGTGCGCGGAGCCCAGGCGCTGGCGGCGCTCGACCCGGGCGGCCTTGAGGTGCTGGACGCCGACCCGGCGACCTTTGCCGCACGCCTTCGTGAATCCAACCACACGCTCAAACGGGCGCTGACCGATCCGCACGTCTTTGCCGGCATCGGCAACGCCTATTCCGACGAGATCCTGCTGCGGGCGCAGCTGTCGCCGTTCAAGCGCCCTCGGGACATGTCGGACGACGAGATGGAAAGGCTGGGCGTCGCCACGCGGGCGGTGCTCACCGAATGGACGGACCGGCTGCGAGCCGCGGCCGGGGACGACTTCCCGTCCAAGGTGACCGCTTTTCATCCCGAGATGGCCGTGCACGGCAAGTATCGCGAGCCGTGCCCGGTCTGCGGCGCGCCCGTGCAGCGCATCGTCTACGCCGAGAACGAGGCCAACTACTGCGCCCGCTGCCAGACCGGCGGGAGGCTCCTGGCGGACCGGTCCCTGTCCCGTCTGCTCAAGGAGAACTGGCCCAAGCGGTTGGAGGAGCTCGAAGGCGGCTGACCGCCCTTCCTCGGCTAGCCCCGGCGAAGCTCTGTGGAGGAGATCGGCTCACTGAACTCCGCCTCGGTTACTTCTCTGCACAGGGCCTGGAAAGTCCCGGGCAGGTCGAGATCGGAGAGCGTTTCGAAGCTGCCGCTCAGGATTCGTCCGAAGACGAGGAAGCGCGTGCCTAGGTCGGCCAGCTCGACGAGCGCGGCGTCCCGGTCGTCGGGGCTGCCGTAGTAAGCGGCCTCGGTGATCCGGATGACCGTGTCGACGCCGACGGCAAAGTGGGCGCCGCGGAAATAGCGGGCCTTGTCGACAAAGGTTGGCAGCCGGGTCAGCCACACCGGGGCATCGAACTGGCTGAGCCGATCCTCGATCTCCGTGTAGTCGAGTAGCGGTTTGTCGACGTTCACGATGGAAAGCTCGTAAGCACCCTCTAGCCCCGTGAGCTGCTCCGCCAGCGTCAGCATTCGACGGTGCGCACGGTGGAGCGGGTTGAACGAACCCGGCAGCAGCAGCCGGCCGTCGTGGGGCGCGGTGGCGTGGGCGGTCTCTTCGCCCAACACCAGCGCCCGCCAGTGCTCGAGCGCGCTGGTGAGCCCGCCGTCGAACGTGTCGGGCGGTGCGGACTCCAGGTGCAGCTCCAAGGTGCGGCTCAAGGCGTGCCAGAGGAGCTCCACCAGATCGCGTTCCTCGCTGGCCCGATCTCCCTCCAGCTGCAGCCTGGCGCTGTAGGTGCCCGTCGTCGTCTGCACGGCTACGCAGGCGCGGTGCTTGCCGCGCTTCACTCTTTCGGTTGCGAGGCTGGCCGTGCAACCGAGCCCGAACGGCTCGCGCGCTCCCAGGGATCTTGCGCGATCGAATGCGCTCATGGCGAGGGATCGGGCCGTGGACGGTGAGCAGGCTCGGTCGGGCGCGCGACCGAGAAGATCGGCGAGCGCGGCCTCCGCGTAGGGAACCACCGCTTCCAGAACCGTGTCGGACGCGCCGGGCGTGGTGAGCAGCTCCGCCAGCAGGCCCGATCCGCCTCCGGTCACGTGAAACACGCCCTGCCAGGGCGAGCGGTGCAGAATGACCGCGCGCTGGCTCATCCTCAGTCGGCGAGAAACTCGTCGACGATGGCCAAAAACTCGTCGAGCTGATCGTGGTGGACCCAGTGCCCGGCCTTGTCGATGTCACGCACGGCGACGTCCTGGAAGCGCTCGGCCCGGCCGTCCTTGCTGGGGTCGGAAGCCCAGGACTCGGTTCCGCGAACCAGCAGGGTGGGGCACGTGATCCGTCCGTGGAGCTTGAACTGCTCCTCGAAGTCGATGCCGATGGGCGGAAACGCGCGCACGTAGTTGTCGAATTTCCAGCTGTAGGTGCCGTCCTCGTTCTGGTTGCTGCCGTGGATGGTCAGGTGCCGGGCCTGCTCCTCGCTCAGGTGGGGGTTCTCCGTCTGCATGCGCTCGTAGGCGTCCTCCAGGGTGGCGTAGCGCCGCGGGATCCGTCCCGACAGCTCGCGCAGATCGGAGATCCATTGATGCAAGCGCTCCTCCATCGGGACGGCCAGCCGTTCCTTGATGAACTCGGGCGGTGGTCCCATGCCCTCGATGGCAACCAGCTTCTTCACGGTCTGGGGAAACAGGCCCGAGTAGGTCAGCGCCACGGAGCCGCCGAGCGAGTGACCGATGATGGTCACGGGCGTCATGTCCTTCTGGGCGAGCAGCTGGGCGATGTCGTAGACGTAGTCGATCTGGTTGTAGCTGCCGCCGAGCATCCACTGGGAATCGCCGTGGCCGCGCAGGTCGGGCGCGATGATGTGGTAGTCGCTCGCGCAGCGCCTGGGCCACCCAGTCCCAGTTGCGGCAGTGGTCGCGGCCGCCGTGGATCAGCAGCATGGGCGGTGCGTCGGGGTTGCCCCAGTCCACGTAGTGCAGCCTCAGCCGCTGGGAGAAGTACACGTGGGAGGTGGGTCCTTCCATGGTTGGTTGAGCGTCCCGGCTTCAAGTGAGGCCGCGCATTATAGCGCGCCGGGCTTAGGCGCTGTCGGGAGTGGCCGCGCCGTTGGGCACCGGCATGTTGGATTCGTAGGAAAGCAGCTCGGCGCGTACCACGGGCGCGAGCAGGTACAGGCCCAGCAGGTTGGGAATAGCGACGACGAAGACCAGCGCGTCGGAGAGGTCCACCAGGGCGCCTAGCTGGACGCTGCTGCCGAGGACCACAAAGACCAGGAAGAAGACCTTGAAGCCTAGGTCGGCCACCCGGTGGTGGCCCACCAGGTAGGTGAAGGCCTTCAGGCCGTAGTAGGACCAGGCGATCATCGTGGAGAACGCGAAGAGGATGGCCGCGATGGAAAGCGGCACAGGGGACCAGGACAGCGTGCTGGCAAACGCCTGGGTCGTGAGCTCGATCCCGCTCACGTTGCCTCCGGTCAGACCGGGTTCGTAGACCGTCGTGATGATGACCAGGGCCGTCATGGTGCAGATCACCACGGTATCGATGAAAGGCTCCAGCAGAGCGACGTAGCCTTCGCTCACGGGTCGCTCGGTCTTTGCCGTTGAGTGAGCGATGGCGGCGGAGCCGAGCCCGGCTTCGTTGGAGAAGACGGCCCTGCGGAAGCCGATGATCATTACGCCGATGAGGCCCCCGGCCATGCCTTCGGGAGAAAAGGCGCCTGCCCAGATGGCGGCGAAGGCGGCGGGAAGCTCGGCCGCGTTGATGGCGATGATGGCGAGTGCCGAGATCACGTAGAGCAGCGCCATGCTCGGCACCAGCCTTGACGTGGTGCGTGCGATGGATCGGATGCCGCCGATGATGACCAGCCCCACCGCGCCGGCCATGACCACGCCCAGCAGCCACGCCTTGTCTTGGAAGTAGCTGGCCTCTCCTCCGGTAACCTTGATGAAGATGGCGGCCGCCTGGTTCGACTGGAACATGTTGCCGATCCCGAGGCAGCCGATAACCATGGAAGCGGCGTAGAACAGGCCGAGCCCACGCCCGACCCGCGGCCAGTTTCGTTCGGCCAGGCCGCGCTCGAGGTAGTACATGGGTCCGCCGGAAACCGAGCCGTCCTCGTGATGCCGGCGAAACTTGAGCCCCAGGGTGCATTCGGCGAACTTGGTCGACATGCCCAGCAGCCCGGCGATGATCAGCCACAGCGTCGCGCCCGGCCCGCCCATGGATATGGCCACGGCCACGCCGGCGATGTTGCCGATCCCCACGGTGCCCGACACCGCGGTCGTCAGGGCCTGAAACTGCGAAATCTCGCCGGGGTGGTGATCGTCGTGGTACCTCCCGCTGACCAGCGCGATGGCGTGGGCAAAGCCGCGCACGTTGACGAAGCGCAGATACACCGTGAAGAAAAGCCCGCCCATGATCAGCCAGACCACGATCAGCGGGATCTGCGTTCCGAAGACGGGCACGGCAAAGAAGATGAAGTCCGCCACCGCGTCCGCAAGCGGCCGCATGGCCTGATCGATGGCCTGATCGATGTTCATTGGATGATGATTCGGACCTTCTGGCCGGTTGCTTGTCTCGACTGCGGGGCAGATCATAAACGAAGCGATCTTGAACTGCTTCTGGAGGGGGAATGCTGAGGTCGATCCATATTGTGCTGGCTTACCTGACGGTGCTCGGGTTCTTGGTCAGGGGTATCTGGTCCCTGATCGACTCGCCGCTCAGGGATCAGAAATGGGTGAAGATCGCGCCCCATGCGATCGACACAGCGTTGCTCGTGCTCGGCGTGGCGCTCGCCGTGCAGCTCAGCGTGTCTCCGCTCGAGGGCTGGTTGGCGGCGAAGCTCGTCGGGTTGCTGGCGTACATAGGATTCGGGGTGCTCACCATGCGTGCAGGGTCGCGGCCGTTGAAGCTTGCCGGGTTCGTGGGAGCCCTGGCCAGCGTGGGCTACATATTCGCGGTTGCCTTTGCCCGCGATCCCTGGCCTTTTTGAGCGGCGACCATCGCCACGACTGCTTCCACCACGAACCCCAGTATCAGGATGAACGACGCGCTTACGTAGTTCAGCCACGCGAACGCCGTGCAGACCTGAGCCGCTAAGAGGATCGCTGCGACCCGGAGAATGCCACCCGCAGCCATCCCGGACGTGCGGCGCTCGACCATGAGCCTGCCGTGATGGTAGTTGCGGAACACGATCAGAGCGGGCATCAGGCACATCACCAGCAGCACCTGCTCCGATAACTCGCGGACCGGGCCGGGGATGCCCATCAGCGATCCCCAGATCAGCTCTGACAGCGGAGTGATCGCCACGGCGAGCATGATCGTGGTGATCCCCGCGCAGACCAGGCTCAGGAAGCGGCGTTTGATCTCGAGGTCCTCCCAACCGAAGGTCACGAAGAAGTGACGAAACTGGTTGGCGGCCTGTTGAAAGATGGTGGCGAAGTCGAACGCGACACGCATGGCGGCGATGGCCAGCACGCCGTTGGGCGTTCGGGCTACGAACGCGTAAAGGATCGGGCGTGACAGCGCGAACATCACCGCGGTGGTGGACACGGGCAGGAAAAACCGGAGCAGCTCTGCATAGGTCAGGTCCTCGTGTTCGGGATCCTCCGGAGGCGCATAGCGCCTTGTTTTGATCAGCAGAGACAGCGTCAGCTGGATCAGCAAGGCCACGCCCTCGGCGCCCACCAGAACGTGAACGGGCTTGAGCCCCAGCGTGAACCCGGCGATCAGACCGGCGAGCACGCTCAGCAGATATGTGACGGTCAGGGTCGTGACCCAGCCCGTCAGGCGGGCCTGCACGAGCAGGCCGTTGCAGTAGAAACGTTGCGCGCTGATCAGCAGAAGGGGGGCGAGGTAGGCAAGGTACTCGGTCACCCGGGCAACGAGGGCCTCCTCGATCCCGTAGATGCGGCGCAGCGCTTCGGAGCCGGCCTCGGTGTGGGCGAGCACGAGCAGCGGCAGCATGATGCAGGCGCTCGCAACGGTGGCGAACCGCCAGCTGCGCGCCGTCCCCTGCGGGCTGCGCGCATACACATTCGAGAGCTGCGCGACGAAGTTGAGGCTGGCGTGAAAGAGGCCGTAGGCGCTGTACGCCAGCGCGAACACGGCCAGCTCCGTGACCGCCTGAGGGAAGCGGGCGAGTGCCGCGTTCTGGAACTGAACCGCCAGCACCATGGCAAGTCCCGTCAGTGCCAGGGGCCAGTAGAAGCGCCAGTATTGGATCATCCCGGAAGACTATCCCAGGCTGCGGCCGATGAGCTCCTTCATGATCTCGTTGGTACCGCCATAGATTTTCTGGACCCGGGCGTCGGCGTACATTCGTGAGATCTCGTACTCGTCCATGTACCCGGCACCGCCGTGCAGCTGCAGGCACTCGTCGATAATCTCGCACTGTTTCTGGGTGCACCAGTACTTGGCCATGGATGCCGTCACCGCGTCGAGCTCGCCGTCGACGAGCTTGAGTACGCACTGGTCCACGAAAGTGCGGGCGATGAGCGCTTCGGTCTTGCACTCGGAAAGCTTGAACCGCGTGTTCTGGAAATCCAGGACCCGCTGGCCGAAGGCCCGTCGCTCCTTGACGTAGTCGAGGGTGATGCCGATGGCGCGCTCCATGGCCACCACCGCCGCCTGGCCGATGTTCAGGCGCTCCTGGGGCAGCTGCTGCATGAGCTGGACGAAACCGCTCCCCTCTTCTTCACCAAGCCGGTTCGTGGCGGGGACCCGGCAGTCTGAGAAGAACAGCTCTGAGGTGTCGGCGGCTTTCTGTCCCAGCTTCTTGAGGTTGCGCCCGCGCTCGAATCCCGGGCTCTCGCCTGTCTCCACCACGATCAGCGATATGCCCTTCGCGCCCTGGTCAGGATCGGTTTTGGCCACGACCACCACCAGGTCGGCGTGCTGGCCGTTGGAAATATAGGTCTTCGAGCCGTTGATGACGTACTCGTCACCGTCGCGGATCGCGGTCGTGCGCACGCTCTGAAGATCCGATCCGGTGTTCGGTTCTGTCATGGCGATGGCGCCGACGAGCTCCCCGGTGGCCATCTTCGGCAGCCAGCGCTGCTTCTGCTCTTCGGAACCGTAATGCAGGATGTACGGCGCGACGATGCTGCTGTGAACCTGGTTGCCGAATCCCGTGACGCCGGTGGCGAGCTGCTCCTCCATGATCACGGTCTCGTGGCGATAGTCGCCGCCACCGCCCCCGTACTCCACTGGCATCTCCGCGCAGAGCAGGCCCGCCTCGCCGGCTTTGTACCAGGCCTCCCTGTCGACCTTGCCCTGGGCGATCCACTTCTCGTTCAGGGGCACGAACTCCTGCTGAAAGAACTTCGCCGCGGCATCCTGGAGCATGCGAAGTTCATCGTTAAGCCAGGGCGACTCGTAATTTTCGTACAGCACGTCTTGTTTCCTCGTGTGAGTCGGTAGAGCGGGTCCTACGGCCAGCCGGCGCGCGGGAACGGGGCAGCGGCGAGCTCCACGCGACCCGTTCGGGTCTCCCGGCAGGTGTCTGGATCGGATGCTCCGGCGGTCAGGATGAAGAGGGAGCGACCGTCGTCCCCGCCCAGCATGCACGCGAACGCCCCCTGATCCACCGCGACGCGATGGGTGACCTCTCCGCCTTCGACCTGGCGCAGGCACTCGTTGGACGCGGGTGAGGCAGACCATATGCCGCCGTGGGCATCCAGGCAGATGCCGTCGGGCACAGCGCCGTCGGGAAGCTTCGCCCACATTCGTCGATTCGACAGGTTGCCCGCCGGGTCGATGTCGAAAGCCGTCAAGCGGCCGCCCCAGGACTCGCCGACGATCAGCGTTTCGCCATCGGGCGTGATTACCGTCCCGTTTGGAAAGAGCAGATCATCTGCGACAACCCGGGCACTTCCGTCAGGTTCCACGCAGATGAGCTCCGCTGCTCTGGGCGCTTCTCCCGCGTGAAGATCGAAGCCGAAGTTCCCCACGTAGGCGCGCCCGCGGGCGTCCACCACCATGTCGTTGCAGTCGAAGCTGGCGAGCCCGGACAGATCCGCATGGGTGTGCAGGTCGGCACCATCGTAGCGGAGAACCCGCCGGTCGCGCATCGAGACGATGAGAAGATCACCGTCGGGAAGCCACCCGAGCCCGGAGGGCCGATTTGGCACCTCGACGATGAAGCCGACATTGCCGGCGTCGTCCACGGTAATCACCTGGTGAGCGTGCATATCCGACAGCCAGAGCCGTCCGTCCCGCCAGCGCGGACCCTCTCCGAAGCACAAGCCGTCGACTAAAGTGGTCGTTTCCATGGGCCCTCCAAAGCAAGCCGACTAGCTTAGCATGCCGGCTGGAACCGGTTGGTCGGTAGGACCTTTTTCGGTAGTCTTGCGCCTGCATCGACCGCTAGGGGATACGGGTAGCAATAAGGCGTCCGTCCGCTCGGCCATGCAGGGCAAGGCCCTGGGTCGATACCAACGAGGAGGGATAAATGATTTCGATCAAGAACTGGATGATGGCGCTGCTCGGTTTTGTCGCGCTCATCGGATTGGCTGGTTGCGGCCAGGACGGCGGCTCCGGGCCTGCAGACGCCCCTGCGGCGGCGGAAGAGGCTGCGGAGGCGGCGGACGAGACCGCCGGCGGGTTCATTCAGCCGGCGGCGGAGGCAGCCGAAGAAGCCGTGGACGAAGGTATGGAGGCTCTTGAGGAGGCCGCTGAGGAGACCGCTGCCGAGGCTGCTGAAGAAGCGGCCGGCATGATGGAAGAAGCTGCCGCAGAGGCAGAAGAGGCCGCCGAGTCGGCGATGGGGGAAATGAACATCACCCCGCCGAGTTCCGACTAACCGCTCTCTATTTCCAGCCAGCGGGTCAGAGCCGTCTCGAAGCGATCGAAGTCTGACCCGCCCATGACCAGTTAGCGTTCCGACTGCGGCGTCGTGTGCCAGCGACGGAGCGTATCTGGTCCGACCTCAGCAAATGCCGCAACGTCTGTGAGCATGAGCCCATGGCGGTTCATCATAGCGCGGAGCTTGCCAACCAAGGCCGCGCCCTTTCTTTTCTGCTAACATCGCCTGCCATTTTGTCAGGGCGCCTTAAAAACCGGGCGCTCGTGACCTGCACAACTTGAAAGGGGAACACCATGAAAGATGTGGTCATCGTCGACAGCGTTCGAACCGGGCTAGCCAAATCATTCCGCGGCAGCTTCAACCTTACACGCTCTGACGACATGCTGGCGCATTGCATCGACGCCTTGCTCGAAAGAAACGGCGCCGTGTCCCCCGCGGAGGTGGAAGACGTCGTGGTCGGCGCGGCGAGCCACGTCGGCGAGCAGGACGGCAACCTGGCCCGACTGGCGGTGGTGCTGTCAAAGCTGCCAATCGACACGGCCGGGCTGACCATCAATCGCTTCTGCTCATCCGGGCTGCAGTCCATTGCCATCGCTGCCAACCAGATCGCCACGGGCCAGACTCAGGTCGCCATCGCCGGTGGCGTCGATTCCATCTCCATGCGCACCCGCCAGGAAGCGGCAAAGGCTGAGCTCAATAAGCGGCTGGTCGAGGAGAAGCCGGACATCTTCATGGCCATGGGCAACACCGCCGAGGTGGTGGCGCGTCGCTATCAGGTGACCCGCGAAGCCCAGGACGAGTACGCCCTGCAGAGTCAGCAACGCTACGCTGCCGCATCCGAAGCCGGCTACATCGCTGAGGAGATCGTGCCCATGGCGGCCACCATGCTGAAGGTGGACAAGGAGACGGGAGAGGAAAGCCGGGTAGACGTCGTCGTCGACCGGGACGAGTGCAACCGTCCGAACACCACCTTGGAAGGCCTGGCGGGCTTGCCGCCGGCCTTTGAGGAAGATGGCTCGGTCACCGCAGGCAACGCGTCGCAGCTCTCGGACGGGGCGTCCATGACGCTGCTGATGAGCGCCGAGCGCGCCGCGCAGCTTGGCTTAGAACCGCTGGGCATCTACCGCGGCTTCACCGTGGCCGGCTGTGAGCCTGACGAGATGGGTATCGGGCCGGTGTTCGCGATCCCGCGCCTGCTGGACAACGCCGGACTCAAGCAGGATGACATCGATCTCTGGGAGCTCAACGAGGCGTTTGCGTCGCAGTGCCTGTACTGCCGGGACGCCCTGGGCATCGACAACGAAATTTACAACGTAAATGGTGGGAGCATCAGCATCGGCCACCCCTTCGGCATGACCGGCTCCCGCATGACGGGTCTGGTGCTCCGCGAACTCAAGCGCCGCGGCAAGAAGTACGGCGTCGTGACCATGTGCATCGGCGGGGGCCAGGGGGCAGCCGGTCTGTTCGAAGCAGCCTGACACCGTTCTCGGTGCAGGTAACAAATTGAAACCCAGGGGAAATGGCGGTGAAACAGCGCAGGTTCAGAATTTTCATCGCTCTGGGGATCATGCGCGTGGGGGTCTGTCCTTGTCGGACAGGGCGAGACCGCAAGCGCCGCAAACATTTATAGTAAGCCGATCACGACGGGGCAAAGAATAGGAGGATCCGGTCCGCGGACGCGGTCGGAGCTCGACAATGAAACAGGGGTTACGTTCATCAGAAGCCTGACCCTGAGCGTTTTGCTCGTCACATCGCTGGCCGGTGGCGCGTTTGCTGCCGATGGATCGGTGGGTGCAGACGAACTCCCCGGTAACGCCAACATCTACGCGGCCAAGTCCGATCAGGAGCTGACGGCGCTCGCTGCCCAATGGGAATCCCTGGATGCCGAGCAGCGCCGGGCGCTGCTGACGGAGGTCAAGATGCGTATGGCGCGCCAGCGAGGTCCGGACGGCACCATCCGCATCACGTTCCAGCGTCGCTACGGCCGCATCATCCGCAACCCGGATGGGTCCGTGGTTCGCATCGAGACCAACGTGGTGCGCGTCCGCCCGGGTGCAGAAGGTAATCAGACCTTCGGCGTCGGCTTCGAGCAGCGGGCTTCGGGGAGCCAGCCAGACGAGCAGTCGCCGCCCGTCATCACCGTCAAGGACCCATCACCGTAAGCCCCCACCGTGGACTCTGAAGGCGCCAAGCTCCTAGTCGTTGACGACGACCCCGAGATTCGTGAGCTGGCGCAGGCCTATCTCAGCCAGCAGGGGTTCGAGGTGGACTGCGTCGACAGCGGCGAGGCGATGGACGCCTACCTCGAATCCAACGACGTGGACCTCATCATTCTCGATCTGATGCTGCCCGGGGAGCATGGGCTCTCGGTCGCCCGCCGACTGAAGACGGACGGCGACGTCCCCATCATCATCGTCTCTGCCCAGGGTGAGGACATCGACCGCATCGTCGGGCTCGAGGTGGGTGCCGATGACTACATCGGCAAGCCGTTCAATCCACGCGAGCTGCTCGCTCGCGTCCGGGCCGTTCTGCGCCGAGCCCAGCGCACCGGGCAGGGGCCGCCGGGAGAAAACCGGGTGCAGTTCGGCAGCTTCGAGCTGGACCTCTCGGCCCATCAGCTGACGGCGGATGGCAAGACCGTGCCGCTCACTTCGGGAGAGTTCGATCTGCTGGCGATACTCGTGGCCTACCCTAACAAGGTGCTGGACCGAGACCGCATCCTGGATCTGCTCACCGGCGCCGAGCGTTCGCCGTTTGATCGCAGCATCGACGTTCGGGTGACGCGGCTGCGGGCGAAAATCGAGCCGGATCCCTCCACGCCGGTGTTCATCAAGACCATCTGGGGTAAAGGGTACATGTTCTGCCCCGATGGCCGTGCCTGAGGAGAGGCGGGGGCTCTGGGGCCCGGCGTCACTGCTCGCGCGTACCAACCTTATCCTGGCGGTTGGCTCTCTGGCCATCGCGCTGATCGCCATCGCCGCGCTGAACGTCTTCGTCATCGAGCCCATCGCCGAGCGTTCGGCCGACGACGAAGCCGCTCTGCTTGTGCTGTCTGCCCAGACCTGGGTCGAGCTGCCCCCTGAGGCGCGCCCGTACTTCGAGATCGAGCTGGCGCAGAATCATGATCTCATCGTCAGCTCGCAGGTCCGCGATCTTCCCTTCGCGACGCTGGACCAGCCGTACCTGTCCCTGGTCGAGGAAAAGCTCGGCCAGCGGTTGAATACGCGGCTTCGGCTGCTCGAGGGAGACGACCTCGTGTGGGTCACCGTGCCCATGGGCGGCTACGACATACAGATCGGCTTCTCCTCAGACCGCCGCGACATCCAGCCTCTTTACGTCGGGATAATCATCGTGGGGCTCGGCGCCGCCGTGGTCTTCGTTTCTTCGCTGCTCATCGTGCTCAGGATCGCTCGTCCTCTGGTCGAGACGGCCGAGCGTGCCGAGACCTACCGGGGCGGCGAGAATTTCGAGCCGCTGCCGGAGCGCGGTCCACGCGAGCTCGTCTCGCTGACCCGGAACTTCAACACAATGGCGCGCGAAATAACCGCATTGCTCGCCAATCGCACGACGCTGTTGGCGGGTATTTCTCACGACCTGCGCACCCCTCTCACCCGTATGCGGCTGGCCCTCGAGCTGCTGCCGGACAACGTCGACCCGAAGCTCATAGAGAGGTTCGAGCGCAACCTCGAATCCATGGACGAGCTGATCACCGACGCGCTCCGGTTTGCCCGGGGCACGTCAGAGGTGGCGCAGGAGGTGGAGCTGAAACCATTCGTGGAGGACGTGGTCGCCAGTTTCGAGCAGTCCATACCGCTGACCAGTGATGGGGTCGACGTGCGTGTCAGCGTCGCGCCCGGCGCGCTGCAGCGCGTGCTCACGAACCTCATCACCAACGCCCTCCAGCACGGCAAGAACGTGCGCGTCCACATCTCCGGCAGGGAAGTGCACGTTCTAGACAGCGGCCCCGGCATCCCTGAAGAATACCGCGAGCGCGTGTTTCAGCCCTTCTTTCGCCTGGACGACTCGCGCAGCGCGGCCACGGGCGGGAGCGGCCTTGGCCTGGCCATCGTACAGCAACTCTGCCAGGCACAGGGCTGGCGGGTGGCCATCGAAGAGACGCAGAACGGCGAAATTGACGTGTTTGTTACGCTCTAGAGCGAATGGGCCGCCAGGGGAAACAAAATGTCACAAAATCCCGGCGGCAGGAAATCGCGGCGAAACTTCTTTCCCTCATATTGGTTTTCGAAGCGGGTCAAACCGCTTCCCCATGAGGCAATCTCTATCCCCTTGAGGCCTTATGAAAGGGCCTTTGTAACGCCGGCTTTCTCTCCAAGCCGGCGTTTTTTTTGGTCGGGCGCCGCCCGCTGAGCAGCGCCCGTGACCGGAACGGCGAGCTTCAGCCCGCCTGGTGCATGTGCACGTCCTGCTGCGGGAACGGAATCGAGATTCCTTCCTCGTCGAACGCGATCTTGACCTTCTCCGTGAGATCGAAGAACACGCCCCAGTAGTCGGCGGCGTTGACCCAGACCCGCACGGTGAGGTTCACCGAGCTGTCGGCAAGCTCCGAAACCACGATCTGATGCGCGGGATCGGAAAGCGCCCGCTCGTCGGCGCCGACCAGGCGGTCGATGATGCTCTTGGCCTGCGCGATGTCGTCTCCGTACCCGATACCGAACACGAAATCCACGCGGCGGGTGGGCTCGGTCGAGTTGTTGGTGATGATGCCATTGGAGATCGCGCCGTTGGGAACGATGATGGTGCGGTTGTCAGGGGTCTTCAGAATCGTGTTGAAGATCTGTATGGCGTGCACGGTACCGGCAACGCCCTGGGCGTCGATCCAGTCACCCACCTTGTACGGGCGAAAGAGCAGGATCAGGGCGCCGCCCGCAAAGTTTGCGAGAGTACCTTGCAGGGCCAGGCCGACGGCCAGGCCGGCGGCGCCGAGAATGGCGATGAAGGAGGTCGTCTCGATGCCGATCATGGAAGCGACGCTGATGATCAGCAGTGCTTTCAGGCCTATCGATACGAGGCTTGCAACGAATTTGGCCAGGGTGGGCTCGGCATTGCCGCGCTCCATGGCCTTTGAAGTAACGTTGACGACGCGCTTGATGATCCACAAGCCGATGATGAGAACGATCAGGGCCAGCAGGAATTTCGGGCCGTAGGTCATCAGCATCTCGATGGCCGTGTCGGTGTAAGCAGTCACCTGCTCGGTGGAGATGTCCTCCATGAGTCGGGTCCTCCCGTGTTTCGGTGGTTGTTGTTTCGATTGCGCTCGGGCAGGCTATGTCGCGCCTTTGGGGATCGAGCAGCTTTTATTTCGGCGAATTTTGCTTGGGAACGTGGGGTAATTTCAACACTTGAATGTTGGCACCAGAGCGCCTTCATGGCCGGCGGCGATGAGCCGGACTGCGAGGATGGCTCTTCATCGGGATGGGAGAAGGTTCGTGGCTCTTTGGAAAGCGGTGATTTCCACGGCCCTCGTCGCACTCGGGTTGGCCGGATGCGAGTCGGCTTACTACGGCGCCATGGAAAAGGTCGGTGTGTACAAGCGCGACATTCTCGTGGATCGTGTCGAGGACGCCGTGGAAGCGCAGGAGGACGCCAAGGAAGAGTTTGCGGATGCCTTGGAGCAGTTCGCCAGCGTCGTTCAAGTCGAGCCTTCCAGACTCAAGGACACCTACGAAGAGCTGTCAGATGCGTTTGAGTCCGCGCAGGATCGAGCGGAGCGGGTTCGGGACCGTATCGATTCGGTCGAAGACGTCTCGGAAGATCTGTTCGACGAGTGGGGTGAGGAGATCGAGCTCATTGGCAACCCGAAGCTCAAGAGCGCCAGCGCGAGCCAGCTGCGAGCCTCGGAGCGCAAGTACGACGAGCTGATCAAGGCAATGCGGAGGGCGGAGCGGAAGATGGACCCGGTGCTGAATACCTTTCGCGATCACGTCCTCTTTCTCAAGCACAACCTGAATGCCCAGGCCATCGCTTCCCTGAAAAGCGAGCTTACGTCCATCGAGGCGGACGTGGCGGGCCTCATTCGCGAGATGGAAGCCTCCATCGCGCAATCCCAGGCCTTTATCGAGGACATGCAGCCGGTCGAGGGCTGACTGCGGGGTCGGTAACGGGCGACAAGATGGAACCAGTCACGTGAGCGATTTCGAGAACATTCTCTACGAGGTCCAGGGGCCGATGGGGCTCATCACCATTAACCGGCCGGATAAGCACAACGCCATCTCGCTGGCCACCCTCGACGAGCTGCATCGGGCGGTGGGGCTGGCTGCGGAAGACGAGGCGGTGAGGGTGATCACCATTACAGGCGCTGGTGAGAAGTCCTTTGCGTCCGGCTCGGACCTCGCCGAAGTTCTGCACCGCGATTTCAAAAAAGCCCTCGAGCCGATCGTGCAGGGGCTGGCCGACCAGCTCGAGCGTACGCCTAAGCCGACCATTGCGGCCATCAACGGGATCTGCATGGGCGGGGGGCTAGAGGTCGCTCTTGGCTGCGACCTCCGGATCGCGGTGCCCAGGGCCCGCTTCGCGACTCCCGAGGGAAAGCTGGGCATCATACCCGGCGGCGGGGCGACGGCCCGACTGCCCAGGATCGTCGGTCGCGGCTGGGGAATGGAGATGTTGCTGATGGGCGAGCCCGTGGATGCCGAGCGGGCGCTGCAAATGGGGCTCGTGACGCGTATCGTGGAGCCAGACGAGCTGATCCCGGAAGCCCGCCGCATGGCCGACCACCTGGCCGGCTTCGCGCCGTTCGTGCCCCGTACCATGAAGGCGATGGTGCATTTCGGGATGGAGGCAAGCCTGGCGGGCGCGCTCATGCTGGAGAAGTATGCCCAGGGCGCCTTGGTCCAGACCGAAGACAAAGTCGAGGGCATCACGGCCTTTCTCGAGAAACGCGACCCGGATTTCAAGGGTCGTTGATCCCTCCCCGGACCATGGGGGATACTGCCGCTCCTTTGCCTCACGGCGCCGCCGATCGGCGCAGGGGCAAAGCGGCGCCAACCCGCACCACATGCAAAGTAAGGGGGAAACAACGATGTCCGTGGACAGATTCCCGGTCGAGGCGAGCCACATCATGATGTTTGCGCGCTCGATCGCCGACGACAATCAGATCTACTACGACGAGGAGTACGCGAAAGGGACCGAGCCGGGCACGATCATCGCTCCGCCGACGTTTGCTCAGGCGAGCGCGCAGTTCGACCCGGACTATTTCCTGCGGCCGAAGATCGGGGAGCCCTGGTTCGGCTCCGCCAAGGAGGCCACCGGCGTCAAGCGCGAAGGCGGCAGTGGCGGTGGAGGCGGTGGAGGCGGCGGTCTTCATGCTGAGCAGCACTTCGAATATCACCGGCACCTCAAGCCTGGCGACGTCCTGAGCGCGGAAGTGAAGCCGGGCAAGACCTGGGAGAAAGAGAGCAAGCGGGCGGGCAAGCTGCTGTTCAGCGAGACGATCACCGAGTACCGCGATCAGAACGGCGAGCTCGTGATTACCGCCCGCGGTGTGGGTGTGCGCACCGAGCGCCCGGTGGATCGATAGGAGGTAGACATGGCATTGAATGCAAGTGACCTGAACGCCGGCGACACCTACACCGAGTGCCTCGTCGAGAACTTGAGCCGCACGCAGATCGTCATGTATGCCGGGACGTCGGGAGACTACAACCCCCTCCACTCGGATGAGGTGTTCACGACCCAGATCGCCGGTTACCCGTCGGTGTTCGCGCACGGGATGCTGACCATGGGGATGACCGGCCGGATGCTGACCAACTACGTGGGCGACGGACGGCTGACCAAGTACGGCGTGCGCTTCACCAACCAGGTCTGGCCGGGCGACACGCTGAACGCGACCGCGACGGTGGACGAAGTGGCCGACGGCATCGTGAAGCTCAACGTGGAGACCACCAACCAGGGCGGCACCGTGGTGCTGTCCGGCTACGCGGAAGCCCGCGTCGACTGATCCGGGCCCGCTAGCGAGCCCGCCTGCCTACGCTGATGCCGGGAAGGGGTTCGCTCGCGTTCACCACTTCTCCAGGGAGGTGCGCACGTCCACCTCGAACGTCCAGGCGTTGCGGGGTTGGCGGTACAGGTAAGCGAAGCCGTCGACGATCCCCTCGATTCCGATCATCCCTTCCGGCCCGAGCTTCTCCGCATACTCCGGGAACGCCTTGATGATCTTGTCGCCGGCGATGGGGCCGTCGATGACCACGTGGCCGACGTGGATGCCGTCCTCTCCGTACTCCTTGGCCATGGCCTGGGCCAGATTGCGTAGCGCGCCCTTGGAGGAGTTGAACGCGCCGAACCTGGCTCGCCCGCGCAGCGAAGCGCTCGCGCCGGTGAACAGCAGGGTGCCGCCACCCGCTGGAACCATGCGGCGAACGGCCTCCCGGCCGAATAGGAAACCGCCGAAGCAGCCCACGCGCCAGCTGTTCTCGAAGTAGTCGGCTTCCATGTCGATGATGCGCCCGGGCGTGTTGTTGCCGGCGTTGTAGACGGCAAGTTCCAGATCCTCACCTGCCTGGTCGAACAGGGCCCGGACGTCGTCCTCTGAAGTGGCGTCCGCCACCACGGCGGTGGCGGCGCCGCCCGTGGCGCAGATGTCCTCGGCCACGGCCTCCACCGACTCGGCCGTTCGGCCGGCGACCATCACGTGCAGGCCCTCGGCGGCGAATCTTTTGCACAGCTGGGCGCCGAGCCCGCGGTCGGGGCCTACGCCCAGGATGACGGCTGTTTTCATGTTCTGGATCTCCTCAAGAGTCTGCAGGCACAACCTGCCGGAACGGCCGGATCGTCACGTTGCCCCAAAGCCCGGCGCGCGTGTACGGATCCTCTCCGTTGAACTGCTGCACCGCATCGGCAGACTCCGCCTCGATGATGAACAGGGAGCCACACATACGCTCGCCGTCGTCACTGAGCATTGGACCGGCGAACCGGATCATCGCCGTCTTGCCACCCACCCACTCCAGATGGTCCGCCCGGTTCGCCAGGCGCAGCGCCTCGCTGTCCGGTTTGTCTTCGCAGATCAGCACGTAGAGCATGGTATCTCCTCAATCAGACGTCAGTAGGGCAGGGCTGAGCGACCCTGCTGTTAAGGTATCCGGCGCGCCGCTTATGGCCGGGTTCAGCCAGCTCGTTCACCGCACCTACGGCGAGCTGCTCGTCGCGCGGTCTCCTGAGCCGGTAGGCGGCGCGGGCATCCTCGGGCATCAATTCGTAAATGGGGGGACCTGGCACCCGGGCGAGTGGCTCCAGAAGACTCTGGTGCTCCGGTGCTAACGGCATTCGTGTCCCCCGTGTAGAATGCGCCCCCAGTTTAAACGGAAAGGTATCTGGAGACACCGGATGACGAGGCTTGATGGCGTGGAAGAGGCGGCGGAGGTCGCCAAGCAGTTTCAGTTTCTCGAGAACACGCTGCTCAAAAACCGCACGCTGACGCTGTTCGGGGAGATCAACAAGGACGTCGCGCAGCGCACGGCGGAGAAACTGCTCGCGCTGGCCTACGAGTCTGATGACCCGATCGTGCTCTACATCGGCTCGCCAGGCGGTCACGTGGAATCGGGCGACACGATCTTCGACATGATCCGCTATATCAAACCCACGGTGAAGACCGTGGGCACCGGCTGGGTCGGGAGCATCGCCACGCACATATACCTCGCGCCCGACCGGGAAGACCGCTTCTGCCTGCCCAACACGCGGTTTCTCATTCACCAGCCGGCAGGCGGCTTCGGCGGTTCGGCGTCGGACGTGGAGATTCACGCCCGCGAGATCGTCAGAACCCGTCAGCGCATCAACGCAATCATCGCGGAGCAGACGGGCCAGCCTCTCGAAAGGGTAGAGGAGGACACCGACCGCGACTACTGGATGAGCGCTGAAGAGTCGGTGGAGTACGGAATCGTGGGTCGAATCATCGCGAGCATCGACGAGCTCGGCTGAAAAAGGCTCCCCAGGGCCGGCGCGCCTGATGCCCGGGCCGGCGGCGGCGTCAGCGGCCGAACCGCTCCAGCCGCTCCTCCAGGTCCGGCCCCCTGCCGGGACTGTTGCGCCGCTCGAACTCCAGGCCATCGGCCAGGGTGTGATTCAGCCCGCCGTTGACGAGCATCTTGTCGGCGCGCAGCGTGAACCACGAGTTGTCCAGGAACGTGCGCGCCATCGCGACGGCTGCCTCGAGCAACTCCTCGTCTGGTACACATCGCACCGCCAAACCGATCGCGGCGGCCTCCTCGCCATCGATGACCCGGCCGCTGTACATGAGCTCCTTGGCGCGCCCCAGGCCGACCCTGCGTGGCAACCGCTGGCTCATTCCCCAGGTCGGTGACATGGCCCATTTGCCGTGCGTGTCCGCTATCTTCGCGCTGCGAGCGGTGATCATCAGATCGCAGGCCAGCGCCAGCTCCAGCGAGCCGGTGTAGCAGTGTCCCTGGACCGCGGCGATGACGGGTTGCGGCAGGGCCTCGATGGCGTCCAGCGTCTCGGCCTGGAAGTGCGGCCCTGGTGCTCGCTCGCCGGCCTGAATGGCTTTCAGGTCATTCCCGGCGGAGAAGGACCTGCCCTCACCGCGCAGCAGCACGCAGCCGACATTGTCGATGTCCCGGGCGATGTCATCCACGTGGCCGCGCAGCTCCACGAACAGGTTTGGGCTCAACGCGTTCAGGGCTTCGGGTCTGTTCAGGGTGAGGATCGCTAGACCCTCGCGGTCGTCACGAAGTACGAGGTCGCTCATGTGTCCTCCGGTTGGCGTTGTCATTGAGCCGCCCGCTCACAGCCCGAGGACCAGCTTGGCGACGATGTTTTTCTGCACCTCGTTGGTGCCCCCGGCGATGGAGCTCGCGCGGAGGTTGAAGTAGCGCGGCAGAGCGACGGCGCCCTCGGTGGGCCCTACCACCGGCACGTTGCTGCCCACCTGTCTGGCTTCCGGTTGGTGGGGTGCGATGTACTGGCCCATGGCCTCGACGGTCAGCTCCGTCAGGCGCTGGCCGATGTCCGCGCCCAGGTTCTTCATGATCGAGGACTCGGCTCCGGGGTTCTGGCCCTTGGACAGCGCGGCCATGATGCGGAACTCGGTGTACTGAATGGCTTGCAGTTTGACGTCGGTTTCGTCCAGGGCACGCTTGAAATCGGGGTCCTCGGCCAGGGAGGCGCCATCGGCAGCGATCTGCCCGGCCAGGTTGCGAACCCGGGTCAGGGCGGTCCGATACGCGGCGCTGCCACCGCCACCGCGCTCGAACTCGAGCAGGTACTTGGCGACGGTCCAGCCGTCGTTCTCCTCGCCGACGCGGTTGGCCTTGGGTACCCGGACGTCGTCGAAAAACACCTGATTGACCTCGTGAGTACCGGATGCGAACACGATGGGCTCCACGCTGATGCCCGGCGTATCCATGTCCAGCAGCAGAAACGTGATGCCCTGCTGCGGGCGTCCGCCGTCGTCGGTTCTGACCAGGCAGAACATCCGATTGGCAAAGTGCGCGTGGGTGGTCCAGATCTTCGTTCCGTTGAGGACGTAGTGATCGCCGTCGTCGTCCGCCCTGAGCTTGAGCGAAGCGAGGTCCGAGCCGGAGCCGGGCTCGGAGTAGCCCTGGCACCAGTAGTCCTCGCCCGAGAGTATCCGCGGGAGGTAGTAGGCCTTCTGGGCTTCGGTGCCGTAGCCGATCAGCATCGGACCGCACATCCCCAGGCCCATGGGCGCAAGAGAAGGTGCTCCGGCAAGCGTGGTCTCCGTGGACCAGATGTATCGGCGCGTCAGGTCCCAGCCGGTGCCGCCGTACTCCCGCGGCCACGCTGGCGCGACCCAGCCCTTGGCATGCAGTATGCGGTGCCAGCGGATGTTGTGCTCGTAGTCAAGGAAGATCCCGGGACAGAACCGCTGGGCGTCGCGCAGATCGTCGTCCAGGGCTTCGTCGAGAAAAGCCCGAACCTCGTCGCGGAAGCCTTCGTGCTCCGCGCTGAATGAAATGTCCATTAGCTGCTCCCGGAAACGCGCCGGACGGCCGCTTCCAACTCGAACACATGGGCGTCCTGGGCGTCAAGGTGACGCAGCGCTTCGGCCAGGTCGAGCAGGTAGTCGACGTTGCGACCGCTGGGCCCCGCGCAGTAGCTGATCTGGCGGGCCATCTCCCCGAGCGGGGCCGGCCCGAGAAAGGCGTGATTGTCCGGGGGCGCGATGTAGACCACGCCCTTGGTGTCGGGCGCAGGGTTCCCGCGCGAGAAATGCAGGTCCACGTCGAAGCGCTCGTAGCCGTTCTTCTCCCGCTGGTCCAGAGCCGCGAAAATGGCCTCCACGTCTTTCGTGTCCACCAGATAGGCCATCCCGTCGCAGTGACCGCCGGACTCCTCGATCAGGGTCAC
>JABAHS010011702.1_pt1 | contig 23658 bp, 21 predicted proteins | sample 7062111 | NCBI WGS metagenome assembly JABAHS01 (sample SAMN14534600, study PRJNA622989) | marine sediment metagenome | biome: marine biome [ENVO:00000428]; feature: marine pelagic biome [ENVO:01000023]; material: deep marine sediment [ENVO:00002113]; isolation source: pool of 4 deep marine... | reverse complement strand
GAAGCTTGACGAAGCGGCGACCTCGCCTCCCAGGAAGAGGCGCTTGCGGTCGCTGCCGATCTTGACCGGCCGCAGTGACGCGTCGAGCTCGGTGAAGCCGGAGGTCTGCGATGCGCGCACCCAGCCGGGCGGCAAGGACAGCAATTCCGGCGTTGGCGCCGAGTAAACAGCAGAGGTCGTGTCGAACAGCCGGTACGGCAGTTCGTCGTAGCCGAGCGCGAAGTCGAAGCGGCCCGGTCGGCCGCCCTCGACGAGGAAAGCGCGCGAATCCAGGCCGAGATCTGCAGCGTACCAGCCGAGGCGGTAGTCCTCGCCGGCATAGTGTCCTTCGCCGTCGAGCAGCAGGTAGGCGCCGGATTCGTCGTAGCCGGTGGTATTGCCGAAACGATAGGCGTCGTCGGTCACGTATTCGGCGCCAACGACGGTTTCAGCGCGGTAACCGCTTTCGAACGGACAGTATTCGCACTTCCATTCGCTGGTGTCGACCTGGCCCCAGCCGACCGCGGGCAGCGTCAGCGCGGCGGCGAGTGCGGACATTAGCGCTGGCTTACGCGTGCAGGTCATCGCATCAGCTTCGAGCCGGAGGGGTGGTTGGAACCGTGTACCTGCGTGTGGCAGTTCAGGCAATTTCGGCCGAGCAGGAATTTCGACGGCGAGTTGTCCGGCAGGCCGTCGGGGCCGTAGGCGAAGCTGGGATGCCCCGCCTGGGAGTGGCAAGCCTGGCATAACATCGGTCCGCGCAGGCTCAGCATGCCCGGGTGGTTGGAGCCGTGCGGGTTATGACAGTTGCTGCAGTCTTCCGACACCGGCGCGTGTTCCCACAGGTAGGGCCCGCGCTTCTCGGCGTGGCAGTCGTAGCAGGTGGCATTCAGCGTCTGGCGCGCAAACAGCGTATCCGACGGCTTGCCATGCGGATCATGGCAGCCGCCGCAATCCATTTTCCCTTCGCGGAAGGGATGCGAATAGGCCTTCAGCGTCTGCGAGCGCTGCTCCTTGTGGCAGTCGAAACAAACGTCCGGCTGTGTCTCGGTGCGCAGCACAGGGTCATGGGCGGTGTGGCTGTCGTGACAGTCTGCGCAGGCGACCTCGTTCGCGTCATGCCCGCTGCCGAGCCATGCCGTGCCCTCGGTGTCGGTGTGACATCCCAGGCACATGCTGTTTTGAACACTGACTGCCGTGCCCGAGTCGGCGCCAAAGCGAATGACCGGCGGCCGTTCCTGGCCGCGACGAACCCGCCCGGCATGCGCTCCGCCAGGCCCGTGGCAGGCCTCACATTGCAGCTGGCCGGCGCCGAACGGGCTCGCCGGATCCGACGGTACTGCATGCGATGAGCGGAACAGGGCCATCACCTCCGGCACGTTATGGCAGGCGATGCAGGTGTCAGCGCCGCGGCGGCTGTACCCGGCATCCTCTTCGATCGACTGAGAAATCGCGGCAGGGGCCAGGAACAGGCTCAGAACGAGCAGCGCGAGGATTCGATTGCCTTTACCCCATATTGCCTGCATGCGCGATCCTGCTCATTTGGCTTCTATTGCGTTGTTGCGCCGACAGCAAGCTCTGTGGCCAGCGCGCCGAGCCGCTTCAGAGACCCGGATTATGATATTTCGACGTCTCGAACTGCGATCCCGTATCGTGACAGACGGCGCAGGCTTCCTGGCCATTAGGCAGGCCGGTTCCGCTGGAACCATCCACTGCGCCGCAACCCGCGCCGGTAATCGAGCATTTCAGCATGTCGATCTGCGCACCCTGCGTCTGGAAGTGCGCCAGCGCCGCGCTGTCCGTATGGCAGGTCCCGCAGGCCGCCGCGGTCGGCGTGGTCGCAATATCGTCTGTCCAGACGCGGATATCGTTACCGAGGCTCGTACTGACGGCACGGGCTGTAACCCGGGGGACATTGTAGCGATCTTCGGAATGGCAGCTTTCGCAATTTGCCGTGTTCTGGGGGAAGCGCACATGGCTGAATCGGCCTCCGGCGAACGTCGTGCTGCCGGTATGGATCGAGTGGATCATACGGCCGAAATGATAACCCTCGACGAGTTCGCCCGGCGGACAGGAGCCGTCGGCCTGGGGATTTACGTCGCACACGGCCGCATCGCCGTTATGGCACAGCAGACAAATCTCGTAGTTGCCATTGCGATTCCCGCCATGGAACTGGATCTGTTGATGGCATGCATCACATTGGGCATTTTCGAATGCGGCCTGGCGGGGTGTGCCGGCATAGAAAACTGCTGAGTCGACGGCTGCCCGATCATAGTCGGTCACACCGTCGGCATCCTCGAACTCCCAATAAGGTCGCCCACCGAGTGCGACGGCCACGTCACCGCTAAACGCTGTCGGCAAGGCGCGGAAGAACGGCACGCTGTAGCTGCCGTCAGGATTGGCGGAGCCACCGCCGTTTTGAATCGCATCCTTGATCGCGCCAAATCGCATGCGATACGGATAGCCGGTGTCGCGGAAGTTCAGGTCCTGAACGGCTTGGATTGTGAGGTCGTCGTTGATCCTGGCGCCGTGCACGAGACCATTTTCGTCGCCGCCGTAGTAATCGGCGGTCGCCCACTGCACGTAAAGGTTCAGACCTACGCTGTTAAGGGTGCTGTCGAACTCCGGCGCGGTGAAGATATCGTAAGGGACCCCGGAAGGATTCGCCGCGTCAGTAACCTTGGGATTCCTGACGATGAAGGTGACGATTGGCGTCTCGCCCGGAGCCGTGTTGATGACATTGATTATTTCGAACGAAAAGTTCTCGCCATTGGCTTCCCTGACGCGCGCATCGCCGCGAATATTGCTGTGAATGGCAAGCGGCGGTCCGGCCCGCTCGACGGCGCCGGTGTGGCAGGTCGTGCACTGCTCGCCGTCTTCGACGAGGCCGAGGTCGACATCCGCGACGCTGTGATCGAAGAGATATTCCGGTGCGCCGGTCACCGCGTCCCGATTCTGCGCTACCAGGCCGTCGGCGTGACAGCCGCCGCAGGCCCCGGGGCTGGCGCCCTCGTTCCATGCGTCACCGTCAGGATGCGTCAACGATGCCGTGTGGCAGGTTTCGCAATAAGTCGTCGACTGGGGATAGTGCACCAGGCTGAAATCGTCACCGTCGACGATATACGGGACGGCGCGATCGTCGCCTCTGTGTATCGAATGCGCCATGTAGGCCATATCCACCGACTCGCCGGAGTTCGGGTCGATGGAACCGGGATTGTGGCAGGTCACGCAATACTCGACCGACTTGCGCGCGCCGCCGTGTTCAGCGAACTCGACATGGCAGGCGTTACAGTTGTTCGTGTCGACGATGTTCTTGGTCAAAACGGCGGCCGAACCGTCGTTGGGAACAAAATCCAGGAAAGGATTGTCCGGCGCCATGGCCCTGCGGGCGCCGGAGTCTCGGTCCAGGCGAACCTCGAGGACGACGCGGTGGGTCAGGTCCGGTTCCCAGGCGACCGGGATTGGCTCCTCGACAACGGTGACGTCGGTAGCGAACGTGTAAACATAGCGGCCATCGCCGAGTTCATCGATCATACCGCCGCGATCATTGGTCGCCTGTATCGCTTGTGCCAGTACGGCGTTGGGCTCGTCGCCCTCGGCGACGCGATTGATATAGCTTTGCCAGTAGGGCAGGCCGCCATTGATACTGGCGCTGCCGGGCACGAGCTTGGCAAATCCCGCGCGCACGGTACCCTGGGCAAGCCCGAGCACCGGGTTGTCATTCTTGTCGAGAACGGTGAATTCGACCTCGGGCGGGCTGCTGACGGTGACGCCGGTTATCGTTGCCTGCAACTTGCCGTACGCAGCGATTTCTTCGGGCGTCAGGGTGCTGCCGTCACCGATGCCGACCGGTGCCGGCGGCGGCGCCGGCGGTCCCGGCGGGCCAACCGGACCTTGCGGGCCGGGCGGGCCGACTGCGCCGTCGTCACCCGTGCAGGCCCAGAGCGCCGCCATCGCCAGCAGCGTGACGATCGAGCGTATGCGCTTTCTGCTTGTCAGGGTCATGCGTTCCCCCAAATGCCGGTAAGCGGACCTGGCGGGCGTATTTGTAGTCTGGTTGTCATCCCGCCAGCGAGTTTTTATTGCCGCGAATTCAGAGTTTTATCAAATCTGCCTTGTTTTTCTCACCTCGGCAACTACCTACGGCGCGCATTGCCGGGTGTCCGGATCGGTCCGCTTTCCCGGTATGGTAGGCCAAAACCGGGAGATTCCGCGTGTTCGCGCCCGAATTCATCCGGCAGCGCTTGAGGACGGCCGTGCCTTCTTGGCACACTCGACAGGCATGACGCCCGCCCGACGAGCGAAACGACCCGGTTCGACTTCGCGCAGTAGCAAGGCGTCGATTCCTCACCCGCATGGCTCGGCATAGCACATTGAATCTCGATGCGAGGCTTTCCCGGTATTTGCGCCGTCTCGGCCAGCGGCGTCTGCGGCTGTCGACGGCCGCCAGCGGGCTGCCGCCGCCCGCGGCCGGCCGCAACTATCTGCTTTACCTGCACATACCGTTCTGCAAGTCACTCTGTCCGTTCTGCTCCTTCCACCGGGTCATGCATGACCACGCTACGGCGGGCCGTTATTTCGACGCCCTGCGTCGGGAGATCGACTTAGTCAGCGGTCGCGGCTACCGTTTTGACGAGATCTACGTCGGCGGTGGCACGCCGACCATTGAAGCGATCGAACTCGGCCGCACGATCCAGCAGGTGCGTGCCGCTCACCCGCTCGAGGGGGTTTCCGTGGAATCAAACCCGGACGACCTCGTCGGCAGGGTGATCGAACCGCTGGTCGCCGCCGGCGTGAATCGCCTGTCCGTCGGCGTGCAGAGTTTCGACGACACATTGCTCGAGGAGATGCAGCGGCTCGATCCGTACGGCTCGGGACGCGAGATCATCGCCCGCCTGCGGCGCGTCGAAGGCGTATTCGACACGCTCAATGTGGACATGATCTTCAATTTTCCTCACCAGAACGAAAAATCGCTGCAACGCGATCTCGGGATTCTTACGAACGAAATCGGCGTGGACCAGGTGTCTTTCTATCCGCTCATGACCTTGTCCGATACGCGCGAGCGAATGCTGCGCGCCGTCGGCGAAGTGGACTATTCACGGGAGGAATCCCTTTACCGGATGATCGTCGAGCATATGCTGGGCGCCGGCTACCAGCGTGCGTCGGTCTGGTGTTTCTCGCGCAGGCCGGGCATGTATGACGAATACATCGCCGAACGCGACGAGTACGTCGGCCTCGGCAGCGGCGCGTTCAGTCACCTCGACGCCAGCCTGTACGCCAGCACCTTTTCGATACCGGACTACCTGCGCCTGGTCGACGCCGGATCGACGGCAACGGTCGGCAGGATGGACATGAGCGATCGCGACCGAATGCGCTATTACCTCCTGATGCGGCTTTTCGGCGGCGAGCTCGCCTGGGACCGCGCGGAAGCAAGCTTCGGTCCGCGCTTCAGGCGCAGCCTGTGGCCTGAGCTTGCGTTCCTGGCCGCTTACGGCGCGGTGCGCGATAACGGCGACCGCCTGGTGCTGACCGAGAAAGGCGCTTACCTGTGGGTTGTGCTGATGCGTGAATTCTTTTCCGGCATCAACAGCCTGCGGGAGCAAATGCGGCATGGACTGGCGCCCGGGACACGCGGCCCGGCGTAAGTGCTTGCGCCAATTACGTATCGTCATTGGACAAAACGGCTGAATAGTATCTAGGCTCAAGACATCGCAGGGCATATCCGTGACTTTCAGCACGCGGGTGCATCGACAGGGGTGGGGTGATGGTACAGGCAAAGCGATTCGGCTGGATGGTCGTACTGGCAGCGGTCTTTTGCGGGCAGCCGGTGATCGCAGATAACAGCGATGCGCTCCGTATGTGCGTAACCTGCCATGGCGAAGACGGTATCGGGACTGACAGTAGCGTACCGATCATTGCCGGCATCCATGCCATCGTCCAGGAAGATGCGCTGTACGCGTACATCGACGGCGATCGGGACTGTGGCGATATGCCGCTGATGTGCAATATCATGTCGCGGCTCAGCGAACAGCAGGTCGTGGAGCTTGCCGGCTACTATGCGGCGCTGCCCTTCCAGCCGGCAGGTGAGGATTTCGACGCCGCCCTCGCCGAACGGGGCAAGGCCACTCATCTCCAGAACTGCGCCATATGCCACGGTGCAAACGATCCCGGCGACGGGGAAGCCAGCATTCTTCACGGGCAACGTAAGGAATACCTGCGCTATGTGATGCAGGAGTATGTCGCAGCCGAGCGCGCGCAGCCGCCGCCGATGGAGTCCGCGATGCGAGCGCTGTCCGCCGAGGACATCGAGGCGCTGGTCAACTACTACGCCAGCGAAGGCCGCTGACGGTCGTTACCGGCGGCATTCTTCGCACCGTGCGCGACATACCGACATCATCGACCAAGGAGCGCCGCGCCTCGCGGGCGGCCGCAGCCTGCCGGTTCTTCATTAGCGCTGTCATCGCTTTGTCCTTGCCTGTCCTTGCCGGGCAGGCACAGGAGCAGGCTGATGTCGACGCCGGCGCCGCAGCCGAAGTCTATCCGGGCGCGCCGCCTGCCACGGTCATTGCGCGCAAAGATCAGCTCGTCTTCTATCCGTGCAGCCAGTGTCATGCAACGATGACCACCGATACCACGGTTCGCGAACTAAACGTTATGCACGTCGCGGAGATCGATCACGGAGAGGGCAGGATCTGGTGCATGAATTGTCACGATAGCGACGACCACGATACTTTGCAGACGCTGCTCGCCGAGCCGGTCGATTTCGACGCATCGCACCTCGTGTGCGGCGGCTGTCACTCCGCTCGTTACCGCGACTGGGCGTTCGGCGCCCATGGAAAGCGCGCAGATGACTGGCAGGGTGACAGAATCCTTTATGCCTGCACCGAATGTCACGACGCGCACCGACCGGCGATCCAGCCCCGTGCACCAGAGCCGCCGCCGGCGGTGCGGTCCGGGCTCGAGCGCGAGCCAGGCCGGATCGAGAAACAGTTACCCGGCTGGCGGCAGTCGCAGGAGGAACAGCCATGAGCGCATCCGGCGATGACCAGTTCGACGCGGCCCGGCGCCGTTTTCTCTCCGGGCTCGGCATCGGCGCGGCGGCGGCCGTCGCCAAGCCCGCGTGGGGCGGTCAGACCTTTGGCGATGCCTGGGCGGACTTCTTCCAGAAGCATTACCAGGAGATGACGCCGGAGGAGATCGAGGACACGCTGTTGCGCATCGAGCGCAAGGCCGAGAAACGCTATGGCGCCGCGATCGATTGTCAGAACACGCCGGCGCAGCCGGGCGTGGTCTTCGGCTACGCGATCAACATCAGTCTCTGCAAGGGTTATCGGGACTGCGTCTCGGCCTGCGTCCAAGAAAACAACCTCGGCCGAGATTCGCAGGTTGAATATATTCGTGTGCTGCAGATGGACCAGGGCGACTCGAATCTCGAGCATTCGGAGCATTATTACGACCCCGCCGAGGTCCCGGTCGACGGCAAGTATTACCTGCCGGTGCAGTGCATGCAGTGCGACGACGCGCCCTGCGTCAAGGCCTGTCCGGTCGACGCGACCTGGATGGAGCCGGACGGCATCGTCGTCGTCGACTACGACTGGTGCATCGGCTGCCGTTACTGCATGACGGCATGTCCGTACTGGGCACGCCACTTCAACTGGACGGATCCCGAGATTCCGGCCGAGGAGGTGAACCCGGACACCCATTATCTCGGCAACCGGCCGCGGCCGCGCGGGGTGGTGGAGAAATGCCACTTCTGCATCCAGCGCACGCGCAAGGGCCGGCAGCCGGCCTGCCAGGAAGCCTGCCCGACCGGGGCGCGCGTCTTCGGCAACCTGCTCGACCCCGACAGCGAGATCCGCTACGTGCTGGAAAACAAGCACGTCTTCCGGCTCAAGGAAGATCTCGGTACCGAGCCCAAGTTCTGGTACTACAGCGACTGACGGCCATGAGGATGCTGCGCTTCATGTTCGACGGCGTGCGCGAGATGCTCCGCGGACCCAGCGCCTACTGGTTGTGGCTCGCGCTGCTGACGGCGATCGTGCTGGCGGGCACCTGGAGCTACATCGTGCAGTTGCGCGCCGGGCTGGTCGTTACCGGTATGAGCGACCAGGTGTCGTGGGGCTTCTATATCGCCAACTTCGGTTTCCTGGTCGGCATTGCGGCGGCCTCGGTCCTGCTGGTTATCCCGGCCTATATCTTTCACCGCGACGACATCAAGCACGTCGTACTCGTCGGGGAAGGCATGGCGGTTGCCGCCGTGATCATGTCGATGCTGTTCGTCATAGTAGACCTCGGGCGGCCCGATCGACTGTGGCACATGATCCCCGTGATCGGCCGCTTCAACTGGCCGATGTCACTGCTGGCCTGGGACGTGATCGTGCTGTTTGGCTACCTGCTGTTGAACCTCGCGATACCTTTCTACCTGCTGTACAGCCGCTACTGCGGCCGGGAACCAAAGTTTGCGGTGTATTTTCCGTTTGTCGTTCTGGCGATGTTCTGGGCGATATCGATCCACACAGTCACCGCGTTCCTGTTTTCCGCCAACCCGGCACGGCCTTTCTGGCATACCGCGTTGCTGGGGCCGCGCTTCATTGCATCCGCGTTCGCGTCGGGCCCTGCAGTGATTATCCTGACGCTGCAGATCATCCGTCGCTTTACGACGTTCCAGGTCAACCAGAGCGTTATCGACACGCTTGCGCTGATCATGACGGTGGCGCTGCAGATCAACCTGTTCTTCGTCGGCGCCGAGCTGTTCACGGATTTCTACAACGAGGGCGCCCATGCTGCGTCGATCCACTACCTGTTCCTGGGGCTCAGCGGTTTCGACTCTCTGCAGCCATGGATCTGGTTTGCCCTGGCGCTGAACATCATCGCCGTCATCATCCTGATGATCCACCCGTTGCGGCAGCGAATGTTCACCCTGAACATCGCCTGCGTGCTGGCGTTCATCGGCATCTGGATCGAAAAGGGCATGGGGCTGGTCATCCCGGGATTCGTGCCGACGCCGCTCGGCGAGATATTCGAATACGCGCCCACCGGCCTGGAACTGAGCGTGTCTGCCGGCATCTGGGCGCTGGGGGTGCTGATCTTTACCGTGCTGGCGAAAGCGGTCATCGCCATCGAGCAGGGCAGATTGCGCGACCCGAGCGCCGACTGAAGGTCATCCCCGGGCGATCTCCCCCAATGCGCGCAGTACGTCCCGGCGGCTGATCTGGCCGATCAGCCGGTGATCCTTGACGACCGGGAAGCGGCGGAAGCCCGTGTCGAGGAACTGCTGGGCGAGATCGATGATGTTCATGTCGGCGTCGACGGTTTCCGTATCCTGCGTCATATACTCCGAGACCGGGCCACCCCAGTGACCGTGATAATGCGCGTGCAGCGCGATCTTCATGCAGTCGAGTTCCGACAGCATCCCCACGAGATCGCCGTGGTCGTCGACCACGGGCGCGCCGGCAATGCCGTGCGCGACCAGCTCGTGGATGGCATCTAGGACGTCGGTCTCCGGGTGAAACGTCACCAGTTTGCCGGTCATGTAGTCTTTTACGTGGGCCGATTTCGGAGTCATGGTGCCTTTTCCTTGCGGCAATCGCCGCTACACAGTGCGCAACGGCCGTTATTCAGTCCGCCGCAGCTGCCGCTGATCGCTTTCCTGCCGTTGAGCACGCCGACGCTCATCGCGAGGATTACGCCGAGTATGATCAGGAACGCGAGGACCAGCGTTGCTATGAATGTACCGTTCATCTCTGCAGCTCTCCGAAATTGCCGGATATCTTCTGCTCGAAATCGCCGTCGGTCCGGACCAGGAAATAGGCATCGATTCCCGCGATGTCGGCGTATTCCAGACCCTCATCGGCGCCGCGGACGAGCAGGCCGGTTGCCAGCCCGTCGGCTTCGGCGGCTGACGCGGCGAGCACGGTGACGGAGGCGGTGTCGTGTGTGACCGGTCGCCCGGTTGCGGGGTCGACGGCGTGCGAATAGCGGATGCCGTCGAACGTGAAGAAATTGCGGTAGTCGCCGGACGTCGCCATGCAGCGACCGGTCACGTTGACGATCGTCTGCACGGCGCGGCGGGTGGTATCGGGCACCTCGATTGCAATCGCCCAGGGCTCCCTGCGTGCATTGAGTCCTGCCGCGCAGAGTTCTCCGCCGATTTCAACGAGGTAATCGGTCAGCAGGGCCCCGTCGAGGATGCTCGCGATTTCGTCGACCGCGTAGCCCTTCACGACAGCCGACAGGTCGAGATAAACGCCGGGTAATGCCTTGCGGACTGCGGGAATCGAGCAATCCGCCTCGAGCTTTTCGTAGCCGACGCTGCTGCGAGCTTCCGCAACGAGTTCGTCTGCAGGCGGTGCACTGCGGCCGCCGTCGGGGCCGAAGCCCCAAAGGAGCACAAGGGGACCGACCGTGATGTCGAAGGCGCCGTTGCTGCGCCGACTGAGCTCGATCGACGTTGCTACGGCGTCGCACATTTCCGACGAGACCGGTATCCATTCCGTCGTCAACTTGCCGTTGAGCAGGGACAGCTCGGACGACGGTCGGTAGGTCGAGAAACGTTGCTCGATGTCCTCGAGACGTTCAACGATGTCGTTGCCGAGCTGTTCCCGATCGAGGCTGCCAGGCGGGTCGATCAGCTTGATGCTGTAGGACGTGCCCATGACCGGTCCCGACAGCTCGGCCTCCGGGAGTCGACGATCAGCGCAACCTGCAATCAGCAAGCTGGCGACGAGAACGGAAAGGACGCGCCTAGGCACCGAAGTCGTCCAGCAGTATGTGGTTGTCGGTCACCCCAAGATCCTTGAGCATCTTGATGACGGCAGTGTTCATCATCGGTGGGCCGCAGACATAAAACTCGCAGTCCTCGGGCGCGCGGTGCTTCGCCAGGTAATTATCGAGCAGCACCTTGTGTACGAAGCCGGTGTAGCCCGTCCACTGGTCTTCCGGCCGCGGCTCGGAAAGCGCGATATGCCATTCGAAGTTGTCGTGCTCGGCGGCCAATTCGTCGAAATCATCGACGTAAAAAGTCTCCTTGAGACTGCGTGCGCCGTACCAGAATGACATCTTGCGTTTCGAGTGCCGGCGTTTCAGCTGATCGAAGATATGGGCGCGCATCGGCGCCATGCCGGCGCCACCGCCGATGAAGACCATCTCGTTGTCCGTCTCGCGGGCGAAGAATTCGCCGAACGGGCCGGAAACGGTCACTTCGTCTCCAGGCTTCAGTCCAAAGATCCATGATGACATGGCGCCTGTCGGTACCGTTGGCCCGGAGCCCGGCGGCGGGGTCGCGATCCGGACGTTCAGCTTGATGATGCCCCTCTCCAGCGGGTAGTTCGCCATCGAGTAGGCACGCGTCACCGGCTGCTTGACGCGAGATTCAAAGCGCCAGACTTTGTAGCGATCCCATTCAGACCTGAATTCCTCGTCGATATCGAAGTCGGCGTACTTGAGGTCGTGCGGCGGGCATTCGAGCTGCACATAGCCGCCCGCACGAAAATCCAGCGCCTCGCCCGCCGGCATCGCGAGCACCAGTTCCTTGATGAAACTCGCGACATTGCGATTGGAAACGACCCGACAGACGAATTTGCTCACCCCGAAAACCTCTTTCGGGACTTCGATCTCCATGGCCTGTTTGACCGTGACCTGGCAAGAGAGGCGATAGCACTGTGCGACCTCGCGCTTGCTGAGCAGCGCAGTCTCGGTAGGCAATGGCGCACCGCCGCCGCGCATGATACGGACCTTGCATAGACCGCAGGTCCCGCCGCCGCCACAGGCAGAGGCGACGAACAGGTCGGCGTCGGCCAGGCCGTTCATCAGTTTGACGCCCGCCGGCATCGCGAGCTCGCGTTCCTCGTTGACGAGGACACTTACCGGGCCGCTGGCGACGAGCTTCGAGCGGGCGAGCAGGATGACGAAGACCAGCAGCAGGATGATGGCGGTGAACAGGGCGACGCCAAGCCCGGCTTCGAGCCAGATTGCGTCCATCCCGATCAAAGCTGGATACCCGAGAAGCCCATGAAGCCCAGTGACATCAGGCCGACGATGATGAAGGTGATGCCGAGTCCCTGCAGACCATCAGGGACGTCGGAATACTTGAGCTTCTCGCGAATGCCTGCCAGCCCCACGAGCGCGATGGCCCAGCCGAAGCCGCTGCCGATGCCGAAGACCACGCTCTCCCCGAAGTCGTACTGGCGCTCGACCATGAACAGCGTGCCGCCGAGGATCGCGCAGTTGACGGTGATCAGCGGCAGGAAGATGCCGAGCGCGTTGTAGAGCTTGGGGAAGTGTTTGTCGAGTGTCATCTCGAGGATTTGCACGAGCGCCGCGATGACGCCGATATAGCTGACCAGGCCGAGAAAACTTAGGTCGATATCCGTGAGCCCGGCCCAGGCAAGCGCGCCGTCCGCGAGCAGGTAATTGAAGATGAAGTAGTTGACCGGCACCGTGATGACCTGCACCACGATAACCGCCGCACCCAGTCCGATCGCCGTGTCGACGCGTTTCGATATCGCCAGGAAGGTGCACATGCCGAGGAAGAACGACAGCGCCAGGTTCTCGACGAATGCGGCCTGGATGAACAGGTTCAGGGAGGCTTCCATCAAAGGACCTCCGTGCGATGCACTTCGTGAATCTGGAATTCGGATCGTTCGACCTGCTTCGGCTTCCAGGCGCGTACCGCCCAGATAAGGAGCCCGATGATGAAGAACGCGCTTGGCGGCAGCAGCATCAGGCCGTTCGCCTGGTACCAGCCGCCGTCGGACGTCAATGGCAGGAGTTCGTAACCGAGCAGCGTGCCCGAACCAAACAGTTCGCGCGTCGACGCGACAATGATCAGTATCAAGCTGTAACCGAGGCCGTTGCCCAGTCCGTCCAGCATGCTCATCGGCACGCTGTTCTTCATCGCGTATGCCTCGGCGCGACCGAGGATGATGCAGTTCGTGATGATCAAGCCGACGAACACGGACAATTGCTTGCTGACCTCGAACGCGTAAGCGCGCAGCACCTGGTCGACGAGGATGACGAACGACGCGATGATCGTCATCTGCACGATGATGCGGATGTTGTTCGGGATGTGCTGACGAATGCTGGAGATTGTGCCTGTCGCGAGCGTTGCGACGCTGATCATCGCCACGCACATGATCAGCGCCGGCAGCAGCGACGTCGTGACGGCGAGCGCCGAGCAGATGCCGAGCACCTGCAGCGTGACCGGGTTGTTGTCGACGAGCGGGTCGACGAGGACTTTGGTCGGGCCGTCATTCATCATCGGCAGCCACAGCCTGCAGAGTGTTGAGATAGGGGCCGAAGCCGTGCGGACCGGTCCAGTAACGCACCAGGTTCGTGACGCCGCGGCCGGTCAGGGTGGCGCCCGAAATGCCGTCGACCTGGTAAGGCGCGTCCGCAGAATCGGTATCGACCCGCCCACGTATGACCTCGATGCGCGAGGCTCCGTCAGCCCCGAAAATCCGCTTACCGATCCACTGGCGCCGCCAATCGGGCTTGTCGATCTGGTCTCCCAGTCCCGGCGTCTCGGCGTGCTCATAGAATCGCAGTCCGCGAATCGTCGTGCCGTCGCTGTCGACGGCCAGGAAGCCGCGCATCGTCGACCACAGCCCCGCACCGTAGATCGGCAGGATGACCTGTTCATTGCCCGCGTCATCCGGCGCGAGGTAGACGACCGCAAATCGGGCACGCTGTCGGATGTTCGCGACGTCGTCGACGGCCGGGATGACGATGCCGGTGTCCGGATCCTTCGCTGCGGCGATGGCGTCGAAGCCTGCCGCGCTAATTGCATCCGTGTATTCACCGGATTCGAGATCGACCATGCGGGCTTCGATGTTCGCGAACTGTGCGTCGGCGTCTTCGCCCGGTGACCAGAGCCCTGCGACATCGAGGATGATCTGTTGCCGGTAGCGCGCTTCGTTGATCTCCTGGGCGGGCTTAAGCGCGATGGCGGTGCCCGCGACCAAGACGGAGGCGACCAGGCTCAGCGCGACCGCCACGATCACGGTATTGGCGATGCTATCACGCTCAGGCACTGCGACGGATCCTCCTTCTTACGTTCGCGCGGATCACGAAGTAGTCGATGAGCGGCGCGAAGATGTTGCCGAACAGGATCGCCAGCATGATGCCCTCCGGGAACGCCGGGTTGATGACCCGGATCACCCAGGTCAGGAAGCCGATCAGGAAGCCGTAGATCCACTTGCCGGTCTCGGTCGCAGCGGCGCTGACCGGATCGGTGGCCATAAACACCGCGCCGAAAGCGAAGCCGCCGAGCGCGATATGCCAGTGCCACGGCATGGACATCATCGGGTTCGTGCTGTCCACGAATCCGCCAAGGATGGCTGGCACGATCAGGCCTGCGAATACCGCGACGATGATTTTCCACGACGCTACGCCGGTATAGACGAGCATCACAGCCCCGATCAGGCAGGCGAGCAGCGAGGTCTCGCCGAGCGATCCCTGCAACTGCCCGAGGAATGCCTGCATCCAGGTCAGGCCGCTGCCGAGCACGCCGGCCATGCCGTCGATCGCGCTGATGCCGAGCGCGGTCGCACCGCTGAAGCCGTCAACAGGTGTCCAGACGGCGTCGCCAGAGAGCTGTGCCGGGTAAGCAAAGTACAGGAATGCGCGACCGACGAGCGCCGGATTGAGGAAGTTCTTGCCCGTGCCGCCGAAGATTTCCTTGCCGATAACGACGCCGAAACTGATGCCGAGCGCGACCTGCCAGAGCGGGATCGTTGCCGGCAGGATCAACGCATAGAGCAGCGAGGTCACGAAGAAGCCCTCGTTGATCTCGTGATTGCGGACGCCAGCGAACAGGATTTCCCAAAAACCGCCGGCGGCCATGGTCACGACGTAGATTGGCAGGAACCAGGTGAGCCCCAGCGCGAAGTTGTCCCAGGCGCTGGACGGGTCATTGCCCGCGAACAGTAGGCCGAGCAAAGCTCCTCGCCAGCCGTCGATCGACTCGATACCCATCGCGGCCATCGCCGTATTCGCCTGGTAGCCGGTGTTCCAGAGCCCGACCAGCACGCAGGGCGTGACGGCAAAAACAACCAGGATCATCACACGCTTCAGATCGATCGCGTCGCGCACATGCGGTGCGCCGCGCGTCAGGTCGGGTGGCGAGAAAAACAGCGTATCCACCATCTCGAACAACGCATGGAATCGCTCGAAGCGACCCCCGGGCAGGAACAGCGGCTGCCAGCGGTCGAGCATAATGCGCAATCGCTTCATCAACCATTGACCTCGATGTCTGTCAGGTTCTTGCGCAGGAACGGCCCGTACTCGTATTTGCCGTTGCAGACAAAAGAGCAAAGCGCGAGATCCTCCTCATCCAGTTCGAGGCAGCCCAGCTCGCGCGCTGCATCGGTATCGGTGACCAGCAGCGCCTTGAGCAGCGGCGTCGCCAGGATGTCGAGCGGCATCACTTTCTCGAACGCGCCGATCGAGACCATCGCCCGGGGGCTGCCGTTCTGCGACGACGTCAGCGGGTAATCGCCGCGGTGCAGCAGGTGCGCGGCGAATGCCCGGATGGCCGAGTACTTGTGCGTGCCCGGCCGGGCCCAGTTCAGGAATTCACGTTCGCCGCCTTCCGGCAATACGCTGATTTGCAGGTGATAGCGACCCAGCCAGCAGATCGGCGTTGCCGCACGCCGGCCGGCAAGGACCGACCCGGATACGACGCGCTTGTTCCCAGCTTCGAGTTCACCGGCAAGCAGTTCCGGAAGGTGTGCGCCGATTCGGGTTCGCAGCAGGCGCGGCGAGCGCACACGGGGGCCAGCGAGCGAGACGATTCGTTCAACGTCGGGCTTGCCGGTTTGTAACAGGCGGCCGATCGCGATGACATCCTGGTAGCCGATGTGCCAGACGGTCTTTTTCTCGCTGACCGGCTCGAGGAAGTGAATGTGCGTACCGACGAGACCCGCGGGGTGCGGGCCGGAAAACGTCGACGGCCTGATCCGGTCGTGATCGGGCACTGAAATGCCGGCGTCGGGACGCATGCAGACGTGGACATCGCCATCGCTCAGCGTCGCAACTGCGTGTAGCCCGAACTCGAAGTCTTCATTGCGGGGTGAGATGACGACCGACGGATCAGCTGCGTGGGGGTTGCTGTCCATTGCCGTGACGAAGATTGCGGCAGGAGACGTATCGGGTGCCGGTATCTTGCTGAACGGCCTGGTGCGAAAGGCCGTCCACTGACCTGAGCGAACGAGCGTTTCGCGGACTTTGTCGCGAACCAGTTCCGCGGATGTCGATATCGTGTCGAACTGTTCGCTTTCGTCTCCGTCCAGGCGGATGACCAGCGACTGCAATGCGCGGCGCGCGCCGCGGTTGATGGCCTCGACGATTCCGGCGCCGGGCGACGTAAAGGGGATATCGGGATTTTGCCGATCGACGAATAATGCCTGCCCGAGTCGCACGCGATCGCCTTGCGCTATCTGCATGCGCGGCCGAATGCCGTGCGTATCCGGTCCGATCAGGGCGACGCTGCGGACGGCGGCGCCCTCGTCGATCACCTGTTCCGGTCTGCCCGCCAGGGGCAGATCAAGTCCTCGTTTGATGCGAAATTGGCTCACTCAGGCTGCCGTAACGACCAGGTAAAGCGCAACTGCAGTCAGCCAGAGTGCGCCTATCGTATGGATTGCAAGCGTCGCTTCGATGGCGCGGGTCATGCTCTCGCGGTCGTCAATGCCGACGCGGATAGCGGCCGCGGCCTTGAAGGCCAGCAGCATCAGTCCCGCAGGCACCAGCGGCGCGAGGAGTGGCAGTTGATCCGTGCCGGTCAGGTGCAGGATGGCGGCGAGCGCCGCAACGTGGATCGCGATGTAGAGGACGGCGGTACCCGAGTTGCCCAGCCGCACCGGCAATGTGCGCTTGCCGGTCGCGCGGTCCGCGTTGACGTCGGGAACTTCGTTGATCAGCAGGATTGCGGCCACCCAGGCGCTGATTGGCACCGACAAGGTGACGGTCGCACTGTCGATCGTGCCGCTCTGCAGCCAGGCGGCGCCGACAACCGGAATCACGCCCAGGCCCACAGCGACTGCAAGTTCGCCCAGGCCGATCGCGGCCAGCCTGACGGGCCCAAGCGAATACAAAACCGCAAGCAACACGCCCGCGAGGCCGAAGGCGAGCACTGTCGCCCCCTTCAGCGCGATCAGAGCGAGGCCGGCAACGGCCGCTACTGCGAGCAGGCTCATTCCGAGCCTGGCCATGCCGGCGGTCTCCATGATGCCCTGCTGGATGAAGCGCGAACCGCCCGTATATGGATAGATCCTGTCGGTATTCTGGCGATCGGTGCCGCCGGACTCGTCGCCGACATCATTTAGCACGTTGGCGCCCGCGTGCACGCATACTGTCGCAATCAGCGCGAGGGCAAACGACAGTGCATCGAAAGCGCCGCCGACGTATGCGCCCCATGCGCTTCCGGCCACGACCGGGAGGACGGATGCGGGGAAAAATTTGGGCCTTGTTGCGTGAAAAAGTCGCTTGGCAACCTGGCCGGGCTTATCGCCGGCAAAATCCGTGGAAACGGGATCAGCCGGGCTTGCGGATTCCGACGCCATACTCGCTCTCCTGCCTGCTGGTCGTTCTTAATGTCGGCAAGTTTTATACCCGAAAGCGGCCGCTTTGTAATCCGGGGGTAGCCGCGCGCACCGCAATCCCCGTCGCAGGTAAGGTAGAATCTGTCCCCGACAAGGCTTGCGGCGCCCGGGGTCGCCCTGGTTGAGGGCCAGCTCCCCGGCGTCGCGGACGATCCCCCGGCACGAATCTGTTGAGCCCGATGGATGACGTGGATACATCGCTGAACTACGCGCTTCACGGCGACCCGATTGCCCCCGTGATCCTCGGCGTAACGAGCATCCTGCTGTTCGCGGTGATCGGCCGGTTCCTGGCGCGGAAGCTGAATCAGCCAACCGTGCTCGGCGAATTGCTGATGGGCATCGTACTCGGTAATGTCGCCTGGTACCTCGGGATCGACCTGATCACGGTATTGCGGGAAGGTTCGCGGGTATTCGAGGTCGTGCACCAGGTGCTCGCCGGCAATCCGATCGAACATGTCTCCGTCGCCGTTTTCGGGCCTGAAAAAGGCGCGGAGATTGAACGCATCGTGACCGGGCCACTTGGTGGCCAGCTGATGCAGGTTGCGCATACGGTCGACGTATTTTCTCGCTACGGCGTGATCTTCCTGCTGTTCATGGTCGGCTTGCGCACCAATATCGATGAAATGCGCGAAGTCGGCGCCGACTCCGCGCGAGTTGCGATCCTCGGCGTTGCCGCCCCGTTCGCGCTGGGCTTCATGACGATGTATCTCCTCGATCCCGGGATGCCGATCAACGCGGGCTTGTTCATTGCTGCCACGCTGGGCGCAACCAGCATCGGCATCACGGCCAACGTGCTGGACGACATCGGCTATGGCGCCTCGCGGGTCAGCCGCATCGTCCTCGGCGCAGCAGTCTGGGACGACATACTCGGCCTGATCATCCTGACCGTTGTCTCCGGAGTCGTCGTCAGCGGGACGATCGTGTTCTATGACGTCGTGCAGGTCGTGGTGGTGTCGGCGTTGTTTATCGTCGGGGCGATCGGCTTCGGTCCCGCCATCGTAAAGTTCGCCGCAAACATCATGGGCAGGCTGGATATCGTCGAGGCCAAGATGTTCACTTCCTACATCTTCGTCATGATCCTCGCATGGGTTGCCAACCTGGCCGGACTCGCGACCATCATCGGCGCATTTGCCGCCGGCATCGTCCTCTCGGACAGCTACTTCAAACAGCATGAGGATTCACGAACCCGGACGATTTCCATCCGTGAACTGATCATGCCCCTGGAAGTCATCCTCGTGCCGATCTTTTTCATCCTGATGGGCATCCAGGTCAAGCTCGAACTGTTTCTTTCCTGGCCTGTGGTCACGGTTGCCGCGGGGCTGATCCTTGCGGCCGTCGCTGGCAAGCTCATTTGCGGACTCGGCGCCGCCAAACCCGTCAGCAAGCTCGCCGTCGGGGTCGGGATGTTGCCGCGAGGCGAGGTCGGTCTCGTATTCGCCGTGATCGGACGGACGCTGGGCGTGATCGATGACGAAATGTTCTCGTCGATCGTGCTGATGGTGTTCGTGACGACCCTGATGGCGCCGCCGCTAATCAAGCTCGCGATGGCGTCCGGCGGCGAACGCCCCGCGGCGGCTGATTAACAGGTCGATGCATCGCGCGCCGGTCAAGGTCAGCCCCGAGAAACAACAATTGGTCGAGGCACTGCTCTCGCCGGCGGCGTTCGAGCATCCCGTCACCGCGGCGGAGCTGATCGAGACGCATATTTCCTGGCTCATCCTCGCCGGCGATTTCGTCTACAAGATCAAGAAACCGGTGGTCCTCGATTTCCTGGACTTCGGCAGCCTCGAACGGCGCCGTCATTTCTGCGAAGAGGAGGTCCGGCTTAACCAGCCCTCGGCGCCGAAAATCTATCTCGGCGTCGTGCCCATTTCGCGGGTAGACGGCCGTCCGAGGTTCAATGCCGCCGGCGCGCCCATCGAATACGCGGTCCGAATGCGCCGCTTCGACCAGGACCTTCGTCTGGACAAGCAGCTCGAGAATGGCGAGTTGACGGTTGCCGACATGAAAGAGCTCGGTCGTAACATTGCATCCCGGCACGCTGCCGCGCCTGTCGTCCCGGCGGAACAGCGCGAGCGCGTGCTGCGGCTGACCCGCGAATTCATGGAGGATAATCTTGCGGCGCTGGAGGGTTACATTGACCCGCCAATCCTGTCGCGCCTCGCCGAATGGACGGAATCCGAGCTGCAGCGCTGCCAGCCCATGATCGATGCGCGCTTCGATGACGGCTTCGTTCGCGACTGTCATGGTGACCTGCATCTCGGCAATCTCGTGCGCCTGGCGGACGGCATCACCACATTCGATTGCATCGAGTTCAATGCGGATCTGCGGCATATCGACGTCATGTGCGACATCGCATTTCTCGTCATGGACCTGGTCGCAAAGGCGCGGCAGGATCTTGCTGCGCACTTCCTCAATCGTTATCTCGAGGCGACCGGCGATTACGCAGGTGTCCCGCTGCTCAACCTGTTCTTCGTCTACCGCTGCCTCGTGCGTGCAAAGGTGGCGGCCATACGCAGCGAAGAACGCGACGCACCGGAAGCCGCGGCGACCGACCTCGACGAAGCGCAGTCCTATTGCGACATGGCGATGCGCCAGTCCCGCGACCGGCCAGCGATGCTGATCGTCATGCACGGCTTGTCGGGCTCGGGCAAGACCTGGGTGTCCAGCGAGCTGATGGCCGCGCTGCCAGCGATCCGGGTTCGCTCCGATGTCGAGAGAAGAAGACTCTTCGGCCTGGACCAGGTATCCCCGAGCGGCTCGGACGTCGGCGGCGGCATCTACGCGCCGGCAGCCAGCGAGCGCGTTTACGCGCGGCTGTTCGCGAGCGCTGCCGCCATACTCGAGGCTGGCCATCACGTCATCCTAGACGCAGCATTCCTCGACGAAGCATCGAGGGCGGGCGCCCGCGGCGCGGCCGGGGAGGCAGGCGCCGCGACGGTGATCGTCGAAGTCACTGCGCCCGATGTGGTGATGCGGCAGCGTCTTGCCGATCGCAGCGCGGCGCACAATGACCCGTCAGAGGCGGACGCCGCGGTGCTCGACTACCAGCAATCGACGGCGCAGGCGCTCTGCGCCGAGGAGGCGCGTATCCGCGTTGCCTGTGAGAACGATGGTCGAATGGATGTCGCAGACCTCGTCGACAGGATCCGCGACACGGCGCGCCGGGCGCCGGCCTAGTCGAAGCGCTTCTCGATGTAGCGATGCACGACGGCTGCGCCGACCGCGTCGCCCCAGACGTTGGTCGACGTGCGGAAGCGATCGAGGAACCAGTCGACAGCGAGCAACAGCCCGATACCTTCGAGCGGCAGCCCGACCACCTGCAGCACGATGATCATCGTGACCAGCCCCGCCTGCGGGATGCCCGCGGCGCCGATCGCGGCAAGCGTTGCCGTGACGAAGATGATCGACTGCTCGGCGATGCCGAGCTCCAGACCATAAGCTTGTGCAATGAACATCGCCGCCGCGGCCTCGTATAGCGCGGTACCGTCCATGTTGACGGTGCTGCCGAGCGGCAGCACGAAGCGACGCGCACGTTCGTCGACGCCTGCTTCCCTGGCGCACTGGATGGTAATCGGCAGGGTAGCCGTCGAGCTCGCAGTCGCGAATGACGTGACGATCGCGCGCAGCATCGTCAGGAGATAGGACAACGAGCGCCGCGCGACGAATACGAGGATCAGCGTCAAGACGAGAAAGTGGATAGCGAGACCACTCAGAACCGTAACGACGTGCAGGCCCACTGCCTGAATCTTGTCGACGAATGCTTCCACGCTGCCGGCCGCGCCGAACATGCCGGCGATCAGGCCAAATACGCCGAGCGGCGCGAAATACATGACCCAGGAAACGAGTAACATCATGCCCTCGTTCAGGCTTTCGAAGAAGCGCGCGGCATCGCGGCCCTTCTTGCCAAGGCTGGCGAGCGCGATGCCGAAGGCGACCGACCAGATGATCAGCGGCAGCAGGTTGGTATCGGCTGCGGCCCGGATCAGGTTGGGCGCAACCATCGACAGCAGGATGTCACCGATGCCCCGTTCCGCGGCGAGGCGCATGAGTTCGTCGGGTTGTTCCAGTCCTTCGGTTGAGACGCCGACGCCCGGCTGGATCAGGTTGACCATGAACAGCCCGATCAGCACTGCGATGGCGACCGTGATCAGGTAATAGGCGATCGTGACGCCGCTGAGCCGGCCGAGCTGCCGGACGTCGCCAAGCGACGTTACGCCGCTGATCACCGCGCTGACCAGCAGCGGGATGACGAGCATCGACAGCGTATTCAGGAACAACTGCCCGAGCCAGGCGACGCGGGTCGCCGCCCCTCCCCAGTACCAGCCGACGAACAGCCCGGCGAACACGCCTGCAATGATAAATACGAGCAGGTATAAGCTGCGGCGGCTGTCCATACGGGCACTCTTTCCTGTGCGGCACCTGACGACACTCAGTATATGCCGGTATACCGCTGCGCGTTGTACGCACTTACATTCTTCGCAGACACAGGGGGAGGGCGTCTATGGGTCTGGCGATCGATCGCAGTTCCTTTACCGAGGCCGAATTCGCCCGGGCTGGCATGCGCTTGCGCGAGAACATCGCCGCGCTGCAGGCTTTGCTCGAGCGGCCCGGATTCGGTGTCGGCCCAGCGAGCCTCGGCGCCGAAATGGAAATGTCCGTCGTCGGGCCGGACGCCGGCGCGCTGCCGGTCAACAAGGAAGTGCTGGCGCTCAGCGACGATCCGAATCTGCAGCTCGAGCTCGACCGCTTCAACCTGGAATACAATCTTTCACCCGTCATGGCGGCGGGCAGACCGTTTGCGGCCATGGCGTCCGAACTGACCGATGCGCTGCAGGTCCTGCGCGGACACGCGGCTCAGTATGACGGTCGCATCATGCCCATCGGCATACTGCCAACATTGCAGAAAGCGCAGTTGCAGGATGACTGGATGACGGATCTGCCGCGCTACCATGCGCTTGCCGCCGCCATCAGGCGGATACACAGCGAGAATCAGCATATCCGCATCGATGGCGCAGAGCCGCTTGAGGCAGAGTTCGATACCTGTGCGGTGGAAGGCGCGAACACCTCGTTCCAGGTCCACCTGCGGGTCAATCCCGAAAACTTTGCCGACCACTACAATGCGGCGCAGCTCGCCACGCCGCTGGCGCTCGCCGTGGCTGCCAACTCGCCGACTTTCCTGGGGCACCAGCTCTGGGATGAAACGCGCATTGCGCTCTTCAAGCAGGCCGTCGATACCCGCAGGCACCAGCGCGAGTGGCGCCGGATGGCGCGGGTGCCGTTCGGCCATGGCTGGGTGAGGCGGGGCGCCCTCGAACTGTTTGCAGAATCCTGTCACCTATACCCGATCTTGATCCCGATCTGTTCCGAGACCGACAATATCGCCATTGTGCGGGATGGCGGCATCCCCGAACTCGCCGAACTGCGGCTGCAGCAGGGGACGATCTGGAACTGGAACAGGCCGGTATATGATCCGGCCGCCGGCGGCCACCTGCGCATCGAGCTGCGGGCATTGCCGTCGGGTCCCACGCCGATCGACATGATGGCCGGGGCGGCCTATTTCGTGGGTCTGACCGTCGGCCTGAGCCACGCCGTCGAATCACTGCTGTCCGCCTTTCCGTTCCGCTACGCCGATTTCAATTTCTACCGCGCCGCGCAGTCAGGTCTCGACGCCGAATTGCTGTGGCCGGATCTCGAAGAGACCTCGCCGCGCGAGGCAAGCGCCGCGACGCTGTGTCGCGAGATGCTGCCAGTCGCCGATGAAGGACTGGCGGCAATCGGGGTCGACGCAGCGGAGCGGCGCTCTTTGCTGGGGTTGATTCGGGACCGCCTCGACAGCGGCTGCACGCCGGCCCGGTGGCAGCGCCGGAAGCTGGATGCCCTGGCTGGCCGCCCGAGAGACGCGGCGTTGCGCGCGCTCGTCGAGGATTATCTCGATAATTCGGCGTCCGGACGGCCGGTTACCGAGTGGTAGGGAATACTGCACCGGGCTAGGTAAATTCCACGACGAGTCGCGCCGACCCCCTCGCATACACTTTTTGTAAAAGAACAATCGCCACCGTAATACTGACGAAGGGGT
>JABAHS010150121.1_pt1 | contig 23680 bp, 22 predicted proteins | sample 7062111 | NCBI WGS metagenome assembly JABAHS01 (sample SAMN14534600, study PRJNA622989) | marine sediment metagenome | biome: marine biome [ENVO:00000428]; feature: marine pelagic biome [ENVO:01000023]; material: deep marine sediment [ENVO:00002113]; isolation source: pool of 4 deep marine... | reverse complement strand
GGCAGATGGACTCTCCCCACCGAAGAGTTCGCAACAGCGATATTTGGAAGATTTCGTCAAGCTATGGCTAAAACAGCTTGATCTTCTTGGCAATCTTTTTCAAGCCGCGTCCAAATTTCTTTGAGACTATTTGAACCTGACGCTCACGACCTTCCCCTTGGCTTGTGGATTCTACGCCAGGGATCTCCTTCAATGCATTGTGTACGATGTAACGTTCGTAACTTCCCATGGGCGGAAGCTCAACATCCGTTCCGGTATCCAAACACTCTTGAGCTTTTTCTTTTGCATATCGTTCAAGATTTCCAACCGGGTACACATAGAGAGTAAAACTGTCTCCGTTTCGGTACGTGCGGGTCTCGAAATCTTTGTTATGGTCAAAATGTCTGTGAACAAGTTTCCTTTCAAAGGAATTCAAACCGTTTACTTTTTCCGGTTTGATCGAATCCTGCAACTTCCCTTCAATATCCGAAATGATCTTTCGAATATTATTATTAGGGGGTCTCCTTCTAAAACTTCTTTTGGGATGATGTCTTTTCTTTTCTCTGTCCATAATGATCCCTGCTATTTATAGAACGTTTATCAGTTTTCGTGGAATCTGATTGAAATCCCCGTTGCTCATAAACAAAACCACATCATTGGCCTCCAAATTTTCTTTTAAGAAATCAAGCATGTCGGAATTCGGGGAAAAAATCCAGTTTGGTTTGTCCCTGTCTCGAAGCGTTGAAGAGATTCTTTCTACCGAAAGTCTCTCGTGTGCGGGTACTTTCTCAGGCTTGTGCGGCGGAGTCAAGATCACGCGGTCGGCAATTTCAAAACCATTTGTGTATGCTTCCTCATACAGCTTTCGTTTACTTGTCGCCGTGCGAGGTTCGAAGATTGCCCAAAAGCGTCTACCCGGGAACCTGGATTTCAATCCCGTTAACGTTGCCTTGACCTCCGTAGGATGGTGTGCAAAATCATCGAACACCTTAATATTATTGGCCTCTCCAATGAATTGCAATCGCCGCCGCACATTTTTGAAAGAAGTCAGGCCATCCATGATTTCTTTCTCAGATATGCCCAGCGCCGTGCTTCCTGCAATCACACCCAGACAGTTTTGGACCATGTGGGTTCCGTACAAAGGGATTGAAAAGCGACCGAAGAACTCACCTTTATGGTAAACATCAAATTCTGTTCGATTCTCCGTCATTTCAATGTTTGAAGCGTGCCAATGCGCCTCCTCGTTCAGGCCAAAACCAACAACCTTTGAAAATGCCTTCGTACTCAATTCCCTCACAACCGGGTCATCCCAATTGACGATAAGGACACCATTTCGGGGAATCAGATTAATTAACCTGCTGAAAGTGGTTTTGACATCGTCCATGCTTTTGAAAATATCAACGTGATCATATTCAATGTTATTCAAAATGACCAGGTCTGGCATATAATGCAAAAATTTTGAACCTTTGTCAAAAAAAGCGGAATCGTACTCATCGCCCTCAGAGACAAAAATTTCGCCCTTGCCTAACTTAAAACCCTGCCCGAAGTTTTCCGGAATGCCCCCGATAAAAAATCCCGGATCCTTGCCGGATTTCTCCAGAATCCAGGCAAGCAACGAAGCGGTCGTGGTCTTGCCATGAGTTCCGGCCACCACGCATGAATATTGACTCCGAATGAAGAACTCTTTAAGTGCCAAAGGCAAGGACGTATAATTGATTTTCCGTTCCAAAACCGCTTCCACCTCGGGGTTGCCCCGGGACATCGAGTTGCCAATAACGACTAAGTCCGGAGCAGGTTCAAGATGATCCTCGCTAAACCCATTGTGTACGAGAATGCCAAGATCCGCCAGAAATGTGCTCATGGGCGGATACACATTCTCATCGGAACCCCGGACTTCGTAACCCTGAGATTTTAGCATTCCGGCTAAGGCGGTCATGCCTGTGCCGCAGATTGCAATAAAATAGATGTCTTTAATTGAGTCTGGACCCGTGTTTGGCATTGAGGATTGATAGGCGTATTCAAAAATTAGATGAACAAAACGAGCCAAACCTATTATGATGATGGCTGCAGATTTTCCCCTACTCTCTTTTTTTCGACAAGTCCGTTCTGCTTGAAGGAAAGATGTACCTTTTCCCCCGACTTGCCGATATTTGTCAATTCTTTCCCCCTAAACTTGCAGCGGATTTTGCTGGCATTTTCAACCACAACCTCGAACTTGTCTTCGGCATTGCCGATTAACTCTTGTCCGGAGGACAAGGTGTATTTTCTCACTTTGTCATCATCAATGATCAGTTTTACCCAAACCTTGTCGGTGGCAGTAATCTGAACTTCGAGAGGAAAAACGCCGCTCTCCGTCGCTGTATATTTTGTTTCATGTATCGCCAGCACCGCACTGCGACGATTCGTCGTATCGTTGAAATGATCCGTAGGCTTGGCATAAATGTGTGAACGATACTGAATGTACACAAATATGAGACTTGCAAGCAAGAGAACCGCCCCGATTCCTAAAGCCCACTCCAAAACTTGATTTCGAACTCTGGGTTTTTTACTTAGCTCAGCCATCCGTTCCTGCGCTTCTTTGATTCGTCGGACTTTTTCTTGCTTTGCTAGATAATACCCTAGGATTTCATCCGGATTTAATCCGATTGCCTCGGCATAGTTCTTCAAAAATGATTTGACATACGTTTCTGGTAAGAAGGTAAATTCGTTGTTTTCCAATTGCTTCAAGTGATGAACAGGAATTCTTGTTTGCCGATGAATTCCTTCGTAGCTTTTATGCCGTTGTTCGCGTGCCTCTCTCAATTTCTTTCCAATGTTCTCCATTTTGTCACCCGTCCTCTTAATTTGAGTTTATTCCCAAACTCATATTTAAAAAAGCCTGCAAGGCAATGTAAAACTTGGTCACGGGAAAACCGACAACATTATAAAAGCACCCATCCACTTTTGTGACAAAGATCGCACTTTGATCCTGAATGCCATATGCACCTGCCTTATCCATAGGATTATCCGTTTCTACATATCGGTCGATTTCAGACTCCGAAAGCTCCCGAAAAAACACCTCCGTTTTCTCAAAGTGGCTCACAGCTTTTCCAGACGCAGAATCGATAATCGCAAAGCCGGTATAGACTAAATGAGGTTTCCCGCTCAGTGTTTGCAGCATTCTTTTCGCCTGATCCTTATTCGTCGGCTTGCCCAACATCTGGTCTTCCAGCACGACGATGGTATCTGCTCCCACAATCAGACCGTCTTTAATGTCTTCGGCAACTTTGGAGGCTTTCTTATGAGCCAGTTCCAAAACATGGACTTCCGGGATGGTGTAGGCGTCGTTCTCTTCATCGAAGTTACTCTCGATCACTTCAAAATCCAGGCCTAGCAGCTTCAGCAGCTGTGCACGCCTTGGTGATGACGAAGCCAAAATCAATTTTTTACCATTTAATTCTAACACAGAAACTTCGACACCTATTTACTTTCAACGAGAATCGTCACGGGGCCGTCATTCAAAATCTCGACTTGCATCACTGCGCCAAAGACGCCTTCTTCAACCCGAATACCCATCTCTTTCAAATAGGATATGAACTTCTTGTACAAAGGCTCGGAAATTTCAGGCGAGGCAGCCTGAATGAAGCTTGGACGTCGTCCTTTACGCGTGTCAGCATAAAGCGTAAATTGCGAAACAGCCAGCACTTCACCACCAACATCCAAACAAGAAAGATGCAAATTATCGTTTTCATCGGAAAAAATTCGGAGATTCGCACATTTTTCGGCTAAATGTTTGGCCTCTGCCTCTGTGTCTTCATGTCGGACACCCAGCAGAATCACCAAACCCTTGTCAATCCGGCCAATCGTCTCTCCGTCTACCGTAACCGAACCCTTAGAAACCCTCTGAACCAATGCTCGCAACGTTCAAATATCCGCTTAAGCTTGATGAAAAGAACCTCATTCACAAAAGCTTAGTTTGTTGCCCCTATCAGGATAGCCATCAACCCAACCAGCATGTCCGCCTTGAGTATGGTAGAAATTCGACGTAATGATCGGGGAAACGGACTTGTCCACATATAGATAAGACTTCCCAGGACAACCAAATCCACACCAATCAATACGGTCCAAAGATACGCAACACCATAAATATCCAGGGAATATGGAATGAAGGTAAATATCAACAAGAACGTAAACACGATGGTTGCAGTAATAAACGAAGTCTTTTGTCCAAAACGTACGGACAATGTTTGAGCCAATTGAGATTTATCTCCGGCCTGATCTTCAACGTCTTTCACAATCTCACGACCCAAATGGAACAAAAATGCTAAAGCGGCGGGGATCAAAGCGGCCTTCCAATGTCCAACCGCGACCCCTCCGTAAACAAACGCTAACGCGGCAAAAAAGCTAACCGCGATATTACCTAACAGAATCGTACGCTTTAATTTACTGCTGTAATAAACTAACCCCAGGGACGCAAATACAGCGATCGCAAGAGTTAACACGTTAATTAATATACTAAGAAAAACGCCCAAAGCAAACAAAATTATTGAAAATCTTAACGCATCTTCAAGATCAACCTGATTTGAGGGGATGGGTCTGAGCGGTCTATTAATGCGGTCGATCTCGATGTCGAAATAATCGTTGATGACATTGCCACCTGCCATGATCAACGCGCCGGAAAAACAGGCAAAGCCTAATCTTTCGATTGCGGAAACGTCACCACCAACTATGGCGCCAATGAAAATGGAGGCCATTCCCAGAGCCACATTTATCGGACGCAGGATGGCAAAATATCCCTGAATCTTAGAACGCATTGGTCAGTCCAATGTGAACTTTGCCGTTTGATAAACCGTCACCCTCCCCAAGACCATAATCGATGCCAAAATATCCGAGTTTTGTGTCAAGTCTTAGCCCGAAACCGAATCCAAACTTTGCGTCTTCAATCTCTGTGGGGGTCTCCTCAAGCAATTCTTCGCGGAAGAAATATCCGGCATCCAAGAATACAAACAACCTTGAATCACGATTCAACAGGTAGCGATATTCAACATTCGCCCAAGCAATGCGGGAACCGCGAAATTGTTCCTCTCGATAGCCTCTTAATGTGCGTGTGCCACCGAAGCGGTACTGCTCCGTAATCGGCACGATAGCTTCATCGCTGGTGATGCGTCTACCATGAACCCCAATGGCAAAAACCTGCCACCGAAACGGTGAAACATACGTCTCGAAATCAATTGAAAGCCTTCTTTGATTAAAAGAATCTGTCTCCTCGGGTAAGTCTGTATCCGAAATCGGATCAATATCTTTTCGTCCCCATTCAAAAGACGTCTGATAATGGACGCCTTTGGTTGGATTACGCAAATAGTCTACTGTATTAAAATCGAGCCCGACAGCTAGATTAATGGAACTGCTTCTTGGAATACCAAACTTCAGCCTTCCAAGCGAGTCCGGCGACACGTCTCGTTTCGAAACTTCTGAAATGAACGCGAGATTTTCGTTAAACCGCCACCGAAAATCCAAGCCCAGATCCCTCTGAACATAACTGGTGTCTTGAATGAGCTGTTCGAAAGAGATTCCGACGTGAATCGGAAAACCCGCCACCCAGGGTTCAACATATCGAAATTGTAGCTCCTGAGTTTGTTCGGATCGTCGCTCCCAGTGAACTTCGATCTGTCTTCCGGTTCCAAGCAGATTTCTGAAAGAGATGTCGACGAGACCGGTGACAAATCCCCTGCGGTTGGCTTCGGGAGGGTTGTAGCCAATCACACCATCGAAGCGATTATTGTTGCCTTCTGCCAATTCAATGATCAATTTTCCCAACCCATTTCCAAGCCAGCGCAACTTCGGCGGATTCACCCATTTGAAATATCCCAGTTTCATGAGTTTTGGCACCACCTTATCGATCTTGTGCTGATCGTAAACTTCCCCGGCTGTCAGACCGGCCTCTCGAATGATGACATAATTCTTCGTCTCTTCATTGCCTTGAATCTCGATCTCGCCAATGGTTACCTTCGGACCGGGATCAACTTCCAAAGCAACATGTAAGTTCCCCTGATCTGCCTGGCCGTCTTCGAGCATACGAAGCTCAGAAATCTCGATTTTGCAATAAGGATAGCCTTTTTGTTCAAAATAATCAATGATGTATTTTATATCTGCCTGCAATAGAGCTTGATCGAAAACATCGCCAGGTTTTGTGCGCAGGTCTCTGGAGAGATCCCGATCCGCATTGGGCAATCCTTCAATGCTTACCACATCCACTCGCGTCACCTCCCCCTCGTCTACATGCACATGTAAGTCGGCTTGGCTCGAGTCTTTCAGATAGCGATAGACGATGGAATCGATGCTAGCAAAATAATAGCCGCGCTCTTTCATTCGCTCTAACACCTGCACACTGCGCTGACGCAAGATATCTTTGGAAATGGCATCCCCGTTTTTGAAATTGAACCACCTGCCAATTTCGCTTTCATCGAATCTTTCGTTACCGAATACTTTGATTTCGTTGAGACGGAATTGTCGGGAGTGACCATTTTGAGCCCAAAGGTCCTGAGGGCGTACCATACAGAGGAGTGCGCACCCCAAAAACAGAAATTTCATTTTTAATGACATACCCGACGATCTGATTTTTTTAGAAAAACGCTCGCATCTCCACTTTAGCAAAATGCTGTGTATCCGGTCGGTCCGGTGCATTGCGTCCAAAATAGCTCAATGAAGCCTGCACGTTGTTCGTCAAACGATAATCAAAACCGAAATTCCAGCGCAGAGTCGTGCCTGCGCGATTCCCATTTGTCAGTTCGAAAGGGATGAGTTGGTTCTCTGGCGACACAGAGACTCTGGTCCAGCTAATCTCCCCGCGGAATCTGCCTTGCTGGCTCAATGAATAATTCGATCGAGGTGTAAATGAGATCAGGTTGGCCTCCGTGACCGGATTGGTAACGATGTCCCGGTTTAGACTTGCCGTACTCTTAAGGCCGAACTCAAGACGTCTTTCCGGTCGATATGCAAAATCTACTTCAAGTTCATTTGACCTTACTTTTCGATCTTCCCGACCCGCAGCTCGGAATAGGCGGTCTTCCTCAGAGTGTGTGAATTCTATCTGTGTCGTTATAAATTTCGAGAACCTTTTTAACGTTCGCAGTTGATGTTCACGTAATCTTCGATCCTGACCACCGTTAATCAACTGGTTGTTCTTCTCGGTTCGATTTCGATAGCGATAACGCAACGAAAATTCTCGGCTGTTCTCCCAAAGGTGCACATCCTGCCGCAATTCGATGCTTCCGAAAATAGTGGTCGAATCTTGCTGAAACCGGCGCAGGTTCAGAAGATAAATCTTTGCCACATCTTGTTCGGTGGTTCTCTCATCGATTCTTAGGAACGTTTCCGATGATAGCGGGCTCAATATCTTCTCCACAAAACCTTTTTCTTTCATCTTGTTTCCGGAGCCGTTGAAAAACCTCTCAGGCGTAATCCTGAGATCCGTTCGCATCCTTAATTCAACCACCGGGACAAAATCTCTGGTGGCAATCACCTGCCGAATAAAATCTCCGAAAGGATCCGGCTCGAATTCACCAAGCTCTTCATTAAAGCGGAAATTGCCCTCGCCTTCTTCCACCTCGCGGAAGACTTCCTCTTGTCGTGCCACCTGTGTGTTCGAAATCTGATAGTACACATTGCCTCGCACGCCTATCTTTCGTGGCGAATAGCCAAGCCTGAAATCGGCGAGGTCGGTCCTCGTATCCTGAACTGTGGCATCCGCAAACTCGCGCGCGCGATGTGTGTAAGTGGCGGTTGCAGAAATGGCATGCCAGTTTCTTAACGACCAGTTGAAGCTTTGCGTTTTTGCGACAGATTTCGGTACAAACACATCCTCAGACCTATCTTTGTCGTCTCTGTAATTGTACCTGAAGCTCGCACTCATGGATTTCCAGGGATTCACTTCCAGCCCTCCTGTGAAGGAATCAAAACGGAATCCGGCTGAAACACTGTCTTCTCTGCTATCTTCTCGTATTTCGCCCTCATAGTCAAAGATCGGCTTGACGGTTTTCAAGTCCAACGTGAAACGACCGCGCTGTCTGAGCCAGCTACTTTCGTCTTTCAGAACTCGGTTATCCCTGTCAATGGACTCGATAAAATACTCGATTTTTGGCAGGCTCTTTTTGTCTAAGATAGATCTAAATTCCCACCGGTTTGATTTGAAAACGTCTGATTTGGAGAGCATTCCCAGGCCGCCCTCAAAGGATAATCCCGACAAAGGCGAGTATGAACCCCGAAATTCCCCGATACTCTCCTCGGGCGACTGCGCATTCGAGATATTCCATTTCCGGTTGAACTCCACCTGGGTGGTTCGATCAATGTCCCGGAAACTCGCACTTTTCCGTCTGAGTTTCCCTCGGAACTCAAAATCGCCCAGGCTCATCCCGGAAATGGACAATTTCTTTGGGTCGAAATTCAGATTAATGGAATAAGCCGTACCCTGATTGTCATCGTCATCCCTGGGAGAATAAAGGTTGCGATCAAATTGTGTAAACGCCATTTCTCCGTCAATTTTAAGAGATTTGGCGGGAGACACGTTCAGATTTACCCCCATAACATCGTGGCTCTGTGCCTGGGGGAGGATAATGAATGGCTGGTAATTTCCTTGTTTGTCACCCACATACTCGAAACGTCCAAGGCCGATGTTTCGATAATCCCCGTTATTCTCCCCCACAAAAGAAAACCTCACTTTGTAATCACCCGACTCGGGCCCTACATAAGCGAATCTGTCGTTTTGATCTTTGATGTACTCTCCGTTGCCCTCGCCAACGAACGAATCTCCGGGTACCACTGCCAAGCTGTCTCCGGCCTCCTCAAGGCTTCTGATAAAATCATCACTGAGTTCCATGCTTAGCGGGTCGTCTTTATCATCGCTTTCACGGATGAACGTGGTGGTCAGACTGACTTTCTCATTTAAGAAATTTGATTTGGCTTGAGCGCCCCATAGATTTCTCTGAAAACTTTCATCCGAAAACTGGAAATCAACTGTGATGCGCGAATCTGCAGTGATCAAACGATTTCGCGAAAAAGTGACCTGGCCGTTACCATATTCAATCACATAGTCATTGTTTTCGCCCCGTGTCATCAATTCGCCATCCACCCAGACTCGTTCGGTCCCCGCCAGCACAATAATGTTAATCTGACCTTCGGGGCCTCTGAGCTGATACGGTCCTTGCTTGCCCTCTTGGCCTAAGAATTCGTTCGTGGTGAAGCGGCCTCTTGAAACAGCGCCAGAAACCGTCACCCCCATTTCACCGAAGTGTGCCTTTGCCATCGCACCTTCCAATTTTCGGCTGTAGCGAGTGAATTCCGCACCGTCGAAGTTCAAATTGTAGTCGCCCAGAGTCACACGTGTATTGGGGGCTTTAAGCTGCACGAAAACTTTGTCAATCTCTTGTAGGGTTTGCGTATTCCCTTCCGGCTGAATGGGTGTATTTCGATCGGTCAACGATGCGATCACCTCCACATCCTCAGTTAATTTCCCGGAAATTTGCATCCGAAGGCCGGAGTCCACCTGTAAACCTTGATTGGACCCAACCGTAATGCCGCGAGTAATGCTGCCGCTATTTCTCAAGCGAGATGCAAATGTAGGTGTATTGACAGGTTTCGGCTGAGTGGATGTCTTGGGCGATGCGTTTGTCGTTCCATTATCAGCCTTGTCACGGTCATCAACAATGGGTTGTCTATGAGAATAGGTTCTTCTTAGAGAAAACGGGAACTTCTTATACTTAATCCTGATCCAGACATCCGTGTCCAGATGCTGCTTGAACGTGATCTTAGCGCTCATGTAATCAATCGAGTAATCATGCTCTCTTACAAGCAAGACGGAATCGACCCAGACAGAATCCGATTTTGGAATGATGAGGCTGTCTTCAACGCCATAACTCAAATTTGAACTATCGGCCTTAAAAGTAATTTCTCTCTGAAATAAGGACAGGGAGCTTGAGGATTGTTTGGCCCCTTGGGATGACAAATGGATTGGGCTAAGCAAGAAAATCACGCTTATACCAGAAATGAAGTAAGCGATCCGGGCGTTTAATTGATACAAAGCCATCTACGGCAACGGGACAATTATTTAATTGGTCAATGAATTGAGAAGATTCGCACCCTGATTCTTGCCAGGTGGTAAGCTTCTCCGGCTAAAACTTTGTATCAATGAATTATGGCATCCCTCCTATACTATTTAGATAGTGTCTAACCGAAACGGCCTGAAACTGTCATTCCCGAACGCTTTAATCGGGATTCTTCTGGCTAACCCAAGGAGATTCCGGCCCCTGCCTTCGCAGGGACAAGCTTAACACAATACCGGAATGACAGGCACGGTCAAATTTTCCGTCATATTTCCGTCATACACTATTTATGGTTCTCTCTTTTTCCCAACTTAAACACTTGAATGCGATTGTTAGACGAATCCAACACGTAGACTTGGTTGTCAAAGGTTGCGACGTCTACGGGATTGCTAAAAGCACCGAATTTGTCCCCCTCTTGCCCCCACATATGAATCGGTAAGTGCCTGGCATTGAACGCCACGACTCTCTGATTTCCGGAATCCGCAACATAAAGTCTATTGTCTATCGACCAGTTTAGACCGGTTGGATTGTTCAATATTTCCTGCCCGAAACGGGAAATATAATTGCCGTAATAGTCGAATACGAAAATTTGATTCAAGCCTTGATCGGAAACGTAGACTTGATCCTTTCTACTAACCTCAACCCTTACAGGATGCTCCAATTGACCATCTCCCCAATTGAAGTCCCCAAAACTCAGATCCGGACTGCCCGTTGTATTCAATTTCAAGATCCGGTCGTTTTCGTTGTCGCAAATAAATAACTCACCGTGTCTTGAAATGTCCACCCCTGATGGAAAGCCAAATCGCAGAGAGTTTTGCACGGTTTCCTCGGAACGAAATGTGGAGAGATAGTTTAGCTTCAAATCATAACGTTCGATCCTCTCGTTGTTGAAATCCGCGACGAAAAGATCCAACCCGGTTTTCGCCGTAATGTCTGTTGGGCGATCGAACTGTTCGCGTTCCCATCCAAAGCTACCAATGGCATTCACAAAATTGCCTTGTTTATCAAATTTGAGCAACCGACTGTTCCCGGTATCCACAACGAAAACGTGACCCTCCTGATCAATGGCAAGCGCTTGAGGTGCGGACAAAGGTAGATCTCGGATAGGTTTTTCCGGAAAAGCAAATAAAAAACTTACAACGTATTTTTCCTTATCATTGTCACCATTGTCACCGGCATACAGAGTACAGTTTTGAACGGGGATGAAAAGACAGATCAGAATAAGCCATCTTCTAATCATGAAACTATCCAAACAAAAAAGCCGTCACCAACATCAACGTAACGGCATGGTTTTACAACATAGTTTGTTATCGCAAATTTGAGAAAGAGTTAAACTTCCATTATCTCTTCTTCTTTCTTTTTGAGAAGCTCATCGACTTCGGCAGTATACGTGTCGGTGATTTTTTGAACTTCGTCCGTAGCGGTGTGAAACTGATCTTCGGAGATATCATTGTTTTTCTCGAGCTTCTTTAGCTTGTCGTTGGCATCTCTGCGGACATTTCTGATGGCGATCCTACCTTCTTCTGCAAGTTTATGACACAAACGCACAAGGTCCTTACGACGTTCCTCAGTGAGCTGAGGAATGGGCAAACGAATGAGCGTACCATCGTTTGCGGGATTCAAGCCTAAATCTGATTTCAAAATCGCCTTTTCAATTTCGCCGATCATATTTTTTTCCCATGGCTGAATCGTAATCAACCTTGGTTCCGGTGTATTGATGCCCGCGACTTGCTTAAGCGGCACCATGGAGCCGTAGTAGGATACTCTAATCGTATCCAGAAGCGCCGGTGAAGCTTTCCCGGTTCGAATCTTTGACAACTCGCTGCGGGTGTTATCAACGGCTTTTCTCATGCGAACGTCAGCGTCTTTTTGAATCTCTTTAATATTCATAGCTATGCACCAGAAATTTTGGTTCCTAAGGGCTCCCCGAGAAGAACACGCTTCAGGTATCCCCGCTTAGTTAGATTAAACACGACGATCGGTAAATTGTTGTCCATGCATAACGTCACGGCAGTTGAATCCATAACCTTCAGACGACGTCTCACGACATCCAAGTAACCCAGGTGATTGAACTTTTTTGCGTCTTTGTTTGTCTCAGGATCAGAATCGTACACACCGTCAACCTTCGTGCCCTTCATGATGACATCGGCCTCGATCTCTACCGCTCGCAAAGCTGCGGCGGTATCCGTCGTGAAATAAGGATTGCCGGTACCGGCTGCTAATATGATGACTCGTCCCTTTTCCAGATGGCGAATCGCGCGCCTGCGGATGAAGGGCTCGGCCAACTCCTCCATCTTAATTGCACTCAGGACACGAGTAACAACCTCATTTCGTTCCAGAAAATCCTGCAACGCCAATGCATTAATGACCGTTGCCAACATCCCCATATAATCAGCCGACACCCGATCCATCCCTCGTGCACTGGCAGACAACCCTCTAAAAATATTTCCCCCTCCGATAACCAGCCCGATTTGGACACCGAGACTCCTCACCTCTTTTATCTCCAACGCAACGCTATCAACAACGTCAGGATCAATACCGAGCCCTTGCTTTCCCATCAACGCCTCCCCGCTTAATTTCAGGAGGACTCGCTTATATTCTAAAGTTTGCATGCAGTATGGTAAGCGGTGCGTCTTCCCTGATTCGCGAAGCCGATTAGGTCCCTAATTGAAACCGGACAAACCGGTTGATGTTAATATTTTCCCCAGTTTTCGCAATCAATTCCGTTAACAATTCTTTAACGTTCTTGCCGGGATCCCTGATGTAGCTCTGTTCAAGTAAGACCGTTTCCTGGTAAAACTTTTCTAATTTACCTTGACTAAAGCGTTCTATGATGTGCTCCGGCTTCCCCTCATTTTTTGCCTGAGTCCGAAAAATCTCCATTTCTTTTTCAATTTCTTCTTTAGAATATTCATCTCGGGTGACCACGCGTGGGTTTGTCGCCGCTATCTGCATTGCCATGTCGTGCACGAATTTTTGAAAATCTTCCGTCTTAGCGACGAAGTCCGTCTCGCAATTCACTTCGACCAAAACTCCAATACGACTACCAGGATGAATATAGGCATCTACAATGCCCTCGTTGGTTTCTCGGCCAGCTCGTTTTTCAGCGGATGCAATCCCCTTTTTCCTTAACAGCTCAACCGCTTTTTCAATATCTCCGTCCGTTTCCTCAAGGACACTCTTGCAATCCATGATACCAACACCGGTTCTCTCCCTCAAGATTTTGACTTTCTCAGCAGAAACTGACATTCTCTGGTTACTCCAATCTNNGCCTCGACTTCTTCAGAATCTTCAGTCACGATGACACTATCTGTAACTTCTGCCTGCTCGGCCGTCTCCTCCGGTGCTTCTGCTTCCACCTCTTCGGCCTCCGCTTGTGCACTCTTTCCTTCGAGTACGGCATCAGCAATCGCGTGCGTAATGACATTGATGGATTTAAAGGCGTCATCGTTCGCAGGAATGGGATAATCGATTAAATCGGGATCACAATTTGTATCCACAATTGCAATGATCGGGATATTGAGTTTCGCAGCTTCTGCAACCGCGATGCTCTCTTTTTTTGTATCCACGATGTAGACGGCACTGGGCAGTTTATTCATATCCCGAATCCCACCAAGAACTCCCTCCAATTTCTCACGCTCTCGTTCGATTTTCAAGATCTCCTTTTTGGGCAATTTATCATAAGTGCCATCCGTTGCCATTTTCTCGATGTTTTTCAATCTCTTGATGCTCTTCTTTATTGTAGCAAAATTTGTTAAGGTCCCACCCAGCCATCTTTCATTCATATAGAAAGCGCCGCATCTTTCTGCTTCGGTCTTGACGATATCCTTAGCCTGTTTCTTTGTACCCACAAAAAGAATTTGATCCCCAGATTTCACGAGATCAATAACCTCTTGATAGGCCTCCTGCAAACAATCCAGCGTCTTTTTCAGGTCAATTATGTAGATGTCATTTCGCTCCATAAAGATGAACTTCTTCATCTTCGGATTCCATCTTCGCGTGAGATGGCCAAAATGAGCACCAGCGATTAGCAGATCTTGTAAGGCTACATTCATAACTTTACTCCAATTTTTGGGTTATACCTCCACCGGTCATGAATATACTTTAACCCAAAACGGGCACCCAAGAAAAAGACCAGTGTGTGTTTTATGAATTATCGTTTTGAGAACTGAAATCTCTTGCGAGCGCCTGGCTGGCCGTACTTCTTTCTTTCTTTCATTCTTGGATCGCGTGTGAGAAACCCGGCTTCCTTGAGTTTTGGTCGATAACTCTCATCAGCCTCAATCAGCGCCCTGGCGATTCCAAGCCTCATCGCTCCAGCCATACCGGAGAGTCCACCGCCCCCAACGTTGGCAGAGATATCATATTTGCCAATGGTTTCCGTTACCTCCAGGGGTTGCTCGACGATCATTCTTAGTGTATCACGCTTGAAAAAATCTAATAGCGGCTTTTTATTTACGACAATCTTGCCCTCACCCGGAGTTACCCTGACTCTGGCAATGGCTTCTTTTCTTCTTCCAACTGCTTGGTAAGTTGCGGCTTTCATTCAACCCTCTTTTCAATTAGTTCAGTTCTAATTTTTCCGGCTTTTGGGCTTGATGAATATGGTTTTGCCCGGCATAGACTTTCAACTTCTTGTACATCTTTCTGCCCAGCCTATTGTGTGGCAACATGCCCCAAATTGCTTTTTCCAAAATCCGCTCCGGCCTTTTCTCCATCAATTGCGAGTAGACATCGAATTTCAGACCTCCGGCATAGCCAGTGTGCCGGTAATAACGTTTGTTTCTGGCCTTTTTGCCAGTCACCCGGATTTTTTCAGCATTGATTATGATGACATGATCGCCAACATCTACATGAGGAGAGTAAACAGGCTTGTGCTTACCTCTTAGAATCGTGGCCACCTGACTCGCGAGGCGCCCCAATATCTGGCCTTCGGCATCCACTAAATACCACTTGCGATTCAAGTTCTCAGCTTTTGGTGCAAAAGTCTTCAACTTCGTTCTCCTTCCCAATTTTTTGAAAAAAGTCAGTCGAAAAAGTAATCATTTTACACCTAAGAGTCAAGACTTTTCTCATTCAAATTCTTATACTTATCGGCAAAAATCAATCCGATCAGTTTGTACACCAGCTTTGCCGCAAAAAAATCTGGTGCAACAAAACCCGGCTTGGGAGACAGCTCCACCACATCGAAACCCACTATCTTTCGGGCTCGAGCAATGGTTTTTAAAAAGTCCAGCGTTTCATACCATTGGAATCCACCCGGTTCAGGTGTGCCCACAGAAGGCATCGCAGACGGATCGAAAAAATCAAGATCAACGGTAATGTAAACCGGATCACCAAGGGATTGTACTACTTGCTCTCGCCAATCGCAATTTCGCCTCATTTCATGGGCGTAAAACAGCTTTGAAGCCGATGGTAAACGATCGCGCTCACCCGCGATGCCGCTGCGTATGCCCATACCGACGAATGCGCAAAGCTCTCCGATTCGAGCCATTGTGCATGCATGATTTAACGGCGAGTCATGATAGATGTCCCGGAGATCACTGTGGGCATCCAACTGAAGCACCCACATTTCCGGATAGAGTTTCTTAAAAGCTCTAACAAGTCCCACGGAAATGGTATGCTCTCCCCCTAAACCCACGACGAATTTATTTTGTTCCAACAAGCTTTCACACGCTTCACTGATTTGCGCAACCGATTTTTCAGGCTCAAAATTTAAATTCTCAATCGAGGGTGCAGTAGCAATACCGATACGGCAGGGTTCAGAATCCAGCTCTTCATCGTAAAACTCGACCTGTGCGGATGCTTTCAGAATTGCCTGCGGTCCGTCTTTTGTGCCTTGCCCATAGGTCGTTGAAGCTTCATATGGTATGGGTAGCACGACAACTTGAGCCCGTTCGAAATTAGTCAGTTCCTGTGGCAAATCCAGGAAGGTTGAATTCTGTTGTTTGGGATCCATATTAGAGTTCAAAAGAACAAACAGATTTGAATCTGCCCATTCAGATGAGGACCGCCGCTGCCAACGCCGTGGTCCATAATCCATGTTTATCGCCAATGGCGGATTGTGTGATATTTCTCGTGGTCACAATCTCGCCACTGATCCGCCAGATTTCTTTCTTTTCATCCCAGGAAGCATCGGGATCAAAATCCACACCCAGAATCGTGGCAAGCATGCTGGCTGCCAGATCCTCTGCGTAGTCACCCGCAACATCGTCTCTCTGGCCAAAACTGTGATGTTCAGAGAGATACCCGTAATGGCTTCGATCTTTGGGAATCGCAACCCCTATGGAAGCGGCAATTAGACGATGAGGCTCGTTCGTGGCGTTCTCGCTCATCACAACATGAACAATCTGCCCAGCTTGCAATTCTTTCAAACCCTCTTTTTTTGAAACAATTTTGCACTGAGGCGGGTAAATGCTTGACACCTTCACCAAATTGAACCTGGCAATGCCGGCATTTCTAAGAGCCAGCTCAAAGCTCGATAGCTTTTCTTTGTGTTTACCAACACCTTTGATGAAAAACATCTTTTGGGGAACATGCAATTTAACTACCTCGTTCAAGTTTGAGAAATTTCGCTTCTATCTTTGATTCGGCCACCAGAGCCCTTGATTGTATAACCCAAAAACCTTTCCCTTCAACTTCCAGCCATGGAATGGCGAGTTCTTTGATCTCGATTTGAATTGTTTCTTGTCAACAGTCCATTCCGGTTTCGGATCAAACACGGTCAAGGAGGCCGGTGATCCGACCTTGAAAACGCCCCGTTCTAGATTAAGAATTTTTGCCGGATTCTTCGTGATTTTGCAAATGGCTTGTGGCAGTGTTAAAACGTCTGCTTCTACCAGCTTTGTCAGGATGAGTCCCAACGCAGTCTCCAAACCAATTATTCCAAACGGAGCGGCTTCGTACTCGGTTTCTTTTTCTTCGATGGCGTGCGGAGCGTGGTCGGTGGCGATAACATCGATGGTTCCATCTCGTAAACCTTCCAACATCGCCTCCACATCTTTTTGGGACCGCAGTGGAGGGTTCATCTTTGTATTCGTATCGTAGTTTACAACGGCTTCGTGATTCAACGTGAAGTGATGCGGCGTCACTTCGCAAGTCACGCTTATGCCTCTTTCCTTAGCCTGACGCACCAGCTCCACAGCACCAACCGTTGAAATGTGCGCGATGTGCAACCTGGCTTTGGTAAACTCCGCCACCAAAATGTCCCGTGCAACGATGATTTCTTCCGAAATTGCGGGAATACCCGGCAGCCCCAATCTAGTGGAGACGGCGCCTTCATGCATGGCTCCGTCTATGGTGAGTGACTTATCTTCACAATGTTCAATAATGGGCACGTCAAACATACGAGCGTATTCCATGGCGCGTCTCAAGATCTCAGAGGTCGCTACAGGGTCGCCGTCGTCCGAGAATGCCACCGCACCTGCTTTGACCAACTCTGCCATCTCGGTCAGCTCGGCGCCTGCTCGCTGTTTGGTCACCGCCGCAATGGGAAACACCTCTACGAGCAGCTCTTCCGAACGCTCCTTCAGAAATCGAACCACTTCCGCGTTGTCGGCAGGCGGATCGGTGTTTGGCATCGGGCAAACAGCCGTGAATCCTCCCATCATGGCCGCGTCGGTGCCTGTTTCAACCGTCTCCTCGTCCTCCCTTCCTGGCTCACGCAAATGAACATGCATGTCGATCAGGCCCGGGCACAGCACTTGGCCCTGCAGATCGATAAGCTCGCCATTGAAATTCGAAACATCTATCTTGCCGATTCGTTTCAACTTGCCATTTTCGACAAGTACATCGGCGGGTTCCTGGGTCAGTTTTTCCGGATCAACTACGATCCCGTTTTTGAACAAAACGTTGTCTAAAGGTTGAGCTATTTTCGTCAAGCTCATTGGCGTTTACCCATTTAAACTTTCCGGCGTTTCAGGAGCTGTTCCGCTACTGAGGAGATAAAGCACGGCCATGCGGACTGCCACTCCATTGGTCACTTGATTTAGAATCAAGGAGAATTCGCTATCGGCCAGCTCACTTTCGATTTCGATTCCACGATTAATGGGTCCCGGGTGCAGGATAGTCACTTCCTTCTTTGCCTGTTCTAATCTTTGGCGTGTAATTCCATAAAGTTGATGATATTCCCTGTTGGATGGAAACAGTCCTCTGTGTTGGCGCTCAAGTTGGATACGCAACACGTTCAAAACATCCGCCCATTCGATGGCTTCCTCAACGCGATAAAAGATCCTGGCCTGCCACTGTTCGGCTTCCAAAGGGATCATTGTGAGCGGGCCACAAATACCAACCTCAGCGCCCATAGCTTGCAAACCATAAACATTTGACCGGGCAACTCGGCTGTGGGCAATGTCGCCAACGATCACAACTTTGAGTCGATCGAGCTTTCCAAATTTGCTCTGTAAGGTCATGAGGTCCAGCAGGCCTTGTGTCGGATGTTCATGTTGCCCATCCCCGGCGTTGATGATAGCTGCGTCCACGCATTGAGTTAGGAATTGCGGCGCACCGGCTGCTCTATGTCTTACCACAACCAAATCGATGTTCATGGCCTCAATATTTCGAATTGTATCCCGAAGCGTCTCCCCTTTTAGAACGGACGAAGAGGACGCCGAAAAATTAACCGAATCCGCGGAAAGCCTTTTTTCCGCAAGTTCAAACGAAATTCTTGTCCGAGTTGAAGGCTCGAAAAACAGATTTACAACGGTTTTGCCTCTTAGTGTGGGGACTTTAGGAATGGGACGCATGAGGACTTCTTTGAAGGACTCTGCCGTATCCAATATCAATTGTATCTCTTGTTTTGTGATCCCCTCTAACCCTAAAAGATGTTTTTGTTTGAAATCCAACTAAGTTTCCTTTAGAGATTTCACCAAAAAAACCCCATCCTGGCCATCTATCTCCTTGACGTTTACTTTAACTTGCTCATCTAATGTGGTGATTAACGACTGTCCGACGTAGTCCGCCCTGATTGGCAGTTCTCGAAAGCCGCGATCAATTAACACTGCTAATTGAATTTTCATTGGACGTCCAAAATCGATAATTGCATCGAGGGCGGCCCGCACAGTTCGTCCGGTAAACAACACATCATCGACGAGAATGACCACCTTTCCGTCGATTCCAAACTTGATCTCAGTGGTGCCGACAACCGGTTGCTTGATGTTCTTAAACACATCATCGCGGTACATGGTCACATCCAAAATGCCTAGAGGTACAGGCTTGTCTTCGATCTCTTCAATTCTATCAACAATTCTCTGCGCAAGCGGAACCCCACGCGTTCTGATTCCTAACACCACGAGATTTTCAACGTCGCGATTCCTTTCCACAATCTCATGCGCAAGCCGCGTAATCGTCCGATTAAGTCCCTTAGCATCAATTACCTGAGTCTCTACTTCATTAGCCATAATTTGGAGCCACAAAAAAGCCTTCAACGAATTCTCGTGAAGGCAGCGCAAATTCTCATTAAACCTCTAATTCCAACTGTTATTTTCCGAGGCAATTTTTGCCGAGAATGTTACGAAAATTTTTGATAAGAGTCAAGAAAAATGTGTCGAGCAACGGGCGACCGATGGAGGTATGATCTCAGTCTCTGTTAAAAAATTCATCCAAAGTTTCAACTTGGGAACGAGGGTGGGTTGGTTATATCACTGTATCTGATGTTTTGCCGAATGGAGTTGGATGACTACTAAATGAAGGAAAACGACAACGGTGGGAAAGGTGCTTGGCTACCATCGACCAAACCTAATTTAGTATGTAATTCTCCGGATTTTCAGGATGGCCATTTTGCCAAACTTCATAATGCAAATGAGGCCCGGTAGCACGCCCCGTATTTCCGGAAAGGCCGATGAGGTCCCAGCGTTCCACTTTCTGCCCACGTTTTACCAGAACCTTCGAAAGGTGGCCGTAAAGCGTTTTATAGCCATTCTTGTGATTAATGACGACGACACGCCCGTACCCCCGGTTCAAACGATAGCGTATTCTGGTAAACTCTACGACGCCCGAAGCGGCCGCGAAGACTTTTGTACCGTACCTGGCGGATAGATCAATCCCATTGTGGTGTTTTACACGTTCCACAAACGGGTCTTTCCGATGGCCGAATTTGTCGGTGATTCTGCCACCTTGAACCGGCCGAATCGACGGGATGCGTTTAATCGCTCTTTCTGTTTGCAAGAATTTGTCTTCAATCACACCTTGCGTACTCAACGCCTGGTTGATTCGTGCCTCCAGACTGTTCAGATACTCAGCCATCGCTTCGGTTTGATAGTCATAATCGATTGGCAGGGAAGCCATCACGATATCTTGCTCATCATTAAAAGCTTGATCCGTGGCTATCTCACTGCTATCCGTTGAGCTCAAACCAACCAAAACCTCCAAGTCCTCGGTCTCTTCCTCGAGTTGAACAAGCTTATCATTGAGCTTTTCAATATTCGTCTCTAAATGATGAACCTCATTGGACAGTTTTTTTGAATCAACTGGGGCAGCCGTTTTACTTTGATACAGGCTGTCACAAATTGTTACAGAGCCCATAAAAATCCCTGCGCAAGTCACAGAAGCAAGAAACACGAAAAGAACAACTCTTTGAAGGCTAATATCAAACTGACGGATTTCAGAACCGCCGGTAGAGAAAAAGATCATACGTATCTTATCGTCCTTGTGTGGTCTCTTTAGCTTCATAAAAACTTAACCTTATGTTGATGATGTTGAATCAGAGTCAGAGAGCCAGATTATGGTTGTTTCCTTAAAGATCCGCCCAAATACATCAATGTTTAAAAGATCCTTATTCTATACAAATCGAGTTGAGGGGAGAAAGTTTCACATGATTTGTAAATTTTTGCAATTTTTATTCCATCTTAATAACTTAATAAATTGTCGCATCTTAAATATAGACACTGAAAAAGACGGAAATATCCCAGTGAACGGGTGATGATTAATTGTCATGGCAGGGTTTTCGTGCAGACACCGAAATTTAGTTAGCCAAGGAAGGAAATGCTGCAAAAAGAGGGAGGACGATTTACTTAAGCGATCCAGATGTCACGGTTTTCCCCTCCGACTGAGTCCGAGGTTCAGAGTGAAATCCGATTGTTTCGAACCTGAATTTCAATATTCAGTACCATGCGCAACTTCGTTTTTCAAGTCAACACCGAAGTACGGACTCATCATCAGGCCGCTTTTTGTATTCTCCGCCTTCGGTACCGGTGACTTCAGTGTCCCCGGAAATAGCGCTTCCGCTGATTTCTGATTCTAGTCGTGAAGTCCATTTTGAGTTGAGACCGAAATACGTATGGATCAACCCGAGTTGCTTGACCAATCCCAAATTGATATCCAACTCTCGCCAATCATATTCAAATTCGAATCGCCGCACAATTTCGGTAGCCGCTAAGTTTGAAGCTGATTCGGAAATTGGGTGGCTTATAAATCTAATCATGCGGCTATTTAAACCTGTCTGAATTTTCTCCAACGTCAAATAATGATAGTTAGCCGGCTCCAACGGCAACATGATAGCTATCATGAAAGTCGGATTGAGGCAGTCCCTCGAGGCGAAGCATGGCCAATTCCACCTCCGGGAAAGATCCAATTTCTTGACAAGGCCTAGATGCTCCTCACTAAAAATCGCGGGGATTCATGATTGAGGCTGTTAATTTCTGTTCTGTAAAAACTGGCATTCAGGCTGACCGTCAGGCTTTTATGACTGCGCGTGGAAATGGGATTCCCGATGGGCTGGAGCGCACCTCATCAACACATGTCAAAAACAGGATGAATGGTACGGCAATCTGGGCCAGAAAGTGGATCTGAATAGTTTTCAACCTTGCCTTACCTAACCTAACTTAATTTAGATTTAAAATTTAATGGCCTCCGATGACCGCACAACATTCCCGTTTGCACTGTTGACCCGAAATGGTCACGCGAGTGGAAGTAGGTTGAGCGTCTGGATCTGACGGATCCAGGTTGTTGGTTAAAACGACATCATAATGGGTGAGTCCCGGATCGCTGAGCGTCAAACTGAACCATGACAGGGCACCTGCATCAACGCTGACTGATATTTCTGAACCTGGCAGGCCCAACGATCTCGCGGATATCTCTTGCCATCCGATTGAGAGCATGGCGAGAAACTTGTAATCCTCCGTCTGATCGACCAATTTATCATATATTAACTTCATAAAAAATAGTAGCGTAAACAAAACCGACGTCCATGGACATAAGCACAATGACAACCCATCTTCAGACTTTATTTTTTCTTCAAAGATCCTCAATTTTCAAAAGGCCGGTGTTCGCCCCGATTTTTAGCTTCTTGGCATATGTTGAGCGTAACGAGATTTAGTTCTCATGTGAATTCAGAAACGGAATTTAGCGGCACCTCACGAGTATGGAAATCCAGACGACCATTCGAAAAGGCTGTACCGCTAATCTGGACTTCGCTGAAGTCACCTGTCCCCAATTGAACGATAAAATCATACCTCCCCCCAATTGGCTTCTTAATATATGCTCCATCTTCCCATTTTAAATAATAGCGATTATTGGTTTGATCAATATGTACGCGGATTCCCGTTCCTGTGGAGATGGCCAGTTGTTGGGCAAAAACGAGCGTCGGTGGCTATCCTTCGGATCAATGTACCATATTGCAGCTTGGAGTTTGAGGTAGCAACCACGGCCGCGGCCATAATTGCAAGAATGCCAACAACAACTAAAACTGCAATCAGCTCGACAAGACTGAAGCCAGTTTGCTTGCCAAATTGCATTACACACATTACCCGCCGAAAAATCGTGGCTTCCCTTTCAAAAGTGCTGACCTTTTGGACAGAAGACAATCAGCGAGCATGTTCCGCAATACTGTTCGGGCAGCTTGCTGTACCATCAGAGTTATTGTACGCGATCTGATCGCCATCAAATGGGCAGGTTGGGACCGATCCTCCCCGAAACATTGTACTCGCCAGAGTTGTTGGGAATCCCGGATTCCCGGCTATGGCGCTATCCGCATAGGCGACTGAAGCTGCTGCCTCAACTGCAGCTTGATTTGCCTCACACTCGGATGCCTCTGCACTGTCGCTAAGATCCGCAAATTGCGGTACGGCAATCGCCGCCAGAATCCCGATAATCACGATACCCATGATCAATTCAATTAGCGTGAAACCACCTTGAGTGTTCATGTTAGCAACTCCGAAGAAACATGATTAATTAATTAAGTTATAATTTTACAAGTTCTGCTTCTGCGATTACAATTGAGCAACCCATGTGCCAGACGACAGACCCTAATATTCATACGTCCATTAGTCTCATATTATCAACGACTTAAATTGCATACCCCAAAATATGGCAGCCAAAAAATGGGTGATCGCTATCTGTGCCATTTGGGTATAAATTGACCAGTGCTAGCCAGTAGACAAAGACGTTGATAAAGCTCCCTATCACCGCAGCCAGTCTGAATATGCACGCTGTTTGTGCGATAAAAATCTTCGGAACTCTGACTAACTTTCAGTACGGACGCGTTGGGTGGCACTACTCAAGGACGAACAGGTTGGCGGCACAGCTCATGCAGTGCGGGCAGCATTATGGAACTCATCCCCCAACCCCCTTCTCTTGAGAAGAGAAGGGGGCTATTTTAAACAGCATGTCCAGGCGCAGGAGAAAGTCCC
>JABAHS010000296.1_pt2 | contig 23696 bp, 23 predicted proteins | sample 7062111 | NCBI WGS metagenome assembly JABAHS01 (sample SAMN14534600, study PRJNA622989) | marine sediment metagenome | biome: marine biome [ENVO:00000428]; feature: marine pelagic biome [ENVO:01000023]; material: deep marine sediment [ENVO:00002113]; isolation source: pool of 4 deep marine... | reverse complement strand
AATGGCGGCCACTCTCGCCATGAGCGATTCCATCGATGGCGGCGGTTTTCGACGCCGGCCGGCCCATCCTCGAAAACGGAAAGACGAACGCCACCGCCCATGAAGGCCGAACCATCGAGCCAGCCCGCTCGACAGCCGGTGACGCGGTATACGGCAGGTATCCTGGCTCGCGGGTCACCGCCCGGGGTACGGCCTTCCCGACAGCAGCTCGCGTCGTCGCGATGCTGCCGCGGTGGCGTTCGACCCGCGCACGTCGAAACGGTCTTCGACGCGTCGCAGGCAGCGTACCCGGGCTCGCCGCTCACAGTTGCGGGGGCAGCCACGGAGTTCAACCGTGTTCCCTGGACCGTTGCGCGCTAGCATACCGCCTGCCGTCACCCGGTCAAGGCAGGCACGCGCGTGCGCGTGCTGCTCGCCCCTTGCACGNNGAATGTCGAGAAAACCATGAACGATGCTCTGCTGCAGCGCTCGCGACAGGCACCCACAGCGATTGTGCCGCTCACACGCACCAGTCTGCGCAAATGGCTCGAAGGCCGCGCGGCCAGAGTGCGCCGCTGGGTCGAAGCGGCGGGGTTCCGCGCCGAGCCCGCCAGCCACTGCCTGGTGCCCGCCGGCAACGGCAGCCTGGATCTGGTGCTCGCCGGCATCGAGTCGAACGACGATCCCTTCTGCCTGGGCCACCTGCCGATGGCGCTGCCGCCCGGCGGCTACCACATCAGCGCCGACTGGCCGACGGAGCGTCTCGAGCGCGCGGCCCTTGGCTGGGCGCTGGGCGCTTACCAGTTCGACCGCTACAAGAAGATGCAGCCGGTGCGCGCGAAGCTTCTCGTGACGCCGGCCGCGAGTCTGCGGCGCGTGCGCCAGCAGGTCGCGGGGCTCTACCAGGTTCGGGATCTCGTCAATACACCGGCGGAAGACATGAATCCCGAGCATCTCGCCGCGGCCGTCAGGGACACGGCGCGCGCGTTCGGTGCGCGGGTGCGCGAGATCGCCGGTGACGCGCTGCTGGCGAGAAATTTTCCTGCCATCCACGCCGTCGGCCGCGCCGCCAGCCACGCGCCGCGGCTCATCGATTTGCGCTGGGGCAGAAGCACTCACCCCAAGATCACGCTGGTCGGCAAGGGTGTGTGCTTCGACAGCGGCGGTCTGGATCTGAAAACCGCCAGCGGCATGCGGCTGATGAAGAAGGACATGGGCGGCGCGGCCCACGCGCTCGGCCTCGCCCATATGATCATGCGTGCCCGCCTGCCGGTGCGCCTGCGGCTGCTGATTCCGGCGGTGGAGAACGCCGTTGCCGGAAACGCTTACCGCCCGGGCGACGTGCTCGCCTCGCGCAAGGGGCTCAGCATCGAGATCGACAACACCGATGCCGAGGGGCGGGTGATTCTGTGCGACGCGCTCACCGAGGCGGCGGCCGAATCGCCGGAGCTGATCATCGACTTCGCGACTCTGACGGGCGCCGCGCGTGTCGCTCTCGGCACCGACCTGCCCGCGATGTTCTGTAACCGCGACGAGGTGGCCCAGTGCCTCGCCGATTCGGCGAGCGCGGTGCGCGACCCTGTGTGGCGCCTGCCACTGCATCGGCCCTACCGCGAGCTCATCGACAGCCGCATCGCGGACATCGCCAACTCCGCCTCCGGCCCCTACGCCGGCGCCATCACCGCGGCGCTGTTCCTGGAGGATTTCGTCTCCGCGGACACGCCGTGGATTCACTTCGATTTGATGGCCTGGAACATCCGCTCTCGGCCGGGACGCCCGGAAGGTGGCGAGGCCATGGGCTTGCGTGCGGTGTTCGACTATCTGCACAAACGCTATGGCGAATCCTGATTCGAGGGCCTGCCCGTGGCTGGTCACGCTGGCGCTGCTCGTGTCCGGCTGCAGCGTGTGGCAGGTCGGCGACGTCGCACCCGACTACGTGGACGACTCCACGCACCGGGGTGCCGAGGTGCTGGCGTTCGACGACGCATCGCGAACGCTCGCGAGCGGCGGCTGGGAAGGCAAGATCGCGACCTGGACCCTGGACGGTGACAAGCCCGCCCGCGTGTGGCAGGCCCACGATGGATTCGTGCTCGGCCTCGCCTTTGCCGGCGATGGCATCGTCTCCGGCGGCCAGGACGGACGCCTCATTCTCTGGAGCCGCGAGGGCGAGCCGCGCCACAGCATCGACACCGGCAGCGGCGTCTGGGAGCTGGCGGTGTTGAACGGCCGCGCGATCACCGGCCACTACGACGGCAGCGTGCGCGCCTGGAAGCTGCCCGGATTCGACGACATGCAACAGCTCGCGCAGCACTCGGGCGGTCCGGTCAAGGCACTCGCCGTCGAAGCGCAGAGCGCACGCATCGCGTCGGCGGGAAACGACGGGCGGATCTTTCTGATCGAAGATCTGCGCCGCCACAGGGAGCTCGAGCGTCCTCCGACCGACGCCACCAGTCTCGGCTTCGTTCCCGGAGGCAAGGTGCTGTACGGCGGCGGATGGCTGCGCGTTTTTCGATGGGACCTCGATGCGGGGGCCTTCGAGACCATTTCGACACCGCACTGGGGGACCATCGCCGGACTGCAGTACCTGCCTGCTCACGGTGTTCTCGCGAGTATCAGCCGCGACAACGACAGCTCGGTGTTCTTTCTCGACCCGCTGACCGGCGCCGGTGTGCGCCACTTCTACAGACAGTCGATATGCGGCGGCGCCGTCAGCGTGTCGCCCGATGAGCGCTACATGGCGACCACCGGCGACGACGGCATGGTGCGTATCTGGGATCTGACGAGGAAGATCGACTAGCGTCGATCGGGCCCACCACTAGGGGGCGCCGCCCTCGATCTGGCGCAATCGCCGGCGCGCGAGCTGCAGCCGCTCTTCAGCGAGCCTGATACGTTCCGGTGTCGCGCTGCGCTTGCTCTGCCTGGTGTTGGCGAGATTACGCTCCGCCTCGACGACTTCGCGGCGCGCCTCGGCCAGGCGCTCGGCGCGCTCGCCTTGCTGTTTCGCTTCCTGCGCGCGTTGCTCCTCGAGCTGCTTGCCGATGTCTCGCATTTCCTGTTTGCGCTGCTCGCCCTCTTCGAGGCGCGCCGAGTCGGATCCGGGAACGTTCACGGACGTGACCGACTGCGCCGATTCGGGGCGCGTATCCGAGTAGCTGACGGTGCCGTCCGCGTGCACGGCCTTGTAGGCGTGGATCGACGCTGCGATCGCGCCGCCGCAGAGGCCGCAAAGGAGCAAGGCGAATATCAGACGCACAGAATCGTACCGGTAACCGGCCAACACTGAGACCTAGTTTAGCCAATTCACACGGCCTCGCCGCAGGGAACGAATCTACTCGAGCGTGTGTTGCGGGCCATTCCCGGCGGCATGCGCCCACTGCCCGGTGAATTCGTCGATGGCCGCCAGCGCCGGCGCGCAGAGCGCCCCCAGCGCCTGGGCGCGCAGACGGATGATAACGAGCGTATAGGCGGTCAGCGCCACCTGATCCATGCGCCGCCGCGCTTCCCGGTGCAGCGACTGAAAGCGATAGAGAACCTGCTCGCGACCCTCGGTGTGGGCCTGCAGATGCTCGTCGGCCTCGCTGAGATGCTCGAGCGTCATGACCGCGATGTCGCGAACGCGCTCGATGGGAAACGAGCGGGTGGCGGAATCGATGATCGTCGCCGCGTCCCGATTGAGCCGCTTTGCCTCTCGCTTCGGGTTATGGAAAAGCGATTTCAGAATCGCGAGCACGGCCGGCTACTTGATAAGACCCTTGAGCAGACCCTTGACGGCGTCGTCGCCGACTTTCTTCTCGATCACTTCCTGAACCTTCGATTTGGCAACGGCTTCGGCGAGCGCCTCGGTATCCAGCGCATAGCTCGGCTCGGCGAAGGTTCCGGTCACGTGGATGGGAATGGGAATGCCCGCCAGATCCTCGAGCCCTTCTCCACCCTGCCCCTTGAGCGTCTTCACCACGGTCGCCCTGACGCGGTAGTCCACCGTCTCGGTGACGATGTTTGCCGTGCCCTTGCCGTTTATTCGCATCAGCGGCGTCATGACGATGAAATCATCATTGGTGGCGACGCCCTTCTCGACACGCATGGTCCCGCGAAGCTCGCTGAAGTCCGTTTTCTGCTCCGCTTCCTCGGGAGGCAGCTTGATACCCTTGATGCGCGCGTGCGCATCGCGAATCATGCGCGGAATATTCACCCCGTTGATGGCCCCGTCGGTGAACGCGAACTTTGTAACGCCGTTCAGCGACTTCTTCACCTCGTCGGGCGTCGCGCCGGTTGCGCGCATGGCGATGCTCACGTTGCCCGTGCCGGTGATGCGGTCCTGCCCCTGCAGATCCTTGAGCAGCGGCCCGGCCTGGACGCCTTCGAGATTCTCGTCGACGCGGGTGCGAAGAAGCTCGCCGCGTGCGTCCACGGTAATATCGCCGCGATAGGTGCCGTCATAGAGGCGCGCTCCGATCGGCTTCAGTCGAATGAGCCCGTCCTTGGCCTTCACCGACATTTCGACCTCGGTGAGGTTCAGCTTCGCCGCCTTGAGCTTGGCGATTTTCACGCGGCCGGCGACGTCGAGCCGGCGCAGCGCCTCCTTCGGCACCTCGGCCGCGCCCGCCGCCGCCGTGCCCGGGGTCGCCGGCTCGGCGCCCTTGGCCTGCTTTTTCTCCGGCGGCAGATAGCGATCCACGTCGATGGCGTTCATGGCCAGATCGAAGCGCAGCGCCTGTGACTTGAAGTCGGCAACCGCCACCTCGCCCGTGAGCGTTGAATCATCGAGACGCAGGGTAAGCGGCTTGACGCTCAGCTGATTCGGCCCGCCGCCGAGGGTCGCCTCGAGCGAGGCGCGCGTCAGCGCTTTCGGATCCGCTGTTTCCGGTGTCTGCACGGACAACGCCGCGAGCAGCTTTTTCGGATTGAACTCCTCGATGCGCACGCTTCCCTTGGTGGTGGGTGACTTGCCGAGGTCGCTCACGCGAAGCTCGCCGGCCAGCTCGAGGTCGGCGGCCGCGACGCGCAGATTCTCCACCAGCAGCGACTGGCTCGCGCCGTCGTGCTCGACGTCGGCTGCCAGGCTGACGCGGGTCTTGCCGCCCGGAAGCTGTGCGCCGGAGAATTCACCGTCGATCTCGAAACCCTGCACGCGCGCGCGCTTGCGGGCCTGGTCGTAGTCGACGCGTCCCTCGGCGGCGATGTGCCCGGATATGGCGGGCTCCCCGAGCGCCACATCGAGCGCCACGGCGAGGTCGACCGGCTCACCGGTGGCGATGGCGCCGGTCTGCACGCTGAGCCTGCTGACCTCGAAACGCTGGCCCTGACTGGCATCGTCCCAGCTGAGATTGGCGTTGCGGATGTCGAGACCGCCGATGGCGAGCGCCGCTCGCCGCCATCTCGCCACCGCGAGCCTCGCCGGCGCCGCGCGCGCCACCGCCGTCCCCACCGCCGAGAGCGGCCAGATCGTCCCAGTTATTGCGACCGGCGCTGTTGCGGGCGAGATTGAGGGTCAACCCGTGAACGGTAATGGTGTCCATTTCCAGCCGACGGGACAGGAGCGGCAGCAGCTTGACGCGAATCGACACCTCGTCGGTGCTCGCAAACACCGGATCGGCGAAGCCGGTCGCGTTGCTGAGCACCACCCTGCCGACCTCGACCCCGATCCACGGGAACACGCTGAGCTCGATGTCGCCCTCGATACGCAGATCGCGGCCCGTGCGCTGTTTCACCTGTTCGACCAGGGCCTGCTTGTGATCGTTCGGATCGATGAGAAGCGGCAGCAGAACCGCGGCCGATATGAAAAGCACCACCACGACGCCGACGACGATGGCGGTCCACTTGAGCAGGGTTTTCATGGATCTCCTCCTGGAATCACCCGTATTGTACACGGGCGCGCACCGCCGCCATCGTCCCTACCAGCCGCCGCCGCCACCTCCCCCGCCGCCGCCGCCGGAGGATCCGCCGCCGCCCGAGCCGGAGGACGAGCCCGGCGCGGTGGACGAGGACGCNNGCGCCAGCTCGAACCGCGGTACCAGCCCGGCTGACGATAGCTGCCGTCGCGCCGGGCCGCGGCGATGACGTCGCTGAACTTCTCACCCCAGATCGCCTCCACGTCCAGAGCCAGGGCGTAGGGCAGATAACGCTCGAACAGCTCGGGGGTCTTCTCGGGAGGCTGCCTGAAACGCAGCTCGTCGCTCTCGGCCACCATCAGGTAGTCGAGAAAGCCATCCACTTCATCGAGGAGCCTGCGCCCGAGGCGCGTCGGCGCCTTCATGAGCTCGTAGAACAGCCAGTTCACGGATACGAGCAGCACCAGGCTTACCACGATGGCGACGCCCGCCGCCTGGGCGAGAAAGAATATGCCCATGATCTCGGCAGCGAAGAACGGCAGTGCGAACAGCGTGAGGAACATGGCGCCTCCCGCGCCGAGGATGCCATCGGCGTTGCGCCAGGCGCCATAAACGGCTCTGCTCAAGGTGAGCACACCGAAAGACCAGATCGACAGCCAGATCACCATGAATCCGGCCACCTGGATCTGCGGGATCCCCGGGTTGATCAGCACCGAGGCCGCCAGCGCGACGAGACTGACGAGCACGCCGAACACGGTGTAGCCGGCGTTGGTACTGAAGTAGCGTTTCTCGTAGTCGGCTTCCAGCCGGTTGCTGTGGGCACGGATGGCCGACTTGATACGCTTGTGATTCTTGCGCTCGAGCTTCAGGCGGTCGCCGGCGGCGAACAGACGCCGCAGCACCACCGCCTCTCCGGGAGCGAGATCGCCCGTTGTAACGGCACCCTTCTCGAGCACGTAATCGCCCCCGTCGTCGTCGATCACGAGCCTTCCCTTCACGGCGAGATTGATCAGTGCAGCCGCGAAGGTCCTGTCGTCGTAGCCCATGCGGCGCACGTAGCGCATGGACGCGGGCGAATAGCCTTTCGGCGGCTCGTAGCGCGGAATGACGATCCCCGGCTTCGGATCCCTGCCAACCCGGCTCCAGGCGACCGAGTAATAAACGAGCAGAATCAGCAGACCGGCGCCCGCGGCGACGAACCCGCCGTTGTCGTCGAGAAACCACGCGAGACGCGTTTGCGAGCTCGGCTCGACGACGTGACCCTTCGGCCAGGCGACGACGATGGTGAGCCCCTCGTTGGCAGCGAGCGCCCGCGTGGTGCGGAACTGCGCCGCGCTCTGCATGTCGAGCGACGCCAGGTAGTCCTGTCCCTTCGCGCCTTGCGGGCCGGTGTAGGCTTCCATGCGCATCTCCGCACCGGGCACCGTCGGCGGCAGGCGCACGCTGGCGCTGGCCTTGTCGATGGGAAAGCGCCAGCCGGTGCCGGTCACGTTCCAGTAGAGCTCGTCGTGATTGTCGAAAAAGCCGAGCTGCCGGTCGGTTCGGTAGGAGAGCGTGTAGGTGTAGTCGCCTTTGCCCAGAAAGCGATTCTCGTCGCCGATGTAGATGCGGATGCCGTTACTCAAGCGCTTGCGATGGTGGGGCTCGGGCCTGCCGTCGCGCAGAACAGCGATGTCCGTATAAGCCACCGTCACGCGGCGACCGAAGTCGTTGTGATAAGTCGTCGGCAGGTCGCGGAAAATACCGCGCCTGATTTCGCGGCCTTCGGCACGCACGCGAATCGTCTCGGTGAGCGCGATGGTGCCGTCCGCGTGCACGACGATGTCGGCGTGGAAATCGAGGATGCGCTCCGCGGCGGGCAGCGCGAGCGGGACAAGCATGAGCACCGCCAGCAGAAGGCGTGCGAGTGTCGTCATATCCATCGCCTAATCGAGTGGTGGCGAGCTACGTTGCGTCGCGTCTTCGAGCTCGAAGTAGTCCGCCTTGATGAAGCCGAAAAGCCGTGCCACCAGCATGTCCGGGAAAGAGTCGATGCGGGTGTTCAGCTCGCGCACGGCGCCGTTGTAGTAACGCCGCGCGTACTGAATAGTGTTTTCGACATTCGTGAGGTCTTTCTGTAGGGCCAGAAAGGCATCGTCGGCCTTCAAATCCGGATAGGCTTCCGCCAGCGCGACCAGTTCTCGGACGCTGCCCGCGAGCGCCGACTCGACGCCGCCAATCTCCGCGACGCTCGTCGAGCGCTCGCTGCGATCGCGCAGCTCGGTTACCTGCGAAAGCGTCGCGCTCTCGTAGGCCGCGTATTGCCTGACGGCGGCGACCAGCTTGGGAATGAGGTCGTGGCGGCGCTTGAGCTGGACGTCGATGTCGCTCCAGGACGCCATCACGCGGTTCTTGTCACCGACGAGGCGGTTGTAGATGACGATCCCCCAGAGCAGACCGACGAGCGGAACCGCGGCCAGAACGATGAGGGAAGCGGTCACGACGCAGCTCCCGTGGCCTCAATCGAGATCGATCTCGACCCAGATCGGCTGGTGGTCGGAGCCTGCAGCCTCGGTGTCGATGCCGGCGGCGGTGATGCGCCCTGCAAGGGCGGCGCTCACGAAGCAGTAATCGAGGCGCACGTCGCGACCCTCGATGTCGGCGGTGATCCCGTCGAGCTCGCTGTTGCCCGCCGCGACCCAGGCGTCGACGAATCCCCATGGGTTGGTGATGCGCCCGCCGTAGGGAGACACCGGTCCCGCCATGCGCACGTACTCCTCGGAGTCCGGCTCCATGTTGAAGTCGCCCATCAGGATTGCATCAACGGGGAGCTCGGCGGGCGCGCCTTCCCGAATCCACTCTTCCTTCAGGCCACGGCCCGAAATCGCCGCGCCCTCCACGGGCGCCTGACGGTGAATTTCGAGCAGCCGCTCGACCTGGGGCATGCGCGTCTCGGCGCAAAGATGCGTGAGGTGCACGGAATACACGCGAAGCAACCCCTGACCGGTTTCGATGACGCCCTCGAGCGCACTGCGCTGGACGCTCATCGGCCCGAGGCTCGCGTACTTGGGTAGCAGGTGATTACGCGATGACAGTATCGGGGTTCGCGAGAGCAGCATGTTGCCGAACTGCCTTCGCCGATTGCGAAGACGACCGCCTTCGTCGCGGCTACTTGCGTCCAGGTCGACGCCGGCGCCGTAAACCCAGTGATAGTCATGCAGAATATCCGCGATCGCTCGAGGTTGATCGCACATCCCCGATCGCTGCCAGAAGCGCTCCACCTCCTGGAGCGCAATCACGTCTGCTCCCGCTACCGCCGCGGCGATGCGCTCGAGATTGAACTCGCCGTCGCGGCCACGTCCGTATTGAATGTTGTAGCTGGCAAACCTCACGAAGTGCGCCCGGCGAGCGATCCCTTTTCCGCATCGCCGAGAAGCGCTCGCCGGAATCGATGTTTCAGATAGGTTCCGTCGCGCGGCGGCAGAACGGTCTCGTGGCGATCGCCCGAGACCTTCACAGAGGCAAAAAGCGGGCCGCGCGTGCTGTAAAGCGACGCGCACAACGTATCGAGATCGCTCTGCGTATACACGGTGCAGGCACTCTCGAATCCCGCGGCGGCGGCCATTCCCGCCAGGTCGACGCCGAAGTGCGTGTGGGTGGGCTGCATGCCGGTCTCCCCATAGACCTCGTTGTCGATGACGACCACCGAGAGATTGGCCGGATGCTGCACGGCGATGGTCGCGAAGGCACCGAGCCCCATCAGCATCTCGCCGTCACCGGTGATGACGAGGACGCGCCGCTCGGGCTGCGCGAGCGCCAGACCCAGCCCGATCATGGCGGCGCCGCCCATGCCGCCCCATACGTAGAAGTTTTCCTCCCGATCGCCCACCGCCGCTGCATCCCAGGTGGTGCTTCCGAGCCCGGTGATGAGCAGCGCGTCGCCCCGCCCGGCGAGCAGCTGCGCGACCACCTCGCGCCGATCCAGGTTTCCCGAGGATTCACTCGAGGACATTATTTCCACACCTTCGAGCCAATGACCCGCTGGGAGATTGACACCGCGACTGCCCTGAACGCGTTGAATGCGAGCTCGGCCGCAGCGGCCACGGTATCCGCAATCTCGTCGGCGGCGTCGACGGGGTGAACGATCACCCCTGCGTTGCCGAGCGCATCGCTCACGCTTTGACCCATCGGCACCTGCCACGGATTGAACTCGCCCCACTCGCCGCGCATGGTGACGATCACGAGAAGCGGAAAGCGGCATTCCTGCACGATGGACAACATGTTGATGCAGTTGCCGACGCCACTCGACTGGGTCAGAAGCACGCCGCGGGCGCCGCCGAGCCAGGCACCGGCAAGCAGCGCGACGCCCTCTTCCTCGGTGGTCAGTGCAACGCTTCTCATGCTGCCGTTGGCCTGGCACAGCTCGATGAGACGGGCGTGTCCGGCGTCGGGAACGTACGCCACTTGTGTGACTTCAGCGTCACACAGGACGCCGAATATTTCCTCGGGCCAGCGTGGGTATTCCCCGATCTGCGCGTCGTCTGTCATTGCTGATTTTGTTGATCGTGCTTGCGCTTGAGGATTGTCTCCACTTCTCTTGCCTTGTCAATCGCCTCCACCTGATCCTTCCAGACGTGCTCGGCGTCGGACTTCGCGTCGTCAGACTCGGAGCTGCACGCGCCGAGCGTGAGCAGGGCGACGCCGAACACGACAGCCATTGATGTGTAGCGCATGGACCGCACTCCGTCGAATATCTGCTACAAAGGTAGCCCAGGGAGACGGCCCCGGGTGAGGCCCGGGTCTCAGACGAGACCGTGCGTGGCGACCGCCTCGGCAAAGCCCTGCGCGTCGTTCGATGCCACCACCCGGTAGCGGGCCTTGAGCGGCGGCGCCGCGTTGGCCACCACGTAGGCGTGCTCGGCCCATTCGAGCAGATCGCGGTCGTTGTAGTCGTTTCCCACCGCGACCACCTCGGCGCGGGCCACGCCGTGCCGATGCCGGAGCCACTCCGAGGCCTGGGACTTGGAGGCGGCGGGCGGAAAGATCTCTATCCAGCGCGAGCGATGATCCAGGGGCGAGGTGGTCAGGATCACGTTCAGTTTATCGAGCTCCGTGACCAGGCTGTCGTAACAGGAGTCGCGGTGCGGCGCCTCGATGGCGAGAAACTGGCTCACCTGCATGGCGCCGAGACCGGCGGGGGGTAGCGGCTCGGCGAACTCCCGGTAGCGCGCGCAGCGCCGTTGGAAGTCGGGATTGGCGCCGTGCGCGGCGGCGCTCGGCTGGTGAAAGTAGAAGTAATGATTGTCCGGAATGCCGTGATGCACCATGAAATCGAGCTGCCTGTCGAGCAACGCGCGGAGTGCATCCGCGGCATCCTCCGCGCGCATGCCGTGCGAGGTGAGCAGCTCGCGGCTGTGCCAGTCGAGAATGCCTGCGCCGGAGGAGAACACCAGATAGTCGATGGGAAAATCGGCGTCGAGCACGCTCTCGGCCGAGTGCAGGGAGCGACCGGTGGCGACCACGCGCAGGCTGCCGGTCTCTCCGAGACGCTGGAGGGCGCGCCGGTTCGCGGCCCCGAGGCACGCCTGCGCGTCGAGCAGCGTGCCGTCGAGATCGGTGACAACCATGGCCACGCCGGCGCTCTCAGTGCGCCCTGGCGACCACGAGGGTGAGATCGTCTGCCTGCAGACCATCGCCCGCATGGGCGAGGACGCGCGCCAGTATCCGATCGCGCAGGGACTCTGCGGCGTCTCCTGCGCCCTCGGCGATGCACGCCTCGAGGGCCTCGTGCTCGAACATGCGTCCCTCGGGGTCGCGGGCCTCGGTGACGCCGTCGGTGTACATCACCAGCACGTCGCCGGGTTCCCACGGCAGCGTGCGCTCGGCGTACCCGCCGGCGCCCACGTCGAGCGCGCCGAGAATCGGGTCGAGGGCCTCGAGCCGCTGCAGGAAGCCCTCCGCGGCGCGGTATAGATAAGGATAGGGATGGCCGGCATTGGCGTAATGCAGGCGCCGCGCCCGGGACTCGAACAGCACATAGCAGCAGGACATGAGCAGACGCCGCTGAAGGGAAAGATCCAGCGTGCGCCGGATCGCCTGCATGACCTCCCGCGGCTCGAAGCTCAATCGGGACTGGGTGTGCAGGCAGCTCTTGGCCATGGCGACGAACAGCCCGGCGTAAAAGCCGTGACCGGTCACGTCGCCGACGATGAGCCCCGTCGAGTCGGCGTCGGGACAGAGGTAGTCGTAGAAGTCGCCGCCCACCTCCGACGCCTGGCTGCAAATGCCTGCAAGCTCGATGCTCTCGGTCAGCATCCGCGGCGCAGGCAGCATGCCCTGCTGAATTTCCCGCGCGCGCACGAGATCCTGACGCCATCGCTCCCGCTCGCGCTCCAGGCGCACGGTGCTTTTCACGTCCTCACGCAGCTTTCCCGTGAGCATCTTGAAGATACCCCGGGCAATCTCGGGATCCTGACCGAGCGTCTCCTGGAAGTCGCGGCGCTCCCAGCGCAGCAGCTTGACCGGGGTCTCGGCGATGGCAGCGGCGCTGCGCGGCTCGTCGTCGATCAGCGCGATCTCGCCGACGCAGTCACCACAGTTACGTTCGATGAGCGTCATACCGCCGGACTCGAGGCGCAGCCTGCCCTCGACGACGATGTAGACGGCGTCGCCCTCCTCGCCCTCGCCGAAGAGCACCTCTCCGGCCTGCAGCTGCACCTCCTCGAGGCGCTCGTCGATCTTGGCCACCAGGGGCTCGGGCACCGATGCGAGCAGCTCCGTGCCTCGAAGAAACGTCAGTCTGTCGCTCACGCGGCGCTCCAACCGGGGCCCTTTGCACAGGCTAGCCGATGGCAATGACTCATGCGACACATTACCATGCGCTCACGCAGAATACGGGAACCCCGACGATGCCGGCGTGGTCATCCTTGGAAAGCCTCTCCGACATTGACCGATATGCGTAGACTCGATGCCGCCGCGGGCGCGGCGATAGCCCTGGCACTGATCCTGTCCGCGGCGACGGGCCCCGCCGGGGCCGTTGAGCCACGGCCGGTTCACGGCATCGCCATCCACGGCGAGCCGAAATACGAAGCCGGCTTCGCGCATTTCGACTATGTCAATCCCGACGCACCCAAGGGCGGAAGTATCCGCGTCGCCGCCCAGGGAACCTTCGATTCGTTCCACCCCTATATCGCCAAGGGGAACGCGGGGCCGAGCACCGACATCGAATCGCTGCTCCAAACCAGCGCCGACGAGCCTTTCACCGCCTACGGCCTCATCGCCGAATCCCTCGAGGTGCCCGAGGACCGCTCCTGGGTCATCTTCAATCTGCGCCCCGAGGCGCGCTGGCACGACGGCAAGCCCGTCACCGTCGACGACGTCATCTGGTCGTTCGAGACGCTGACGACCAAGGGACACCCGTCGTTTCGCTTCTACTACAGGGGCGTGGAAAGCGTCGAGAAGCTCGCGCCGCGGCGCGTGAAATTCACCTTCAAGGAACGCAACAACCGCGAGCTTCCCCTCATCGTCGGCGACCTGCCGATCCTGCCGAAGCACTATTGGGAGCAGCGCGACTTCGAAAGCACGACGCTCGAGCCTCCGCTCGGAAGCGGACCCTACCGCGTTGCGGATTTCGAGCCGGGACGGCGCGTGGTGCTCGAGAGGGTGAAGGACTACTGGGGCCGGGATCTGCCCGTCAACAAGGGCCAGTACAACTTCGACCGCGTGCATTTCGAGTATTTTCGCGACGCCACCGTCATTCGCGAAGCCCTCAAGGCCGGCGACATCGATTTCCGCAACGAGAACCAGGCCAAGGCATGGGCGCTCTCGTACCTGCCCGAGAAAGTGCCCGCGATTCGCAAGGGGTGGCTCAACAAGGAAAACATCGGGCACCACCGCCCCACCGGCATGCAGGGCTTCGTCTTCAACACGCGGCGCGCCGTGTTCGCCGACCCGCGCGTGCGCGAGGCGCTGGCGCAGGCGTTCGATTTCGAATGGACGAACAAGAACCTGTTCTTCGGGCAGTACACGCGCAGCGAGAGCTACTTCTCGAACTCTGAGCTTGCCTCCACCGGCCTGCCGAGCGGCGAAGAGCTGGAAATTCTCGACAGATACCGTGGAAGAATTCCCGAGGCCGTATTCAATAACGAATATCGCGCCCCGAGCACCGACGGCAGCGGCTGGCCGCGGGAAAATCTCCGCAAGGCGTTCGCGCTTCTCGAGCAGGCGGGATGGGTGGTGCGAGATCTCAAGCTCGTCAATGCCGAGACCGGCGTGCAGATGCGCTTCGAAATCCTGCTGGTGTCGAAGGAGTTCGAACGCATCGTGCTGCCCTTCGTGCGCAACCTTCAGCGTCTCGGCGTCGACGCCCGGGTGCGCCTGGTCGATTCTTCACAGTTCATCAACCGCCTGCGCAGCTTCGATTTCGACATGGTCGTGTCGGTCATCGGACAGGGCGAGTCACCGGGCAACGAGCAGCGCAACTACTGGACGTCGGCGGCAGCCGATTCCCCGGCGGCGCGCAACCTGGCCGGCATCAAGGACCCGGTCGTCGACGAGCTGGTCGAGCTCGTCATCACCGCGCCCACCCGGGAGAGCCTGGTGGCGCGCACGCGCGCACTCGATCGCGTGCTGCTGCACGGTCATTACGTGATCCCCAACTGGCACCTGCAGTCGGATCGGACGCTGTACTGGGACAAATACTCGCGGCCCGAGGTGGTTCCGAGGCGCGGCACATCGACCGAATACTGGTGGTTCGACGCCGCCAAGGCGGCGGCGCTCGAGGAGTCGCGCCGCGCACAGCCTCAGACGACGGAGGATCGGACCTCCGATACCCCGGGACCGGTCATGACCATCGTTGCCGCAATCGCGCTGCTCAGCATCGGTTATCTGGTCTTCCGCCACGCCATGCGCCGCCCGCCGATCTGAGGTCGACGAAGCGTGACCGCCTACATCATCCGCCGTTTGCTGCTCATGATTCCGACGCTGTTCGGCATCATGCTCATCAACTTCATCATCATCCAGACGGCACCCGGTGGCCCGGTCGAGCAGGCCATCGCGGAGATCACCGGCGAGGGCGCCGACATCACCGGTCGTATCACGCAGACGGGCACCGGCGAGACGCTGGCGCCGACGACGCCCCAGACGAGCACCGAGAGCCGCTACCGGGGCGCCCAGGGCCTCGATCCGGAATTCATAAAGGAGCTCGAGCAGCGTTTCGGCTTCGACCAACCCATGCACGAGCGTTTCTTCCACATGATGAAGAGCTATATCGTGTTCGACTTCGGCGAGAGCTTCTTCCGCGACCGAGACGTGGTCGATCTGGTCCTGGAAAAGATGCCGGTCTCCATCTCGCTGGGCGTGTGGACAACGCTGCTCGTCTATCTCATATCCATACCGCTCGGCATTGCCAAGGCGCGCCGCGACGGGAGCCGCTTCGATGTGTGGACCAGCTTCGCCATCGTCATCGGCACGGCCATCCCGAGCTTCCTGTTCGCCGTGTTCCTGCTCGTCGTGTTCGCGGGCGGCAGCTACCTCGACTGGTTCCCTCTGCGCGATCTGGTATCGGAGAACTGGAGCGAGCTGTCCCTGTTTCACAAGATTACCGATTACCTCTGGCACATCACCCTGCCGGTCATGGCCATGGTCATCGGCGGCTTCGCGACGCTGACGATGCTGACCAAGAACTCGTTCATGGATCAGCTGCACCAGCAATACGTGCTGACGGCCCGCTCCAAGGGCCTCGCCGAGAAGCGCGTCCTCTACGGTCACGTGTTTCGAAACGCCATGCTCATCGTCATCGCAGGATTCCCGGGCGCGTTCGTGAGCATCCTGTTCACCGGCTCGGTGCTGATCGAGATTATTTTCTCCCTCGACGGTCTCGGGCTGCTCGGCTTCGAGGCCGCGTTCAACCGCGACTATCCGCTGATGTTCGGCACGCTCTACTTCTTCTCGCTGCTCGGGCTTCTGCTCAATCTGGTGGGTGACCTGATGTACACGATCATCGATCCCCGCATCGACTTCGAGGCGCGCGAGACCTGAGATGCTCGAGCTCGGTCCCCTCGGTCGGCGACGCCTGCACAACTTCCGTGCCAACCGGCGCGGCTTCTGGTCGCTGTGGATATTCCTCGTGCTTTTCGGCGTGAGCCTGTTCTCCGAGTTCGTCGCCAACGACAAGCCGTTTCTCGTCTACTACGACGGCGGCGTCTACATGCCGATCTTCAAGGCCTACCCGGAGCGCGCTTTCGGCGGCGAGTTCGAGACCGAAGCCGACTACCGCGATCCGGTGGTGGCGAAGCTCATCGAGGAGAAGGGCTGGATGCTGTGGCCGCTGGTCCGCTACAACTACCGCACGGTCGCCTGGAACCTGCCCGAGCCGGCGCCTTCGCCTCCCGACGCCGAGCACTGGCTCGGCACCGACGACCAGGCCCGCGACGTGGTCGCGCGGCTGATCTACGGCTTCCGCATCTCGGTGCTGTTCGGCTTCACCCTGACCGTCATCAGCGCCATCATCGGCGTCGCAGCGGGCGCCGTTCAGGGTTACTTCGGCGGCTGGATCGATCTGCTGTTCCAGCGTTTCATCGAGATCTGGGCGGGCATGCCGACGCTGTTTCTGCTCATCATCCTGGTCAACATCGTGCAGCCGAATTTCTGGTGGCTGCTGGGATTGCTGCTGCTGTTCAGCTGGATGGGCTTCGTCGGCGTGGTGCGCGCCGAGTTCCTGCGCGCGCGCAACTTCGACTACGTCCGCGCCGCGCGCGCGCTCGGTGTGAGCAGCGCCCGCATCATGTTCCGCCACGTGCTGCCGAACGCGATGGTCGCGACCATCACCTTCATGCCCTTCACCCTCGCAGGCTCGGTGACCGTGCTGACATCGCTCGACTTTCTCGGCATCGGCCTGCCGCCGGGGTCGGCGTCGCTCGGAGAGGTGCTCGCCCAGGGCAAGGCCAACCTGCAGGCGCCGTGGCTCGGCTTCACCGGCTTCTTCGTCATCGCCATCATGCTCAGCCTGCTGATCTTCATCGGCGAGGCCGTGCGCGACGCCTTCGATCCGCGCAAGCTCTTCGCGGGTGCGCCACCGGGCGAGGACGCCGCCGGCGGCGATCGGGCCGGGCCGCTCGGCGCGCAGCCGCGGGGCAGCGAATCATGAGCCCGACGTTGCTGGAAATCGACCGGCTCGGCGTCGAGTTCCGCCTGCCTGAGGGAACCAACACCGCTGTCGACGGGCTGTCCATGCGTATCGAAAAGGGCCAGACGGTGGCCCTGGTGGGCGAGAGCGGCTCGGGAAAATCCGTCTCCGCGCTATCCGTTCTGCAGCTGCTGCCCTACCCGGTTGCGCGCCACACCCCGGGCAGCTCGATCCGTTTCAAGGGCGAGGAGCTCATCGGCGCCACCGAGATCCGCCTGCGCGCCGTGCGCGGCGATCAGATCTCGATGATCTTCCAGGAGCCCATGGTGTCGCTGAATCCGCTGCACGTGGTGGAAAAGCAGATCGGCGAGGTGCTGCTCGTGCACAAGGGCCTGAGCGCGGGCGCCGCGCGCCAGCGCATTCTCGAGCTGCTCGACATGGTCGGTATCCCGGAGCCCGAGAAGCGGCTCGGCGCCTATCCCCACCAGCTCTCCGGCGGCCAGCGCCAGCGCGTCATGATCGCCATGGCGCTCGCCAACGAGCCGGACCTGCTGATCGCCGACGAGCCCACCACGGCGCTCGACGTGACCATTCAGGCGCAGGTGCTGGCGCTGCTCGCGAAGCTCCAGGAGCGCCTCGGCATGTCGCTGCTGCTCATCACCCACGATCTGGGCATCGTGCGCAAGATGGCCGAGCAGGTGTACGTCATGCAGGGGGGGCGGCTGGTGGAGAGCGGTGCGGTCGAGAAAGTCTTCGCCGCGCCGGAGCACCCCTACACGCGGCGCCTGCTGGCCGCCGAGCCCGAGGGCGCACCGCTGCCGGCGCCGGCCGACGCCAAGCCCCTGGTGCGCGCCGAGAACGTCAAGGTGTGGTTTCCCGTCAAGCGCGGCGTGCTGCGGCGCACCGTGGATCACATCAAGGCCGTGGACGGCATCAGCGTCACGGTGCGCGAGGGCCACACGGTCGGCGTCGTCGGCGAGAGCGGCTCGGGCAAGACCACGCTGGGGCTCGCGCTGCTGCGGCTGCAGTCGAGCGAGGGCGTCATCGAGTTCGATGCCCGCGACATCCAGGGCGGACGCGTGCGCGACCTGCGCCCCCTGCGCCGGGAGATGCAGGTGGTGTTCCAGGATCCCTTCGGCAGCCTGAGCCCGCGCCTTTCCATCGCCCAGATCGTCGCCGAGGGCCTCGAGGTACACGGCATGGGCGGCAGCCCCGAGGCCCGCGAGGCGCTCATCGTCGAGGCGCTGGAGGAAGTCGGCCTGGACCCGGAGACCCGCCACCGCTATCCCCACGAGTTCTCCGGAGGCCAGCGCCAACGGGTCGCCATCGCCCGCGCCATGGTCTTGAAGCCCCGCTTCGTGGTCCTCGACGAGCCGACCTCGGCGCTCGACATGTCGGTGCAGGCGCAGATCGTCGACCTGCTGCGCGACCTGCAGCAGCGTCACCGGCTCGCCTATCTGTTCATCAGCCACGATCTCAAGGTGGTTCGGGCGCTCGCCGACGAGCTCATCGTCATGCGCGATGGCCGTGTCGTCGAGCAGGGCGAGGCCCGGCGCATCTTCGGGTCGCCCCGCGAGGCCTACACCCGGGCGCTGATGGCGGCGGCCTTCGACCTGGAGGTGCGCGAGGCCGGCGCCGTCAGCACCTGAGCCGCCGGGGCCGCCGCAGCGGGAATTCTTGACGGTTTTACTGGGTTAACCGTACTATTCCCGAGTAAATCACTCAGGAATAGCCATGAGCAGCCAAGCCCAGGACCTCGAGCACCTGGTTCACCGGGAGTACGAGGCCGGATTCGTCACCGAGGTGGAGTCGGACACGGTTCCGCCCGGGCTCGACGAGGACGTCATCCGGCTCATCTCGAGCAAGAAGCGCGAGCCGGCGTTTATGCTCGACTTTCGGCTCAAGTCCTTCCGCCACTGGCTCACCATGAGCGAGCCGGTGTGGGCGCACGTCCGCTACAACCCTATCGACTATCAGGCGATCTCGTACTACTCGGCGCCGAAGTCCGGAGCCGACGGGCCGAAGAGCCTCGACGAGGTGGACCCGAAGCTGCTCGAGACCTACGAGAAGCTCGGCATCCCGCTCGCCGAGCAGGAGCGCCTCGCGGGCGTCGCCGTGGACGCCGTCTTCGACAGCGTCTCGGTGGCCACCACGTTCAAGGACAAGCTGGCCGAGCAGGGGATCATCTTCTGCTCCTTCTCCGAGGCGGTCCAGGAGCATCCGGAGCTCGTCGAGCAGTATCTCGGCACGGTCGTGCCGCACACCGACAACTTCTTCGCGGCGCTCAACTCGGCGGTGTTCAGCGACGGCTCCTTCTGCTACATCCCCAAGGGCGTGCGCTGCCCCATGGAGCTGTCGACCTATTTCCGCATCAACGCCGCCAACACCGGCCAGTTCGAGCGCACCCTGATCGTCGCCGACGAGGGCGCCTACGTGAGCTACCTGGAAGGCTGCACGGCGCCGATGCGCGACGAGAATCAGCTGCACGCCGCGGTGGTCGAGCTGATCGCCATGCAAGGCGCGCAGATCAAGTACTCGACTGTTCAGAACTGGTACCCGGGTGACGAGGAAGGGCGCGGCGGCATCTACAACTTCGTGACCAAGCGCGGCGATTGCCGCGGCGACAACTCGAAGATTTCCTGGACCCAGGTGGAGACGGGCTCCGCCATCACCTGGAAGTATCCGAGCTGCATTCTGCGCGGCGACAACAGCGTCGGGGAGTTCTACTCCGTTGCGCTCTCGAACATGCGTCAGCAGGCGGATACCGGCACGAAGATGGTGCACATCGGCAAGAACACGTCGAGCACCATCATCTCCAAGGGCATCTCCGCCGGTCACGGGCAGAACACCTATCGGGGTCTGGTGCAGGTCGGCAAGGGCGCCGAGAAGGCGCGCAACTACACACAGTGCGATTCGCTGCTGATGGGGGACAAGTGTGGCGCCCACACTTTTCCTTACATGGAGGTAAAGAACCCCACGGCGCGGGTCGAGCACGAGGCTACGACCTCGAAGATCAGCGAGGACCAGCTGTTTTACTGCCGTCAGCGCGGCATCTCCGAGGAGGATGCCATCTCCATCATCGTCAACGGTTTCTGCAAGGAAGTCTTCAAGGAGCTGCCGATGGAATTCGCCGTCGAGGCGCAGAAACTGCTCAGCGTCAGCCTGGAAGGCGCCGTCGGCTGATCGCTCGGACACATTCCACCTGAAATTTCGAATCGTTTTTGCATGCTCAGTATCAAGAATCTGCACGTCACCGTAGACGGAAAAGAGATCATCCGTGGCCTCGAGCTCGAGGTTAAGGCCGGTGAGGTCCACGCCATCATGGGGCCCAACGGCTCGGGCAAGAGCACGCTCGCCCACGTTCTGGCCGGGCGAGAGGACTACGAGGTCACCGACGGGCAGGTCCTCTACGAAGGCCGCGATCTTCTCCAAATGCCGGTCGAGGATCGCGCCCGCGAAGGCGTTTTCCTCGGATTCCAGTACCCGGTGGAAATTCCCGGCGTCAACAACACCTATTTCCTCAAGGCCGCCTTGAATGCCGGACGCAAGCACCGTGGCCTCAGCGAGCTCGATGCCATGGATTTCATCAAGCTCGTGAAGGAAAAGATGGAGATTCTGCACATGGACGAGTCGCTGCTGCAGCGCGCCGTCAACGTGGGCTTCTCCGGCGGCGAGAAAAAGCGCAACGAGGTCTTCCAGATGGCGGTCCTCGAGCCACGCCTCGCAATTCTCGACGAGACCGATTCGGGCCTCGACATCGACGCGCTGAAAGACGTGGCGCACGGGGTCAACGCGCTCAGAAGCGGGGATCGCGCCATCGTGCTGGTGACGCACTACCAGCGCCTGCTCAACTACATTGTCCCCGATTTCGTGCACATCCTGAGCGACGGCCGCATCATCAAGTCCGGTGGCAGGGAGCTGGCCCTCGAGGTCGAGGAAGAAGGCTACTCCGAGCTGCGGCGCAGGGCCGCCCCCGCCTGATCGTGGCCAGCGCCGCCGTCGATCGCTATCTCGAGCAGTTCTCGACGTTTCAGGCCGAGCTACCGGGCCACGGCGTCGACTGGCTGGATCGGTCCCGCCGCGGCGCCCTGGATGCGTTCGCGAAGACCGGCTTCCCGACGCCCCGACACGAGGACTGGAAATACACCCGCGTCACGCCCATCGAGAAACGCAGCTTCAGGATTCCTGAGCGCAACGGCATCGAGGTGCAGGGCGCAGACCTGGAGCGCTTCGGTCTCGGCGCGCTCGACTGCGAGCAGCTGGTTTTCGTCAACGGCCACTACGTGGACGCGCTGTCGCGGCGAAACGTCTCGGAGAGCGGCGTGCGCATCACGACGCTCGCGAGCGCCATCAATGCGTCGTCGCCCCTTCTCGAAAGTCACCTTGGACGGCTCGCCGACACCACGAGCCAGCCCTTCTCGGCGCTCAACACCGCCTTCATGAGCGACGGTGCGGTCATCCACGTCAAGGGCCGAAACGGCGACCAGCGGCCGATCCATCTGCTGTTTCTGGCAACGAGCGACGACATGGTGGCGCATCCGCGCACCCTGGTGGTCGCCGAGGCGCAAAGCCGCGCGGCGGTCATCGAAAGCTACGCAAGCCTCACCGAGGGCTGCTACTTCACCAATGCGCTCACCGAGATCGCGCTCATGGAGGGCGCGCAGCTCGAGCACTACAAGCTCCAGCAGGAGAGCCCGGCGGCGTTTCACGTGGCAACCCTCGAGGCGCGCCTGGACAGCGACAGCCGCTTTGCCTCCCATTCCATTTCCTTCGGAGGCCAGCTCGTCAGAAACGACATCAACGTGCGTATCGAGGCCGAGGGCGCCGCCTGCCTGCTCAACGGGCTGTTCATGGTCGGCGGGCGTCAGCACGTCGACTACCACACGCGCATCGATCACGCCAAACCGCGGGGTACCAGCGAGGAATTCTACAAGGGCATTCTCGACGGGCGTTCCCGCGGTGTCTTCAACGGCCGCGTGAAGGTGCACCCCGATGCGCAGAAAACCGACGCCCACCAGTCGAACAACAATCTGCTGCTCTCTCGGGACGCCGAGATCGACACCAAGCCCGAGCTCGAGATCTACGCCGACGACGTCAAGTGCTCCCACGGCGCGACGGTCGGCCAGCTCGACGAGCGCGCGCTCTTTTATCTTCGCTCGCGCGGCATCGACGAAGACCAGGCGCGAAGCCTGCTGACGTTCGGATTCGCGCGCGAGATCCTCGAGCGCGTCGAGCTCGCGCCGCTGCGTGAGAAGGTCACCGATGCGCTGCTCGAGCGCATGCCGAATGCGAAGCAGCTACGGGAGATGGTGGCATGAGCCGGGCGGGTCGCAACATCTACGACGTTCACGAGGTGCGCAAGGATTTCCCGATCCTGCACCAGGAGGTGAACGGTCACCCGCTGGTTTATCTCGATAACGGCGCCACCAGCCAGAAGCCACGCTCTGTCATCGACGCCGTGCGGCATTATTACGAGCGGGACAACGCCAATGTTCATCGCGGCGTGCACGCCTTGAGCGAGCGCGCGACCGACGGCTACGAGGGCGCCCGGGATACCGCACAGCGCTTCCTGAACGCCGCCGATCGCAGTGAGATCGTCTTCGTGCGCGGCACCACCGAGGGCATCAACCTGGTCGCCCAGAGCTACGCACGGCCGAACCTGCGCGAAGGCGACGAGATCATCATCTCCACCATGGAGCACCACTCGAACATCGTCCCCTGGCAGATGGTGTGCGCGCAGACCGGCGCCGAGCTCAAGGTGATCCCGATAAGCGACGAGGGTGCGCTCGACATGGACGCTTATCACGAGATGCTCGGCCCCAAGACCCGCATCGTGGCCGTGATGCACGTCTCCAACGCGCTCGGCACGGTGAATCCCGTGAAAACCATCATCGACTCGGCCCACGCGGTTGGCGCCGTGACCCTCATCGACGGCGCCCAGGCCACCCCGCACCTCGCCGCCGACGTGCAGGCGCTCGACGCGGACTTCTATGCCTTCTCCGGGCACAAGGTCTTCGGCCCGACGGGCATCGGCGTGCTCTACGGCAAGCGCGCGCTTCTCGACAGCATGGAGCCTTACCAGGGCGGCGGCGAGATGATCCGCACCGTGAGCTTCGAAGGCACGACGTACAACGATCTGCCCCACAAGTTCGAGGCCGGCACGCCGAACATCGCCGGCGCCATCGGCCTCGGCAAGGCGCTCGACTACGTGACCGAGCTCGGCATCGACGCCATTTCGGCCCACGAGCACGACGTGCTCGAAGCGGCCACCGCCAGCATCGGCGACATTCCCGGCGTGCGCATCATCGGCACGGCGGAGGGCAAGTCGAGCATCGTCTCGTTCGTCATGGAGGGCGTGCATCCCCACGACATCGGTACCGTGGTCGACGCCGAGGGCGTCGCCATCCGCACCGGGCACCACTGCGCGATGCCGCTCATGAAGCGCTACGGCGTCGCCGCCACCGCGCGCGCCTCATTCGCCCTGTACAATACCCGCGACGAGGTGGAGGCGCTCGCCGCCGCCATCTGGAAGGTCAAAGAGGTGTTCGGTCGATAATGGATCTGCGCGCCCTGTACGAGGAGGTCATCCTCGATCACAACCGCAACCCGCGTAACTACGGCAAGAAACCCGAAGGCTGCAACTGTTCGGCGCACGGCCACAATCCCCTTTGCGGCGACGAGGTGCAGGTACATCTGAAGGTCGCCGACGGCGTCATCGAGGACATCGCCTTCGAAGGCCAGGGCTGCGCCATCTCGACGGCCTCCGCCTCACTCATGACCGAGGC
>JABAHS010000119.1_pt1 | contig 23699 bp, 22 predicted proteins | sample 7062111 | NCBI WGS metagenome assembly JABAHS01 (sample SAMN14534600, study PRJNA622989) | marine sediment metagenome | biome: marine biome [ENVO:00000428]; feature: marine pelagic biome [ENVO:01000023]; material: deep marine sediment [ENVO:00002113]; isolation source: pool of 4 deep marine... | reverse complement strand
AGTCACACCATAGTCTCCTTGAATGCGGTCCAACGCGAAACGGAGGTGCGGGTCAAGGTCAACGGGGTTGGGAACCTGCGCGCCCGTCGCAACGGGTCCGCCCATACCAGCACCAGCAATAGCCTGCACCCTACGTCTCTCGTTCGGTGTCAGGCCACGCGACTTGAAGCCGCCGTAGCCGCCACCTGGACTATCTGCCATACAATCCCATCTCCTTCGCAATCTGTTCTAACTGTGCGCGGGTGAACCCAGCGTCACGTGTCGTGTCCTTGGGCGTCGACAGTTTCGCGCCCATGCCACGGGCACCCATCCACGCTGTAGCAGTAATAGCACCCTGAGGACTCCAGCCCTCACCAGGCTGCTGGCCCATGCGTAACTGATCGTTCGGGTCAGACCCTCCAGCCATCAGCGGGTTCACAACCTCTCCCCACCACGGAGCAGCCAAGTCGAACAGCGACTGCTGCACGTACGACCAGCGGACGTCACCGTCAGTAGTCGTATCGTACAGGCCCGTAGCGGACAGCGCACCCAGCACCTGATTGAAAGGTGCAGGTATGTTCACATCATTATAGTCACGTTGTGCCAGCAGGTCAGTGATCAGTGTGATGTGCGGGCCGAGCTGCCCGTTGGCAAACTCGGTGAGCTGGTTAACGTTCAACGGGTTAGGTATGTCCTGCACGTCACCCAACGGCAGGTCAGGGTCGATGAACACGCGCATCCAGAACGGCGTGTCCTTACCCACGAAAATGTCAGTGCCCGCCATGTTAGCGGAAGCCCACATCGGGTCGCTAGTACCAGGCACCTGCTCGTTGCCGCCCATGTTATCGTTCAATGCGGTCATCGCATGCTGGTAGCGTTGCATCATCCACGGCTGCTCGACCATCAGTTCAAGCTGGCGGGGAATGTTCCTACGCATCCACACGAAGAACGGGATGATACTCTTAGCGAACTCCTCCGCAGGAGTGAGGTGAGCGTAGTCGAAGTGGACAGCGTTCACCATCTCACGGGCGAACCCGCCTGCCCCCTCCAGAGCCTCATCATAGAATTCTAGGAACAGTGCGCCACGCGCATAGTCCTCAATGTTCTGCATAGTGGAAGCACCAATCTTACCCAACACGAACTTGTCCACATCCCACGGGGTTAGCTTCTCCCACTTCCCAGGCCTCACAGCCGACGCACCAATCTGCTGACGGAACTCAGTGTCCACGTATCCAGACAGGACACCCTCATCCCACATGGAACGGAACGCACCACGGTCAGCCTCGTCCACATACGAGAGCGCATGATCCATCATCTCCTTATAGGAGCGGACAGTCCCATCGTCCAGGACAGCCTCCTGCATTCCCTTACGGAACGCATGGACGCCACGGTTCAACCGCTGGTACTGTGCGTTCTTCACACCCATGAACATGTTCATAGTGGCAGCACCCACAGCGTTACGGATGTGGAAGGTAGGTCGGGCCAGAGTGACCATGCCACGCCAGTTCTTCATGAACGCGTTGGTTGCCATCTTGGCAGCAGCCGCACCCACTGGCGTATTCATGATCATACTGTTCGTAGCCATGTTCCTCATCCAGTTGGCGATGTCCCGCTGGATGACCATATCCTCTAGGGCAGAGCCTCCCAGCTTCAAATCCTTCGGCTTCACGAACCCCCACTCGCCTACGTCGGTGAACTTGCCGAAGCTGCCCAGCTTCTCAGCCACATCATCGTAACCAGCCTCGCCCAACTCGCGGATAAGCTCCTCGATCTCAGCTATCTTAGCGACAGCAGTATCGTCGCCCAGCTTGGGACCCCACGACAGGACCTCCCCAGCATCATCAACAACAGTAGAGTACTCCTGAATGAAACGGTCTATCGCCTCCTCTATCTGATTGTAGATGTGACGGGCAGACCCCAGCTCAGCGATATCGCTGCTACCAGCAGTGGTAAGGAAGTCGTCACCCAGTCGGCTCATCTTGGCCGACAGGTAGTCGTGCAGGATGCTCGACGTCTGTGCGGTCATCCCAGCATCATACAACTGTTGGATACCCTCGTCGGTCAGCATCCCCTTCAGGGAACCACGCGTGAACTCCTCGTCCAACGCATCCCAGGTCATCCTAGCAGCGTCAGCCATCTGCAGGTTGCTAGCATTCATCAGGGCGTCCTCACTCACTGACGCTATGTCGAGGATCACCTCACCAGTCTTATGGTCCCTCACGATAGTAAGGTCTGTCAGGCTAGCGAACCTATTCGCCACGGTCGTCGTGTTGCGAGCCGCCCGCAGACCCTGTAGCCTGCCGCTCACCTCAGCAGTATCACGCACACCACCCATCAGACTATTCCATTCTGTCTTGGGCACACCCGTCAGCTTCTCATACAAGCGGGCCACCTTGCCCACGTTCTCAATGTCGTCAGCATGGCCCATACGTGCCAGCGCCTTACCAGTCCCCGCCTTCACGGTAGCCAGCGGACGTTTAAGGAGACGCACGCCACCCTTCTCAGTGGCGGCTTCAAACACTTGCATCTTAGCGTTACGCATACTGTCCAGCACAGTGAACATGTCCAGCTTCTTACCGCTGTGCCTCACCAGGCCCAGCACCTTCATAGCCTTCACGAACTCCTGCTGTTGGATAGCGTCGGTCATGCTACGCGCATACTCCTGCATGACCTGGAACGGGTCCTCGCTAAAGAACTTGCCGTCCCNNNNCTAGTCAGTTCAGACTCAGCGCCCACACGCCACAGCACACGCTTAGCGTCGGGGCCGATTAGCAGCGGCCCGCCACCATTCTTCAGAGCAGTGAACATCTTACCACCCTCACGGCCCTGGAACCTCACGGACCCCATGGCCTCATCTATCTCGCTGCCAGCGTACCCCATGCTCGCAGCCATCTTCGACAAGAAGTGAACACCAGCATCAGTCTCACTGTCACGCATCCCACGGTTCAGAGCATTAGCACCATCCTTAATCAGACCAGACACGATCTCGTGTCCTGCCTGTGAGGGAAGGTGAGGCAGGTAGCCTTCGATGTACGACTTGGCGAAGTCCTCGTCCAGAGCGGCGTACGCCTTGAACAGGTCGTCCGCAGTCTCACGCAGCTTCTCAGCCATACTGTCCAACGTCTTCTCCACAGCCTCAGGGTACTGGCCTGCAACCCTGGCCCCTGGACTCTCCATGCGAGTCTGCACGGCACGCGCCAGTTCAGCAGTCACATCCTGCGCAGTCCTGTCAGCGAACTTCGCAGTGTTAACCAGACCATCGGCCAGCTTACCCAAGTGGTCAGCCTGGCCACGCATCCACGCCGTATACCCAGTCACAGCTTCCTTGTTGAAGACAGTGTCACGGGCAGTCATGGCCAGCCCCCACTCAAGGGAGTCCATACGGCCCTCCTTCAACATGCGGAACAGAGGCTCATCCCAGTCAGTAGCCTTCTTCACACCCTTCAACGCCTGCTTCGCTGCACTGCTCCCAGGGAGACTGTTGAGGAAGTTGCCCATATGATCCTTCACCCAGCGCCCCGACCCACGGGTCCCAGGAATATCCCATGCCTTCGCCAACAGTTCCTTCGGCACGAACGGCAGGTTCGGGAAGCCCAGCCTCGCACCGCCACGCAGGTACGCGGGGATGTGCGGCAACGCCAACTCGTTCACCTGCTTGAAGTTACGGCTGATAGCAGGCTCGATTACGTCTTCATATATCTGCTTGCGGACAGCCAGCTCGTCGACAGTGTCGACCAGCGGCATGCTCCCATCGTACTGCTTCAACGCGCGGAGCTGCTCACCACTGTTCTGCAACAGGTCGGTCCTATGGACGTCCAGTTCGTTAACAATCTTCCTCTCATAGGCGTTCAACACATCATCGTCCACGGTCTTAGCATACGAGATGAGGTCGTCAGTCTTCTTGATGCCCTTGGCAGCAGCATCGTCGAGGAACGACATGACCCTACCAGCAGTCGCGTTCTCAAACACGCGGGCACCCTGCGCCGCCACCTTGCGGCCCAGGCCGCTCATACCAAACGTCACATACGTGAGCGGATCAATCGCAGTTTCCAAAGCGAAGTGAGCCAGGCCACGGCCAATGCGGTTCGCCCAGTCACCCTCTTCGGCCTCCTCCCAGCCAAGGAACTCTAGTGTCTGCGAGCCTGTCAGGCGCAGACCAGTGCGAGCCTGCAGCTCCGTCTCGTCGGTCTGGCCTAGCAGCGTCTTACCGTAGTCCCAGATGCTCGGGTCCTCGTAGCCGCCCTTAGCAGAACCGCCCAGTATGTCGTTGACGAGTAGCTGTGCAGTCTTGAACGGTCCACTGACCAGCTTCAACAGTTGCAGGCCAAGCGTCTTAGACTTTTCGGCCACACCACTGATCGCAGCCTCCTTGACAAGATCACGGTCAGCACCATGCACGTTCTTGAGGCGCGGGTCGCCCACCAGCTTACCAGCCAACTGCATGTTCGCAGTCAACCGTTGCGCGTTCTGCCCAGTCGTATAAGCACCCTGCGAACCAGGCGTCTGGCTGCTACCGCCACGACTGCTACCACCGTAGCGTTCCTTATAACGATCACTAAACGATCCCATTAACCCCAACTCCTAGTACTCTTAAATCTGTTCATCGCCTGGTGGATACCACCCATCTGATCAACGTAAGCGTACAGGGCGATCACGTCGGCCTGCACCTTACCAAACTTCTCAACGGCTTCCTCGTACGGCATGCCCAACGTCTGCTCAATCCAGTCACGCTTCAGGCCAAACAAGCCCACGCGGCTACCGTTCCCCTCATAGAAAACCTTCCCACGGGAGAACGCATTCACGATCAGCTCCAAGTCCTTCGCGAACGCTACGTCCTTAGCCTGACCATCGCTCAACCCTAGAACCTCACGGCCCACACGGTACACAGCATACGCCACCTGGTCGCTCTGCATGCTGCCCTCGTTGAACACTTCCGTGAACCTGTTCGCATCAGACTGCGCCTGCGCCTGTATGTTCTTCAACTTGTTGACCAACGAAGAGAGAGGTATCTCCATGTTCTCAGCGATAGCAGCCAACGCACTCTCGGTCGCACTGTTCTCCCACATGAGCGGGTCGTCCAACGTGCCCACGATCCCATTCTGCTCGTCGCCGAACATGATCTCCAGAATCTTATCAATGTCGGTGTCGGGCAGGTCCTTGAACTCCAGGTCCCCTGCCTCTAGGATGGCGCCGCTCATGATAGCGTTACCCGCCTCACCAACAGTGTACCCATTGGGTAGCGACGGGATCATCACATCCCACACTGTGGGGTTGATGAACTCCAAGCGTATCCCTTGGGCGCCTGCCAGTTCGTAGTCGTCCATCTTGGCGAGCTTCTCCCAGGCAGTCATCTCCTCTGTCAGGTCAGCCAGGTTCTTGTTCACATTATACTGGATGTCCAAACGTTCGAAAATGTAGTCGATGCGGGCGTTCTTCTCGCCCTTGTCCATGTCGGAAGCCAGGATAGCATTGATACCCTCAATGATGTTGCTGCTCAGCCCACCAGTCTGATCACCAATGATCATGTCCTCACGCATCGCCAGTGACAGTTCATCATCGTCGGGCACCAGGCTCGACGTGCCGAACATGGCCACCAGTTCACCGTCCATGATCACCTGCGCCAACTGAGCGTACTCAGACTGGTCGTCATGCTGTTCCTTCAGGGCAGCAATAGTCTCGGCGATCTCCTCACGTTCAAACGTCAACTCCTCCTGAGTTTGCAGAGTGAAGTTGAAGTTCATCTCCTCCTCAACCTCAGCTATAATCGTCGCCTCTTCACGAAGGTCCGACTCGCGTCTCCTGTTCTGCCCAGGTATATACGGGCCACCGTACGCGTCACGAGCCTGCTCCAGGCTGTCGTAAATCCCAGCCGACTCACCAGTGACAGGATCAATCTCCTCACCAAACTGGCCAATACGCGGATTCTTAGGACCGTACAGGTCCAGACGATCATCGCGGCTACCTGGCGTCTGCAACGCGCCACTCATACCAGGCATCCACGGCAGCGGAGTCTCCTGCACCCACCTCGTAATCGGCTTCACCATGCTAGGCGTCCGCCGTTGGGCAGCACGATTCTGCTTGCCCGTACGAGGACGCTGCTCGACCGTAGGAGTCTCGGGCTTGTATCGGAGCATCCGCTCCCGTTCAGCCCTATCGAACGATGTCATCGCGGACCGCCCCGACGCCTGTCATCATAGCTGCCGCCAGGAATATCATAGTAGGTGTCCTTCAACTCCTGCAGAGCAAGCAACTGACGCTGCAAGTCGGGGTCAAGGTTATCAATGTTCTGGAAGTAGTACATTGAAAGCTGCTTGATCGTGTCGGGGTCACTGATCGTCCACGGATCAGAGCCACCGCCACCACTACCGCTGCTGAAGTTCGCAGCAGCATGAGCGTCCTGCGCCCTGGCCAGGTCCTCGTTGTTCTGTATCCTCGCCAACGCAATACGGATACGCTCCATCAGATCACCCTTCGCCTGGTCTGCCTCACGGTTCACACGGTTACGGTTACGCTGCCGTATGCCCGAGTCGAAGATACCACGAGACAGGGCGTTACGGTTCACATCCTCCAAGTCCTCCAGCCTAGTCTCCTGAATGTCACGGAGGCCAGTCTTCTGATCGAACTGTAAGCCCTCACGCTGCAGTCCCAGCTCCTTAAGCTGGAACGCCAGGCTACTGAACCTGCTACGCCCACTACCAGCACCAGGGCCACTACCAGGAGAGGCAGGGTCACCAATCTCGAAACCCAACGCCTTCAGCACAGCCTCATCGTAGGCCTGCTGGCTGGTCTTCCTAGGTGGCAGATTGTATGTTTTGGGTGTACTCGTCGGTGGTTTGAACGTCGAGTACGGCTGACTGCCCTGTGGGGGTTTAGCCGTCGAATACGGCTGATAGTCAGAACCTCCAGTTTTAGGCATAATACCTCCTCATAATATACGTTAAATTGTACTATGTGACCTTCGCATACTGCTCAATAATCACAAACTCCTCATAATATTCGGCATTAACCAGCGCAGTCGACGCATCAGACCACCCTTTCAGCGTGCAAGAACCAGTGAAATCGTTCGTCGCATCAGTGTCCCAGTTCTGCCGCATACCACCCAAGTTCTCACCAGCATTCAAATGCGACGTGTTCTCAGTAATACTGGACCCAAAGTCAACACTGTCGACCGCATGCATACACCAGGCGTCCATGTCAGCCTGCGACGTCGACTCAATGTAGAAGAAGAATTCGCAGTAGGTGAACCCCGAGTCGTTGTTCACCAGACCCGCCGACTGGTCGGTACCAATCTGCTGTGTACCATTGTCTAGTTCGACGTACACGCAAGGGTCGTTCGACGTGGACATACCACCATGCGACCAGCCCCACCTGACGACAATCAGGTCACCAGCCGACACAGTAAACGACGATGACGTCCAAAAGTTCTGGTCGGTGACGCTATTCCAGTTGTTCGCATTCGTATTATGCGTGTTATCATGCGCGGCGATTGATTCGATCCAGGCTGCTGATCCTCCAGCAGGCAGGTTAGAGCCTGTCACCTTCTTCTTCGCGTTGGACGCCGCCGAGTCTTCAATGATGAACACGTCGGAAGCAGCCACGCTCGTCTTAGCAGTGATAGCGTTAATCTCACCAGCCACATTATCGTGGATAGCAGCAGTATCCGAATGGGTGAGGTCAGTAACGTCTGCCTCACTGTGATGATGTGCGCTCCTGCTCGCTCCTCCGTGTGCCACTACTGCGCCACCTTCCTGATTATGCAAGCGTAAATGTCAATGTCGAAGTCAGTCGCCACCTCAGACGCGCACCGCAGGTTAATCGTAGTAGACCCAGTCTTGTCAGTGTTGTAGTGTATCTCATACAACTGGCCCAAGGAGTTGGAAACCGCATAGCCCGTACCTGACACTTGGTTCCCCTCCTCAGCATACATCATGCCATGGCAGTACGTGTCGGAAGTAGACTCCACAACGACCCAACCGTCATAGTGAAACGAAGCCGTACTGTTAGCAGTCTTGTCATACGCGGTGCTGGTCCCAGGATCAGTAGACGTACCGATATCATGGTACATCGTGAACTGTCTAGCGTTAAGCGAATCCGTGTTCGTAATGGTCCCGTATGCTCTAATGAAATATACGTCTCCTGCTGCAGCAGTAACGCTGGCAGAGATAAGGGTCTCAGGGTCAGTCGCCACGTTGATACCTAGCGACGATTCGACATGTACAATGTCGGCACTGCCGAACCCCGCGTTCGCTATCGTAATCTTCTTCTTCGCGAACGAAGCAGCACTATCCTCCATGAGCAGCAGATCATTACCCACGACGCCCGTCTTCTCAGTCAGGGCACTGATCTCCCCCGACTCGTCATCATGGATAGCATTAGTATCATCATGCGCCAGATCATATATCTGCGATTCAGTGTGCGTATGTGTTGTGTCTTTACTAGGTCCGTGTGCCATTATGATTGCCCATTCTTCTGAATTTTAAACGACCAGTAGGTCGAGCCAGTCTCACCAGTATTAGCGATCACCTTGAACGCTACCGTCTGAGCGCCTGTCAGGTCCCCCGCATATGTCTCATACATGTGGAAGCCAGCCGTATCGTAAGTGTCGGGAACAGAAGGTGGAGTGTCGGAGCCACCGTGGATTTGGTGGCTGTTAAACGTATACATGTACGAGTTAGACGCAGACGCAACATAGAAGCATCCTCGCATCTTGTAGAACGAGTAGTTCGACGCAGCAGCGTGGAGGGCGACGCTCGGCGCCGAGAACACTCCCCCCACATCAAAATAACCCGTAGGCTGGTCGCTCACAGCATCAGACTCATGCGCCTTGATCGTCGCCTCAAACTCCAACACATCACCCGCAGCCAACGTAATCGACTTAGACGCCAACGTAGCAGCAGTATCCGAAAACGATGTGGCAGTAACGAAATCAAAGTCTTGGAACACGGTGTCGCCACCACCCGCAATGTTCACAACCTGCACTTTCTTCTTAGCATACGACGCCTCACTGTCCTCAAGGAGGAACAGGTCAGCATCCACTAGAGTACCCTTAGCGGTCAGTCCAGTGATCTCATTAGCAGTATCATCATGGATCGCGTTCGGATCAGTATGAGCCAGATCGCTAATATCAGCTTCGGTATGCTCGTGGGTCTGCCCCCCGAGACTAGGTCCCTGTGCCATTACGCTGCGTACTCGTCACCATACAAGTTGAACGACAGAGTCGCCAACGTTGCATAAATGCGTAGCGTATCCGTCGCAGCCATCGTGATCCCGATTGTCGCAACGAACGTGTCATTGCCCAGGATCGGATGATCATAGTACAAGTAGTCCTCGTTCGCCACGGTACCGCCACCAGGCAGCACAGCAATACGGAACGACGTCGCCGTTGAGCTACGATTGCAGATCACGACAGACGATACGATCGTCTGGTGTGATGCGGGCACCGTATACAGTAGCGTGTCTGTCGCCGCGCTCGGATTCGATTGTCCTAGATTTTTAAAATCACTTGCCATGTTATGCTCCCATCAGTAAGAATGGATGGCCAGCAGAATACGTGGCAGCACCACCGCCACCTCCACCGCCAGCGTGTGAGTGGAGAGAAGTCTCCCCACCATCAGTCAGGTCATCCAGCTCAGTAAGAGTGGTGATCAACGTACCTGAACTATTATAGAAATTCATTTCCCCGTCACCGATAATCTCGAAACGAAGCTGTTCGGTCGGGGTCGCATCGTTCGCGTAGACGCGGAAGTCACGGGCTGCAGCAGCAGCACCCGTCGCAGTAACCTTCATGTCAGCATCATACGAGTTGATCAGTTCGACGCTCGTCAACTCGGAGCCACCGCCTGCAAAGTCCCACTTGTTGTAGCCCGACAGCATCTGCCAGCGGCCTAGGCTCTCATCCCAACGGAGCATCTCCACTCCGTCGAGGTCGTATATCTTGATGTCACCTTCGTCGGTCAGGGCAGTACCCTTGCCGACGATCTCTATGCGCTCCAGCATGCTAGCAGCACTATTGTCCCACTGCTGGATAATCAGAGAATCCCCACTGTCAATCTCCACGATGTTCCAATAGTCGTCGGTGTCAGGACCTGCAGTAGTTTGTATCTCGTCAGGCGTAGCCGCACCAGGAATAGCCTCCAAGCTGATCAGCCCAGTCCCGTTGTCGTAGGTCAACGCATAGTTGTCCTGCCCAGCGCCCACGGACTGGTCAGCATCGAACGTGAACGACCCGAGGATCACATTACCCGTACCATCGGGGGAAATGTCAACGTCCCCGTTGGATGCGGAAGTGATCAACTGGCCGTTGACGTCCAGGTTGCCACCTAGCTGTGGCGTAGTGTCACCCACAACGTCGGTCAAATAAGTACCAAGGTCTGTGACGTCGGCCTCCACATGGGTGTGGCCGTCGAACTCAATCAGGTGGTCAGTGCCAGCATCATCAGTAAAGTAGAGAGTGTTGGGCGTATCGTCGTGTACCCATATCTGACCCTTCCCCGCAACGTCCGCCTCAGCGTCCGCCTGCTCAGTCAGGAAGATCACACCACCGTTGTTAATGTCGAACCCACCAGCGTCCAGGGCAGCACCCAGGGTAGGCGACGGGTCCAAGCTAATGTCCAATGCTTCGTTCTGCCAGACAGCCCCACCGCTGTCGTAGACGAGGAACTCGTTGTCAGCAACGCTAGTGATGGTAGCGTCGGTCAGATCGTCTAGCGCCAGGTTGTGGTCGCCGTCAGTGTGCGTACCGTCCACCAGATTGTGGAACGCGTAGATAGCACTAGAGATCATGTCTCCGTTGATCGTGTTCCAGTTCTTGATCTCGTTACCGAACACGACCATCTCACCAGTGCCACGATACATGACGTGGGCTGTGTGTCCCGACGCGGCAGTATACGTCACACCGTCGATAGAGTTGCCGTAAATCCACATGAACTGGTTACGGCTACCGCCACCACCAGCCAAGAACACGCCACTATCGTCAGCGCCTGAACCGCCCTTCCGCAGGTTGATCGTATTGATCTCGTTGGAATGGATAGTCCAACGCCCAAAGTCGAGAAGCGTAGTACCACCGCAAAGCGCATACGCACCAGCAACATCATTGACATAGTTGGAGTGGAAGTCGATACTAGCACCACGACCACGGAACATGATACTCGTCAAGTCAGTGGTACGTGTTATGGAAAAGTGTGCAATCTCAATGTGGAAGTCGTCAGTCGACCCTGTGTCATCACCGATCGTGATCTGACAGTTGACGTCCAGCACGGCACCATTACCTATCCACCGCACAGATGCCACCTGGTCGGCCCCAGGGTTCGGGATAGTGAAGTCCGCCTCCAACGTGTAGCTGCCCTCCAACATGACCACGCTGCCGCCAGTAGCAGGCAAGTCGCCGAACGCCGCCTCAATCTGCACTTCGTCGTTCGTACCATCAGTCAGATAGTCCGCCTCCAAGGCACGGCTGCTAGTCTCAGGAGCGATGATGACAGTAGCGTGACCGCCACCAGCGTTCGTCCTGATGTCCTGCAGAAAGTCCTCCAAGTAACGGAAGTTCTTCCACAACCCTACGTCGTCGGAGAAGTCCCGCACTGGGAACCAGAAAGGAGTACCGCCTACACCCATTATTGGTTCAGGTTACCCTGCACTCCTCTCCGCCAAGGACGCGAGGAGTAGGATAGCTGGATACCCTCAATGGTACCAGCAGAAGCGGTGGCACTCCAGTTGATGTCCACCTGCAGCCAAGTCCACATGTCAGTAGCATGATCTATCCCCTGGTCCTGAGCGTGCCACGCATCGTTAGCGCCGCTCGGATCAAAGGACGTACTAGTAAACGCCGTGTCTGTCTTAAAGTCTCGGTACAGGTCAATGCTCACAGAGGGCGTCGTCCCCGAGGACGACAGGACGTCCAGACGTCGCAGCCTGTGACGGTTCCCGTACTCCTGTTCACCGCCGAACCAGGCGGCTACCAGTCTGGCCGCAATCAGTGCATCACCTCCAGCCTTCTCGTCGGGTACGCCGAGAGAGTCGAGGCGGAACACGCCCAGGTTGGTGCCGTCAGCAGTACCGCAGTACGGCTGGCCTGCACCTGCCAGGCCAATGCCTGACACGGAGTGGTCAGTGATGTACTCCCAAATGTCGCAGGGAATGCCGAAGTCCCATTCAGCCCAAGTTTTCAGACGAGTATCATATATGAACGTAGTGTCCACCATGTCAGAGATACCCGACCCTGTCGGGATGCTCAGGTAGATGCGATCCTCGTCCTGTGTCACATTCACACGGAAGTCGCTCTCGTAGTTAAAGTTCTGGAAAAGGTACTCGTTGATAGGTTCTGAAATGTTCTCGAACCGTGCGCCGTCGTACCGCATGAGACCATGCGACGGGTCGAAGAAGTAGATGATCCCCTCATGGTAGGTGACCGCACGAGTCGACGTGCAGCCCATATTCGGGTTGACCTCCCTCAGCTTGAACTCCTCGTCGTTGGTGCCCAACAGCAGCCAACACGAGTTGTCCTTAGTGATGAAGATGCCCTCCCCCATAGGAGTCATGCTCGTAATCTCAGTACCGTCATCAGCACCCACCTTCAGGAAGGCGGTAGCAGGATACGTCTCCGCTGTGCCAGCATCAGAGAAATATATGTGAGACGGGTAACGGAACGAGTCAGACGCATTGTAAATGTTACCCACGAAGACACGGTTGTAAGCCGTAATGGCGCAGCGTGCTGACGGGAACCCGCTAGTGGACCCGTCGAACGCATGCGGTACGGGCCGCGAATACGTGCCAGCCTCCACATCATACTTGATGGGCTTCGACGCTCCAGCCGCCAAGCCGTCATGCGTCTCTATGGTGGACGTACCAGAGTAGCCGCCGAAGCGGAGACCCGTAGCATAAATGATCTCACCGAACACTAGCACCTCAACGTTCCACGTGCGGAAGTAGTTCGTAGTGGACGAATCCCAGGGGCCGATAGACTGTGACGAGTAGACTAGGTCAGTGCCTGTAGCGTTCTGCTCCTGGTCGAGCAGCTCACCCATCGTCTGCACCCACAGCTCCCCATCATCATCGTTAAAGTACATGACCTGCTGCGTGAAGCTGGGCTGTGCTGCTACACCAGACGCTGTGCCCAGGAACGGAGCGTACACGAACTGGGCCTCATCCATTCCAGCCACGTCAGTAGTGATCTTCTCAAACCCGCCGCGCCTGCGTAGCGCATGACCATCCAACCAGACAAGGTTCTGGCACTCGTGCAACTCGTCCATACGCAACGCAGAATGCGGCTTATCAGGTTGCCAGCCGCCTGGCCAACCCTTCTGAGTGTAGGTTGAAATAGGACGGCGGTATTGGCTCTGAGGGTTAATACCCTGCGGACGCTCCCAGAAGCGGGGCATCAGATTCGATACAGGCTAGGGATGTTGGGGTCGCCCTGACGCCACCCGTAGCCATCTCCATACAGGTATGGCGAGCGCTGGACGCGCTTGCGGTAATAGGCCTCCATGTCGGCCAGGTAGCGGGTGAACATGATAAACGACCTCTCAGCCTGATCGTAGTATTCCTCACGCTCGTACAGCTTCCACTTCGCATACTCTACGAGTATCCAGTGGAAAGCCTCATCCCACTCAGGGGTGTCGCCACCAGCAGACAGCTCCGTGGCGTTCTTATAGTAGTACAGCTTGTACCTGTTGGTATCCGCTGCGGACGGTATCGGTGAGAGGTAAATACTCTCCTCCCAGATAGTCCAGTAGTCGGCAGTGGCAGACTCGTTGCCAGTGTCGTTACCTACCCTGCGGAAGAAGTCTCCCGCTGCCAGGTACTCGATGGTCGTATCATTGTCATCGTCCACGAGTGCCTGCGCATAGTTGAAGTCAGACGCTACCGTGCTAAGCGCGTACGTCTGGGTGGAGGCGGCAGCGCTGAACGCTGCGGACGCCTCTAAGAAGGGCCACCACGTAGCCACACTGACCTCGTGGATGCCCTGATTGAGGATGACCGTCAACTGTGCGTCAGTGACGTTCGTATCCTCAACGACTGTTGCCAGTCGTACATGCTCTAGCAGTTCAGTTAGCGTCAATTTGTCTCTGGTGCCCTATGCAGTACTCGCCATCCGTAATGGGGCGAGCCTTGCACGGCTCCCCTTTCTTAGTCATTCCCAAGCACATAGCCACCTTCGGCTCTGGCCTGGACTGTTTACCTTGTCCAGGGATCGGTACCCCGAACTGGCCGCGCCCCTGGTCTTGGGGCACGCCCTTAAATCCTTGTACTGGGACACCTGTGTCGTGAAACGGGTTAGTACCCAGGTGTTCCCTCATCGTTATCCCTTTTTGAAATGTGTTTCTCTTTGCCATATTACCTCTGGGACGGGGGGGCTATTAGCCCCCCGCAGTCCTCAATTTATTACGAAACGCCCGTCATAAGACCCTGACGCTTACGGTTGCTCGCAGTGAGCTGCCCGTAAAGCAGAATCTTCTTGACACGTACGTCCTGGTTGACAGGCTCCAGCCAATCGCTCATCTTGAACCAAGTGTCACCCAGCTTATAAAGCGTGATGTACTTCAGGTTCAGGAAGTAAATGCGACCAGACTGGCAGTTTCTGTCGAACGAGATCGGGGCGCCATGGAACATGATCGTCTCAAAGCCTTGGTTGGCCATGGTCGGGTCCATGAAGCGCTGGTTGGACTCAAAGAATCCGTCGATCTTCGCGTACAGGGTCTCCGTGGTGAAAATGTTCGTCGGGAAATCATTACCCTCCGAGCATGCCAGGTAGCGTGTACGAATACCAGTGAAGTCGGTGATAGCACCTACACCAGTTGTAACGCTAGACTGCCACCAATCGTTACCAGCCGTAGCAGGGTTAATCCCGCCAAGCGTGGTCGACGTGGAGACGATAGCATCCAAACCAAGGAAATCCTTGTTGGAGTTGCCAGTGCCGTCCAGGAAGAACAGTTCATCAAGCGACTCAGCGATCGACATCTCAGCACGCATCACTTCGTTCTCCACAATGCGGAGTACGGCAGATGCGCCGCTGTTCTTAGCGACGTCGATGTTCTTGAGTTTGATCGCAGCGTAGTACTGACGCCAGTCATATTCGGCAGCAGTGATACCCTCATCCTCATCAGTGAGGAAGGTGTCGGAACCAGAGTAGGAACCCTGGTTACCCAGCTCTGAGTAGAGCAGGGGCTGAACAATAGTAGTTCCACCGTCGAGAGTTTCAACATTGCCGAAAGCCTGAATGGCGAAGAGAAGAGGCTTCGACGTGAAGATGTTATCCTCAAGTGTCGGCTTGTACTTCTCTAGCGTAGTCGCAATTAGGCGATCAAATGATGTGTTTCCAGCCATTTCAGTTGCTCCCTTCTATAGATTAGAGGTTACTCACCGCCGCTTCTAGAGCAGCTTGGGAGATGCCCTCATCATCAAGAGTGTCAGAAATAGCGTCCCTGAAGCTACTGAACTTGGCCTCAGCCTTAGGCTTGCTACCAATCGTCTGCTCCCCGCCATATCCAGATGCTGTGGAGTTCGCAATAGCGTTATCACGCTGCTTCTCCCGCAGAGCCTTCTGCTGCATGAGCGCCCCAAACACCATACCGATGTCTGTGGTCCCCACATCAATAGCCTTCTGCAGGACGATGCCCCTGTCCTTCTCGCTGATGGTGGTCTCATAAACCTCCTCCAACTGAGCGAACACACGGTTCACCTCAGCAAGCGCTTCCTGTTCCTCCAACGCCTTCAGACGCGGATCGTTAGCGAGACGCTCATTGAGCTTCGCTTCGACCAGTGCGTCAATATCTGACGTGGGTTCAGGAGCAGGTGCCACCTGTGTAAGGGGTTCCCCGCCACGCTGTGCTTCCCATAGTTTCTGAATAGTGGCAGTCGGGTTCGTCTGCAAAGAATGATACAGGTCTAAAGCGACCTGCGTATCCTTGCGCTCCTCCGCCAACTCTTGTGTCTTCTGGGTATAATCCGCTTGCCTCATGTACCCAGCACGCAGTTCTTCCAGGCTGACCATCTCGGTCTTCCCGTTCACTACGACCTCAAATGACTGCATAGGAGCTTGGTCATCTGGGCTATCCTCGACGAGGTCAGTAAACAAGCCCTCTTCCTCGTCTCTCTCAACGGCAGGTTGTTCAACTTCTGCTTGCGCTTCAGGCGCAGGTTCCTCGGTACCAGCCGAGGGGGAAGTTTCCGCTGGTACGGATACTTCAGCCTGTGCTTCATTCCACGCCGCTTGGAAATCGAGTCCCGCGGTGTTATCTGGCATATTTGCCTCCTTCATAATAAAGGTTAAAACGTACTATGTCGATGGTAGGATGCCGCTATTAGTAGCGTCGATGAAGTCCGCAGGCGGGTTAGTAGTCTCGGCACGAGGCTCACCAGGAGCCGTCCTGCCACCACCACCGAACCCGTCAGGACCAGCCACACCAGCCTCGGCGCCCATGGCACCGCTGGCCTGCTGGAGCAGCATGAGCTGCTGCATAAGAGCCTGCTGCTCGTCGCTCTCAAACAAGGCGTCGACATCCTCAATCCCTTCTGCCTCCAACCAGAGTTCCAGCAGACGCTGAATGTTGAACGGGACGCCCATCTGCATGAGCAGCGGCACCGCACCCAACATGATCTGCACGACCTGATTGAGTTTCTGGGCTTTGATCTGGGGGTTCCGAAGCTCAGTCGAACCACGTTCGACCTCCACCTCGTACCGCCCCATAAAGAGTTCAGGTGTAGGAGTGAAGACCACGTCAGTGTCGATCTCTGACTGGCCAGTAGCGCGGTTCAGGCGCTCGGCTTCACGGCCAGTGACGAACTGACGGACCTCCTCATAATCAGTGAGGGGGAGAACATCCCGCACAATGTCGAGTAGGAGCTGGCCTAGATCGCGGGCAGCACGCTCGACTTGTAGCAGCTTGTGGCGAGTACGGATGTTCGTCGCCCCCTCAATGATGGAGGCCTCCGTAGCGGTACGTGAGATATCCTGCGGGACCCCCCTTAAGTACTCGTTGACACCAGTCAACTCGTTGACGTCCGCACGGATGCGGTCATCCAACGCGTAAGCATCTTGACTGATGGGCTGCGGCGCTATATACTGGATCAGATAGTCCAGCGGTTCAGGCGCTTCAATAGGAATGACCTCGTTCACACGCGACGACTTCATCGCCTCTTCGGCGTCGTCGTTCAGGGCGTGCTGACGGATCACCCACTTACCCACGTTCCTACGACGGTGGGTAATCATCTGAGATCGCGTCTTATTCAACTCGTGTTGAAGGGCGCTGATCTGCTCCAGGTCGCTCATATGGTACGGCGAGTTAGGAATCCTGGAGTTGGCAATCTGAATGATGGGACACGAAATATGCTCGATGTAGCGTACAGCCTGACCTCCGCCAGGAGTGAACGCGATCATGTACCTTTCGATCAGATCATAGAATTCGTATATGGTGACCCAGTCGGCAGTGTCCACGTCGTCCAGACGGGACCTGTCCTCAGGGGAGAGGTTGTTGGTCTCAATAGCGCCAGACTCCCACTCCGTATTCTTAGTCACCTTGTACCGCTTGTCGCTCTCAAGTTCGCGGCGGGGGAGAATGTAGCGGCGGCACACCCAACGGGCATTGTGGATACCGTCAGAATACGGGTCGACCCAAATGTCCCACGGGTTGACACGCTCCACCATGAAGTGGGCGATCTCGACACGGTTCTGCACTTCGTTGCCGAAGCTGTCGTAGATTTCCTGCGTGCGGATATCGTAGCCGACCTGGAGGAATCCATCACCATAGAGAAGGTTGTCGAACACGCCGTCAGACAGGTGGGTCTGACCGCGCACATCACTGGACCGCCACAGACGGTTCAGGTAAGAGGTTAGCAAAACACCAGCCTCCTGGCTGGCGTCACCGCTGAGCGGGTAGACTAGGAATTGTGGGTCTTCGTCCGCTACGAACGGGACAATGGTTGCTATAGTGGAGAAGGCAACGTTGACAGAGACCAGATCAGCCGTTGGGTCGTCAGGATTATAGTCCCAAGTAGAACCCATGTACATGTTATAATTGTCATTCCAAATCTGCTCTCTCTGCTTCTGTCGGTAGCTCTGTCCCAGCTCCAAGCGTGAGTATGCTGATGTGAGCTTCTCCTCCATCTCCCTCGAAAGATTCGCTCTGATCTTCGCATTCCTGTTGTAGCCTATCGTCTCTGGCATTAGGTAACATCCTTCATACTGCGTCGCTTAGCACGGGAACGAACGTCAAGGAAATGCTGACCCTGCTTCTCGTAGAGGGCGCGTTCCGCCTCCTCCTTAGACCTATAGATAGCACGGCCCTTGCCGACGCGCCACGCGCCGCCAGGACTCTGAGTTATCTCGTTATTGTATTTAGGCATATCCTCCGTTCCTCAGCCCCTTACGTGGGGCATAACGAGCCGCCTCCTTGGTCTCGGGGACAGGGTCCTCCATACCAGCAGCTCGCCTCTTCGCATACATGTCTTCCACGTATGCTCGGGTGCCCGCTCCTCCCGAAACGTCGCGGCCTTCGCGCTCCCTCTTCAATGCACCAGTGCCGTATCGGATGGTTTCAATCTTATGCTTGAAGCATAGGCCGTCTCGGTTTAACGGGAGATCGCACCCCTCTAGCGTGCAAGTCATCGCTTGCTCTTTTTGTTGTTCGGGTGTTGATCGAACTTGTTGCCAGCCTTACGTGCGCCCGCTCTCGGGTTCACGCGGTCATGGCCACGTCGTGTGCCACCGCCACGCTCTGACGTCATATCGGTCAGTGCGGGGTGCGGTGTCGTATGGGAACCACTCTGCTTCGTGCTGCGAGCGCCGCCCTCACCCTGGTCAAGGTGTGAGCCACTCCTCTTCGACTTGAAAGCACCAGTAGGACCCTTCGGGTCCGTGTGGCTACCACTGGTCTTCTTCCCTATCGCACGGCCCTCGCCCTGCTTCAGGTGATCATTGTGTGCTAGTGACATACTGCTCCTTACTTCTTTTTCTTCGCCCTACCCACAGCACCGAACGGATTCGCAAACCCGCTCTTAGTGGTCACTGTTGGTGAAGGCGTACGAGTGCTGGCCTTACGCTTGCGCGCAGTCACAGCAGCCGTACGACTACGATTTTTGCGATTGCCCCGCGTCGACCCTCTCGCCTTACGGCGACGGGCACGCTGTGCGCGAGCATTCACTGATCCACGTTTCGGCATAAAACCTCCTCATACTTAATGCGAAAGTGTACTATGCGCCACGTTTCTTGAAGTTTGCAGGGGTCATTATCACCGATTTGCGCGCAGGAGCGACATATGGACGCCCGATAGGCTGTTCCAGCCGCGAAGCGTTAGTATCTTCCTCATTGTTGAACCAGATAGCATCCAGATCGTCATGCGTAGGGGGTGTGATGACATTGTCTTCCCACAGTATCTCATACTTGTAGGAGTCCAGGACGCCCTGCCAGGCGACCAGCGAACCCATGATAACGTCGTCATGGTTGTTCGCAGTAGCCTCATAACCACCCTTGCCGTTCGCCACGAACGTCTGCGCCTCCAGCAAGAAGTCAGGATCATGCAACAGAACCTCGCCCTCGTTCAGCGCGTAGGCGAAATCGTTCACCATCTTGGGCTTAGTAGCCTGATCGGTACGCCACCCGTAACGGGGGCTACGATCACTCAACTGCATCTCACCGAACTTGTCCATACGGTAGATGCGCGGATACCAGTGGTCCCTGTACAGGCGGTCCAACGGTAGGATACCAGCGTTGTTACGCTCCACCACGACCAGCGCCTGATAGTAGTAGTTGGCCAGCTCCACGAGCAGCTCATCCAAGTAGGAGACGGGGATGGCACTCTTGCAGGAGGCGACCTGTTCGCCCGTGTTCACATCCCACACGGTCACATACGTCCAGTCACCATGCTCCAGTCCCTCCGCCACGTCGGCGCCGACCACATAGTTCGGCTTCCACTTGGGCCTACCGTCCTCATCCCGAATCACCTCGGGTTCACGGTAGATCACCACAGGGATGTCAGCCTGGTCGATGGACTCTATCTCGTCGGGTTCCCCGCCGATGTTCCATCTTAGAATCTTCGCAGGTTCAATCTCCCTGAAACAGTTCTGTACACTCTCTTGGGTGAAGGCCACCCGTCCAGACTTAGCGAACGCCTCCTCTGGACTTGAAGGGTACTCCTGGTAAAAGAGCCACTCACGGCCACGAAAAGAGAGACGCGTATGGTCGTACCAATCTTGATCACGCGTCTCCACCACATCCCATGGGAAGAAGATACCCTGCCACACACTATCTCGTCGTTGACTATCGAGCCAAATTTCGTGAAAGAAGTTCCCCATCCCATTAGCTGTAGAGAAGAGCATAGCAGGGCCATAAACCAGTGGTTCAACAGCACCCCAAATCTCTTCCGCGTACTCCATGAAAGCACATTCATCCAATAGTGCGCCATAAACTGAATCTCCTCGCCCCGTGCTACCAGTGGCAGGCACGGACTCAATACGCGACCCGTTCGCGAACACGAGGGTCGACTGGGTTTGCGACTCCATCTTAGGGAGTTCCTCTCTCATCCAGCCAGGTAGCCTAAAGTAGGCGTACTTGGCCTTGTCGAGCATCTTCTGCGCTGCGTCCTCCGTACGGGAGACGAACAGCCACGGATGCTCAGGGTTGAACAATACGTCATGCACAGCGTTAAAAACGCCCACAGTAGTCCAGCCGATCTGCCTGGCCTTCAACCCAATGATCAGACGACTGTCCTCAATCTCATTGGAGATATGCCGCTGATAGTCGCGCATGTTGAACAGTTCCGCACCCTTACCCACAACAGGAATATGGTAGTAGTTCTCAGCGAAGAACTCTTTCGACAGTGCGCACGCCTGGACGATCTCTGAATAGTTCACTTAGTCTTGTAGCCTTGCTCTTCAAGCCATTGGCGCATCAGGGCAATCTTCTCATTGTCCTGCTCTGCGATCTTCTCATCCTCAGTCTTGATCTGCAGGTGGCCCAAGAGGACCTTCGACGCCTGGACAGCAGCATTGTCGCTACCCTCCTGGATAATGTTGATGAGCCTGCCGAGAATATCAGGATAATATTTGGCCCCCCACTCCTTCTTCAAGGTGAGCAGCCGCTGCTGAAATTCCTCAGACTTCTCCCAGTACTGGAGAGTGTTCTCGCTCACATCCCACAGTTCCGCGAACCCCTTCTTAGTGTCAGGTTCCCGTTCCAACGGGGGCGTCATCATCCACTCCAAATACTTCTCCCGAACTTCGGGGTCTATCTTCTTATATGCCATACTTTTTCCTGCACGCTGCGCACTTGCAGGCTCCTTTCGCATCTTCTATAATAGGCGGGTTGCTGAGACTCGCCCAGTAGGCTTTGAGGAGGTCGACATCCCAGTCGCCTCCGAACTCGATCTCAATCTCCTTATCCACTTTCTTGTTCGCAGCATTAATCTTCTCCTCATAGTCCTGTTCTATCTCGTCCCATTCGTCCTCCTCCTTAGCCATCTTGCCGACAGCCTTACATTGAGGACACTTGTAAATGATCGCAATGTAGCCAGGCGCCTTAGCAATAGGCACCGTCTTAAACACGTCATATAGAGTTATGCCCGTGGCACACTCATCACATTCAGATATCTGCTCCACCTTGACCTCATAGTTCTGCATGAGCGGGTCTCCACCAGCGAAGCTCCCAAGAGGCTCCGACAGGGACGCCAGCAGCTTCGTAAAAATCTTCCCTGGGTCCCACTTCAGAAAGAGGCGCAGGGGCCAGCCCACTAGCAGTCTTAGTAAACAACTCCATATCCACCGCCAGACTGTCCCAGTCATATACAGTTCGTAGTTGCTGGTACCATTGAACAACCGTTGCAGGGTCTACCTCCCATCCACGACCCATCATATCTTGGAAGTGGAGCCACGACAGGCCGCGGTCATGTCCCACTTTGGCAGCATAATTCTTCACATTCGCAAACAAGGTCTGAAGCTGGAACAAAGCTGAGGCAGATAGTTTTTCCGTAGTCCACAGTGCGGGCGCCCACAGTACAGCACGGTCGTTCGCAATTCTGTGTGAGTCCCTGACCGATTGCACCAAGTATGCCTCGTAGGCGGCTCTCAAATGGGGGTCGTCCATCCAATTCAAAACTCCTTCGTGGTTAATGTAGAAGTGCATGTACACTCCAGGAAATCGCGTGTGAAACGCATCCCAGAGACTATATTGGCTCTGCAAGTTCGCCCATCTGTGGGCCGAGTCGAGCATCCCATCACGATAGTGGGACCCGCCGCCCGTCCACGGGACGAAATGGGAGCCGACAAAAACGTTATCAAACGTCTTAAGAGTGCCACCAGGAAGATAAGGGGCAATAACATCGACATTGGGGTGTAACCCATTTCTGTCTCCGATCTCGTCAAGAACGACATTGTAAATGTAGTCATCCTTGCTTCTGTCCTTATGATAGTGTCTAATATGCTCAAGGCTCTCCTTTAGGTCGGTGGGATTCGACGTCCGCACCTGAATAAACATTGATTTCTTCGTAGCATTATTACCATCTCCCACTTGTGGGAAAGATACCCACCGATTTTCGCGCACATACTCCATCCCATACTGCCCTGGGCACCGAGTGCCACGATCTTGGATTTCTTGGTGGCCGTAGAGTTTCAGGGGTCGTCCTAACGCCGCCTCTAACCACACCCTCAATTCTCTGAGGGCTGTTTGGGCAGCGTCACTCAGCACCTGACGGTCTCCACTACCAATAAAGAGGATCGGTATGATCTCTGAGTTGTTGCTGACCCCATCCCCATCATGGTCGCCAGTATGGGCACCATACCCATTCCACCCACGCAGACGGTAGATAGTACCTGACTGGCCAATAGCCCAGCCATACGCGATACCACGCCAGCCGCGAGACAGATGGTAGGCCTCCCACGAACGTAACTGTTTCATCTCCTTCTCGGGGGAGTAGGGGGGCTTATGGGCAGGATAATCCCCACTGCCTCCATGATGCAAAGCCAACGCCTCATCAGGCGTATAACGATCCGTCCACTTATCATAGTCGACCTTCGCCCCCCAGCCCCGAGGACTGATAGCTTGGGGCGGGCCAATAGCAGGTTTCATAGTCATCTCACCTATACGCGAAAACGTACTATAATGCTTGACCCACCTAACATTACTATTGCACCCAGAAAAGTGTACACTTAGCGGTGTGCGGGCAAAGCTGACCCCAGGTTACAACCAAAAATGCAATGGCCTGGGGTGCCCGCCATAGTACACTTTCACCTATATATGTAGGAGGTCATAAGACCAGCCCCTCACAAGGGCGGAATAAAGCCTCCCATTGACTTAAATGTAAGTCCCAATCGCCACGACAGCTGTCGGCGAGGACGCTTACAGCCAAATAATTTTTTTATTCGGTGGATCGCCCAAAGCTGCTGATGGCTAAAGCACACACGCCACCACCAGTCTCCCGACACCCGCCAAAACGGGTTCGGAGAGACACAGACGATAGCGCCCTTGGGCGAGGTATATTCTGACCCGAAAACCCTCGGGTCGCTACGCTCCTTTTCGGCAACAAGAAAAGAATAGAGCGACATACAGCACTCACGCCGAAAACATTTAAGTTTTCTTTGCGTGAGCGCAAAAACAGTAAAGCCCCACCCCCAAAACGGGCTTCTACCCAAAACCCCAGGTAGGGTTTACAAAAAAAATGGCTCGCAAGGCCATGCCATGAAGATACCAGGGTATGGGGGGGGGACAGGATACCCAACACAACCGCAAGCGCAGG
>JABAHS010030404.1_pt1 | contig 23743 bp, 21 predicted proteins | sample 7062111 | NCBI WGS metagenome assembly JABAHS01 (sample SAMN14534600, study PRJNA622989) | marine sediment metagenome | biome: marine biome [ENVO:00000428]; feature: marine pelagic biome [ENVO:01000023]; material: deep marine sediment [ENVO:00002113]; isolation source: pool of 4 deep marine... | reverse complement strand
CAAGCAGCGATTCTTGCAGAAATAGGCTGTGAAGTTTATACCATTGAGATAGTAGAGTCTTTGTCTTGGAGAGCTAAAGAAATTCTGCAAGATCTAGGTTACAAGAATATTCGCTTCAAAATTGGCGATGGCTACATGGGGTGGGAGGAACATGCTCCATACGACTCAATTATTGTCACTGCAGCTCCTCCTCAAGTCCCAGCACCTCTTGTGGAGCAGCTGAAAGAAGGTGGTAAGATAGTAATACCAGTTGGAGACTATTATCAAGAACTGTTGCTTCTAAAAAAGACAAAAGATGGTGTGAAACAAAAAAAAGTAACTCCGGTTCGCTTTGTACCTATGACTGGAGAAGCACAGAGACATTATAAATAGGGAGTAGCGTATGATTTCAAATAAACAGATAAAGAAATTGCTAGAGTACACTAATGATAAATACCCAATTACCTCTCTTTACCTAAAGTTGGGACCTTCAGATAGAGTAAATTATCAATATAAGACTAAGCTTAAAAATCTTATCAAGGATATAAAGTCCAACATCAGCGAAACATCTATGGGCCTCAAAGCGATGGAGTCGGTAGAGAAGGATTTAAAGAAAATTGTAAATTTTGTTGATAACAACGATAAGCTTACAGAATGTAGAGGGCTTAGTATCTTCTCAGATACTAAGAGTAAATTTTGGAAAGTTTTTAAGCTCCCAATTGTATACCGTAATCAGCTTATAGTTGATAGGTCTCCTCATTTAGGACAGCTTATTAAGATAATTGACGACTATAAAAATATTGTCACTGTACTCGTTGATAGAAAGAAAGCTAGAATTTTCAGACTTCAGCTTGAGGGGTGTAATGAGATTTTTGATTATTTCTATCCAGAGGCATCAAGAACCAAGAAATTCAAATCAACTGAAGGCAAATTCAATCAGAGACTATCTCCTACGAGTGGAACCGGCAGCCAAGTTCAGGGATATGGCGAGCATAGCTTTCACAGAACAATAGATAATGAGATACATCAACACTATAAATATGTTGCAGATAAAGTGCTTTACGCTTTTAAAGAGAACAAATTCGATTTTCTAGTGCTCGGAGGTACTGAAAAAAACATCTCTGAATTTTCTCATCATTTACATTCTTATTTAAAACAAAGACTTGTAGGAACAATTAGGGCAGATGTTACTAAAAGCAAACCCTCACAAATAGCAGAAATGACTATAGATACATTTAGAACTTACAATATAACCAAGGGAAAAAATATTTTGAAAGAATTCGAAGAGAAACTAGCTACAAGGCTTGCAGTTAATGGATTCAGACCTACCTTGAAGGCACTTAGCAGAGGACAAGTAAAGACTATTCTTATAGAAGAGAGTTTTAGCTCACCGCTGGGTAATGAGCCCATGGAGGTTGTTTACGCAGTAGATCAAGCCATTGAAGAGGCTTCTAGACAAAATTCGGAAATTGAGATTCTAAGCGGTCGAAGAGCTGGGAAAATAATAGATGGAATCGGAGCTATTTTGAGGTTTAAGTGATGCTATGAATCTACGTGGCTACATTCGATTAGTTCTATATATTTTATTTGTAGCGACAATTCTCTTTGTCTCATATGGACGTCTTGACTGGACTGCGGCGTGGGTATTTCTGGGCGTCTATGTGGCAATTATCTTAATATCCATCATTTTCATTGACCCTGAATTGATAGAAGAACGAAGTCATATAAGGCCCGGATCTAAAAGATGGGATATAGTATTGGCTAGTCTAGTAGTCGTCTTTTTGTTTCCTGCTACCTTTATTGTTGCAGGNNTCCCCTTTCCCGATATGGGTTCAATTGTTAGCTCTAATAGCATACATCATGGGAAGCGCAATATCATCGTGGGCAATGGTGGCAAACAAGTTCTTTTCTACAATTGTACGGATTCAGAAAGAACGAGGGCATTACGTTGTAACTGGTGGTCCTTATAAATATGTGCGTCACCCAGGTTATTCCGGAGCAATTATTGTATCTTTTTCTATTCCTCTTCTATTGGGCTCGGTCTGGGCACTTGTTCCAGCTATTATCGGAGATTGTATTCTTATTTTTCGCACAGTACTTGAAGACAATACATTAAAGAAGGAACTGCAAGGATATAATGAATACGCTAGTAGTGTACGTTACCGCCTAATACCCGGGATTTGGTAGTAATTCCATTCGACAAGAACAATAGTTAGCACGGATTTTCGGTTCAGGACTGTACCATTTCGTGATTATTAAACTCCCTCTACTTTATGCAAAATTCCTGTATTAGGTTTGGCTCCAAGGATATTAGTTAAACCGTCTCTATCAATAGTTTCTTCCTCCAGAAGTGCCTTGGCCAGATTATCAAGTTTCTCTTTGTTGCTTTTTAATAAATCAAAGACTTTTGTGTGTGATTCATCCAACAAGCGTCTTACATCTCTGTCAATAGTTGATGCGGTTTCTTCACTATAATCTTTTCCTCTTGCTAGTTCATAGCCCAGAAACGGATGCTCTTCATTTGCACTAAACGCAATTAACCCAAGCTCACCCATACCCCAGCGTGTAACCATACGTCTGGCTAGTCGTGTGGCTTCTATAAGATCATTTTCAGCTCCGGTAGTAATTTCTCCCAAAGCCAGCTCCTCTGCTGTTCGCCCGGCTAACATAACTTGAATACGTGCTAGTAGATAGTTTAAGCTGTAATTATATTGCTCTTGGCTGGGTAGTTGTTCAGTAACCCCCAGAGCTTGTCCGCGAGGTATAATTGTTACTTTATTTACTTCATCTGCCTCAGGAGTAAACCACGCGACAATGGCATGTCCTGCTTCATGATAAGCTATAACCCGCTTCTGGTCCTGGTCGAGTAGAATTTGACGCTTCTCACCGAGACGTATTTTATCAAGAGCCTCTTCAAAATCAGATTTAGTGACTTTATTGTGGTTATCTTTAGCCGCGATAAGAGCAGCTTCATTACAAAGATTAGCTAAATCAGCACCGCTCATTCCAGTTGTTGTACGAGCAATGAGCTTGAGATCCACATCATGCTCAATTGTTAATTTCCTAGTGTGAATTTTTAGTATTTCCTCTCTTCCTATTAAATCGGGGAGGTCTAGCACCACTTGACGATCAAAACGCCCAGGTCTTAGTAGGGCAGGGTCAAGAACGTCAGGACGATTTGTTGCTGCAAGAACAATAACCTCTTCATTTTCATCAAAACCATCCATAGCAACCAAAAGTTGGTTAAGAGTTTGCTCACGTTCATCATTTACTGTTCCCATACCCGCGCCTCTTCTTCGAGCGACAGCATCGAGCTCGTCAATAAACAAAATTGATGGGGCAGCTTCTTTTGCTTGTTTAAATAAATCTCTTACTCTGCTTGCTCCCACACCAACAAACATTTCTACAAACTCTGAGGCGCTTATACTAAAAAATGGTACGGACGCCTCTCCAGCAACTGCTTTAGCTAATAAAGTCTTGCCAGTTCCAGGGGCCCCCATAAGCAGTACTCCTCTGGGAATGTGTGCACCAATAGCATGATATTTTTTTGGATCGCGCAGGAAATCAACTTCTTGTTGTAGCTGAGTCTTTGCTTCCTCTACACCCGCTACATCGTCAAAGGTGACTTTTTTTTCGTCCTCGCTATAGAGACGGGGTTTGCTTTGGCCAAACTTAAAAGCTCCATTTCTACCTCCAGCGATATTACGACTCATCCATATGAAGAAAACAAAAAGCAGTACTAATGGTAACCAGCTCAATATCAATGTAACAAACTTATTGCTAGATATGGATTTTACTTCGACAGCAACTCCCTGTTTTTCCAAAAGAGGTAATAAACTTGGGTCACCTATTTCTTGTGGAAATACAGTGGAAAACTCACTATATTCGCCGGGTTCGGGTTGTTTACTAAAGAACGACTTCCCTGCACTCGATGTGTCTTGATCTTCCAAGTTCTTTGTAGGCCAAATAATTGGAGAATCAAAAACACCAGTAATTTTATCTCCATCTATATAAACATTTTTTATGTTATCGGTCTTTAACTGTTCGACAAATTGGCTGTAATTAATTGGTGCTTGCGAAGCTGTTCTAGGCCAAAAAGCGAAGCCATTCCATAGAAGGAGTATCGTTAGGATTACCAGCCAAAATAATATTGGCCCGAGTCTTAAATTCGTTGATATTTCATTTTTATTATTATCCATAACTATCCTTAATGTAATGATAATAAATCATATATCTCTTAATGCAGATAATATATGCATTAATTTTGCAATTACCATGCCAGAAATTTTCTTATTATTTGGAAATATGTGGCATAATTTCATATATTTCATTAACAAATTGACTTATTTCCGGACATTTAGTGCAAGGCAAGAATGATTACAAAGAACTACTCAAAAACTATGATAAATTAAGATTACTGCGAAGTATCTCATTTAAGATTATTTCTGTATTTTCTAATATGGGTCTAGTAGTCTCGATAATAATTAAGTTCTCTTCACTGATTTCATCGGGTTCTTCAAAATCCAAGAGAAATCTGTCCAATATCTCCAATCTCCCGTCGGAAATAGTTTTTTCCTGCTTTTCTCTTATTGTGAGTCTTTGCTCTATAGTGTCTTTAGGTACTTGTGTTTGTATAAAATAGAAAGGAACATCTAAGGCCTCAGCCATAGCTATGATCGATCTTCTCCACTGTGCTTCTGAGAAGCTTGCATCTATGATTGTTGATATACTATTATTGATATTTGCTTCGGCACTGTTCAGTAATTCTTTATAAGTCTGACTAGTGACGTCCTTTGAGTAAATTCCTGTATCGTATTCTTCATATCTGCGTTCATGTTTGGACAATCCGGAGATTCTTTTCCTCATTATATCTGAAGAGATAAGATCAAATGATAACTCTTCTGAAAGCGCTTCTGCAACTGTAGATTTTCCAGTGCCGATCACTCCGAATACCACTATCACAACAGGTTTTGAGCCAAACAAAGCATACTTGAGTGCTAGCTTAAAAAATGAAATCGCTTTTTTTTGTGCAATATCCTTTTCGGTCTCTGGCACCTCTGAATCTAAAGCTCTTAGAGTCTCTACCTTTCCCCTTACAAATGCTCTGTAGCATTTATAAAAATCCAGCACTTCATAAATACCCTTGTCTTTCATCAGCCTGCAAATTTCGCTGATGAAAAGACTTGAGAATTTGTTGTAACCATTGTAGTCAAGATCCATAGAGAGAAATGCTACATCTGAGGCAATATCTATGTATCTAAAGTCCTGATTAAATTCTATGCAGTCGTAAATACATATATCCTTACCCTCAAGATTGATATGCTCTAAACGAAGGTCTCCATGGCAATCCCTTATCCAGCCATCATGCAGTCTTTTTGTAAACGAACTCGCGCTGTTGAGCAAAAAATGATTGTCGTAAGACTCAATAATATTGTATGTACTTGCACTAAGTGTCTTCCCTATGAACAGTTTAGAGAGGCCAAGATTTTGCGCAACTACTGATTTGATTCTTCCTGGTTGACCGTACTCGCTTATCCCGTCACAGCGGCCATGGCTATTGTAATAATCTGCCAACTTTACAGCAATCCCAGAAAAGTCAGCTTCAGAGACCTTGTCGTGAATAAGCAGATTATCTAGAAAATACTCCTCAGGTAATAGATTCATTTTTACTGCGTACTCAATAGTCTGATCTCCAGAGCCCAATTTCAGCACCCCATCCTTTAGAGATACCTCCTCAATTCCCAGATATGCCTTGCAGCAAAGTCTATTGTTAAGTTCTAATTCTCTCTCACAATAGTATTTTCTTTTTTCTAATGTGGAATAATTCAGAAAACCAAAATCAACCGGTTTTTTGATTTTATAAACATATGGCGCTGCAATGAATACATCTGATGCATGTGTTTGGATATGTTTAATTTCACTAGGAGAGTGAGGGTACGAAGTCGCACATAGAAAAAACTGAATTAATTTTGACCTATCTACTTCATTAATATTCTTCATGAGTTTAGATTACAATTAAATCAGCTTGCTCTCTCTTAGTAACTAAAGTAATTGCTTGGATTTACCTTATGGTTTATTGTAACATTCTATTAAAGTCTATTACAAAAGTTAAACGGGAGAGGACCAATGTCTGACTATGGTTGTATTTATCTTATAGAAACAACTTATAACTCTGAAAGAGATGCTAGGGAAGTAATATTTGGATACATGGAAAAAGAGAAATCCATTGCGGGAAGGACAATGAGTGTAAGGGTGATAGTAAATGTTTCTGGAGGTAGGGACAATGAGAAAGAAGCTATCCAAAAGGGGCTGACAAAAGCAAGGAAATTGTTGGATTCATCTGCCAAAGCCCCGTATGAGGAAGACTAGAATCTAATTTATTTTTTAGGTAGAGGTTTTGGCTTTGGTACAGCATTATTAATTGGTTTTAGAGTTGATAAATATGCAAAAATAGAATATAAATCTTCATCACTCAATTTGGCATAATCTTTCCATGGCATTGGGGGATTAATATTTCTTTCCAAGCTCACATGACGACCTGATCGCATTATTTCAACAAACACGTCTTTATTCCACTTACCTATCCCTGTTGTTGAATCAGGAGTTAAATTTGCTGCAAAACTGATTCCCCATTCGCCAGCCCATGCAGTAGAATCAAGCGTGGATAAAAATTCTAACCACTCTTCAGAATCAATTTCAACAGAGGGAATTTCAGGAATTTCTGAATCAGAAGGGTGCCCGGAAAGAGTTCTTTTTGTATCCGGCACTAACCCATCCTCAGTTTCGACAAGCGGGGTATGGCAATAGTTGCATTTACCTTGTATTACCAATTCTAAGCCTCTTTGTACTCTTTTTTCATTATCGCTATGTCGCTTATCTTGTGCCGATACAACAATATACGATCCTGATACTATTAATAAGATTAACAATATTATTTGGGGCATACTATAACCTCGCTAGTATAAATACAGTATTTAAGGCCGAACAACCAAAACTGGGCATGGAGCTTCACGAATAATTCTTTCTGCATCGCTACCCAATATAATTCTTGATAACCCTTTTCTATCATGCGTATTTGTTATTATCAAATCAATCTTGTTTTTACTAACATACCCTCTAATCGCCGATGAAGGGCTGGTACCATGGATAACCTGTGTATCAATCTTTATCTTAGATCTATTTTTTGTTCTGAGGAATTTCTTTTTAGCTTGGTTTGCTTTACGCTCAAGCGTTTTATGAGCTTTATTCATAAACTTCTCGACCATAGAATGAGGTATATCATAAGCTTTTTCGTCAAGCCAAAATACATATAAAAGTGTTACTGAAGCATTAAAGACCTCTGCTAAATCAAGAGATGAGGATATTGCAGAGTTAGTACTACTTGAAACATCCACAGGGACTAATATCTTTTCTATTTTATTTATCTTTTTTCTAGCTCTACCGCAAACTGAAAGGACTGGCACAGGAGATTTTTTCAATACTCTTGACGTATTGCTACCAATTAGCATTCTCTCAATAAAACCTTGGCCATGTTTGCCCATCACTATCAGATCACAGCCACTTTTTTTAACAGCTTTAATTATTCCTTGAGTAGTCTCATCACGTACAATCTTATAGGTAGAATCTATGCCCTTTCCCTTCAGTTTTTTTTGGACTCGCTTTAGTTTGTTTTCTAACCTATTTTCTACTTTCTGAGCTGCTTTTATTATGAAATCATCGGTGACAGCGTATAGAGTTGTTATTGGAATTTCTATATCACTTACGAAAAGACAAAGTATTTTCGCTCCGAATTTTTCAGCTAGAAAAATGGTATATCTAAGGCTACTATCTGCTTCTTTCGAACCATCCGTAGCCCATAGTATTCTTTTTATTTCCATCACATTATCCTGTGAATTATATATTGCTCTGATATGAAGCACTATCAGAATCATATGTTATTTCTATTATAGGATATAAGCTCCAATAAGACTAATTCTGTTTTTATTGTATTTACCCATATTGGCGTGGTTTATCATGATTGAGCCTAGAACATAAAGTTAATTATTATTCAGTTATAAGCAATAGAATGACAAAATTATTATAGGTTAGTAGCTTGCTTGTATGAATTTGTGAAATAATTTCTAGATCTCGAGATTTATGAGTTGAAGGTGGAAAGTGAATCACAATTATATGATAAAACACTTGCCAAAACCAGTTGAGTTGTCCAGTCATTTAAGTGTCCTCCTAGAAGAGTTGTTATCATCTTATCGTATACAATCTTAGTTTTTCCAAAGCTCCTTCAATTCTTTTTCTAACCTCTTTAGCTATTTCACTAATATTAGGATCACCTACCAAACCTAGAGNNTTATTTCTCCATTATCCGTTTCATAAACGAGAACATTGCACGGAAGCATTACTCCGATTTAAGGCATTATGTCTAAAGCTTGATGAGCAAAATTAGGGTTACAAGCACCTAGGATTTTGTAGGGCCTTCGGTCTAGATCCAGTTTGTCTTTTAGAACTTTCATAACATCAATTTCTGTTAACACACCAAATCCCTGTTCCTTTAACGCCTCTTGAATTTTACTTGCAGCGTCTTCAAATCTAAATTGTGTTACACCACCGAAAGAAAAATTGCTTAATTTTTTTGACTTGCATTTTTACTCCTTCATTTCTTGTTTTTAGTTAATATCAAGTTTTGACAATTGTTTGGACATATCAATATTTTTCGAGTTAGCATACCAGTGCTTATCAGAAATCCCTTGAGTGAAATTCCAATTACCCTACCGGTATTATATCAGAGTGTATCTCCAGGTGATTTATCTTTCCTCCCAAATTTGCCGCCCGAATCATTGGAGCACTCGTAACAATAAGCCCTATAAGAGTTATAACAATTAGAGTGTTTGCATAATTCTTCTTAAACCTCTTTGCGACTAAAGTTAATAAGGCAAGTACGCCCACTACCTCGGCAAATATGAAAGCCAGATCTGCTGCATAGTCATGCTCTAATACCACTTCTTCAGAAAAACCCGGCTTTCCTTTAACGAATTCTTCAGCGGCTTCCCCTGTTTGATGGACAACGATAGTAAAAAGAGCAATGAAAATCACAATAATTAGTGAAACATTGATAAGCTCATCGCTTTTTCTTGAGATACCTATAAGTAGAAGTATAATAACAAAACCGATTCCAATTATAGGAACATGGTTCACCATATAGTGTAGATATGCCGGATTCATTAATATCTCAATTACTAAACTAAAATTTGTTTTCTGCTTCCATAACTTCTTTAAGATAAGACTTTTTGTGAGTGATAGCAACTTCGATTGCGCCATCGGACTGGAAGGCAAATAATTTATAAACCCCTTCGCAACCTTTTTTCATTAGTACTATAGGGAAATTAGTATTGTAGTTCTTTTACTATACATGTAACAAGAGCACAAAATACTCTATGGCAAAAAAGAATATATATAAGCGCTTTCAACTTTGATTAGATGAAACAGAATTAGAGTTTATGTACAAATATGCTGAGCANNTGACAAAAGGGGTGCAGTACAAGCAAAATCACATGACGGGTTCAGAACTTATTAGGGGTTGGATACATCAAGTTATGAAAAGAGAAGGGTATCAGATAAAAGAACCATCTTTACCCGAATCAAACGCCGGACAGTAAAAAATTAGATCATTAGAGAATAGCAATGGGAAAACTCATCTTCAAGGGGAGTTTTCACTCCACTTGAAGATGAGAAATAAAAAATCAATTATACCAACTGCAATATTATGAATTTAGACCTACTGACTACCTATGTTTTGGAAAGCCTGCTTACAGCTTGAACTAACATCAGCTTTGTTCTTTTCCAAACAATCAAGCAATCTTCCTTCCCCAGGTTTAACTACTGAGCAGAATTTTTTAAGATCTTCCTCACACTCATTGGCAAGGTAGTTTACTGTTTGAATGAAGTGCTCAAGTTGAGCAGATGCTGTGTATAGCGCATACTCACAACTAGAGGAAAGTTTATCCCCATATGCATATAGACAGGCTAGCAATCTTCCTTCTCCTGGAGTCACGTTTTTACAGTATGACTCTAACTCAGTTTTACAACCTTTTTGTACAGTCTCCACAGGACCATCTTGTGCAGATGTGTATGTTCCAGCTAGGGGCAAGAAAACTAAAGTTAAAACTATCAAGATTCTAATCATTTAAAACCTCCTTTTTGATAATAGAATTATCATGTTTTTATTCCGTTTATTTGGAACTATGTTTATAATAGCGTCTAGCAAACGAAGCTAAAGACCGCCAATCATTTAGCACTTGTCCGGTGCACATGAGACATGAACAGCAAGTACGAGTTATGTATCACATAATATCCAGAAAAACGTACTATGATTATGGCTCTTAATGTTCGATATAGCCGCCAATATTCCCTCTATAATATCTATCAATAGTATATACACCAGAATGCGTGATAACAAAAAAAAATTCAATTAGATATTAGGCAATAAATATTCTTATAAAATCTGACACATACTTCGTAGTAGCAAAAATAAGAATTAAAGAAAGACCCAAGCTTATAGCGAATATGATTCCAACTTCACAAACTAAGAGCTCTGCTATTTTGAATCTGCTCGACCCTATTCTATACATTGTTTGTATCTCATTACTTCTGAGTCTAAGAGACAGCATCACAACAAGAGCTAGAAGAAGTATTGTGGAAACAGCTATTACGAAAAATACCGAATCAAGAAATCCTTTAATTCTAAAAATACTAGATAAGAGCTGCTCAACAACTTTGTCTGGCTTTACTATTTGAGATTCCTCATCATTTGAAAGGTATCTCCCCATAAGAAGTGCCTCATCCTTCTCAGTCTGAGGTATCGCAATTACAGCCGTGACCGGGAAATTGGATTGTTCTCCGTGAAAATGAAACTTGTCGGCATTTTCTGATGTGATTGTATTGTATTTATACAGTTTGGCATTCGCTATGTAGTTGTTTCCCTCAACCCCGAGCAGCACACTCCCGTCTTCGGATTCAGCTAAGTCTTCATGACCATGCCCCAATCCATTGATCACCCATGCAGTCTTGATATCGGTAAAAATGGCTCTATCATCGGGACTATTTGATTCCTTAAGTACTCCTACTATGTTCATCTTAAGTGGGTATACACCTGCTATATCTAGCATATTTTCAGGTGATGATATTATTGTATCTCCGGGGTTTAAACTTAGCTGCTTCGCTACAGAAGACCCGATTACACAATCGCCTAAAACAGCTAGGTTGTCGCCCCTTTCTATTTCTAGATCCCTAAGATTAAAATACTCCATCTCTGTACCCACTATTGGAAAATCTCTAGCCTTGAATTTGATGTACATAGGGATAGGTGTGGCAAATCCCGTATAAATAATCTTTTCAACCGCTAGCATAGTAAGTTCTTTGATCTCAGTTGGTTCGAAATATAATGTATTTATCACCAGATCTAGAGAACTGCCTTGAGACCCTATGATTAATGGAGTCGAGGTAGCGCGCTCCATCAATTGCATTTGACTCTCTTTTACCAGGATATTGAGACCGGCAGGGAGATAGATAATTATAGTGATTGCGATCACCATTATTATTGTTTTAATCTTATTATGAAGGATGTATTGCCATGCGAGATATAAGCTATGCATCATATTTTCATCAACCGTAGGTATTCATATCTATAACAGTATCAAATCCGTCTAATAAACTTTGGTCATGCGTTACTGTGATCAGAGTGCACTGATTTTGATCAGAGTATTTAAAGAGCATATTCTTTGTGAGCACTTTATTCTTAGGATCTAGGTTCCCAGTAGGCTCATCAGCAAGAAGAATTAATGGTTTAGTAACAATTGCCCTGCAAATCGCAACTCGCTGCTTTTCGCCTTGGGAGAGTTTTGTCACATTACGTGAGAGCTTAGATGCGATACCCATCTCCTCAGCCAACTCATCTGCATGCGATCTTACTTCAGAAGATAAATCGAGAGTTGAGTTTATTAGGTAAGGTAGAAGTATGTTGTCCAATACTGTGAGATATTCCACAAGTTCAAAGTTCTGAAATACAAATCCGATATTTGATATTCGGAAGCTTCTTCGATCTGAGTCGCTTAATGATCCTACATTGCGGTCATCAACATTTATCTGCCCTCTTTGCGGTGTGCTAATACCAGATATAAGATTGAGCAAAGTAGTTTTACCATAGCCGCTTGGACCTATTACTGCGGCTTTTATACCATTTGATATCTGAAGCTCAGGAATATTTAAAGAAAAATCACTATTATCATATTCGAAGTAAAGATCTTTAATATTTATCATAGCGACTGTACTCGTTTTTCCTCGATCAAATCTATGTTTGTGATTTTCCAAGAATCTTCAATAGGTTTTACTAAAATCTCAGCCTCATACTGATTTATACGATTATGTTTATGCCCCCAATGCTCAACAGAGCCTGACACATTCCATATAGTATGAAACTTGAATCCGATTTCATTTGGTAATGACTCACTGTATGTTTCTACAATTTCCACATCTTTAACTCTTGCTCTTACACCGCCCTGACTTTCTAACTCCATCCCCTCTCTAGTCTGAAGATACACGTCTCTTAACAAATCGCCGTCCAAGCTCAGAGCAAGCCTATCATATATATCGTCCTCGCTTTTGAAATCAAATGACCGGTACACATTTTTCAGAAGGTTTTCAATTATGAACTCAGATTGTTTTTCACCAACAACAATTTTAGAAGGTAGATGCTTAGTCAACGAAACTCTAAAGAACGGATAAAGTGCTATGCCGGCTAGGAGCACAACAATTAAAATTATGTATTTGATCCTGGATTGCTTTTCTCTTTTACTATCGACCCTGATCTGCCAAGCTATTACGATTATGATGAAAAATGAAAACAAGGTCCCGATTGGGATATCAATCTTTCTAGTAGTCTCATCAATATTCACCCCTGCAATGTTTGGAAGTGAATAATTCTTTAGATAATTATTCCAGATGAGAACATTATCATCAGGAGATAGGTTATATGGATATGGCCCTGCGGGGTCTGTCATTCGTGCAGGTATGTTCTGAATTTTATCGCTAAACATATCCCAATCTACTGTGACTTTCTGAGGCATCCCTGCTACGGGATAAGATATAATAATTCCGACAATCGCCGACAGATATTCGACTTCCTCCGTGTCCTCCAGATACTGTATTCCCATAAGATTAGGCTTTACGAACTGAACTCTGTCTATAGTAGGTTTAACAATACTCTCATCAATTTCTACTTTGTTTCGCTCAATAATGAATTCGCTCAAGATCTTCTCAATAGCCTTCTTTTGCTCGGCTACAAGCATATCCGCATCTTCATAGCCAAGGTCTAACCAGCTCTCCAAATCCTTAAGCCTGACAAGTATTTCATGTCTAACCTCAAACGGCTCCACATATAGAAAAGACATAAGTGAAGAGCTATGATGACGTTTAAGATTTGGATTGTCAAACTTGGAATACCAGGGGTCTTCCCAGTCAAGGTTCAATATAGCTCCCGGTACTAGAAATCGGAAATCAATTACCGGAATCGCTTTGTGATAGACTACATATCCAATACTAGCCGCAGGGTATCCACGATCATTAAGGGGTGGAACGAGCTCAATTGTAGCCGGTTTTCTCACAAAGGGGTATTCAATCTCTACGTAGGTTACATAAGCACTCGGCATCTCTCCCCCGGGTGGTTTTTTATATGCCGATGGCCTTTTTACCCTTTCTCTTACTTCGGAGACTACCACCCTGCCTTTAAGCGGCTTACCGTCAGCTAAAATCACCAGACCGTCTTCAAAAAATCTTTCGAGTTTATTTTGATTACCAGAGTTAGAGATTAAATCTGAAAATGCCTCCTTATGCCTTTCCCCTATCTCAAGCACAAGTAATAATCTATCATCTTCAATATAAAACTCAGCGACATTCGGGCTTAGCTCAGCACCTGTAAAGTTAATGAAATCAGACACTGCGACTTCAGCAAACGAAATATAGACGACGATTAGGGCAATGAATCTTATATGGTTCATTCTCATAAGAAAATGTGCTACTGTGTACAAGTATCTACCGCATTGTAACGAAACATACTGCCAGCGTTAACAATTATGACTGACTATATGTATATTACATACTAATAACATAGATAGCATTAGGCGATTACCTATAAAGTATTAATATGATGGCGATTTTGATATACTCAAATTTCAGATATGATATATCAACTGTTATAATAAACAGTAAATAAAGGAGGGAGCAAATGAGAACTTTCTTATATGCTTTGTTGGTTTTATTAATAGCTGTAGGTGCGTTTATGACTGGAAAGGGATATTTAAACCCTGGAGATGTTGCTAAAAGCACTATCTCAACTTTACATAGTAGCGAAGCAATAGCAGAACAACAAGGGCCGAAGAAGTGGTCAAGCACAAAGCCCTATCCAAAACATGATGTCTACTATCCAGGCACAGAGGAGCTGGGAGCAGATGAAATGCGTGTAATTGCTTGCGGTACGGGAATGCCTCAGCCTCGCTTGAAGCAGGCTGCAGCTTGCTACCTTGTTGAGCTTGGTAACGGAGAAAAATTCATATTCGACATGGGTGAAGGGTCATATGAGAGAATAATGGCTCTTGGAATACCTCTTGATCAACTAAACAAAGTATTCTTAGGCCATCTTCACCTTGACCACGCGGGGGACTTCCCTGCTTTCTACTTCACGGGTCCGGTTAACAACCGTCTTACCCCTGTTCGCCTGTGGGGACCAAGCGGAGTAAAACCCGAGTGGGGTACAGAGGCATGGGCCGACTTCATGGTAAAAATGTGGGCCTGGGAAGCCGCAACTAGGGGAGCCGCGGTTGACCCAAGGGGACTACAACTTGAAGTCAATGAATTTGACTGGAAAGCAGTTAATAAGGTTATCTATGATGAGAACGGAGTTAAGGTAAGGACATTACCTGCAATCCATGGTGAGCAGTCGGTAAGTTTTGTCTTAGAATGGAACGGTCTTCGTTTTGCATTTTCAAGCGACACGCTTCCGACTAGATGGTGGGCAGAACACGCGAAAGGGGTTGATCTAGCTATCCACGAATGTTTCATCCCACCCGAAATGATGATGGCCCGCTACGGCTTCACCCCGGGTGAAGCAGTGTTTGTCGGCACACAGGGTCATACCGCAGCACAAGCCTTTGGAAAGATTATGGAGCAGACAAAGCCTGTGAAGGCGGTATGCTATCACTTCCAAAACGATTTCGATACTGCACTAGCTGTGCACTCGGCTATACGTGAAACCTATTCCGGCCCGCTTGACCTTGCTACTGACTTCATGACCTGGAACGTTACTAAGGACGGCGTACGCACAAGAATGGCCGTACCTAACCACGATGCGTACCCAGCACCAATTCAGATGGTAAAACAGCCGCCTGACTCAGCAGCAGAGTTCCCTTTCTCCGCTTTTGATAGAGAAAGCATTGATGTTCCGGCAGCTCGCGTAACTAACCAGGTAATTAAGAAGTTCAATGAAGAAAACGGTACAAATGTTTTCCCTGCTTACACTGGTATGGTAGATAAACCTGAAAATTAATAGATAGATAATATGGCTGATGGGCCCTGCAAAAGGGTCCATTGGTCTGATTTGGCCAGTGAATACGAAATAATCAAAGAATAGAATGTTTAGTGAGTCAGTGCTTAGATAACAAAAGAAAATAATAGTATTAAAATAAACAAGAGCACAAAAGCCCATCTTGCCCAGTAGTCAAGTTTCAGGGCTTGGTTCTTATTATCATTATTTATGTATCTTGCTGTAATAGATGTTTCCACCAACACGCTGAAAACTAAAAACATCGAACCAAATAAGAAATAATCCATATAAGTTAGATATGAAATTTTTGGCAGGAGATTTCCTAAAAGAAAACGATAAGCAATAAGAGTTAAAATAGCAGTTATTGCTATACTAAATCTTGGCCCCATTTGGGCTGGGTCAATAAACAGAACAATAAGAGACATAAAGACGATCAAAATTAAGGGTATGAGTACCTTGATGATGTAAAAATTAACAAGCCGTTTTGCTTGAAACTCAAAGACAACACTTGGAATTATAGGCAAGGTATCCCCAAGATCTAACTCGTCAGTATATGTTTCCCATCCCAACACCTCCCAATCAGTTACTGTAAGCACTTCTGCCATACCTGTTCTCTCGTCTGCAATTGAGAATTCAATATCATTGGCATTATTTCCTACAGACACAATTTTTATCTCAAGGTCATGACTATCAAAGGGAAAATCTTTAAGATTCATTGGATAGGATAGTGTTCCCCAAAAGCGTTGACGATGAATCACTGTGCCGTCAGGAGATACTTCTGCTTTATCCTGGAAAGTTTTAAATAGCTTTTGCTGATTTAATATTTGTAAGGTGGGGCTCCATACTTTATCTAAATCCATGATACGCATAGTATCTTTATCGCTGGCCAAACGTGGATCGTTCCACTGCGCTGTTACAGCAAAATTAGCAACAAAAGATTGATTTGCGCCATCAATGGTGTCGATATCTAAAACTATAATGCCAACATTGACAGGAGTTTTTTGGCCCTCTTGTCTAGGAGGTATTTCAGAGGAATACTCTTCTGCAGTTTCTTCTTGTGCCAGAAGTACTCCACTTGAAATGTTCAAGAGAATCAACAGGAAACACAGGCTCAACAACACAGTAAGATGGCTGTTGTAATTTTTCATTCTCGATGTACCCCTAATGACAAGGTATAACTACTTCAAATTATTTATTAAAATCCCAAATTTTTCTGATTTTGTCAATATACGTTACTATGAACGATGAACATCTGGTTGAAAAAGAATTATGTATCAAATTACAATATGTTGCTACACCTGGAGATTCATAAATTCACCATATATACATAACATCGTTTTTTAAAACATATATTATACTAAAAAAAGGTTTTCTTTATCAGTCCTGGGAAAAACGGCGTCACTACCAAACGTATATTCCATTCCGTACTAAGAGTATCGGGTTGTAGAACACTATAACTTCCTTCTAATTGAATTCTAAAAGGCAGTATTTTTAAATTAACTGTCTTGGCTAATCCAAGACCTAAAGGTAATGTGATCTTATTATCGTCATTGGCTTTCCAGTTAATTAACACATTCGGGGCCCCTGTCCCTACCTGCCAGCCATTAGGCAGATTGCGCCATAAATAGTATTGGATATTTGCGTTACTAGTCTCACTCCTGTTATCCTTACCACCAATAGACCACCATTGCTGAGGGAAAATACCAGCTGCCCACTTTTTACCAAAATACCCAGCAAAACCCGTAGGACCCAACTGCCACTTCTGATTGCCAAGCTTCTCTTTGCTAGCTGTAGGAAAAATCCATGTCGTTCCAAGCGCCCATTTAAAACCACTGATTTTTCTGGGTGATATTGCAGCAACTAAGGACATATCACCAAACCCAGTTCTTCCTCTAAATCCTCCTTCTTCGTGAGCTACTGGCGTACTGATTATAAACGGTAATACAGAGCGAAGAATCAAGAACCATTTTTCCTTTACTGGGATAGGAATCACTGGCTGTAAGTTTAATGTATTTCTATAGCGGGTCTTGCTAGAGGTATCGCCTGTAAGGATGCTTAAGTCATTTCTGAAGCCAATGCTCCATATAGGTGCAACAGGGTTTGAAAGACTCTTACCAACTTTTTCGGTTATTTCTTTACTCATAAGCTCAGAGGCAGATAATGCTGGAATCGATGCCCCATCTTCTTTGGAATCTTGCGCAAAAGATTTTATTACAGTAATAGGGAGAAACGAAATCACAATTAAGCATATTAAAAGTGCAGATAATATTATAGCAACTTTCATGTTTAACATTGCATTATATTAATGTTACTTCTATGTGCTTGTCCTATAAAGCAATACTCTCTAGCCTATGATATAAAAAAAGGGGGATTAGTCTAAACTTAGACCCCCCTTTATTTGAAATCTTGTTATTCAATGCTTAAAGAAAATTATACTTTGTACAAGATTTAGCTCTCATTTTTTCGGCATAGGTGGAGGAGAATACCCTTTCCACTTCCCGCTTTCGATTTCTTTTGATGGGTGCTTCTGCTCTGTACGAGGTGCATCGACGTACTCCTTTGTGACATCGGGCGGTAGAACATATTCATCAACCACTGCCATCCGCTCCACTATATTGTCCTTGGTAACATTTATAACCATCAGGTCGCGCGCGATTGACAGCGGACCGTCATAAGTTTTGCGGACTTCATCCATGATAGCCGCGTTGTTCTCAGGCGACTGCACCGAATGGTAACCAATGGCGTGACGTGGCTTAATTTCTGACATAACCTTACCAAAAGCCTGGGGCTCTGTGTGGATTCTTGTGGATACGTATGTTGCTTGGGTCAAGTCCCACCCAAAATATGCAGCTAGAGCCTCAGGTGGGAGAAAACATTCGTGTGATGCCACGTCCGCATTCTTGGCATACTCTATATACCATTTGTTAGGATACGTGTCTCCTCCAAATACATACTTAAGCCCATTCCATTCGAGACTATAGCTCACTGAGCCATCCAAGCTGTGAATTGCTGGCCATGATCGAATTGTCACACCGTTCTTCTGATAAACAATCTCATTTTTCTGTAAGTAGTCGAATTCATGCACCACGATCTCTGCACCCTGATCAGGTAAAGCGCCTGTACGAGTGGCAAGATCCCAAGCGTAACCCTTTTTCATACCTTCAACAAACGCTTCGGTCCCCAGTTCAGGGCTGGAACCAGAGGGTCCGTAAATGTGGATCGGTGTATATCGTCCTGAAAGCCAGCCGCCAATATGTAGTCCCATGAAATCGCCAACATGATCAACATGCAGGTGACTGGCAAACACCTTGTCGATCTTGGAGAAGTCGGGCCTTAGCGCAAACAGATTCACCATCGAACCGAGACCTATGTCGAACAAGAACACATCCCCATTTCCCAACTCAACTAGATATGAGATTGATGAAGCCTTCTTTGCCTGGTTTGGCATACCAGTACCAAGTGCCGTGATCCTCATTTCATCACTGCCGAGAAGCTCAGTATTAGGGAAATAGCTGGCTGGATACTTGCCGTTTTTAATCGCTACAGGTTGTCTGCCTATAGGCGTCTGTGAATTATCAGTCTGAGCAGAAGCGGTGTATGTAACCAAATTGCTCATAAGATAATCTATGCAATATATCCCAATACTCAGCCCTATAAGCATTATGAATACAAATAAAATAAAGGTACGTCGTTTTAATTCATTCATAATACCCCCCCCCAATTAAGATTATATTTTTTTAAACTACACTAAATAACCTAATATTTTTATATCACATACTTACCTCAGATTAAAATACAAAATTAATACCTACCATTGGACCCGTCATCCAGGCGTCGTATACAAAGCGATCGTCTCCTTTACCATCACTATAATCATCGTAGAATACTCTGTAGCCAATCAAACCTTGCATCCAATCTGTAACATCAAAACCTACAAAGCCTAATAAGTTCCATGCTATATCAGATGAAAAGCCGAACCCAAATCCGCCGATATCTGTTCTTCCTACGAGAAACAATCTATTCGTAGCCTGCCACTTAGCCCTTGCTCCAACAAGAAAATCAAACCAACCTTTATCACCTGCTACTCGATTTGAAACTCCTACAGGACCCATTCCGCCAAAATTAATTGTATTGTCAACATTCATATATCGACCACCCCCAAGAATATCCGCAGAGAAAGTTGGTTTTGATTGACCCTTGGAGTTTTTCAAACCTGTAAAATGATTATAGAATCTATAGAATCCTACAAATTCCCACATATTAAGCTTAACCGTTGACTTAATATTAAAAGGTCCCTTAACATCTCTTGTGGCTATTTTTACAATAGTTGCATCTACAAAAAACCCGTACTTATTCTTGTACATAATTTCTGCATGTCCCTGGAAAGCAAAATCCAGATTATCCCATATGTCTCCAAAGGATATATCAACGTCAGCTGTCTGTCCCTTAGCTCCGATGGTGCCATTTAGACCAACTAACCATAAATACGGAGCAAACGAAAAACTCCAATCTTTTCCTAAATTGCTTGTTTGGGCATGTGCAATATTGGTGGATAATCCAAGTATGGACAAACTTGAAACTACAAGCGCAATAACAGCAAGTTTATAAAAGAATGATTTTTGTCTCATTCCTACCGCCTCCTTTTATATATACCTGTATGAGTTGAAGCCGCTAACTTAAAAGACATCTATTCCCTATTTTGATCATAGAACGGATGAAAAAATTTGTCAACTAGAAGGCTTTGCTTATGTGGAATACTCATTTATATACTTCTCTCAGATTCTTCACGTTCTGATTCATTATGAGCATAAAATTCTTATTCCCTGAGATATTAGCCACAGGATCATATACAGCACTTCCTATTCCCATGTTTTCTAATAGGTCAATATTTTCTTGGCTAGGCTGAGCTTCCCAAATCATCCACTTTGCTCCATGATTTTCGAGTACAATTTCCAGGTCCCTTAGCTGATCCTTGTCAGGCATTTGATCTGGTTCCCAATATACACTTTTTAGATTTAGATTATATTGTCTCGCTAGATATTGATAAATAGGATGAGAAGCAAGAATCGGTATATCAGGGTTATTAGACACTGTTTGCTGTAATTTACCATTTAGGTGCTCTAAATCATTCTTTAGCAAGTCATAATTTTCTATAAAACTATCTTTAGACTCAGGCATTATCTTGATAAAAGCTTCTTTAATAGAATCTGCTTGTTCAATCGCAAATATCGGATCAAGCCAGGTGGTAAATGCAACTCCTTTGTGAGCATGATCTCCTGTCGGTCCATGCGTATGAGTTAATATATCTTTAAGAGTTATATATTTTGCTTTGAAACTCTGAGACGTATTTACTAATTTTGATTTAGGTAAAGTAACCTTATTTACCCACTTAGCATAATCAGCTCCATTAAGCAGGATTAAATCAGCATTCTGATATTGCTTGATGATCTCCCTGCTCGGAGTCCAATAAGCAGGATCTACGTGTGAAGGCGCTGGGAAAATCACTTCAAGTTTATCTCCACCAATCCTCTCTGCAAAGTATTGTAAAGGATAATTCACTACATATATTCTAGGACTTTGACTTTGGTTTTCAGCTACAGACGAAGTTATGGAGACTGCTAATAGAATAGAGAATAAAATCAATACAACTTTAGTATTTCCTCGCTTTATACACATAATACATTTAAGACTATAAGTTAAAAAATAAGATTTGCAAAACAAATGAGATGACACTAAATAGTCATGTTTCACAATCCCACCACAATCCCAATATTTTATAGAGCCAGACAATATAGAATAATACAATGATTTATACTGCGCCACTAAAGCTCTCATAAAACCTTTCTCGGTAGTACGATTCCGCCCGTCACTACAATAGTAAAATCAATCTGATTTCATTATTTTAACTTTCCATTCACCCTGAGCATTGAAATCGAAGATATAGCTACCGCCCTTTTCCTGCTTTACTACACCCTCACCTGGACCCATCTGCTGCAATATCATATCCAGAGGAACGGATTCTGCAGTGTTTAGAAGGATCTGAAGATACTGACCTTTAGTCTCCCATTGTATCTCCCAGTTATCCGGCACTGTTATAGGCCCCATAGAAGCTGACTCTGAACCGCTGAATTTTCGAATAGCTTCTTCAGCACCCGCAGAAAATGAAACAAATAGTATTAATGCTAATGATAATATGATAACTCTCATATATATCCTCCTATTAATCTTGCTAATTATTAGATGGAATTATTCCTTAGGCCGCTACACTTCGAAAATATCATATTTGAGAATTAATAACAAGAAAAAATCAGCTTTTCATTATGTTGAAGTTTATTCCTTATTCCTTGACCAATAATACAAGCACGCAATATAGACACATGCCAATCCGATCAAAATCACTCCTCCCCAAAATGAAACAGGTAGCAAATATGACATATTACTACCATCTGTAACTATGAGATATACCCATTCATCTAGAGCCAAACTTAGACCTATGCCAAAAATTGCTGTAGCTAAATCTAGGATTCTTGAAGGACCGGAAAACAATGAAAGCGGAATGCCTCCAATAGTAATTAACAAAAGTCCTGTATATAGGTGATGAATATTATAGCCCAACAAATCGAAGTCAGCATTTGGGTAAAAGAAAAGCCAAGTTCTAGTTATTACAAAGGTAAGGACTAGTGATGCAATTAATATTACACAACGGGTTTTATTTATAGAACGCATAATTTTTTGGGCTTTATAAAATTATTAAACCATATTAAAAATTATACTATACCGTATGCAAGCATAACATCGGCTACTTTTACAAACCCAGCAATATTTGCGCCTTTGAAATAGTCTGTTTTTCTATTCTCAAATCCGTATTCAACGCACTGCTCATGAATTCTTCTCATTATTACTTTTAGTCTCTCATCAACCTCTTCACGAGTCCATATAAGGCCTTGGGCATTCTGAGACATCTCAAGACCAGATACTGCAACACCGCCTGCATTTGCGGCTTTGCTAGGCGCATGCATTACTCCAGCATTCTCAAAAACCTTTTTACTCTCTAGGGTTGTCGGCATATTTGCCCCCTCGCAAACTAGCATGCATCCTCCTTTGACCAAATCACCTGCATCATTGTGATCAATCTCATTCTGTGTTGCACACGGAAATACTATATCACACTCAACTTTCCATGGTCTCTCACCTGTACGGAATACACAGCCGAATTCATCTGCATACTCAGAAATACGTCCCCTTCTTACTTCCTTTAAATCTTTAAGGTATGCCAGCTTCTGCTTATCTAGCCCATCCGGGTCATAAATAAAGCCTGATGAATCAGAGAGTGTTATCACTTTTGCTCCCTCCTCTATTAGTTTTTCGGCAGTGTAGATTGAGACATTTCCAGAGCCCGAGATAACACACTTTTTCCCTTCAAGTGAATTTTCAATAGTCGCAAGCATATCGGATGCGAAGTAAACGCAACCATATCCTGCGGCCTCAGTCCTAAGAGGACTTCCACCATAACCCAGTCCTTTTCCGGTTATGGTTCCTGCAAATGCTTCATGCAGCTTTCTGTACTGTCCATACATATAACCTATCTCTCTTGCACCTACTCCTATATCACCTGCAGGAACATCTATATCATGGCCAATATGTCTCGAGAGCTCTGTCATAAAGGCTTGGCAAAATCTCATAATCTCTTTATCAGATTTCCCTTTGGGATCAAAATTTGATCCTCCCTTACCACCGCCCATAGGAAGTGTTGTAAGACTATTTTTAAATATCTGCTCAAAACCAAGAAACTTTAATATGCTCAAATTAACTGTGGGGTGGAACCTAAGCCCTCCTTTATAAGGTCCTATTGCATTATTGAACTGCACTCTATAGCCCTTGTTAATCTGTGGGTGCCCCTGGTCATCTAGCCAGACTACTCCAAAGATGATAGTCCTGTCAGGCTCACATATTCTCTCTAAAATCTTAGCCTCTTCATACTTAGGATTTTGATTAATAAAAGGCATAAGGTTATTTGCAATTTCTCTTACAGCTTGATGAAATTCCTTTTGGCCAGGATTTTTGGTGACAATATCATCCATGAAAGCATCTAGTTCCATATTATTTTCCTTATGCTGATTTGTTTATTGATTGTAAGCAATTTTTGTGAATTTTAGATGAAAAATAGAACAAAATGGT